>Ga0163153_10008721_pt1 | contig 10437 bp, 14 predicted proteins | sample OliLakLV19MP6IB1_FD_148629 | JGI IMG/M metagenome (GOLD analysis project Ga0163153, IMG submission 148629) | Freshwater microbial mat bacterial communities from Lake Vanda, McMurdo Dry Valleys, Antarctica - Oligotrophic Lake LV.19.MP6.IB-1 | ecosystem: Environmental > Aquatic > Freshwater >...
CGCCGCCCCAGCGTCTTGGAACACGTAGTAAGGAGCGGCGAATTCCTCCAGCCAGAATCCAGTCTTTTTGCCCGTGTCGCCCAGCCGGTCGTGTGAGGTTAAAACCATTAGGATTTTCATAGGAGTTTTTTCTAATTAATTTGTCATAGTTGTTATGCCTTGGCATGAATCGCATCCCGGCTGCTTCACGCATAAATTCCGGAAAGTCATCCAGGCCAGTTTCACCACCATTTTTCCGACGTTCTGTCCTTGGAACAGACCGAGAAAAGTTTCATGCGTCCGCGCATCTAAGGATCCACCGACATGAAGAGGTTGTGAACGAGCGAGCCGACGTACTGCGGCTGGTCGGGACGACACAGCCGCGCACCGGGGCAAAATGAGAAATGCCTGGATGTGAAGTCTCCGGCGTTTCCCGGCCTGATTGGCGTGGAGCTGGCGCTGCGGGCCGTTGTAGCCTCAGCAATCATCTCAATTTTGGTTAATGGTCTTTGTGAGCGTCTCCCGATTTTTCGTCCATGCCCTTCATGGCTTTCATCATCGGGCACTGCGACATGGATTCCTTGCCCATCTGCATGTGCTGCATCATGTGCTTCATCATCTGCTCCTCCATCTTTGCCTTTCGCGCATCCATGGCAATCCGCTGCTCCACCATGTGGGAGACGACGGCAGCCATGATGTTCATCTTCTTGTCCTCCGGCGCGCTGTTCATCTTGGCGACATGCTCGGTGAGTTCAGTGTTTTGAGCCTTCATGTCTTCCTTCATTTTCTGTTTCTGCGCCTTCATTTCCTTGCAGCCCTCCATCATTTTGCCCTCCATCATCTTCTTCCCCTCGGCCGGCTCGGCGGATCGCGCTAGGACGGGAGAGCAGATGGCCAGGGCCAGAGCCAAGGCTAGGCTTGAACGGATGATGAGATTTGTCTGATTGTGTTTTTGAATTTTCATAACTGTGTCTTTTGTTTTTGTTTGTTTTGCTGTTACTGCGAACGCAGTGTTCGCGAAATCATTTTTCGCGGCGATCGCTTACCCGACTGCGATGGCGTTGGGAGCAGTCCTGCGACAGCTCCCAACGCGCAATGGTGATTTCTTCCGATGGTCAGACATGGCCGATCGCCATTTTGTCACAGGCCTTGGCACAACGTTCGCACGCGTCGGCACAGCGTTGGCAGTGATCGGCCTTGTGCTTGCGACATTCTTCGGCGCACGCCCGGCAGATTTCCGCGCAGTGATGGCAGATGTCCTCCGCGAATTCCGAACCGCTGGCCATCAACGCCGCTGCGGTGGCGCAGATTTTCGCGCAGTCGCGGTCCAGAGTGATGCAACGCGCCATCATTTTGACGTTTTCCTCCTTCAAACAGGCACTGGCACATTGTTCACACTCCACAGCGCATTCGTTGCAAGCTTCAATGCAGTCTTTGTATTTGTTATCCATATGTTTCTTTTTTGTTTGTTTTGTTGCTTCTGCGGACGATATTTTCGCAAATTCATTTTTCGCTATGGTCGCTGCGCTCGCGGCAGCGCCGAGTGCTGAGTTATTTTTTCGACAGCTTGCTGATAACGACGTCTCCCAGGACTACCACCAGGACGCCGACCAACGTCCAGACCCACATCCCTCCGACCAACTCAGCCATCCGTCAGTTTGGTTCATCATAGAGAGCCTTTGTTTGCGCAGTGACCCGCCCGCCAAAAGAAACCAACCCTCTGGCAAGGCGGGCCGGAATGCGTGCGCGGATTCTATCCACAGCAGCCACCAGACTTTTTCTCGGGCTTCGCTCCGGCGGGCGCGGACAGAAACTTCTCCCGACAGTGCTGGCCGCAAAAGTAGAACGTCTTTCCATCGCGTTCGGCGTGGAGTGAGGTGGCTTCGTCCACGGTCATTCCGCAGATGGGGTCTGTGGTCACGGATTTTGATTCTTTCATGGTTTTGTTACTTTCTTGGTTTGTTGTTACTTCACGGCTGCGGCACTTGCTGTTCGGTGCCCGGTGCGGACAAATTCGCGGGAGGCTGGTTTTCGGGCGATTGACCATCGCGCGTCACGCGCCAGATGACGCCCGTGTTGCGAATGGGCATGGGCTTGCCTTTCATCACCAACAGTGCTTCCGGTTGCTGGCGCGACATAACCCGCCGCGACTTTGGCGGCGGAAGCTTCGGGCGGCGGCACACGCGGGAGCTTGGCGGCAGCGCGCCCGCCACCGGCTGATTCCTGAACCTTGGCGCGCACTTTCGTTGCGCCTGGCGAATCCATCGCGTGCGCAGTGCGACCGGCGCAACCGGAAAGCAGAGATACGGCTGCAACAGCCGCGATAAGAACAAATGGATGGGCCGAGCCAAAAGTGCTTGTGCGAATGGAAAGTATATTCATTTGATTTAGATTTGCTTCTATAGTTACCAGTTCACTTCACGGGCGAGCCTTGAAGGCCCGACTATTTCTTGAACAACTTGCCAATCACCACGACCAGCAGGACTACAATGAGTACGCCGAGCACCGCCCAAATCAAAATTCCTCCGCCCCATCCACCCATCCGTCTGTGTGGCGTCCGGCTGATTGCGTGTTTGAAAAATCGGTTACTCCGCAATGGCGCAGATGAAGCAAATTCAATTTACGTCGGGAGAGGGGCTACGCTATAGGGTGAAACCCTAATCAATTTACTCGGGAGATGCGGCTACGCCATGGAGTGAAACCCTATTCAAGACCGAGCACGCGACTGACTGACCTGGCAATCATCCGTTCTTCGTCCGTTCGAATGACGCGAACTGTGACACGGCTGGCGTCGGTGGAAATCATCGCCGCATTCTTTGCGTTGCGAGTCTTGCTCACTATGACGCCGAGGAAGCCAAGCCCATCGCAAATGCTGGCGCGTACGACTGGCGCGTTTTCTCCAATGCCTCCGGCGAAGATCAACGTGTCGAGTCCGCCCAGCGCGGCGGCATAAGCTCCGATCCACTTCTTCGCCTGATAGCAAAACAACGCCACCGATTCCGCCGCCCGGACATCTTCGGTTTCCCGCGCGAGCAAGTCCCGCATGTCGGAACTGATCTCGGATACCCCCAGCAGCCCCGACTCATGGTTGACCATTTTGTCGAATTGCGACGCAGTCATCTTTTCGCTGCGCGCAAGGAACGTAGCGAGTCCAGGATCCAGATCGCCGGAGCGGGTGCTCATCACCAATCCCGCTGTTGGTATAAAACCCATGCTGGTGTCCATGCTCTTTCCGTCGCGCACGGCGGCCAGACTCGCGCCGTTGCCGAGGTGGGCGAGGATCACCCGGCCCTGCGTTGCCGCCGGGTCGCCTAGGCGCGCGAGTTCCTCCATCAAATAGGCGTAAGACAGGCCGTGGAAACCGTAGCGTTGGATCCCCTTGGCATCGAAGCGGCGCGGAATCGGCAGCAGCTTGGCCACGCGCGGCATGGTCTGGTGAAACGCCATGTCAAAGCAGGCCACTTGGGGCAGTTTCAAATGACGCTTGCGGAATGTTTCGATCAGTTCAATCTCGCGTGGCAGATGATCCGGATCGATGGGACTGATACGATGTAGTTCAGCCAGCAATTTCTTTGTGATAATCTCCGGCTCGGTATGTTTCATGCCGTGAACGACGCGGTGTCCCACTGCTTTTACCGACGCGAAATCCGGTCGGGCTTCGAGCCAGCCTATCAGGAAATTTGCCGCCGATTGGTGCTCGGCGGCGGCGAGTTTGCGGCTCACCGGCTTTTGGTTCACCGGTTCATGAAAGGTCAAATTCGTCCCGCTCAAGCCAATGCGGTCAACCTTGCCATAAAGCCCTCGCCTCAGCGGCTGGCCAACCTGGAAGAGCGCGAACTTGATGCTCGAAGAGCCGCCATTGACGGTCAGGATTGATTGCATAGTTCCTTGGAAATGTTCCGCGCGACACCGGCCGGATATGTGATTGTAATGCTCCGGACTTTTGCAAAGGGGGTGAGCGTGTGCCGCGTGCGGCGAGCTGCGCTCATGATATCCTCGGCCTCGATGCCGCGAACCAGCAACGCATCCGCAATGAGCGAACGATGACAGCGCCACGGCACCGCTTCAGCGCACATCAAGGCGATCCGATCCTGCTTCGCCAGTAGAAGGAAACCATTCAATTTAATCTTGATGGTCGCGTCCCCTGGTTTTGCCGATTTCACGAATACTCCTTCCCGCCGTCCCCGCCGTCGGCGCACGCCAATCCCAGAGCAGCGAGTTGCGCGCGCGTGGATTGGTAATCCGTGTGGAGAATGCCGCGAATGCCCATGCCTTCGGCGATCTGGACAAACAGCGCGGTGTTTTCGAGATAGACGATCTGGCGGGCGGGTGTCTGGGCGATGTCCAGCGCCAGTTTGAAAATATCTGCGTCGGGTTTTCGCAGATGAACGTAGCAGGAGGAAATGAACGCATCCACAAATCCGGCCAACTTGAACGTGCCAATCCGATGAGCGTTCAATTCGCGCGATTCGTTGCTGACGACAATAATCTTCAATCCGTATTTAACTTTCAAATTGCGGACCAATTCAATCATCCCGGCGACAGGTTTCGATTGCGCGAATATGAAGTGTCGGAACTCGGCTCGGGTGAATGGGCGTTTTTGATGGAAGATCACTCGGTCCAAGTATTCGCTGAACGCAAGCTTGTCTTCCTCGTGGGTTGCAAAGTTCAAGCCGTGCCGCTCCTCCATCTCAGCCCAGTCCAGCTTGAAATGCTTCGCCGCCCGCCGGCGGGCGAGATGATCCCACCCATTGGTCAGCAGTACACCGCCGATGTCCACAAACAATGTTGTGACAGGCGTCTTTATGATGTCTTGAGTCATGGGTTCTTTCCTTTCGTTTTTTCCATTGCCACCAGTTCAGTCGGCAGCGGCCAGCGATGTCCGGGCGACAGCAATCCTTGAGTGCTTTCCGGTCCCCAGGTGCCGGCGGTGTAATTAGGAAAATCGCTCGGCGCCGTGGCCTGCCACGCTTCGAGCACCGGCGTCACTATTTGCCAAGCCGCTTCGACTTGGTCAGCGCGCATGAAGAGGGTCGCGTCCCGTTTCATCACATCCCAGAGCAGCGTTTCATAAGCGTCCGGCGAAGGGGCAGCAAAACTCTCGTGATAACTGAACCGCATGTCCACCGGCCGCAATTGCATTTTCGGCCCCGGATATTTGGCCTGAAAACCCAGCACAATTCCTTCGACGGGCTGGATGGACAGAATGAGCCGGGAGGGTAGCCAGCCGAGGGAGGCCTCGGGCGGAAACGACTGATGCGGCACCGCGCGGAACTGAATGGAAACTTCCGACGCCTGTTGCGGCAGGCGCTTGCCCGTGCGCAGATAAAACGGCACGTCCTGCCAGCGCCAGTTATCAATGAACAGTTTCAACGCGGCAAACGTCTCCGTCTGTGAATCGGGTGCAACATCCTCTTCCTCGCGATAGCCGGGCATCTTTTTGCCGTTGGGGTGGCCAGAACTGTATTGTCCGCGCACGGCAAATTGGGGAACTTGGTCGCGGAGAATGGGACGCGCCGCGTGGAGCACGTCCACCTTCTTGTTGCGGATTTCGTCGGCTTGAAAGGAGACCATCGGTTCCATCGCGACGAGACAGAGCAGTTGCATCAAATGATTCTGCACCATGTCGCGGAGCGCGCCGGCCTGATCGTAATAACCGCCGCGCTGTTCAACGCCCACCGTTTCGGCGACGGTGATGGTCACATAATCAATGTAGCGACGATTCCAGATTGGCTCGAAAAGAGGATTGGCAAAGCGAAACGCCAGAATGTTCTGCACGGTTTCTTTGCCGAGATAGTGGTCAATCCGAAAAATCTGAGACTCCTCAAAGCTGGCAGCGAGAACGGCGTTTAGGGCGCGCGCGGATTCCAAATCGTAGCCGATTGGTTTCTCGATCACGATCCGCGACCAGTCACGGTCACGTGACAATCCGGCCTTGCCGAGGTATTTGGGAATTTCTCCGAACATGCTCGGCGGCGTGGCCATGTAGAAAATACGATGCGCTTTGGTGCCCCATTCCTTTTCCAACTTCGCGCATTGTTTGCCCAACGCCGTATAAGTTTGCAGCTTCTTGTAGTCGCCCTGCTGGTAATGGACATGTGGCGCGAATTGATTCCACGCGGCGGTTTTTGCTTTTCCGAAACGAGAGAACTGATTGACGCCATCATGCAACCGGCGGCGCAGCGCATCATCACTAAATTTGGTGCGACCCACCGCGATAATCGCGAAATCTGCCGGCAAGCTGCGGTCTTGCGATAGATCAAACAAGGCCGGCACGAGCTTCCGCCAAGTCAGGTCGCCGGTACCGCCAAAAATGACGAACACCGTCGGTTCGAGCTTGTCATTCGTTTTCATGTTTTTTTATCACTCTCCCATTCCGTGTGAAACGTGCCCTTGGCATCGTTTCGTTCGTAAGTGTGCGCACCGAAATAATCGCGCTGGGCCTGGATGAGATTGGCCGGCAGCCAGGCGCTACGATAGGCGTCCAGATACCCCAACGAAACCATCAGCCCCGGGGCTGGCACGCCTGGCTCGACCGCCACGCCTACCACTCGACGCAAATCCTCCTGATGCTCCATGAGCTTGCGTGACACATTGGGATCGAGCAGCAAATTCAGCATGTCTCGCCGTGCGCGAAAACGCTTGACGGCGCCCGCCGTCACGCCCGCATCCGCAGCTACATCTCAACCCTCCGCAAACATGGACTCCCCGTCCTCGAATACCTCCGCCTCGCCCTCGAGGGCCGCCCATTCTTGCCTCACGGCGTTAAATCAACCTGAGTAGTTACGGGTGATGCCAAACTGCGCCTGGCGAGAATCCTCCAGCAGAAAATGTATCCCGCAATCACCGATCAGGATCTCGCTGCCGCGCTCGACAATGGCAAGCTGCAGCCATGATCCAGGAATTCCAGGCTCCATGGAACATTGTTCTTCAATCAGATTTTCGGCATCGTCCGGCCCGAAGGTTTCCCACGACTGGTATCGCGCCACTTCGTGAAGTCCACGATACGAGCATAAACCAGCGGAATCACCAAGTTGCAACCGGCGGAGCAGGAGACGGCTGGAGTGCAATTGACCGGGGAATTACATCGGGAAAAAGGATCAGGTAAGGGCAGCGATTGCAGCGGAGTAAGCGGGGAGTGCTTCCTGGTAATCTCGCACGGTCGACTTAAGGTCTCTTAAAAGGCCGTCTTGCAAGCCGTAGATCCAGCCATGCACCGCCAGTTCCTGGCCACGTTCCCAGGCATCGCGAGCAATGGAGGTTTGGCAGACGTTGGCCACCTGTTCAATCACGTTCAGTTCGCACAAACGGTTGGAGGCCTGGGGGTCGTTGGCGGCGTCGCCGACCAGGTTTTCGTGTTTCTGCCGGACGTCCTGGACGTGGCGGAGCCAGTTGTCGCTGAGGCCGAGACGGTCACGCCGGAGCGCGGCGTTCACCCCGCTGCATCCGTAATGTCCGCAGACGATGATGTGCCGGACTTTGAGGATATCGACAGCAAACTGCATCACGGACAAACAATTTAGGTCGGTGTGGACCACGATGTTGGCGACGTTGCGGTGGACGAAAAGTTCTCCGGGGAGCAGGCCGACTATTTCGTTCGCGGGCACACGGCTGTCCGAGCATCCGATCCAAAGGTAGCCGGGTGATTGTTGTTGTGAAAGTTTGGAAAAAAAACTGGGATCCTGTTTCAGTATCCGTCCGGCCCAGGCTTGGTTGTTTTTAAACAGGTGGCTGAGATCTGGCATAATGGGTAATCACCGCTCAATTATTCAAGCGGTGCTCAAATTGTGCCTTCCGGGCCGCAAAAGGCAAATCTCCTCCTTGCTTATACGATGGTTCGAATCTAATTTCGCAAGTTGTCTGAAGGCATATGAAAAGACGTTTTTTATACGGAGGATTGATTGCCGCTCTCACGGTCAACCTGTTGATCGGAGCGACGATTTATTTGCAAGCAGCACCAACGGCCGAAAAGGATGATCCCTATCCAAACTACCGGCTGTTCACCGATGTGCTGGAGCGGGTACGCCAGGATTACGTGGATGGCGAAAAGCTTTCCTACCAGGATTTGATTCACGGCGCCCTCAAGGGGATGTTGAGCACGCTCGATCCGCATAGCGAATTCATGGACGGCTCGAAATTTGAGGAGTTAAAGAAGGATACCCAGGGAGAATTCGGAGGGGTGGGCATAGTTATTTCGCTCAAGGAAAAATTTATCACCGTGGTATCCCCGATGGAAGACACTCCTGGATTCAGGGCTGGAATACTTTCAGGCGACCGGATCATCAAGATCGACGGGCGCACAACCGAGAAGCTCACCCTGGAGGAAGCGGTGAAACGGTTGCGGGGCGAACCAAACACCGAGGTGGGGCTGACCACATTCAGGCCGAGCTCAGGCGCGACCAAGGATTACAAGCTGACACGTGCGGCCATCAAGGTGGACACGGTCAAGGATATCAACGGAAAGCGGGAGTTTCCGCTCGGGCCGGATGGGATCGGTTACGTCAGGCTGACACAATTTGGGGAACACACCGCCGATGATCTTGAGAATGGGTTGAAAAAACTGGAGGAACAGGATTTAAAATCGCTGATATTGGATCTGCGAGGGAATCCCGGCGGGCTTTTGGATCAGGCGGGCAGGGTGGCTGAGAAATTTGTTCCGCGCGGGCAGTTGATAGTATCCACCGAAGGGCGGGGGATGATGCAGCGCTCGGAATATCGGGCATCCGGAAGATCCAAACTGCGGAACCTTCCGATGGTGGTTCTGGTTAATGGTGCCAGTGCCAGTGCTTCTGAAATCGTCGCCGGCTGCCTCCAGGATCTGCAATCTGTCACCCACGCGATTGTGGTGGGTGAACAGACTTTTGGAAAAGGCTCGGTTCAGAGCATATTGCCGCTTTCTGACGGTTCGGCATTGCGGCTGACCACAGCCAAATATTACACACCCAGCCACAAAGTAATCCATGAACGGGGGATCACCCCGGACATCATCGTTCCATTGACCGAAGAGCAGGAGCTGGATTTGCTTTACAAAAAATTTCCTGGTGGACTGGAATCGTTGCCTGAAAAAGACCGCATCCGTGTGGCGGAAGCCCGCGATCCCCAGCTGGAGAGGGCGATGGACTTGTTGAAGGGCATCACCCTTTACACCCAGCGAAACAGCCCTGACAGCTCAAAAATCGCCGCCAAGCAGTAAGCGTTCGTTCCTTTTCCATGATTGTTCTTGCGCTGGAAACTTCGTGCGACGAAACCAGCGCGGCGGTCATTCAAGACGGCCTCATACTGAGCAACGTTGTCAGTTCCCAGATCAAACTTCACGCTGAGTATGGTGGAGTGGTGCCCGAGTTGGCCACCCGTGAACATCTGAAAAATGTGCAGGTTGTCGCCCAGGAGGCTCTTCAACAGGCTGGAATCGACTCCGGGCAATTGGGTTTGGCTGCGGTCACGCAGGGGCCTGGTTTGCCGAGTGCGCTGATGATCGGTTTGAAGGCTGCTCAGGGTTTTGCCTTCCGGCTCGGGATTCCTTTGATTGGTATTCATCATCATGAGGCCCACCTGTATTCCTCGTGGATCAAAGGCGATCCGGCCCGCGCAGATTTTCGAGATTTTGAGCCATCCGTGGCTTTGATCGTCAGCGGGGGGCATACGATACTTGTTCATGTGTCGGCTTTGCTGCAACATCGTGTGATCGGGGGGACGGTGGACGACGCCGCCGGCGAATGTTTCGACAAGGTCGGGAAACTTTTGGGGTTGCCTTATCCCGGAGGGCCGGAGGTCGATCGTCTGGCACGGGCTGGTGATGCAAAGAAATACAGCTTCCCTCGTCCCATGCTTCATGATCCAAGCTTCGATTTCAGCTTTGCCGGTTTAAAAACTTCCGTTCGCTATTTCCTGCAAAAAAACCCCTTGATATTGGAATCTCGGGAAGGAGTCTGTGATGTGTGCGCCGGCGCACAGACGGCTATTGTGGACGTGTTGGTGGCCAAGACAATGAGGGCGGCCCGATTTTTAAACGTTGGTTGTGTTGCTGTAAGCGGTGGAGTGGCCTGCAACAGTCTGTTGCGGGAACGCCTGGAGGAGGCATGTCGCCTGGATGGAATCCGGCTGCGGCTTTGTGAATGGGGATTTTCCACGGACAACGCCGCGATGATCGGGGTTTTGGCGGAGCAAAAATTTATCCGCGGCCACCCTCCGCTTGCGATGGACGCCGAGATCGATACCTCCTGGGCTTTGTAAGGCGGAAACCAGGATTTAAGGTTTTTCGGCGGGAAACAATCACTTCGGCGGTGTATTTGGATTGCATCGGCTCTTGTTATGCGCAAGAAGAAGCGGGTCCAAAATCACAAATCCTCAAAAATGCTTTCAGCGCACCAAACCTACCTGAGAATTGCAGAGAACATTTCGCAAGTGATGAAGGGCCAGTCGGCAGCCATCCGGAAACTGCTGGCCAGTTTTGCCAGC
>Ga0163153_10008722_pt1 | contig 10436 bp, 10 predicted proteins | sample OliLakLV19MP6IB1_FD_148629 | JGI IMG/M metagenome (GOLD analysis project Ga0163153, IMG submission 148629) | Freshwater microbial mat bacterial communities from Lake Vanda, McMurdo Dry Valleys, Antarctica - Oligotrophic Lake LV.19.MP6.IB-1 | ecosystem: Environmental > Aquatic > Freshwater >...
CCAGCGGGCCGCGCTCGCCGAAGTCGCGCGCGGGGTGCTCGACCACGGCGTCGACGGCACCGGCCCTTTCCGCGCCGGCCGCGACCTTCTTCTGCGCCGGCGACCGAGGCTCCGCGGCGAGGCACCCGACGATGCGCTGCGCCGTCCGGGCGAGTCGGTGCTCGATGCTGCGCAACGCGTTGTCCTCGCACTTGATGACAGCTGCCTTGCGGTGCAGGGCCCGCCCGGCGCCGGCAAGACGTACACCGGCGCGCGGATGATCGTCGCGCTGATCAGCGCCGGGAAACGGGTCGGCATCACGGCGACGACACACAACGCGATCACAAACCTGCTCGACGAGGTCGTAACGGCCGCCCGCGAAACAAACGTCGAGTTGCGCGCAATACAGAAGACCGACGAGGACGGCACTCGGCCCAACGGCGTGCGAACCGTGTCGACGCCGGCGGTCGCCGAGACGGCGATCGTCGATCGAGAGGTGAATGTCGCGGCCGGCACTTCGTGGCTCTGGGCGCGGTCAGCGCTGCGGGAGAGCGTCGACGTGATGTTCGTCGACGAAGCCGGCCAGATGTCGCTTGCCGACGTGATGGCGGTCGCCACCGCGGCGAAGAGTCTCGTGCTGCTCGGCGATCCCCAGCAGCTCGCGCAGGCGTCGCAGGGTACGCATCCCGACGGCGCGGGCGCGTCGGCGCTCGAGCACCTGCTTGGCGAGCACGAGACGATTCCCGACGACCTCGGGCTGTTCCTCGACAACACGTGGCGCATGCATCCGGCTGTGTGCAAGTTCGTCTCCGAGGTCGCGTACGACGCTCGACTCGGGTCCGTGCCCGAATGCAGCCGCCAGAGCGTCGATGACGCCGCCGGTCTGTGGTTCGTACCCGTCGCGCACGACGACGACGCAACCCACAGCGACGCCGAGGCGAAGGCCGTCGCCGCCCTCTACGACAACCTTGTCGGCACGCGGTGGACGAACAGCGAGGGCAAGACGACAAGGCTCGCGATCGAAGATGTGATCGTCGTAGCACCGTACAACGCGCATGTTGCCGCGCTGCGGCGGGCCCTGCCGGCGGGCGCACGCGTGGGAACTGTCGACAAGTTTCAAGGCCAGGAGGGTGCGGTCGCGATCTACTCGACCGCGTCGTCGTCGGTGGACGACGCCCCACGGGGCCTCAACTTCCTGTTTGACCTGCACCGGCTCAACGTCGCCGTGTCCCGGGCGCGCGCACGCGCACGCGCGTACATCGTGGCGAGCCCCGAACTGCTGCGGGCGCACTGCCGTTCGCCCGAGCAACTCCGTCTCGCCAACGCGTTATGCCGATACGTCGAGATGACCACGCCCGAAGGCGGATGATCCGTTTCCTAGAGTCCTTCGACGAGCGCCTTGCAGGCTTCGTGAATCTTGTCGGCATCCGTTTCCCGACAGTCGACATATTGGAACGCCATCAGGTGAAACGGCAGGTCGGCGTCGACCGTGTAGAAGGGATGCAGCACTTCCGCGTCGCCCTTGAGCATGCGCACCAGTGCCACGTTGAGCTCGTTCTGGCAGGGGACCGAGGTGAGATAGCCCGGCGTGAGCACCGCGACAATCCTCTTGCACTGGTTGAGCGCACCGAAGATCTTCAACGGCCATGCCATCCCCGTCGAGAGTTCCACACTGTCGACGAAGACGCGAGCAGACGGATTGAGAGCACTGATGCTGTCGCGGATGAGTTGACGAGCCGGTTCGCCGTCCGCGTGTGCGTAGCTGATGAAGATGTCGTAGGGCGTCACGTCGGGCACAGCGGGGACGGGCGGGCCATCGTCGTTCCATCCGTCGAACGCCGCGAGCGCACTCGCCGCGTCATCCGACGTCGGCCGCACCACCAACTTCAGCGACTCGAGCGGAAGACCGTTCCCCATCCAACGGGTCGCCGCCTCGAGAATCGCAGGAATCATCTCCTCGACCGGGCGGCCGATGTCGCCCGTCGCGAGCAACGGCATTGCAACGCGCCGGAGCCCGCTCTTGGCATTCACATACGGAATCAGCGCCCGGAACACGTCGCCGACCGCGTCGGCCGCGCCGACGCCGTCCGCCGGTTCGAAGCACAGCAGTTGGCGAAATCCAGCCTTGTCGACCTCGAGTCGCTGGGACAACCAGCACGAGCTGGTCTCTCGCATGTCGGCGAGCCTGTCCTGTGCGAGCAAGCCGACCGACACGCCACGTCGGTCAAGTGCACCAATCACGGACTCGGAGGTGGGCTCGTAGTCGTCGGGAAAAGCCGAGACGACCAAGAGGTCCACGCGGTCGTCAGAGTCCATCTCACCGAGATCACCGACGCAAAGCTCGATGCGCCCACCATTCTCAACGTCGATGTACCGCAAGGTCTCCATGCGGATCGCATTTTTACAGGTTGCACGCCATGAGCGCTGACGACCTCGACTACGGCGAACTCGGGCGTTGCGGGCGGCGGCGGCTCACTCGTCGTCCTCTCGTTGCCCCGGATACGGATGTCCGCACGCCGGGCACACGTCCCAGTCGTCGAAACGGGTCTCGCCGCATACGGGGCACTGGCCGCTCATCACTTACGCCGCCACGACTGACAGGTGGACGAGCGCGTCGTCGTGTTCGAGGCCTTGCGCGACGACACGCTTGTCGCGGTAGTGACGTTCGCGGCCGAGGCCGACGCCTTGGGATTCGGTCTGCTCGGCGTTCTTCAGTCGGCGCACGAACCGCAGCGCGGTGCCGAGGCTCGGGCGCGCCGCGATGCGGTCGGGGCAGTCGAGCAGGTGGCTGCGCAGGATCTCGCCCCAGTACACGGCAAGGGTTTCGGGGCGGTCGAACAGGTCGGCGGTAAGGCACCGGCCGCCGGCCGCGACCACCACCCCGGCCTGGCCGGGGAGCGGACCGAGACGGACGAGGGCTTCGATCGCGGGCGCGGTGTCGTCTGGTTCGGCCACGGCGTGTGCGTACGCGTCGTGCAACGCGCGGGTCGGGGCCGCGGCGTGGATCTCGGCGATCTCGTCGTCGACCGACGCCCACACCGCCCCCTGGTCGGCCACCGCCTCGCCGTGCATGCGCCGCGCCTCGTGGACGCTCTCGTTCTTCACCCGACGAACACGTCGAGGGGCGCGAACACCCGCGCGGCCCATCTGCGAACGGGCGCCCCACCGCGCCGCCTCGACGCACGCGACCGGCACCTGATGGGTGCCGGGCGCGAGCAACACCGTCACGTTGAGGACCCGGTTCTGCAGGCCACCCGTGAACGTCTCCCCCTCGACGAGCAGCACCGGCGTCGTGCCGGTAACCGTCGCGACGAGCGACGCCACCGACGCGCCCGGCTCCTCATCGATCTGGAACAACGCGGTGTCGGCCGCGACGGGCCCGGGCACGTAGTCGGCCTGGCGCGCGCCGTGCGTGTAGAGCGGGAAGAGCGACACCGGGCCGCGGGTCACGGGCCGGCCGATGGAGATGCTGTCGAGGAGCTGCATCTCCTCAGTATCCGCACGGGTGGGACAAGAACCCCGGGGGGGCGATGCGGCGCGGTGAGCCTCGACCCCGCGCGCTCTCCGAGAGTGGAATCAGCCGGGCGGCAGCGGAAGACGCCGGATCCGGATGCGGTCGTCAGTGAACACCACGACACTGCCACTCTCGAGCTCGCTCCGAAGTTCCTCGACGTTTTCCAAGATCAGCCGCGCCTGCTGCACCGCGCGCCGCTCGACCCGGCGACGCAGCAGAATGAACGACGGGTTGCTCGCACCCGAGCGCGCGAGCAACAGTCCGAAATCGGTATCAGCCGAGGTCGCGAGTGTGAACCGCGTCGTGGCCCGCGGCACGGAGAAGCGCTGCGACCTGAGGCGAGAGGTTCTGGTCGACGAGGAACTTCACGCGCCGCGGCGGAGCGGCAGTTCCCGCTCACGAACCGCTTCGGCCGCGTAGCGGAGCGCCTCGGCGATGTCCTCGGTCTCGAGGTCCGGGTGCTCCCGCACGATCTCGTCGGCAGTCATGCCATCGGCGACCATCGCGACGACCGTCGCGACCGGCATTCGAAGCCCGCGGATGCACGGCTGACCACCCATTTGTGCGGGATCGATCGTGATGCGTTCGAATGCCATCAGGCCCTCCTCGGCACTGCCAGCGTAGGCGAATCCGGCGGTGCCCCCTTCCATTCGCGTCGCGACCTCACGACCCGTTCGCACGGCTGGGTCCTCACACCGCGCGTCAGCCGCGGGCGACCTTGGGCCGGCGCTCGACTGCCTTGAGAGCGACACACTCCCCCACCGATCCTGCCATCGTTCGTCTCGGCGCGCTCGATGATGTCCCACACCCGGAGTAGAAGGTGTTGGAGGCTCGTGTCAACCGAGTCAGTCGGCGACAGCACGGTCGAACTATGAGACGTGCTCCAGCACTGGTCGCCGCGGCGCTCGTACTCTGCTCCCCACTCGACGCGCACGGCGTCGACACACCGGGCGTCGGCGGCAGCCTCAACCAGGACGACGGGGAAACCTCAATTGAGGTCGACCTCACAATCACCGACGACGGCACCATCGCTGTTGATGCCACCCCGGACTCGAGTTCGCCGCGCCTGTTTCGGTACGTGTGGACTCCCGCGCTCGTGTGGGGCGGCGGGCTCGATGACCATTTGTGCGACGCCGGTGCCGGCACGATCGGATGGCGCCACACTGTCCGGCGCGTCGCGTTCACCGGCGCGTTCGTCGGCGAACCCGAAACCGTATGCGTTGCGCTTCCCGACCCCGACGACACGACTGTCGCGCCCGAACCGCCCGCGTTGCCCGAACCGCCGACCATCGGCGAGATCTGCCAGGCAGCCGCGACCGCGAACATCCCCCGCCCCACCATCGGCGTCAGCCCCCACGTCGACGGCGTCACCGGACTCGAAACCTGGCTCTGGGCCACCGGCACCGACGTCGTCACCATCAACGCCACCGCCACCGCCACCGCCGGACCCTGAACCCTGAACCCTGAACCCTGGACCGTCACCGGCACCGCCACCCGCACCGGGCACGCCCGTGCTGCTCAGGTCCAGATCGCCGAGAGTGGGAGCGCGCGGATGCGGTCACCGAACGCCACGATGTCGGATCCGAGATGCAGCACAACGCCCTGAATGAACCGCTCACCGAGCCGATCCCGGAGCTGGGCCAACCATCGGGTGTCTTGCGCGCGGGGTGAGGACGAGGCCTTGATCTCAATCGCGACCACGCCGCCGTCGCGCCGCTCGAGCAGCACGTCGACCTCCATGCCGCCGTGCTCGCGGAGATAGTGCAGCTTCGGTCGAGCATCTGAGACGGATGCCAGCTTGCGGAGCTCGACGATGGTGAACCCTTCGACGAGACCGCCAAGTACGACGGGGTTCGGGTTTTTCGACAGGCTCGCCGGGGACGAGTTGGTGAGATGCGTCGCGAGACCTGAGTCGACAATGGCGATCCGGGGGCGCCGCACCAGTCGGCGGCCGATGTTCGCGGACCATGCCGGTAGGCGGTAGACGAGGTAGAGCGTCTCGAGGAGGTCGAGGTACGGTCCGATCGTGCGACTCGCGAATCCCGCGTCGTTGGCCAGCGACGAGACGTTGAGCTCGACCGCGTTGTTGGCGGCGATAAATCGCAGGAGCGTCGGTAGATCGCGGAGCCGCTGGAGCCCGGCGACCTCGGGCGCGTCGCGATCGATGATCCGCTCGACGTAACTCTCGAACCAGGCGTCGCGTCGCGACCCGCGGCGCTCGAGGGCCTCGGGGTAGCTTCCGGCGCAAATTCGCTCGAGGTAGTCCTCTCGGGAACAAGCGGGGGTCGAGTCGACGGTGACCGCGTCGAACAGCGTGTCAACGAGGTTGCGTCCGGATGCTCGCTCGCGTTCGCGCTGGGAGAAGCCGAACAGGTCGACGGTCTCGGCTCGGCCGGCGAGGCTGTCGTGGAGGTTGCGGAGACGGAGCAGGTTCGCCGAGCCACAGATGAGGAAGCGGCCGGGTCGCCGGTCGCGATCGACAGAGGCCTTCAGATCGAGGAGGAGCTCGGGGACTCGCTGGATCTCGTCGATGGCGACGCCCTCGGGTGACTGTTCGAGGAAGCCTCTTGGGTCGTTGGCCGCGAGTGCTCGTGGGGCGCGGTCGTCGAAGCTGTGCAGGGCCATCCCCCGCTCGGTCGCGATCTCGCGGACAAGCGTGCTCTTCCCGACCTGCCGGGCGCCCTGAACGACGACGACCGGGGTGTCGCTCAGCGCGGCTTGGATCAGTCGGTGAGCTTCGCGGGGGACGTAGCTGCTCTCGATGAGGCAATGGTACCAGACTCGCCGAAATTCGGCGAGGTACTCGCCGAAAAACAGTATGTTGGCGGTCTTTCACCGCCGCCGGCCCCGAGCACCAGATGATCGCCGGCGCCGGACCGCAGTATGACGGTCGGCCCGCGCGCCGCGTTCACCATGAGCGGCGGAATCCCTCGGGGCCTGACGGCGTCCACGCTGCAAGTATTTCGGGTCCCCGCGCCAGGTCACGCGCGATCGCGAGCGCGGCGTAGAGGGGATGGGTCACGAGCCAGGCTGTGCCCGGCAGCTCGTAGCGACGATCGGTCGCGAACGGCACCGGTGCGATCGCGACGGTCGCTGCTCGGGTCGTGAAGTCATCGACCGGTCCCAACACATGGAGCGCGCGATCGAGGGCGCGCCGACTCGGGACGTAGAAGTCGGGGGGATAATCAGCCGTGACCGAGATGCGTGCGCCCCACGCGATCGCGCCCAGCGTGTCGGTGAGCGCCCAGCCGTGCACCAGGGGATCGTCGCCGTGCAGCCCGAGGATGTCGGCGTTCTCCGGTCCGGGCACGGCGGCCGTGGCAACGACCGCTGGCGTCCAGGATTCGGCGAGTGCTTCGAAGCTCAACACCTCGAGTGGCCGGCCGTTCTCGTCGACGAGTCCTGCTTCGACGAGCGACGCGCGAGCGTTCGACAACGCCACGTGGCTGAGGCCGGCTCGTCGCGCGACGGCGCGCAGCACTGGTGTCTCGTCGGGTCGTTCGAGCGCGGCCGCGAGATACGCGATTCCCGATCGGCTGCGGATCGGTCCGCGCGCGCGGTCACGCGCGGCACTGCGACGCGCCGCAACATGGCTGCGGATCACATAGTTGTCACCGACACGGAGGGCGAGTTCGCCTCGGCGGTCGAGCCAGCCCCAACCCGCGGTGTCGAGGAGCGCTCGGGCATCGCGACTGATGCGATCGGCGACGAGGACATGCAACTTCTTCGGCGTCGCAGCCGCGATCGGCGCGGCGACCGACGATGCCGATGCCACCGCCATCGAGTGGAGCGTGACCGGCACGCGCCGCTTGCCCACACGGATCGCGAGTCCTCGGTCGGACAACCGGTCGACGGGCACGCCGAGTTCGCGCAACACCGCGTCGAGGTCGTCGATCGCGGCGGCATCCTGGTCGGCGCGGGTGATCCGCACGCGCCACCTCCGATCGGTAAAGGATAATGAATACATTACCACCTACCACCACATCTGCGCAGCTGTCGTCGAAATCCGTGCCCTCCCCGTCGGATCGCGCGACGCCTACCCGCTCGGCCACCGCCCGATCGAACACTCGCCGAGTGTCTCGACGCCGAGCTGTTGCAGGGCCGGCTCGAGTTCGGCGCCGCGCGCGTCGGCGGCGGACGTGCCGACACCGAGCTGGACGAGATCGTCGGTGATGCGATCGAGTGTCCGCCGGGCACGCACCGTCGTCGTTCGTTCGGTATTCGACGAGTCGCGCTCGAACTCGACGAGTTCATGCGCCACGTGCAGCAGTGCCGGCCAATCGGCCGCCACGGCGGGCAACACACCGACGAACGCCTCGAGCTTGCCCCGCCGCGCGATCGCGTACTGATGCCGGTTCCCGCTCGTACGAACCGTGAGAACGCCGGCACGTTCGAGCATCTCGCATTCGTCGGCGGTGTTGCCCTTCGTGTATCCGATCGCAACGGCGAGATCGGAGACGCTCACGCCGTCGCTCGCCGGTCGCGACAGGAAGCAGCGAAGGATCTCGGTGCGCGCACCCAGTCCGAACATCACACGCAGGCGGAGCCAGACCAGCGAGGGTCGGCTCAACGGCGGCAGCGACGATCGGCCGGTCACGTTGTACGGGCGCGGGACCGTCGCGCCGGGCCAGGTGAGGCCGCCGTGCGTCCCGACGGTCGCCGCGAACTCGCCGAACGACGACACGACGGACTCCGGGCAGCCGCGCAGCAAGTTCTTCAGACGCGTCTTGGACACGAAGCGCCAGTACCGGGTGCACCAGTCCGTCGCCTCGTCCCGAAGCCGAGGGTCGTCGTCGCCGAAGGATGCGGTGTAGATGATGAGCGGCTCGGGGTCGATCGCCCAGTCGCCGTGCGTCGCGGCCCACGGCCGAACGCGGCGGCGCTCGTCGTGCGCAGTGGCCTGACGGTGCGCGCACCCGAACTGGTTCCGAGCCTGCCGGTGGCCGGGCGCGCGGTTGCGGGCACGGTCCACGGTGCGGGCGACGCGATCGTCGTGTGTTCGTGGCACGCACCGAATGCCGCGCAGTCGGGACCCGAGGTGAAGATGCAGGGGTATCGAGCGGTCGTCGACTGGGTCGCCGCGTCGCCGCAGCCGACGGTCCTCGGATTCGACGCCAACCACTGGTCACTGTCGACGGGCCTCGACCCGGTTCCCGTCGTCGACGACCCCGCCGACCACCGGCTCCTCGAGCGGCAGTTCTTCGGCCCCGACCCGCCGCACCGGTTACGCGACCCGCTGCTCGACGTCCTGCGCCGCGACCCGCTGCGGTACGCGCGGTGCATGGAGGAGCGGCCCGACGGACCGCTTCCCGTGTCGTACATGCGGCACGGGACACCGGACCGCTTCGACTACGTGTTCGTCTCGCCCGAGTTCACCGCGACCGACGTCCGGTACGACTACGACGGCGGGCGGGCCGCGGGCAGCGACCATGCCCTGGTGGTGGCCGACCTCGAGTACGGAACGCGTGTCCCACCTGCGCGGTACACCACTCCCCTGCGTTGGGAGGGGCCATGAGGTCAGGCACACGAAGGAACCGGCTGTTCAGGAGTGCGGTGCTCGCGTTGGTCGTCGCCGTGGGGGTGACGGCGGTTCCCGACGATGCCGGTGGTGCAACGGCCCATCCGGGCTCGGGGTATTGGATGCTCGGCGAGGACGGGCTCATCTACCCGTTCGGCACTGCGTCGTTGTGCGGCGACGTGTTCGACGACTACTACCCGAGCGTCAGCCCGCCGTACGAGGTCGCCGTCGACATTGCCGCGACGCCCGACGGGCGCGGCTACTGGGTACTCGACAGCGGTGGCTATGTCGCCTATCACCACTGCGAGTACAACAGCGGCTTCTCGCACCCGCAATGGGACTACATCCACAACGAATTCGTCCCGAGTCTGCGCGACGACGAGGAGCCGGTGAGCCTGTCACCCACACCGGACGGCCGCGGTTACTGGGTGTTCACCGACCGGGGCCGCGCGATTCCGATCGGTACCGCGCAGTGGTTCGGCGACATGGGCAGCGTCGCGCTGAACGGTCCGATCCTCGATTCGGTCGCGACGCCGACGGGCCGCGGTTACTGGATGGTCGCGTCCGACGGCGGGATCTTCGCGTTCGGCGACGCGCAGTTCTCCGGCAGCATGGGTGGCCGCCGGCTCAACGCGCCGGTGATGTCGATGGCACCCGACCCCGACGGCACCGGTTACTGGCTCGTCGCGAGCGACGGCGGCATCTTCGCGTTCGGTGCACCGTTCTACGGTTCGATGGGCGCAACGCGGCTGAACGAACCGGTCTCGGGGATCGTCGCCGGCCCTACCGGCGCCGGCTACCTCATGGTCGCGTTCGACGGCGGCATCTTCGCGTTCGGCGACGTGCCCTTCCACGGCAGCCTCGGCGCCACCCCACCCGCGTTCGCGGTCATCTCGGTGGCGGTGATGCCGTAGCCGGCATACCGCGAGCAGGCGGCCGGTACGCTCGTGTCGTGCGGCCTCCCGACGTTCCGAGCGACACCGATCCCGCCACGTACGCGGTCCTCGTCGCGTCATGGCGCGCGATGGGCCCGGCACAGCGGGCCGCGCTCGCCGACCGCACGTGCGTCGATGTCGAGCAGTGCGCACGAGCGAACATCGTCGCCCGCCACCCGTCGTTCACAGAGGTCGAGATCGGTCACGAGCTCTCGCGTCGGCGATACGGCGTTCGTCTCGCCGACGCCGCCTCCGCGTCGCTCCTCGCGTCTCGATGAAGCCGCCTGCGTCAGCCGCCACGTTGATCGCTCGATGGTCGGCGCTACCGTCAGCGGCCCCGAACGCACTGCGCGCCGACCTCGACGCCGACCTCGACGCGGTCCTCGACGCGGTCCTCGACGCCACGCTCGCCGCGATCGCAATCAGCAACGGGCCGGCGCTCTACACCTGCAACCCGACCGGCTTCGCGGGCATCAGCGAACTCACCGTC
>Ga0163153_10008725_pt1 | contig 10435 bp, 11 predicted proteins | sample OliLakLV19MP6IB1_FD_148629 | JGI IMG/M metagenome (GOLD analysis project Ga0163153, IMG submission 148629) | Freshwater microbial mat bacterial communities from Lake Vanda, McMurdo Dry Valleys, Antarctica - Oligotrophic Lake LV.19.MP6.IB-1 | ecosystem: Environmental > Aquatic > Freshwater >...
CTCGACGAACAGCGTGATATACATAGGTAATGCCTATGCAAAATGTGACGGCCGCTCAGGCCGCCCGGATGCTCGGGATCAGTCTCGACACGCTCAGACGCTGGGATCGCGAGGGAAAGATCGAGGTGCAGCGTGATTCGGCGAACCGGCGGGTCGTCACGGCAGCAGAGATCGAGCGCCTTCGCGGGCACGAGGGATCGCAGGTCTCGTCGGCCCGAAATCGCTTTTGCGGCGTTGTACGATCGGTCGAGATCGACGGTCTGCTCGCCCGCGTCGAGATCGACGTCACGGAGCCGTCGCGCGTCGTCGCGATCATCACCCGCGAGTCGGCCGAGGAGCTCGGGCTCGAGGTGGGGATGAGCGCCACGGGCGTGATCAAGTCCACGAGTGTGATGGTCGAGACGTGAGACGGGCGACCGTCCCGTGCGTGCTCCTTCTCGTCACGGCGGTGCTTGCTGTTGGCGTCGCTTCGGGTGGGAGCACCCGCGGGGCAGACGAGTCCGCGACGGTGCTCGCGGCGGCCTCACTCGCCGACGTGCTGCCGAAGATCGACCCGGATGCACGCGCATCGTTCGGCGGCTCGAACCAGCTCGCCCAGCAGGCCCGCCAGGGGTATCCGTTCGACGTCTTTCTCTCGGCGAGCCCCGTGTACACGAGGGCGCTCTTTGCCGAAGGGCTCGTTCGGCGGCCGGTTCCTTTTGCGACGAACACGCTGGTGCTGATCGTTCCCCGGGGCAACCCCGCCAGGATCACGAGCGTTTCCGATCTCGCGCGCCGGCCGAAGCTACGACTGGTTGTTGCCGGCCCAAAGGTTCCGATCGGCCTCTACACGCGAGAGGTCTTGAAGCGTCTCGCGCTCCTGCGCATCCTCCGCAAGACGGTGAGCCTCGAACCGGACGTCAAGGGGATCGTCGCGAAAGTGGCCCTTGGTGAAGCGGACGCGGGCTTCGTCTACGCAACCGATGTGCGGCCGGTGGCGGGGAAGGTGCGTGTGATTCCGATCCCGGTGCGCGCCCAGCCGTCCGTCGTGTACGAGGCGGCAATTGCCACCAAGCCGGCCAACCTCGCCGCCGCGCAGTCCTTCGTCATCGAGCTGCTCGGAAGCGACGGACGCAAGGCTCTCCGCGCTGCCGGATTCGGCCTGCCCAGGTGAGAAGGCTCTTCCCCCTGATCCTGTTTCTTGCGACGTTCACAACGCTCGCGTTTCTCGTTGTCCCGATTGCTGCGATCTTTCTTCGCATCCCTCCGGGAGACCTGTTCGTTGCACTGGGCTCTGACGTCGCGCGCGATGCACTGATCGTGACGGTCGAAACGACCATTGTCGCGCAGGCGCTGATCATCGCCTTCGGGACGCCGACGGCATACCTCCTCGCGACCCGGACATTCCCGGGGCGGAGTCTTGCGATCACGCTCGTCGAGCTTCCGCTCGTTCTCCCGCCGGCTGTCGCAGGCATCGGGCTGCTCGCGACATTCGGGCGCCTGGGACTGCTCGGCAGTTCGCTGTCCGCACTCGGGGTCGAGGTCGCCTTCACCAAGATCGCTGTCGTGCTCGCTGTGATGTTCGTCGCCGGCCCGTTCTACATCCGGACCGGAGTCGCCGCCTTCGGCGAGGTCGATTCGACGCTCACCGATGCGGCACGGACGCTCGGCGCAGGTCCTGCTCGGACGTTTGGACGAGTTGCCCTCCCGCTCGCGCTGAGTGGGCTGACGGCCGGCGCGGCACTGTCGTTCGCCCGTGGCATCGGCGAGTTCGGCGCGACCATCATGTTCGCCGGCTCGCTGCAAGGCGTGACCCAGACCCTCTCGCTTGCTGTCTACGAGCAATTCGACGTCGATTTCGACACGGCGCTCGCAATCGGCGCCCTCTTGGTCGTCGTGAGTGCAGCTGTTCTCCTCACCGTCAAACTGATCCCCTCATGGCGTCGCTCGACATCACTCTTTCCCACGGTCTCCGCGACGTCCGCCTCGAGCTGACGCTCGAGGTCGGGTCGGAGACCGTGGCTCTCGTGGGCCCGTCCGGCGCGGGCAAATCGAGCGTCTTGCGAGCGATCGCCGGGCTGCTCCGCCCGGACGTTGGCCGCATTGCTCTCGACGGAACCGCGTGGCTCGATACGGCGACGGGTGTCGACGCACCGCCGGAGAACCGTTCGGTGGGCCTCGTGTTCCAGGAGTACGCGCTCTTTCCGCACCTGTCGGTGCGCGCGAACGTGGCCTTTGGCGCCACGAACGGCGGGCTCGTCGACGACGTTTTGGAGCGGATGCGGATCGGAGGGCTCGCACGCGAACGGCCGGCAAGGCTCTCGGGTGGCGAGCGCCAGCGCGTCGCGCTGGCGCGCGCGATCGCACGGGAGCCCGCGGTGCTCCTGCTCGACGAACCGCTGTCCGCGCTCGACGCGCATACCCGCGACACCGTCCGGGGCGAGTTGCGCGAGCTCCTCGCGAGCCTCAGGCTGCCGACGATCCTCGTAACGCATGACTTCGAGGACGCCGCATCCCTGGCCGACCGCGTCGGCGTGATGGTCGACGGGCGTCTCCTCCAGGTCGGCACTGCGTCAGCGCTCGTGGCGGCACCCGCAGACCCGTTCGTTGCACGCTTCACCGGCGCCACGCTCCTGCACGGCGTCGCTGGGCCCGGTCGCGATGGGTTGACGCGTGTCGTCCTCGATGTCGGTGGTGTGGCCTTCACAACAGACGTTGGTGTCGGCCGCGTTGCAGTAGCGGTACACCCGTGGGAGGTCGCTGTCTCTCGGACGGCGCCCGAGGATGCGACGGTGAACCACATCGAGGCACCGATTGACTCGCTCGTAACGATCGGCAACCGCGTGCGCATTCGGGTGGGGCCCCTCGCGGGTGAGATCACGACCGGTTCGGCCGAGCGCCTCGGCCTGCGCGAAGGGGAGACCGTCGTCGCATCCTTCAAGGCGACCGCGGCACGCTTGATTCAGCTGGCGTAGCCTTCCCGGGATGGAGTTCGAACTCGTTCCCGATCCGGGCGCGGACGACGCGGTGACGCGCGCGGCCGTCGCTGCTCTTTGCCGATCTGGTCTTCTCGACGGCGAATCAGGATTCAGGTCGGGTGGGGCCTGGCGCCGCGCCGGCCTCGAGGAGGCTGTGGAGCGGGGCGCGTCTCCGAGCCCTCATGGTGCCGGCTCGCCGCCGGGTGGCGCTATGGGCCGTGGCTCGGTGCCGCCCGCGCCGAGGAGTCGCGGTGCGACGCGCGCGTAGTCGAGCCCCGAGACCCACGTCAGCACGACGGCGACGAGAAGCACCCACCACGCAAGGTCGTCGCTCCACGCTCCGGCTGCCGCCATCCCACCGACGGCGACCGCGAGCGCCTGAGACCACGTCTTCAGCTTCCCGAGATCGCGCGCGGCAATGACGACGCCTTTCTCGATCGCCGCGAGGCGAAGCCCGGAGATGAGGAACTCCCTCGCGAGGATCGCGGCCACCATCCACGCAGGCGCGACGCCCTCGGCGATCAGCATCGCAAGGGTGGCCATCACGAGCACCTTGTCGGCGATGGGATCGAGAAGCGATCCGAACGCGGATGTCTGATTCCACCGCCGCGCGAGCCAGCCGTCGATCTGATCGGTCGCCATTGCGACGACGAAGACGGCGGTCGCCCAGTACGCGTGATCGGGAAAATCCCACGCGAAGAGCACGACGACAACGGGGACGGCCAGGGCCCGGCCGAGCGTCAACTGATCGGGGATGGTCATCCGTAGGAGAGAATACGCGGTGCGCATGCCTACCTTCTCTCGAGTGCTCGTTGCGAACCGTGGCGAGATCGCCGTCAGGATCTTCAGAACGCTGCGCGAGCTGGGAATCGGGGCCGTCGCCGTGTATTCCGACGCCGACCGCGGCGCGCTCCACACGCGCGTCGCGGACGAGGCGTTCCGCATCGGCCGAGGCCCCGCAAACGAGAGCTACCTTCGAGGCGACGTGATCATCGAGACGGCCCTTCGTGCGGGCGTCTCGGCGATCCACCCCGGCTACGGCTTCCTGGCCGAGAATGCCCCGTTTGCGCGAGCGGTCGAGGCCGCAGGGATCACGTGGATCGGCCCACCTGCCTCTGCGATCGAGCTGATGGGCTCGAAGACGGAGGCGCGGACGGCGATGAAGGCGGCAGGTGTTCCCATCATCCCCGGCGCCACGGAGCCGGTTCGCACTGCCGCGGCCGTCGTCGAGCTCGGTGCGGAGATTGGCTACCCGCTGATCATCAAGGCGGCCGCTGGCGGCGGCGGCAAGGGGATGGAGATCGTCACGGACCCGGCCGGCGCCGTGCTGGCCTTCGAAGCGGCGCAGCGCCAGGGTCTGAAGTACTTCGCCGACGACACCGTCTATGTCGAGCGCTACCTCGAGGAGCCGCGGCACATCGAGGCGCAGATTCTTGCCGACGGCTACGGGGCGGTGATCTTCCTCGGCGAGCGCGACTGCACGATCCAGCGGCGCCACCAGAAACTGATCGAGGAGACGCCGTCGCCGGCCGTCGACGACGCGCTGCGAGCCAGGATCGGCGAGATCGCCGTGAATGCCGCTCGTGCCGCCGGGTACCGATCTGCCGGCACGATCGAGGGCCTGCTCACGCGCGACGGCGAGTACTACTTCATGGAGATGAACACCCGGATCCAGGTCGAGCACACGGTCACGGAGCTCGTGACCGGCCTCGATCTGATCCGCGAGCAGATCCTCATCGCGCAGGGAGAGCCGCTCTCGCTCGCGCAGGAGGACGTGATCCTGCGCGGGCACGCGATCGAGTGCCGGATCAACGCCGAAGACGTTGCCAAAGGATTTCTTCCGGCGCCGGGGTTGATCACGGAGTACGAGGAGCCGTCGGGGCCTGGTGTGCGTGTCGACTCGGGCGTCCGCGCGGGGGACGAGATCTCGGGTCTCTATGACCCGATGATCGCGAAGTTGATCGTCCACGACACGACTCGGGAGACTGCGCGGAAGCGGATGTTGCGCGCGCTGGCCGAGTTCAGGATCAGTGGCCCACCGACACTCCTTGGCTTCCATGCCGCGCTCCTCTCGGAGCCGTGCTTCGTCGCGGGCGGCACCTGCCACGGGCGCGTTGAATCGAAGGAGCTCGCGCAGCGCGCGGATGAGATGACGGAGATGTTTTCTCAACAGGCAACTAGCGTACAACGAGCTCCGGACGGAGCGGCAACCCGTGAACGGATCGTCGCTGTCGAGGTCGACGGCCGTGCCTTCGACGTCCGCGTTCACGCGCCGGAACCGCCGTGGGCGAACCTCGCTCGTCGCCGGCGCGAGCGTCTGGACGGCGCGGCCGGGAGCGCCTCGGGCGCCGTCGTCAGCCCGATGCAGGGCACGATTTTCTCGGTCGCCGTTGCAGACGGCGACCAGATCGAGGCCGGGGGAGTGATCTGCGTGATCGAGGCGATGAAGATGGAGAACGAGATCACCGCGCAGCATGCGGGAACCGTGCGCTCTCTCTCAATCGCATCGGGACAGAGCGTGTCGAACGGACAGCTGATCTGCTTGCTCGTTGGCGCGGAATGAGCGACGCGCCCGCTGACGTGGGAACGCTCGTGCGTCAGCTCGTGAGCGACAGCACGCTGACGGGAGCGGCGATCAGCCGCCCACGTCGGAGTGATCCTTCACGGCCATCACGCATCACGGTTGCGCCCGTCCATGTCGCGCGATCCCTCCGGTATCGCTTCACGGCACACCACGCGACCCGAACCACCGACGAGATCCTGGGGCCGGGCGCTGCGTCCGAGCGACTCGTCGATCTCCTCCAGAACGACTTCCGTCAGGGCCTTCTTCAGGCGACGGACGCCGACTGGCAGGTGCTCACCGGTCGGGGAGCGCCGACGATTCTGCGCCGCGAGCCGAGCCGGCCGCGGGCAACCCTCACGCACGATCGGGCGAAGCGCTACGTCCTTCCCGAGGGCACGCCCGTCCCGTTCCTCGTCGAGCTCGGCGTGATGACGCCCGAAGGCAAGGTTCGCAAGTCGCGGTATGACAAGTTCCGCCAGGTGAACCGCTTCCTCGAGCTCGTCGAGGATGTCCTCCCGGCTCTCCCCGAGGGTCGACTGAAGATCGTGGACTTCGGCTCGGGAAGGTCGTACCTGACGTTCGCCCTCCAGCATCTCCTCGTTCATGTCCACGGGCGTGAGGTCGAGATCATGGGTCTCGACCTCAAGGCAGACGTGATCGCCGACTGTGAGCAGCTCGCACGGCGCATCGGTGCCGCCGGCCTGCGTTTCGAGGTCGGGGACATCGCCGGGTACGAGGCTCTGGCGGGCACGGATCTGGTGGTCAGCCTTCATGCCTGTGACACGGCGACGGACGATGCTCTCGACCGCGCTGTCCGAGCGGAGGTTCCCGTCATCCTTGCCGTCCCGTGCTGCCAGCACGAGGTGATGTCGCAGCTCGAGAGCGAGGTGCTTCGGCCCTTGCTCCGATACGGGACTCTCAAGGAGCGGTTTGCTGCGGAGGTGACCGACGCGGCCCGAGCGCAGCTTCTCGGTGCGGTTGGATATGACGTGCAGGTCGTCGAGTTCATCGAGCTCGAGCACACGCCGAAGAACGTCCTCCTCCGCGCCGTCGCGCGACCTGGCCGTGATCGGAAGAAGGCTTTCGCCGAGTACCGCGTGTTTGCCTCAGAGCTCGGGATCGACCCGGCGCTCGGGCGCCTCCTTGCGGACAGGTTGCCGGCGTGACGGCGAACCCGACCTGCTCGGAGATATCGCTTACCGCGGGGGAGCCTCTCGCAGGAACGGCCACGCAGGGAGCGGATTGGTTGCTCGTCGAAGTGCGAGGTGCCTGGGGACGGGATGCGATCAACGACAGCGGATTCGCTCCGAGCATCCGGGATCAGTTGACGGCCTACCCGGGCAAGGTCGTTCTGATCCGGCGGCCCGACCGGCGAACGGGAGGCGTCGTCATCAGGGCAGAGGTTCGAGAGGGCGGTGGAACCGTCACTCGCAACGATCTCGACTCCTCCGAGGAACTCGACACGGCGGATCTTCCCGCCGGTGACGCGATCGTCGGTCCCGTGTTTCTCGTGTGTACGCACGGCCGTCGCGACGCGTGCTGTGCACGCCTTGGGGCTCCGCTCTACGAGGCCCTCGGTCGATACGTTTCTCCGGAGCAACTCTGGCAGGCGTCGCATCTCGGCGGCCATCGGTTCGCACCGAACGTCGTGGTGCTCCCGCACGGAATTCAGCTTGGCCGAATCCCGCTCGATCGTGTCGGGGAGGTCGTTGACGCCATGCGCGAGGGTCGAATTCCGCTCGATCTCTACCGGGGTCGGACACTCTTCTCCCCGCGTGTCCAGGCAGCCGAGATCGCGGCTCGTGTGGCCACGGGCTGCGACGCGGTTGACGGTCTCGCGCTCGTGGCAGATGGCGGCGATTCGGTGACGTTCACCGGATCTTTCGGAGACGTGGCCGTCCGCGTCGAGCAGCGCGAAGGGCCAGCGGCACCGGCGAGTTGCGGCGCCGAGCCCGAGCCGACCATTTCTTGGGCCACGTCGCTAGAGTCGGCTGCATGAGCGACTCGTCCCCTGTCATCCTGATCACGGGTGCGTCGACCGGCATCGGTGCCGCAACCGCCCGGACGCTCGCGGGCGAGGGATGGCGCCTCGTGCTTGCTGCGCGCTCGATCGAGAAGCTCGAGGAGTTGGCAACGGAGCTCGGCGGTCCCGACGTTGCCGTCGCGGTCGAGTGCGACGTGACCGAGTGGGCGGATCAGCAGGCGGCCGTCACGGTCGCGCTCGAGCATTTCGAGCGTCTCGACGCTGCCTGGGCCAATGCGGGCTTCGGAGCCGAGCGGAGTTTCCTCGGCGATTCCGTCGAGCACTGGCGTACGATGGTGCTGACCAATGTCTACGGCGCGGCGTTGACGATCAGAGCGACGCTCCCCGGTTTGAAGGAGACGAAGGGCCATATGCTCTTGACCGGCTCGGTCGCGGGACGTCGCGCGATCCCTGGCTCCCTGTACTCGTCGACGAAGCACGCGGTGCATGCAATGGGCGAGTCGCTCCGTCAGGAGCTCGACGGGACGGGCGTCCGCGTCACGATCATTGCCCCCGGCATCGTCGACACGCCGTTCTTCGAGAATGTGCCCCTCGACGCACCCCTCGAGCCCGATGACGTGGCACGCGCGGTGCTCTTCGCGCTCTCACAGCCGCCGCACGTGGACGTGAACGAGATCGTCGTCCGTCCCACCGCGCAACCGATGTAGTTCGACACGTGGTAGCTCTGGCGGGGGCCGACCTCGCCGCTCGGTCAGAGCGTCCGTTGGTACGAGCGGAAGCTCCGCGTCGCGAAGATCGTCGTCAGGGCCAGGAACCCCCCGAGCAGGAGCAGGAACGTTCCCATCTCATCCCAGCCCGTGCCGGGGATGGCCTCACCGCGGGCGGCGCGGACGGCCCACTCGACGGGGTTCAGGAGCGATGCGGTCTGCATCCAGTCGGGAATCAGGGCGCGCGCGATCAGAAGCGAAGAGAAGAAGAGCAGAGGCAGGCTGATGAACTGAGCGACGGCGATCATCGACGCTTCTTGCCTCGTCCGAAGCGCGATCCCGTGCGACAGACCGGCGAACCCGGCTGCCGTGAGGAAGGCCGCGAGCAGGATCACCATCCAGCCGACAATGCCCCCGTTTCTCGCCCCGAGCAGGAGGCCGACGAGAAGGATCAGCAGAGCCTGCAGTGTGGCGATGATCGCGGCCTGGAGGATCCGACCGAAGACGATCGCCGCACGGCTCGCAGGCGTCGCGAGGAATCGTTCCAGGACGCCGCGATCGAGATCCTCGATCATCCCCATTCCTGCCCATGAGCCGGAGAAGAACGCGGTCATGATCGCGACGCCGGGGGTCAGGTAGTCGACGTACGACACGCCCCCGAAGCCCGGGAGATCGGTGATCCGCTTGAAGAGCTGGCTGTAGAGGAGCAGCCAGAACATCGGCTGCACGATCATCACGGCGATCCAGATCGGCTGGCGCGCGAGATTGCGCAGGACACGTGCGCAGAGAATGAGCGTCTGGGTGGCGACCGTCACCGCTGCTCTCCGTCGTCGGCGCGAAAGTCGCGTCCCGTGTGGTGGAGGTAGACGTCGTCGAGGGATGGTCGCGAGACCGTGACGGACTGCACGCCCGAGCCCGCGTTGTCGAGAGCCGCGAGAATCACGGGCACGGCCTGCGCGCCCTGGTCGACCCGGAGATGGATCCTGCGGCCATCCTTCGTCACCTCGTGGACGCCGACGAGCTCGCGGGCGATGTCGGCCGCACGATCCGTGTCAGTTCCATCGAGCTCGACCGTCACTGCGTCGCCGCGAAGCTCGCTCTTCAGGGACTCGGGTGTTCCTTCCACGACGACCTTTCCCTTGGAGACGATCGCGACCCGGCGGGCGAGCCGGTCGGCCTCCTCGAGGTAGTGCGTCGTGAGCAGGATCGTTAGCCGCTCCGCGCTCGCAAGTGCCTCGAGCTCCTCCCACATCGCAGCTCGCGCCTCGGGATCGAGCCCGGTTGTCGGCTCGTCGAGAAAGAGAACCTTGGGGCGATGGACGAGGCCCATGGCGACATCGAGCCTGCGCTTCATCCCGCCCGAGTACGTCTTCACGAGCGCGGTTGCCTTGTCCGAGAGGCCGAATGTCTCGAGCAGGTCGGCGGAGCGTCGCTCGAGATCGGGCCTACGCATGCCCTGCAACCGACCCTGGAGGATCAGATTCTCGTGTCCGGTCGCCTCGCGGTCGACGCCGGACGCCTGCGGGACGTAGCCGATCGCACGTCGTACGGCTCCCGCCTCACGAGCGACGTCGTGGCCCGCCACCGTGGCAGTCCCGGCGTCGGCCGTTGTCAACGTGGCGAGGATCCGAACGGTCGTCGACTTGCCGGCTCCATTCGGGCCGAGCAGCCCGAAAACCTCACCCTCAGGGACGGAAAACCGGATCCCGTCGAGCGCCCTGACACCCCTGCCGTAGGTCTTCTCGAGGCCGTCGACGACGATTGCGTCCATCGTGCGAGGCTACCGGCACGAGCCGTCGACGTCAGGTCGAGGGCGCAGCCCTCAGCCGCTCAATCGTCAAGTCGCTCCGATCGCGGCTGTGGCTTCCACCTCGTGGGGCGGAACCGTGCGCGGGAGATCGCGGGTGAACACGAGCGAGCAGAGGGCGAGGAACGCAGCGAGCAGGAGCCCGAGCTTCAGCGACTGGAGCTGGGCATCCTCCTAGTCGCCGACGAGCGCCGTGGTTTCGGCATCGCTGAGCCCGGCGTCCTGCGCGGCGGTCTCGATCTGGTCGGTCGAGACGAAGTCGATCCCGGTCCCGACGGCCACGCTCACCTGGGACGCGACCTTGTCGTTGATGGCCGGATCCGACTCGACGTTCGACAGGAACACCGACGTCAGGCCGGTGATCACGAGGCCCGCTCTGACGATAGAGCGCACGGGGAACCGGCCCGAAAGGCGCGA
>Ga0163153_10008726_pt1 | contig 10434 bp, 12 predicted proteins | sample OliLakLV19MP6IB1_FD_148629 | JGI IMG/M metagenome (GOLD analysis project Ga0163153, IMG submission 148629) | Freshwater microbial mat bacterial communities from Lake Vanda, McMurdo Dry Valleys, Antarctica - Oligotrophic Lake LV.19.MP6.IB-1 | ecosystem: Environmental > Aquatic > Freshwater >...
CAAAGGCTCGCGCCGAACACCATTCCCTGCCGAAGGGCGAATCCGTCGCGCGGACAGTTCATCGAGTCGCTTACTATCGTCTTGGCGGAGATCGTTGAGCGCCGAGGTGAGCGCCTCGGCCGCAGCTCATGCGATGCGTTGCGCCATCATACCGCCAGCAGGCTCTTGACGCCGTCCTTGTCCATGCCGGCGCCGGCGCACGCTTCAGGATCTCGCCGCGTTCCAGACTCGTTGCTCCATCTTTAGTAGACGTCTGCAACTTGTTGTGAGGAAGGGTAGGGAAGGCGTCTGTTAATCCGCAGGTCCCTGGTTCCCAGCTCGGGGAGCCACAAAATTCTGTGATGCCAGATGTTCTTAGCCCAGCCATCGCGGTTGGGCTTGTTGCATTCTGGGGCCGCAATCGAGATCGATATTCGACTAGTACGGAGGTCAGTATAGGGTCGGCCCGCTACCTCCTCGGCCTCGGCGGTCATCAGGGGGGCGCAGCCAGAGCCTGCCTAGGGAGCGGCATGCACGGCGGTCTGCACGGCGTCCGGGGTGCCCTGAGGTGGGGAGGTCAAGCTGACCCACCTTGGGGCCGCCTTGTGCCGCTGCGCAACGCTGCGCTCGGGGGCAGGGCTACGCCAACCTTCTCCCTACAAGTGATCGGGGCAAATTTGTCCGTGACCGATGTGTTCAATCGCGAGCTGACGACGACAGTCATTTGCCAGTAGAGGCCGGTAATATCGAGCAAGACCGAGCCGCGAGCGCCGGATCGGTCGCATCAAGCAGCGGCGGCAGGGGACTGTCGAGGCTCGCGCACAGGGCGCGCACGAGTTCGCCCTCGGCCACCGTCGGTCGGCCGTCGGCCATCACGGTCTCCAGACAACCCTTGATGAAAATCGGCTTCTTGAGGGGAGCGAGGAGCTTGAGCTCGTACAGGGCCTTCTCCACCGCGCCGAAACTGAGTTCGCCCACGGGTCGCAGCGCCTGCGCTGCAAGTCCCATCGCCTGGATGCCCTTGTCGAAGGCGGCACGGCCACCCTTCCCCACGTGAGCGAGCAGCGAGAGCACCAGCCCGGATTCAGCGCACAGGGTGTCGAGCGACCTGTGCTTTACCGGGGGCACCCCCTTGGGCTCGCGCGCGAGGTGGCGGGTGCAGATTGCGAGCAGCACGAACTCCACGAGGGTGACCCGGCGGTCGGCTTCGACGAGCTGCCTCGCCAGCCCGAGCACCTCGGCGCGCGGCCCTGCCTCGAGCAGCTTGAGGGCCCCGAATGGTCAGGTCCAGCAGGGGCATCCGCAGGCGCGGATCGGCGCCCTTGAGCGCCGCGCCAAAACGCTCGGTCATCGTCGCAATGTTTTCGCCGGCCCTGGCGCGGACGAACTGCAGCTGGACCGTCCGGGTGTCGCCCTCGCCCAGAAGCAGCGAGCACAGGACAGCGCGGGCACCCTCGGCGGTGTGAGCCTGGGCGTAAATCTCGTCCGGTATGAGCTGGACCAGGTGCCGGGCGAGAAGCCCGCTATCGGCCGCGAGCTGTCCGATCGAGGCGATGACATTGGCTGCGCTGGGGGCGGTCGCGGCGAGCCCCAACGCTCCTGGATAGACCGGCATGCGCAGGTCGGCCGCCTCGCCGGAGCTACGGTTAGCGCACCTTCGTCCAGCGCTACGGCAAGCGCCCCGTCGCCTGCCGCTGGCGCGGCACCGGCAAAGCCCCAGATCCCAGCGATTCCTGCTGCGCCGGCTGCTAAGGATGCGACAAAGCGCGCTACCGAGACGCGAAGCCAAGTTAGCGACATTGAGGCAGCGCAGGCTCGGGCGGCGCGGGAGCGCGAGCTGGAAGCAAAACGACGAGAGAAAGCAAAACAGAATGAGTGTGTCTACAAGCCTGTTACGACTGACGAGGATATTGCGAAATGCCGCTGAATAAACGCGGGCTACTTGAGTGGCGGCTCTTTGCCGAAAACGGTCGTGCGAGAATTTCCGCTCTTGGTAGAGTCGAGATGTGGCGCGGTGCCAGTAAGTTCGGTTTGTCTGTTGCAGCCCTTTCGTCGGGCGGTGCCCGAGTAACCTCACCGTCGCTCCGTTTCCACATCCCGCTCATCGAACCGGACATGCAGCTCTCCCGCATCCGGCTCTCGGACACGACTTCACGCCATCGCGTGTAACGCCGTCTGCAGTACCGTTGGGGGGACAACGGTGCAAGACCGTGGCGCGGCGATGACGGCCCGACACGCGGTGCGCAGGCAGCTGCGCACCGAGGTGAACTACAGGCGCGATTCCTGGTAGTCGAGCTCTTCTTCGAGGTGGTGGAGCACATCGTCGCTGATGTGGTTCTCCTGCCAGGCCTTGATGAGCGATGCGCGCTCGGCCTTGATGGCGGCCAGCCTGAGCCTGCGCGCCTGTTCGGCATCCGCGGCTTCGGGCGAGGTGCCCTCCGCGAGCGCGAGGCGCTCGGCGAATTCCGCGCGCACGCGCGCGACCACATCGGGCGAGACGTTGTCCTGGGCCGCGAGCTTCTCCACCGCGCTGATCGCCGCGTGCCCCATGTCCGTGCGCGCGTGGCGCTCTTCTTCGGCAATGCTTTCGTCGGAGGTGAGCTTGAGCCGCAGGATCAGCGGCGCGAGCGAGAGCCCCTGCCCGACCAGCGTCACCAGGATCACCACGAAGGTGAGGAACACGATGAGGTCGCGGTGCGGGAAGGGCGCCCCGCTCTGGATGGTGACCGGCAACGCGAGCGCGGCGGCCAGCGACACGATGCCGCGCATGCCGCACCACGCCTCGATGAAGAGCTCGCGGTTCGGCGGCGCCGCCTCGCGCCTGGCCAGGCCCGGGATGACCCAGCGCGGGATGAACGTCGCTGGGAACACCCACAGGATGCGCACCAGGATCGCAACGGCGCTCACGGTGAGCGACCACACCGTAAGCTGCCAAACCGTGTAGCCGGAGAGCCGGTCGGTGATGACGGACAGCTGCATGCCGATCAGCATGAAGATCAGGCTGTTCAGCAGGAACACGAGGATGTTCCAGACGGACCGCGCGAGGATGCGCATCTCGGCCGACACGATCTTGGGCGAGAAGCGGCCGCGAAAGAGCCCCGCCGCGACCACCGCCAGCACGCCGGAGGTGTGGATCGATTCGGCGAGGATGTAGGCCACGTACGGCACGGCCATCGACATCAGCACTTCGATGAACGCGTCGCCAAGGTAGGGATGCAGCCGGACGAACACCCACGCCACCGCCATGCCGATCACGATGCCGCCGAGCGCCACGATGCCGAACTGGACCGTCGCGTCGGTCAGCGAGAACACGCCGGTGAGCACCGCGGCGACCGCGAACTTGTAGATCACGAGGCCCGAGGCGTCGTTTACGAGGCTCTCGCCTTCGAGCACAGTGACGATCCGGCGCGGCATGTTGAGGCGCGAAAGGATCGCCGTGGCCGCCACCGCGTCCGGCGGCGAGACGATCGCGCCAAAAGCAAAAGCCGCCGCCCACGGGATGTCCGGCACGAGGTACTTGAGCGTCGCGCCCACCGCCAGGGTGGTCACGATCACCAGGCCGATCGAGAGCATGCCGATCGGCCGGATGTTGGCCTTGAAGTCGCGCCAGGAGGTCAGCAGGGCCGCCTGGTAGAGGATCGGCGGGAGCACCAGCACGAGCAGGAAGGTCGGATCGAACTCGAGCTGCGGCAGGCCGGGCACGAAGCCGACCGCCGCGCCGCCGATGACCAGCGCGATCGGGTAAGGCACGGCGATGCGGCGCGCGAACCAGCCCAGGCCGACCGAGCACAGCAGGAGAAACACAAGAACGGACAGAGATTGCATTGCAGCCCCCCGGCTACATCAGAGTCCTGCCGGTAACAGAGTACCGTCCTCCAGGCGCAGGATGCGCTCGGCTTTCGCCGCCAGGGCGAGGTCGTGCGTGACGATGATGAAGCTCGTCGCATGCGATTCGGAGAGCTTCACCATGGTCTCGAACACCGCGTCCGACGTGTGCGTGTCGAGGTTGCCCGTGGGCTCGTCGGCCAGCACGCAGGCGGGGCGAGTGACCAGCGCCCGCGCGAAGGCCGCGCGCTGGCGCTCGCCGCCGGACAACTCGCCCGGCAGGTGCTCGAGCCTCGACCCGAGGCCGACTTCCTCCAGCACCTCGCGCGCCTGTTTGAGCGCGGCCGAGCGCTCGACGCGGCGGATCAGGAGCGGCATCGCCACGTTCTCGAGCGCGGTGAATTCCATGAGCAGGTGGTGGAACTGGTAGATGAACCCCAGCGTTTCGTTCCTGAAGCGTCCGCGCTCGGCTTCGCCAAGCGAGGAGAGGTCCTTGCCGCGCACGCGCACTTCGCCCGCGGAAGGCACGTCCAGCCCCCCAAGCAGGTGCAGCAGCGTGCTCTTGCCCGAACCCGATTTCCCGACGATGGCTACACGCTCGCCTGCGCGAACGTCGAAATCGACGTTCGAGAGCACCGTGACATTTAGCGGGCCTGAGGCATACGTCTTCGCGAGGCCCCGGCAGGAGAGCACCGTCCCGGCCTGCGTGGCCTGCACGGCTGCGCCGTTACTCATAGCGCAGCGCCTCTGCCGGGTTCACGCGCGAGGCGCGCCAGCTCGGGTAGATCGTGGCGAACAGCGAGATCAGCAGCGAGACGACGCCGATCACGATGACGTCCGGCCACTGCACGTCCGAGGGCAGGTCGCTGATGTAATAGATGTCCTTGGACAGGAACTGGACGCTGAACACCTTCTCCAGCGCCGGCACCACGACATCGATATTGAGGGCGAGCAGCACGCCGAAGGCCACGCCCATGAACGTGCCGATGACCCCGATCAGCACGCCCTGCACGACGAAGATCTGCAGGATGCTCATGGGCGAGGCCCCCAGCGTGCGCAGGATCGCGATGTCGGCTTGCTTGTCGGTCACCGCCATGACGAGGGTCGAGACGATGTTGAACGCGGCCACCGCGACGATCAGGAGCAGGATGACGAACATCACGCGCTTCTCGATCTCCACGGCGCGAAAGAAGTTGGCGTGGCTCTTGGTCCAGTCGGTGCCGATCGTCTGGGCGTCGAGCTTGGCCATGACCTCGCGCGTTACGGTGCGCGCCGCAAAAAGGTCGTCCAGCTTGAGCCGCACGCCGGTCACGTTGTCGCCGAGCTGGAAGAGCTTCTGCGCGTCCTCGATGTGGATGAGCGCAAGGCCCGAGTCGTATTCGAACATGCCGACATCGAAGATCCCGACCACGGTGAACTGCTTGAGCCGCGGCACCACCCCGGCCGGTGTCACCTGCCCCTGCGGCGCGATGATGACGATCTTCTCGCCGTTGAGCACGCCCAGGGCCCGCGCGAGTTCCGAACCGAGCACGATGCCGAACTCGCCGCCCTTGAGCGCATCCAGCCGCCCGGCCCGCATGTGCGCGCCGATGTCGGCCACCTTGTCTTCCATTTCCGGGATCACGCCGCGCACGATCGCGCCGCGCACGGTCTGGCCGGAGGAGAGCAGGCCCTGCGCATTGACGAAAGGCGCGCTGCCGACCACGCGCGGATGCTGGGCCGCGATCTTCGCCACCGCGGGCCAGTCGGCCAGCTTGTTGTTCACGCCCGAGATCTGCACGTGCGAGGCCACGCCCAGGATGCGCTCGCGCAATTCCTTCTGGAACCCGTTCATGACCGACAGCACGACAATCAGCGCCATGACGCCCAGCCCGATGCCGGCCATCGAGATGAGCGAGATGAAGGAGATGAAGTGATTGCGGCGCTTTGCGCGCGTATAGCGCAGGCCGACCAGCAGTTCGTAGCGCAATGCGTCTGTCCCGGGGGATGCCTGCGCGGAAGAGGCCCGCGAGGCTCGGGCGAGGATACTACAATCGCGCATGCCCCCGGCATCCCGCCACCGGCCAGTTTCGGGGAAACGCAATGAAAGCTGCGCTTCGCGTGCTTAACGAACTCGAGGCCGAAGGCTGTCTCGGCCGATATGCGATCGGCGGCGCAATGGGCGCGATGTTCTACGCCGAACCCGTGACGACGTATGACCTCGACATCTTCGCAGTGTTGCCTCAAGCCGGGACTGGGCTGCTCACGCTCCAACCGCTCTACGAGGCTTTACGCCTGCGAGGCTACGAGCCGGGTGAATACGTCATGATCGAAGGCATCCCCGTGCAATTTCTGCCAGCGTACAATCCGCTGCTGGAAGAAGCGCTTGAGCAGGCGCGGCCAGAGTCTCTGGAAGGCGTGCAAACGCGAATTCTGCAAATGGAGCACTTGATCGCAATCGCGATCCAGACCAACCGCCCGAAAGACCACTTGCGCGTGCGGATCCTGTTGCAGGAAGGCAATCCGGATCTGGCGCTGGTGAGCGAGATCTGCAACAGACACGGCCTGACCCCGCCAGTATCCGAGAAAGGTGAAGGATTATGGACACCGCCGAAAACCTGATGCGCTCCGCGCTCGCCCAAAAGGAGCGCCGCCGCAGACAGCTCGCCGCGCTGCCTTACGCCGAAAAGATCCGAATCCTGTTGCGCATGCAACGCATGGCCGATGCGGCCGGCAGGACTCGCGGCGCGGCGCCGCGCGCATGGCAGATCGACGAACAATCGCTGATGCCCCTGCCGCGTATTCGCAAGGATAGGTAGGGCTTGTGCCGGCAGCCTGAAGTTCGCTGATCGAAATCGAACCTACTGACGCCTCCCTGCTCGCAACGCTCGTGCGCGGCCAGCGCACGGCCGCGCTCGGCACGCTGCGGCAGGGCGCTCCGCTCGTGTCGATGGTGCTTTACCTGCCCGCGCCCGACTTTTCCGCTTTCCACCTGCATGTGAGCCGCCTCGCCTGGCACACGCAAGACATGCTCGGCGACCCGCGCGTATCGCTCTCGATCGCGGCGACCGACGAGGGCACGCGCAATCCGCAGACGCTCGAGCGCGTGAGCCTGCGCGGCGAGGCCACCGCCCTTCCCAATGGCACCGCCGAACACGCAGCGCTGAAAGAAGCCTGGCTGGAACGCTACCCGGAATCGGAGATCAACTTCGAGCTCGCGGACTTCGCCTTCTTCCGCCTCGTGCCGCGCGATGCCCGGTTCGTCGCGGGCTTCGGGCGCATCCACAACCTCTCGGCCGCGGCCCTCTCCGCTGTGACACTCCCGGCTGCGGCCGATGGCAACAAATAGGCTGGAGCGTCGCTCCTGGAGCAGACTCCATGTTGAAAATGGCAGTATTTGGCTGCCAGATGAGAATCCTATTGAAATGCACCAGAGTGGTGTAAAGTGGTGCAAAGGAGGATTCGATCATGCCGAGAAAAGCGTCGCCCAAACGTATTCCCAAAGCTGCTCGTGCGTCCGTGAGTTTCCCGTTGAACGTATACGACGACTTGTTGAAACTTGCCGCGGAAAAGAGAGTGTCTGTGGCCTGGGTCGTTCGCGAGGCGGCCGCGAAATATGTGGCCGAGCATGTTCAGACGCCTCACAACGCGAAGTCGGAGCCGCGTTGAAGAGCAAATCACCGAGGACAATCCTCGGATATTCCCGCAGCGCAAAAGCCACGCGGATTTCGGCGCGGGAACCCAGCATTCCGGGAGGCCCCAAGTACCGAACCAAGCTGGGAGCGGCGTATGCCGCAGACTCGCAATTGGTCCTTTCCGCCCTGCCGGAGTCAAGCGTGGACCTTGTGATGACCTCTCCTCCCTATGCGCTGCATTTCAAAAAGGAGTACGGAAACGTCGAGAAGCGGGACTATGTGGCGTGGTTCCTGCCCTTCGCGAGGGAGATTCATCGTGTTCTGCGACCGGAGGGCAGCTTCGCTTTGAACATCGGCGGGAGTTACAACCGGGGGACACCCACCCGCTCGCTTTACCATTTCAAACTGCTCATCGCGCTGGTGGAAGAAATCGGCTTTCATCTCGCACAGGAGTGCTTTTGGTACAACCCCGCGAAGCTGCCTGCGCCAGCAGAGTGGGTAACAGTGCGTCGGCAACGTGTAAAGGACTCAATCGAGTACGTCTGGTGGCTGTCGAAAACGGCCTGGCCAAAGGCCGACAATAGAAACGTCCTGATTCCGTACAGTCCCGATATGGAGCGGCTGATCAAGCGAGGATATAGGGCCAAGGTCAGACCCTCTGGTCACAACATCACGAACAAGTTTCAAGTGGACCGCGGCGGTGCGATACCTTCGAATGTCATCGAACGCGGGAACAACGAAAGCAATTCCAATTACTTCAAGGCGTGCAAAGAGGCTGGCCTGAAGGTTCATCCTGCCCGTTTTCCCGCAGCGCTTCCGGAGTTCTTTATCAACCTTTGCACCAAGCCGGGAGATTTGGTGGTCGATCCGTTCGCCGGCAGCAATACCACGGGTTACGTAGCTGAAGCGATGGGACGGCGTTGGATTTCATCCGAACTCAATGAAGAATATGTGCGGTCGAGCGAATTGAGGTTCACGGCAAAGGGGGAAGACAGTGACAAAAAAGGAACTCGTCGCAATTCTCAAACGACTTTACCCCTCGAGCCCGTGGCCTAAGCCATTCAATCTTCTTCAAGGATCGCTGCTGATCGACGCGGGAGAGACTCCATCCGCAGCCGCCAGGCAAGTCGGCACGACCGCAGCGCGCCTGAATGCACTCCATACAGCGAAGAACAAGGTCGTTTTGCTGTTCGGGCCGATAAAGCCGAATGACGACGGACGCAAACGCGCCCGCCAAATTCTAGGCAACCTGATCGTCGGTCGATGCGCGGAAAAAGTCTTTGAAAAAATCTACAAGGAGCACATGCATACGACGGAGCTCGAACTCCGTGATATGCGTGAAGGTCATTCCGACACGGACTACCGCCTGCACAACGGAAAAGGGCGTCCGGTCTATCGGGTCAATATCAAATTCCACGGCTCGTTGTTTCGCCGCGCCTCGGAAATGGTGGGGCTCGAACCCGAGGACTGCTTTGCACTCGCCACCTACAAAATTCATGGGGCTCTGCAAAAGCAACAAGCAGACGCGCTGCCTTACATATTCGTCATCGTTAGTGTTCCGAATCTGAAAGCCGAGTCTGTCGGTGCCGAGGTGCCCGATGGCCTTCAAGATTTTGTCGCACGCGTTACGGCGAGCAAGGAAATCGCCAAAAAAAGAAGTATTGAAGACCGGATCGTGGAAACGCTCGAACAGGAGGGGCATCCCGCATATGAACGCACCCGAGCTCTCATCGCCGATGCGAGATGGTTTGTGCTTGGCGCAAAAAAAGCGGACAAATTGCTGCGGGAATTACTGTTCGAACGGGTATTCGCCCTGAGAACGCGAAACTTCTCGCGCCAGTTCGGAGGAGCGGAGCTGGACATGCATTTTTCGCTGTCCAAAGACCTGACATTACTGACGACATACCTCGAAATGCTCAAGGATTCCGGTTATCCAAAGGTAACCACGCTTCTGGAGCGCGGAGACTATTGAGCGTGATGCAAGGCCACGGAAATTTCGAGTTACTGAGGGAAGGTCAAGCGGATAGGTACAAATGGGTAGGTTCCGCATTCCCAAACCCACTGACGGCATTGTCGAGAAAATTCGAGCTTGTAAACAGGATCCTCGATGACTGCGATCTGTACGCTCGTCGTACTCTGATGAACCAAGACGAGTAAGTACCTCGCTCGCCGAATACGAGCGGTAGCTTCTTCATTCGATGTCATTGTGAAAGGCTGCCCAGGCGTATCTATAGACTTCACCTCGATAAATAAATCTTCTCCGGATGGGGATCTTGCTTCAAGGTCATACCCCAGATTCTGGCGACTGACATCCGACACGGAATAGCCGAGGGACTCGAAATACGCTTTCGCATTTGTCTCGCCCGTGCGCCATTTTTTCAGTCCCGTGGAAATCTCGGAAACATCACCAGACTTGTACTCACGCCATGGCTTTTCTGAAGAACCCTCTGTCGGCACGTCCAGTTTTCGACCATCCGTTGAAGACTGTTCCCCCATCTTCTCAACAAGGCCCAGCTTCACAAAAACGCTATTCATCACCGTCCTTGACCCCACCCGCTCCGCTACAGCATCCGAAAAACCCCGGTCAAGGCCTCGTTGCCTCGCCACCTCAATATTTGTTACGCCTGTGTCGGTGATCCAAATTGGCCACTTCTCAAACTCACCGGGCAGCGGTTCACCTGCGGCACGTCGCAACACAACTTGCGCAAGAACTTCGATACAACCATTGATGGTAAGGTCAACGTGGTGAATTTCCGCCCAAGCTTCTTGCAAAGAAAGTTGCGGCACACCTAGAAAGCGCATCAACTGAGTAAGCGGTTCGACGTCATCGTTAACTTCGCGGATGGGCGTAAAGCCAGCTTTTACTGCCAACGCCTCGTAGTCCGGTTGCCCTGCGTGCCAATATGATCTGCGACACCTACCTTCAAGCATTTAGAGTGCAAAGGTAGGAACCCAATCATGGCAAATCCGATGAAAGCTGTTCTGAAATCTGCAAGCGAAGCCCCTGCGCTGGAAG
>Ga0163153_10008731_pt1 | contig 10424 bp, 8 predicted proteins | sample OliLakLV19MP6IB1_FD_148629 | JGI IMG/M metagenome (GOLD analysis project Ga0163153, IMG submission 148629) | Freshwater microbial mat bacterial communities from Lake Vanda, McMurdo Dry Valleys, Antarctica - Oligotrophic Lake LV.19.MP6.IB-1 | ecosystem: Environmental > Aquatic > Freshwater > Lake...
GATTCAGCCCCGTCGCGAACCACGAGCAGCCGGAGCCGCTGGTCGCCGGCCGAGTGTCGCCAGTAGGTTTCGAGCCAATCGAGCGAGTGGAAAAACGTTGCGCCGGGCGTTACCGCCAGCAGGCGACGCCAGGCGGCGCGGAGCGGCTCGGCGGCGGCAAAATCGTTGATTTCTTCGACGTGAAGCATACATAAACGTACGTCACGCCAGGCATGAGCCGGCCGGCCGAATCGTCGCCGAGCGTTTCACGGGCCGATTGTAGCGGTCGTATAAGGTGTACCCGTATCAGGAGTACATCCCCCGCGGTCCGGCCGCCTCGAAGGCGCCCCGGATGTGCGCAATTCGCGGGGGCGCGGCGTCGTCGTTCCAGACGATCGAGACGACGTCGAAACGGGTCCGGCGCCCCAGTAGGCGGCGACGCTTGAGATACGCCAGGGCCGAGCGTGTCAGCCGCTCTTGCTTGCCCCGATCGACGGCCTCGGACGGATCGCCCCGATTGTCGCGGCGGCGAGTTTTCACTTCGACGAAGACGATCGATTCGCCGTCGAGCGCCACCAGGTCGATTTCGCCGAAGCGAAACCGCCTGCCGCGATCGAGGATCCGGTAGCCGAGCTTTTCCAGAAACTCGGCGGCCGCCCGTTCGCCGCGCGGCCCGAGGGCCGCGACGCTACGACGGCGGAACCACTCGACGAGCCAGCGCACTTTTTAACTCGTTCGTTCGATCCCCTCTCCCCGGCGGCTCGGCCTCGCCAAGCCGTTCTGCGGGGAAGAGGGAGACAAAACCGCGTTAGGTCGATTTCTTGTCGCCTTGCTCGGTCTTCCTTTCGCGCAGGCGGGTCGCCTTGCCGATCCGGTCGCGGAGGTAATAGAGCTTCGCGCGGCGGACGATGCCCGAACGCACGACGTCGACCTTGGCGATCTTCGGCGAGTGGAGCGGGAACTTTCGTTCGACGCCTTCCCCTTGCACCATGTGGCGCACGGTAAAGTTCGACCGGCTGCCGCTTCCGGCCCGCGCGATCACCACGCCGTTGAAGATCTGAATTCGTTCTTTGTCGCCTTCGAGAATCCGGGTGTGAACGGCCACGGTGTCGCCGATGGCGAACTTCGGCACGTCCTTCTCTTCCTTCAGGCTCGACTTCTCGACTAGCTTGAGAATTTGCTGACTCATTGCGGCGGTCCTTTCTTACGGGTTGATTTCGTCACGCGGAGGCGCGCCCCGCGGTTAATGGTCTTGGTCGCTACGATCGATTGCGATCGCGTGCGTCTGGTTTCGAAGTTTCTGGTTTCGAAGTTTCTGGTTTCAAAATGTCCGGCCGTCGTTCGGCCGTTCGGTCTCGGCTTCGCGATTCCCGCCAGCGGGCGATCGCCCCGTGGTCGCCGCTGAGCAGCACCTCCGGAACGGTCAGGCCGCGGAACTCGCGGGGTCGCGTGTATTGTTCGTGTTCCAGCAGCCGGTCTCCCGACGAAAACGAATCGTCCAGGCTGCTTTGTTCGTTACCTAGTACCCCCGGAATCAGGCGAATCACGGCGTCGATGATCGTCATCGCGGCGACCTCGCCGCCGTTGAGAACGTAATCGCCGACCGAGATCTCCTCCGGCTGCAAAACTTGTTTGATCCGATCGTCGAACCCCTCGTACCGCCCGCACAGCAGCAGTAGCCGCTTGCGGCCCGCTAACTCCTCGACCAGCGGCTGCGTGAGCCGGCGGCCCGAGGGCGTCAGCATCACGAGCGTTCCGGCGTCTTCGGCTTGCGCCCTCACCGCCTCGACGCAATCGACCACCGGCTTCGGCATCAGCACCATGCCGGGACCGCCGCCAAACGGGCGGTCGTCGACATGCTTATGCTTCCCCTCGGCCCAATCGCGAATGTCGTGCAATCGAACGTCGACCAACCCGCGGGCGATCGCCGGCTTCAAGAGGCTCTGACCCACGTATCCGCTGAAGATCTCGGGAAACAGGGTAAGAACGTCGAATCGCATGGCGTCACGCTCGAGCCGGACTTCCGGCAGACCACTCGCCCGGCAGGCGACGGCACAGGGCTTTTATTGCCCTGCGCCGCGGCTTAGCCGGTCGCTCCTTCGGTCACGCCCCCGCCGCCACTCGCGCCCGCGTCCGCCGGTGCGGCTTCCGCTTGGCCTTCAACGGCGGCGGCCGGTGCTTCGGCGGCACCACCGGGCGTGAACGTGTACACGGCTTCCGGAGCCGGCGGCACGATCTTCGGCATCGACAGCCGAGCCCGCGCGTCTTCCTGCTCCTTCAAACGGATACCCTTCGGACCGTACTTCTTGATGAATGCGTTGACGTGCGTGCTCGGCTTGGCGCCGACGCCCAGCCAATAGGCCAAACGTTCCTGGTTGAGAACCACGCGGGCGTCGACGTCCGGCACCTTCGGGTCGTAGGTGCCGATTTCTTCGATGATGCGGCCGTCGCGCGGGCTCCGCGAGTCGACGGCGCAAATCCGATAGAACTGGCGATGCTTTCGCCCCATCTGTTTCATGCGAATCCGAACTGCCACGAATGGGTCTCCTGTCGTTAGGACTTTGGTCGTTAGGTCGTTGATCGTTCGTTGGTTGTCGTAAAATCCGGCGTCGTGCTTTCGGCGCGGGGCCGCTATTCGTCTTGCGAATCGCTTTCGTTGCGAGTGCTTCCGTTGTTGTCGCCCGGCCCTCGTCTCTGATCTCGCTTTCGCTTTCGCAACTCTTTTTCGCGCTGCTTTTTGAGCTTGGTCCGTTCTTCGGCCGTGAGCCGCTTTCCGGTCCCTTGCTTCTGCTTGTTCAGCTGGGCGCCCGGGTTTAACAGGCCGCCGTTCTTCATGTCGTTGATGGCCCGGATGCGGTCGCGCATCCCCATCGACGCCATCTTGGTCATCATCTGGGCCATGCCGTCGAACTGCTTGACCAGCTGCGAGATTTCCGACGGATCGACCCCCGCGCCCGCGGCGATACGGCGGCGGCGGGCCGGGTCGATAATGCGAGTCGGGTTGCGCCGTTCGTCGGGAGTCATCGAGTCGATGATGCCGCCGAGTCGCCGCATTTCTCCGTCGTGGTCGGCGTCTCCCATCATCTCGGTGAGCCCGCTCATGCCCGGGATCATTCCCATGATCTTGCCGAGCGGGCCGAGCTTCTTGGTTTGGTTCATCATCCGACGGAAGTCGTCGAGCGTGAACTTTCCTTCCTTCATCCGCTCTTCTTGGCGGCGCATCTCGTCCTGGTCGACCTTTTCGTGGGCCGTTTCAATGAGCGACAGCATGTCGCCCATTCCCAGGATGCGGCCCGCCATGCGGTCGGGATGGAACTCCTCGAGCGCGTCGAGGTGCTCGCCGGTGCCCATGAACTTCAGGGGGACGCCGGTGACGGCTTTGACCGATAGCGCCGCGCCGCCGCGGGCGTCGCCGTCGAGCTTCGTCATGATGACGCCGTTGAGCTCCAAGGCTTCGTTGAAAGCCTTCGCGCTGTTCACGGCGTCCTGGCCGGTCATGCCGTCGACCACCAGGTACACCTGGTCGGGCTGCACCCGCTTGTCGATCCGCTTGAGCTGCTCCATCAACTCATCGTCGATGTGCAACCGGCCGGCCGTATCGAGAATGACGACCTGCACGCCGAGTTCGCGGGCCTTCTTCACGCCGTTCTGGCAGACCGAGACCGGGTCGTTGTTCCCCGGCTCGCTGTAGACCGGCACGCCCAACTGCTCGCCGAGGATCTTCAACTGCTCGATGGCCGCGGGGCGCTGCAAGTCGGCCGCCACAAGCATCGGCTTGCGGCCGTTTTTCAGAATCGTCTTGGCGAGCTTGCCGCAGGTGGTCGTTTTGCCCGAACCTTGCAAGCCGCACATCATCAGAGTCGTCAGGTCGCCGCGCAGGTGCAGCGAGTGGTCGACCGGGCCCATCAGGTTGATCAGTTCCTGATGCACGATGCCGACGAGCTGTTGCGTCGGATTGAGCGAAGCCAGCACCTTCTCGCCGAGCGCCTGCTCCGAGACACGGGCGATGAATTCGCGGACGACCGACAGGCTGACGTCCGCCTCGAGCAGGGCCTGTTCGACGAGCTTGAGCCCGTCGCGCATATTCGACTCGCTCAGCTTGGCCTTGCCTGAGAGGGTCTTGAATGCGGAACTGAGGCCTTTTTGCAGCGAATCGAACATGCGTGTCGAGGGAGAGCGGTGGTGGGTGCGTAATCCGTTCGGGCGAACTCGTCAGGTCGGTAAAAACGCCGGTATTAAAAAACGACGGCCCGGCGGCCCGAAACCTCTCGCTCTAGGGCGAGGCACGAATCGGCGCCGTCGGTGCAGTATTTAGGCTGCTAGCTACCGGCTGGCGGACACTCCGCCCCCGCCGGCCGGGGTGGAACCAAATATCTTAGCGATCGCCCCGAGAAGTGGGAACCGGCAAAATCGGGCCGTTTTAGAGCAATCAGCCGGGGAAGAACGGGCCGCCAAGGCCACCCGGGCCCCTGCAGCCCATCCACCGCAACCTACGGCGCGGGGGCTTTTTCCTCGACCGTGTGCTCGAGCGCGACCTTATCCGCGCCCTCGGCGGCGACCGTCAACGGCACGACCCACACGACGCTGCCCGCCTTGCAGACCCCCTCTTTCCCTTCGCGACAGTAGTAGTATTTGACGCCGATCCGGAGTTGGTCGTTCGAGACGTTCGCCGCGGCCGGCAACGTGAATTCAAATGTCGTGGCCGGCTTGGCAAGTTTGACGAACTTGCCGATTTCCGCCCGCGCGACGAGTTCCGACGCGGAGGCCGCCGGAGAGCCCGCTTCGAGTTGCGGATCGACGCGATAAACCATCGGCGCGAGCGGGTTGATTTTGAACCCTTCCGGCAGTTTCAAATCCACCGTGAACTTGATCTTGCCGTCTACCGCCTTGATCGATTGCGGCGGCAATTTAATTTCTTTGGCCCCGACGAACGGGCCGCTCTCTTCCTTCGGCTCCGGCCTCGGAGGGGCCGCCAGCCCGTCAATGGTGATAGTACGGACCTTCCCGCCGGCCAGGTCGAGAGCCCGGATCGCATGGTTGTTCGTGTCGGCGATGTAGAGCACGCCGTCGGCCAGGCTCAGGCCGGCCGGTTCGTCGAACTGGGCCGGCTCGTCCGCCAGGCCCGGCTTGCCGGTGCCGGAAATTGTCTTGGCCGCTCCCGTCTTGGCGTCGACCACCTTGATCTTGTTGTTGTAGGTATCGGCCACGTAGATTTTGCCCCCTTCGTGCGCCACCGCCAGCGGGTGCTGCAGCAGGGCGACGTCGAACGGGCCGTCTTTATCGCCGAACTTGAAGAGCCGGCCCCCGGCCTCGCCGGAAGTGCCGAGCACCGTTAGCACCTTCTTCTTCGAGTCGAACGGCACCGCGCGGATCGACGCCCCTTCGCTGTCGGCCACAAACAGATAGGTGCCGTCGGACGCCAGCCCGCTCGGCTGTGCAAACGACGAATAACCGTCTTCGTACGGCACGGGGGGCAAGTGCGGACCGTCGACGATGTCCTCGCGGCCGTTGCCGGCGAACGGACCCATTTCCGAACCGTCGAGCTTCATCGTCCAAATCTGGTGCGGACCGGCCATGGCGATGTACAGGTCGTCGCCGTGGATCCAAAGGTCCCACGGGCTGTTGATCGGCGTGTCGAGCGGCTTGCCGACGAACCGCTCGGGGATATTTCCCAGCGGGTTGGCGGGATCGAGCCCCGGCCAGGCGCTGCGCCCCTGGAAGCCGCGCCCGGCGATCGTCGTTACATTTTTCCGGGTCAGGTCGACCAGCCGCAGCAGGTGGTTCTCGGTGTCGGCGACATAGAGTTTATCGCCCTGCAAAAACATTCCCTGCGGATGATTGAACGTAGCGGCCCCGTAGTCGCCGTCGGCGCGGCCGATTTCGCCCGAGCCGATCGCGGCCTGGAACTTGCCGTCCAACCCGGCGACGACGATTCGGTTGTGGTTGCTGTCGGCAATGAAGAGCCGCTTGCCCGGGCCGTCGGCCACGACCTTGCCCGGGAAGCGAAGCGGGGTGTCCTCAGCCTTCATCGATTCCAGGTCAAAATGGATCGGCGTTCGATCGAGCTTTCCCCGGGCGTCGTAATAGGCGATCGCTCGCTTGAAGAGCGGGTCGATCTGCTCGAACGTGAACTCGCCGCTGTCGCGGGCCACGATGTTGCCGTCCGGATCGATCAGCACGACCGACGGCCAGCTGCTGATGCGGAAGTTATTCCAAATGGCGTGGTTGGCGTCGTTGACGATCGGGTGTTCGATCTCGTAGCGGAGGACCGCTTCCTTGATATTGTCGGAGTCTTTCTCCTCATCGAACTTCGCCGAATGGACGCCGATCACCACCAGTTCGTTGGGGTAAGCGTGTTCGAGCTTCTTCAACTCCGGCAAGATATGCATGCAGTTGATGCAGCAGTACGTCCAGAAATCGAGAAGCACGAATTTGCCTCGGAGCTGCTCCAGCTCGATCGGCCCGGCCGTGTTGATCCAGGCCACGCCGCCGTCAAAGCCCGGGGCGGGCACGGCGCCGCGAAACGGGTTTTCAGGCATGGCAGGCGGGGGCATGGGGGCGACGGGCGGTTTTACCGGCGCTTGGGCGGCGGCGACGCCGCAGTGGGCCACGAACGAGGCGGCAAGTACCCAGCCGAGATACGTGCCCCCATTGGAATGTCCCAAGGTCATAAGTGTCCTTCCACTGCGAGCATCGACGGGGCAAAAAGTACCGTTGGCGTCATCGTAATGGAAACTTCCGATTGGTGAAACCTGAGGGGCGACACAGTCTTCGCAGTTTATCTATTGTTTCAACCCGGCGTTGGGTGCCGGCAAACTTTGCCTATTGCGGCCTGATTGCCCGCGGCGGGGTTCGGCACACCCGCAGCAATCGATTTCGCTATGTGGTTTGTGAGCTGAAACGTGATAATGAACGAAGTGCCCGCCATAGCGGCGGTGGAACGACGGTTGCAGTAGGTGCTCGGTATGCTCCGAAGTAGAGGGATAGGAACCGGGATCGCTCGGGCTACGTAAGCGAAGTTGACGTTGAACGTCGAACTCGCCTAAAACCCGCCGACCCCGCCTCCACCCGTGGACGGCACCCGGGATAACGCGGCCAGGACACCGAAAAATTGGTTTGCTTGTCCGGCGGCTGAGTACAGCCCCGGCCAAGTTCGCGAGTCGGCTCCCCGCTTTATCTCCTTGATAGCACTGGAGGTTTCCGTGTTTCGCATTCTTACGTCGGCCGTGATCGTCGCGGTCGCTGCGGCCGCGCCGGTTCGCGCGGAAGATTGGGCGTTGAAGATGTTCGACGCCCAAAAGCACGACTTCGGCAAGGTCGCGCGCGGAGCGAAGTGCGAATACCACTTCAAGTTCCGTAATCCCTACGTGGAACAGGTACACGTGGCTTCCGTGCGATCGAGCTGTGGCTGCACCACGCCCACCATTTCGAAACAATCGCTGGAAACCTACGACGAAGCGTCGATTGTCGCCCGTTTTAACACCGACCAATTCTTGGGCCAACGCAGTGCTACGCTGACCGTGACGATTGACAAGCCGTTTTACGCCGAAGTGCAACTTCAGGTGTCGGGCTACATTCGTAGCGACGTCATTTTGAGTCCGACCGGAATTGACTTCGGCTCGATCGACGTGGGGCAGGCGTCCGAACGGACGATCGACGTGAGCTACGCCGGGCGGGCCGACTGGCGAATCACGGACGTCCGGAGCGGCAGTGAGTATCTGGAAGGAGAGGTCACCGAGTTGTCGCGCGGCGGAGGACAGGTTCGTTATCAACTCCACGTGACGTTGAAGCCGGGTGCCCCGAGCGGCTACCTGAAAGAGCAGATCTTGCTGCAGACGACCGACGCCCGCGCTCCGGAACTTCCGGTCGACGTCGAAGGAAAAATCGCCGCGGCCCTGACGGTGAATCCGGCCCTGTTCTTGGGCGTCGTTCAGCCCGGCCAGAAGGTCACGAAAATGATCACGGTCATGAGCAAGAAGCCGTTCAAGATCACGGGCGTTTCGTCCACCGACAGTTCGCTCACGTTCCAAGCTCCGGAGAAAGCGGCCGTCGTTCATCGCGTGCCCGTCGTGTTCACCGCCCCGACCCAACCGGGCAACGTGAACTACAAGATCACGATCGCCACGGATCTCGGCAAAGACGTCATCGGCGAGGTGACGGCCTACGCGCAGATTACGGCGCCGCAGGCCCAGGCCCAACTGGGGCAGTAGCCCCCCGCCCGAGGCCCGACGAACCAAGTGAGCGTCGGGTGCGGCTCAGGCCGTGCCCGACGCTTTTTTTTGCGCCGGGCTGCCGGCGATGGGCCCGGCTTCCCCGCGCGAACCGTTTGGCGCCGGCGCGATGAGCGTGACCATCGGCAGCGGCTCGCGAGCCGAGCAGGAGCCGCACCCACCGCAGGCTTTCTTTTCCCGCGAGGTCCAAGCCGTCCAATAGCGGCGGGCCAAATACAGCACGGCCGCGCCGACCAGCGCGCCGGCCGCCACGGACTGCCAATCGAACCGTTGCCAATCGAATGCGGCCAATAGCGGGCTCATACAAAACGGCTCGCAATTTGAAACGTCGCCCAGGCGGCCACGTACGCCAGGCCCGTCATGTAGCAGAACGTGAACAGGGGCCAGCGCCAACTATTCGTTTCCCGCCGGATCACCGCGAGCGTGGCCGCGCACTGGGCGCAGAGGGCGAAAAACACCATCAGCGACAGGGCCGTGGCGAGCGTAAACAGCGGCCGGTCGCTGCCGTGGAATTTCGCCTTGGATAGCGCCCCCTGCAAACGGCTGGTTCCTTGACGAAGTTCTTCGTCGTCGAACTCCTCGCCGACGTCGAACAGAATGCCGAGCGTGGCGACGACCACTTCGCGGGCCGGGAATGAAGCGATCGCCGCGCTCCCGATTCGCCAGTCCCAGCCCAGGGGCTCGACGACCGGCTCGATGGCATGCCCCATCCGTCCGAGGTAACTCGCGCGTTTGTATTCGCCGTCGATGTGTTGATTGATTTCGGCCAGTTCTTCTTCGGCGGCGGTCCGCTCGGCCACCGCCGGTTCGGCGGTTGCGTCGCGACGCGATTCGATGGTTTTTTCCAGCGAGGCGACCTGCTCAAGGTACGGACCTTCGATCGCTTCTTCGTCACGGGGGAAGTAAAGCAAAGCCCAGACGACGATCGACACGGCGAAGATCAGCGTTCCGGCATTCTTGAGAAACGCCCATCCCCGATCGACGACCCGAAACACGACCGTCCGCAGCGCGGGCATCTTGTAGGAGGGCAATTCGAGGACGAAAGGCGGCGTCGGGCCGCGCAGGAGCGTCCGCTTCAAGAGCAGGGCCACGACTACGGCCGCCACGATGCCGACCAGGTACATCGCGAACATCACCAACCCCTGCAGGCCCAGCAGGCCCCATCCATACTCGCGTTTCGGCACGAAGGCGGCGATCAGCAGAATGTAAACCGGGAGCCGGGCGCTGCAGCTCATCAGCGGTGCGATCAGGATCGTGGTCAGGCGGTCGCGGCGGTTCTCGATGACCCGGGTCGCCATGATGCCCGGAATGGCGCAGGCGAACGACGAAAGCAGCGGAATGAACGACTTGCCGCTCAGCCCGACGCGGACCATCAGCCGGTCCATCAGGTAGGCGGCCCGGGCCATATAGCCGCAATCTTCCAGGATTCCGATGAACAGAAATAGCACGAGAATCTGCGGCAGAAAAATGATTACGCCGCCGACGCCGCCGATCACGCCCTGCACGAGCAGGCTCTGCAAGGCTCCGGGCGGAACGATGCTCGCCGTCCACTCGCCGACATAGCCGACCCCGGCGTCGATCAGCGACATCACCGGCGCGGCCCATTGAAACACGGCCTGAAACACCACGACCATCATGGCCGTGAAGATCAGCGATCCCCACCAGCGGTGCGTGACGATCCGATCGATCCGATCGGTAACCGTGTCGGGCCGGGTTTCACTGCGGCGGACCGTCCCGTCGACGATCCGTCCGACCCAGGCGTAGCGCGACATCGCCTCGACGGCGGGCACCGGCAGGCCCGCGGCCTTTAATCGCTCGCGCGATTGCCTGACGGCCTCGGCCAGCGGCCCGTTCACCTCGGTCGACCCGTCGCCCGATTTTTCCCCGCTTGGAAAGAGTCGCGATTCGAGGTACCCCGACGTGTCGAGCAGTAACCGCCGCAACAGGTATCGCGGCGGCGCCTCGGTCGACGTTAATTGGGAGTAGGTGGCCGCGAGGCCGGCAACTTCCGCGTCGAATTGCGGCGGAAAAACGTCGACCGGGGTCGACACGACCGAAGCCGCGCAGGCCGTCCCTAGCGCGCCGCGCAGGGCCTCGAGACCGACCGAGTGGTGGGCCTGAATGGCGACGACCGGCGCGCCGATCCGCTTCGAGAGTTCCGCGACGTCGATCGTGACGCCGCGCGCCTCGGCGACGTCGGTCATGTTCAGCGCC
>Ga0163153_10008733_pt1 | contig 10422 bp, 8 predicted proteins | sample OliLakLV19MP6IB1_FD_148629 | JGI IMG/M metagenome (GOLD analysis project Ga0163153, IMG submission 148629) | Freshwater microbial mat bacterial communities from Lake Vanda, McMurdo Dry Valleys, Antarctica - Oligotrophic Lake LV.19.MP6.IB-1 | ecosystem: Environmental > Aquatic > Freshwater > Lake...
GGAAGCTGCCAGCGATCAGGAATAGCCAGCGTCGAGTCACGGATCGGCGAGGACCAGTGCTTCGTGGTCTGGAAGACACAGCCGGAAGTCCATGCCCCAAGTGACGTGCAACCCGCTCGTCAGGGCTGGTGGCAGGACGATTGCAGCCTCGATGACGGCGAACACGAGCAGCAGCCCGGTAAGTGCGAGTGCAGCGGTGCGCGCTAGGCTCGGCCTGACCCCGTCTCCGCGCGCGGCTCCGTCGTGACAACGACACCGCCGGCGACCGTAGTCACGGCCGGCCGTTTCCGCGCGGAACGCTGCCCGACGATCGAGGCCACGTCGAACTCCCAGAGCTTGGCACGACGGCTCACGGTCGGGTGAACCTGGGCTCAGGGCAGCCGAGGTCCGCCGATCGGTCGATGATGGCCGTCTGGAAGCCCGTGCTGCTGTTGTCGGTGGCCGTGTAGAACAGCTCCTGCAGCTCGTCGCAGTCAGTCTCCTCGAGGATCACCCGATACGCTCCGGAAAGGCCGCCATAGATCCGGACGTACGTCTCGACATCCTTGACCTTGGGCGTGGCCACCACGGGCTCCTGGGCTGGCGTTGACCCACACGCCACGATTGCTGCCGCCGCAAGCGCGGCTGCGAACAGGCGTCTCATGTCCCCCGGATCCTCCTACTTCGTGGACAAGTCCAGTTGGATATCCACAGCCCTATGACGGGCTGCTGTCACGGGGCCGCTGTACGTTGCAGAGCCGTCGACCGTCCGAGCGGTCGAGGCGCCGAGCCAGGAGGCCGCAGTGACCGAGACAAACACCCGCGAACGCGTCATGGCCGACATGGAGAAGGAGATCGATCGCGCCGTCGTGCGGGCACTCAAGAGACTTCGCGCTCTCGATCGAGTGTCCGATGAACCTGCCGACCCGCGCGTCGCAGGATCTCCCGCTCGCGATCGGTCATCGGCTCCGATCTGCTCGCCGGTGAGGAGGTTCCTGTCGAGCTCGTTCACGACCGCGCACCCTCTCCTTCAGCACAGCCGGACTCTGGGGGCTCCGGCCACACATGCCGCATACGCTCACGCAGCGGCGACAGAGGTGGACGCGAGCGAACCCCCGCCCGTGGCACGGGACGGTGGTCGGGGGAATGCGCGACGGGGGCGAACTAGCGGTTCTGGGCCAGGAAGTTCATCACGTCGTCCAGGCGGAAGCGGCGATCGCCTCGCTTGCAGACGCGATAGAAGGGGAGCTCACCACGGTCCCCGAGACGCTTCACCGTGTTCACGTGCAGGTGCAGCATGTCGGCGACCTCGGTCGCGGTGAGCATCGGTCCCAGTTCATTGACGGCCATCGATGCCATGTGGGCTTGCCTCGTTCTATGCAGTGCTTCGCGGGAGTGGGCCCCTGGGGTACGCAGGGGTAGGGTCCGTCCCGCTGCGAGGCAGACTGTAGGAGTGCGGAGGGGGTCCTTCCAAGCCGTACTTTGGGATACCCGCCAGTACCACGAGCTCGTCCAGCACGAAACCGTCGGCGACCCGGTCAGTCCCGGCGGCCCTCCATCAGCCGCCGCGGGCGACGCGGCGCGCCTTGCGCGTGGCCCGGATGAACTCGCGCAGGTGATGGATCGGCCGGATATGCGATGGCTCACCCGCGTAGATCGTGCTGATCGGGACGCTCGTGATCGGCAGGCCCAGGGCGATGCAGCGGGCGATCATCTCGACCTCGAACTCGAAGCCCGACTCGTCGCTGTCGAGCAGCGCGCGCATCAGCGTCCGCCCGATGAGCCGGTAGCCGGACTGGTTATCCGGCACGCCCCGACCCAGGGCCATGGCCAGCGTCGCGCCGCCGATGGTGTTGGACAGGCGACGGATGGGCGGCATGCGCGCGAAGTCGCGCTGGCCGATGACGAGTTCCGGCCGTCCGGCCGCGAAGGCTTCGAGGAACAGGGGGATCTCGGCCGGGTCGTGCTGGCCGTCGGCGTCCAGGGTGACGACGGCCGCCGCGCCCGCGTCCAGCGCGTGCCGGAACCCGGCCCGCAGCGCGGCGCCCTTGCCGGCATTGGGGACCTGGCGCAGGACCGCGGCGCCCGCCGCTTCGGCGACCGCAGCCGTGTCATCTGACGACCCGTCGTCCACGACGACCACCGGCAGATGCATCAGGGCGCCAGTCACGACCGCGGCGATGCGCGGCCCTTCCTGGTAGGCCGGGATGAGGGCGCTGATCAGGTCGGTCGGTGACATCGAGGCAAGTATCGCCGCCCCGCAGGTCCGCGGACGGCCGTTTTCAGGACCCTCTCAGGAACGGACGTCACGGTGGTGGAAGTGAACGCCACCAGACCGGTGGCGCGACGTACGGAGGTCCTGTGACATGACTCGCGATCCATCCTTCGAAGCTGTGCCGACGACGGCGGCGACCGAGCCGGCGGTGATCGCCACGACGCCGGCGACGCGCGGTCCGGGGCGCTTGCGCATCGGCCTCGTCTCCGGCCTCGCCGCAGCCCTCGCCATCGGCGGGGTCGCCACGGCCCTCGCGGCCAGCCCAGCGCCAGACGCAACCACCAGCGCCGGTACGGCCGACGTCAGCGCCTGGACCGCGCCGGGTGCCTTCGGCGGCATCGTCGATCGCGGTGTCGGCGCTGAGCACGGTCGCTTCGGCGGCCGCGGCGCGTTTCGCGACATCACCATCAGTGCCATCAACGGGTCGAGCGTCAGCCTGGCCACGAGCGACGGCTGGACGCGGACCGTGACGGTCACCGACGCGATCGAGATGACCAAGGGCGGCCAGGCCATCGAACTCACCGACCTCGCCGTGAACGACGAGATCCGACTGCGCCAGGAGCGCGCCGACGACGGCACGGTCACCGTGACCGGCATCGTGGTCGTCGTGCCGAGCGTGGCCGGTGAGGTCAGCGACCTGACCGCGACGAGCTTCAAGGTCACCGGCCGCGACGGCGCCGTCTGGACCATCACCCTGACCGGCGACACGGTCTATCGGTACGGTCCCGACGACGGCACGCTGGCCGACATCGCGAACGGCGACGCGGTCCTCGTCCAGGGCACGTCCACGGGCGACAACGCACTGACCGCCACGGGCGTCGCGGTCCGCGGTGATCGGGCGATGGGCACCGTGACCGCGAAGACGGCCTCCTCGATCACCATCCAGGGCGAGGACGGGACGAGCGTCACGATCCGCGTCGACGCCGACACGGTCTACCGGGTCGCGGGCGGCGAGGACGCGGCCCTGGCCGACATCGCCGTCGATGACGTCATCGCGGTCGCCGGCCGCGAGCGCAGTGACGGCTCGATCGACGCCGATGTCGTGATGGACGGGGTCCGCGGCAACGGGCCGGGACTCGGCGGTGGCCGTGGCGGTCGCGGTGGTCCGGGTTCCGAGCCGGGCTTCGGTCCGGGCTTCGGTCCGGGCTGGATGAACGATGGCGAGACCGACGACTCGTCCAGCGACGCCGGCTGACCCCCCGCCTCCGACCGAACAAGCACGACCCCGGGCCGGCATCGCCGACCCGGGGTCTCCCCGTGCCTCCTCGTGACGCCACCCCCCGGTGGGCGTCTCAGCCGTGCGCCCCGCGGTGGGCCATCGACCCGACGGTCGGCGTCCCGGCCACGTGCGGCAGCGCCCCGATGCTCCCGTAGACGCGCACCGCCAGGGCGGCGCTGGCCAGGCTGATCGCCGCGAACAGGGCGATGGGGATGGCCTGGACGGTTCCGGTCACGGCCGCCTCGACGACCAGCATCGCCGCGATCCCGGCGCCCATGGCCATGCCCTTGACCACGATGATCGCGCCCAGCACGTAGCCGATGGGCAGGCGTCGCCAGGCGCTGACCGCGACGAAGATCCCGAGTGGGACAAGGAAGCCGAGGTCGAACGCCTGGACGACCAGGGTCGTCGCGCCGTTCAGTTCCCGGACCTGCTCTGCCGCGACGGAGCTGGCCACGAGCGGCAGCCACATCCCGGTGAGGAGCACGGCCATGAACACACCGAAGCCAGTGATGCCGCGACGAGGGAAGCCCTCGCCGACACCGGCCGCGAGTGCCCGCAGGTCGATGTCCGCCCCCAGGAGGGCCAGGCCCGACACGCTCAGCGCGGCGATGGCCACGTAGACCGGGTAGAGCGGCCCGAAGGCCAGGAACATCGCGTACTCGGCGTACTGGTAGAGCAGGTAGGTGAGCACGCCCATCGCGAAGAGCAGCGCTCGCGTGGATCCGGCACGTAGCGCCGGGAGCGTCAGGGCCAGGGCCGGGATCACGGCGAACAGGGTCACCGCGTCCCAGCCGATACCTTCAGCCGCGACCGACTCGCCGTTGAACCGGTAGATGCCACCGACGAGCGTCTCCACGACGTCCCCGCGCACGGTCGTGAACGAGCGCGTCGCGAGATCGCCCCGCAGGAGCAGCCCGGCCCCGCTGGCGATGGCGGCCAGAGTCCCGGCCAGGCCGACCAGGCCGACCATCCACCACGGCCGGATCGTCCGTTCCATGGCGGGCCTACCGGTGCACGGGGGCGTGCCGCCGGTCCGGCTCGGCGACGGTCGCCGCCGACTCGTCCTGCCTGCACCGCCAGACCGCAGCACCGACCCCCCAAGACGCGAGATGACGCATGGTGAACCTCCTTGGACCGAGCGTGCGTCGCCGGGTCGCGCGGCGCCAGAGTCGCTCGGACCGTGTCGTACCGTCCGGATGGCCCTCCGTCGACGCCGCGACGCAGACTCGCTAGCGTGACCGCCATCGACGCGACGTTCCGCGGGTTCCACCCCGATGCGGCCGAGTTCCTCGCCGACCTCGCCATGAACAACGAGCGCGCCTGGTTCCATGCGCGCAAGCCCGACTACGAGCGCCTGTGCAAGGCGCCGATGGAGGCCTTCGTTGCAGCTCTGGCGGAGCGCTTCGAGGCGCGCGACCTGCCCCTCCTCGCCGACCCGCGGCGGTCCATCTTTCGGATCTACCGCGACACCCGGTTCGCCAAGGACAAGTCGCCGTACAAGACCCACCTGGGCGCCAACTTCCCGTGGCTGGACGCAGGCCACGAGGTCGAGGCGGGCGCGCATGCCAACGGCGGCTACTTCCACTTCCAGCCCGGCCAGATGTACGTCGGCGGCGGCATGTGGATGGCCGAGCGGCCGCGCCTGGAGGCCTTCCGCCAGGTGATCGTCCGGGATGAGGCACGCGTCCGGGCGGCCATCGAGGACCCGGGCTTCGTCGCCGCCTTCGGCTCGATCAAGTCGCAGCACTCGCTCGTACGCGTGCCGCCGGGCTACCCCGCCGAGCACCCCCTGGCCGACCTGTTCCGCTGCACGGACGTGATCTTCGGCCGCTCGCTCGACGACGCAGAGGTCTACTCGCCGGCCCTGCCTGACCTCGTGGCGGACGCCTACGCGGCCGCACTGCCAGTCTTCCGCCTCCTGGCGACGCTGCGCGGCTGAGTGGCGTCCCCGGCAGGGTTCGAACCTGCGACCTTCCGCTTAGAAGGCGGTTGCTCTATCCACTGAGCTACGGGGACGCGGTTGGCTGCTTAGTTCTCGCACGAATCGGTGCCGTTGACGCCTCGTTGGCCGGTCGCTAATCTTGCCATGACGCTCCACTGAGCAGCTACCCGTGGCCGACGGATGGGCCGCCGTGGCTGGATGACGATCTCCAGCCCCAGCTCGTGAGCCATGTCAATGACCCGGGCAATCTGCGGATTCGGCGTTGCCTGACTGAACAGCCTCCGAACGGCGGCTGGTTCGGCCTGGATCCGCCGCGCCAGAGTCGCCTTTGTGATCCCCTGCTGTTCGCGGGCATCGTCAAGGGCTCGCATCAGCTCGTCGATGGCGTCGATCCGGGCACGATGCTGCTTGTAGGCGGCCTCGAACTCCGGATCCTCTATCCATCGGTCGAACCGACGGTCAAACGATGTCCCAGCCACGAGAATCAGCTCCAGTCATTCCGTATCCGCCGTCACGGCGTGGCTTCAATGTTACACCCGAGCCGCGTCGAGTCAAGACTCGACCGATCGCAACGGGAACTACGACATCAACTCGATGGACGTGAACGGCGGGGATCTCAAGCGCCTGACGACCCACGAGGCCCACGATCTCGACCCGGCCTGGTCGCCGGACAACACGCGCATCGCGTTCTCATCAGACCGTCGTCTGTCCCAGGACGAGCGCTACTTCTTCGAGATCGACACGATGTCCGCGACTGGCGCCTCGGTCGCGCGCGAGACGAACGGCTCGACCGTCGAGGCGCACGACTTCTCGCCGGACTGGCACCCCTACGTCAACCAGCTGACGTTCACCCGGTCGTACGGGGCCGATGACTCGGACATCCTGTTCGTCGACCCGGCGACCAACGCGATCAGCGCCCGGGCTGGAAGCTCGGACCTGGAATCCGCGGCCGTGTACGGGCCCGGCCAGGCGAGCATCGTGGGCGACATGCTGTGGGAGCAATTCGTCGATGGCGACGGGGACATCGCCCGCGCCACCCGGGCAGGCATCGAGCCGCCGTATCTCATCTTCGAGGTCGCGGGCGACCAGCTCCAGCCCGATTGGCAGCCGCAACAAGACCGGCGAGGCGAGCATCAACCGCCTGGCGGCCAGCGGCATCACCGGTGGCTGCAGCGCCGGCAAATACTGCCCGACGGCTCCGGTCACCCGAGGCCAGATGGCCGCGTTCCTTGCCCGCGCCTTCAGTCTGCCGACTACGACCACCGACTACTTCAGCGACGATGAGACCTCGACCTTCGAGTCGAGCATCAACCGGGTCGCGGCGGCCGGCATCACCGGTGGCTGTGGCGGGGGCAAGTACTGCCCACTCAGGAACGTCACCCGCGGCCAGATGGCGGCCTTCCTGCATCGCGCCCTGGACTGACGAGGGCGGGCCCGCCGCGCCCCTGAAGCGCGAATCGTGCGTGCTATGCTCCGCGGCCCGTCGCGCCGACCGGTGATCGGCGACGGACCATGAGGACCCGGACCGCCCATGTCCGACCGAGCGGCGCAGCTATCGCTGGCACTCCCCGTCGAGTTGCCGCGCATCGAGATCGAGGCCGAGTGGAAGGCCCAGCAGCGCCTGTGGGGCCACAGCCTGCACCCGATGTGTTCGTATCTGGCGAGTTTCCCGGCGGCCCTGACCCACGCCTTCATCGCCCGCTACTCGCGGCCGGGCGACGTCGTGCTGGACCCGTTCAGCGGCCGCGGCACCACGCCGCTGCAGGCATGCGCGGAGGGTCGCATCGGGGTCGGCAACGACCTCAACCCGTTCGCCCACCTGCTCACCGCCTCCAAGGTCCAGCCGGCGACGCGCGCCGCGGCCAGCACCCGCCTGACCGCGCTGCGCCTCGCCTGGAACGCCGACGCGCCGCGCTGGCATGCGCTCGCGGCAGCCATCGTCGCGGACCCCGAGCATGGCGGCCCGGAACCCGTCCCGGCCGAGGTCCTGGTCGCCTTCCACCCGCACACCCTGGCCCAGCTCCTGTTCACGAAGGCCCACCTGGACCTGGCTGACCGAACGGACCGCTTTCTGGCCGCGGCCATCACCGGCATCCTCCACGGCAAGAGCGCGAGCTACCTGTCCGAGTTGATGCCCAACACGTTCAGCATGGCCCCGCGCTACGTCCGCGACTTCGCGGCGCGGACGGACTTCCACTCGCCGCAGCGCGACGTGTTCGACGGCCTGGCCAGCAAGCTCGATCGCCTGTTCCGTCAGCCCCTGCCACCGACCGAGGGGATCGCCCTGCTGGGTGATGCGCGCGACACGGCGGGCCGGGCGCGTCAGGCCCTGCGTGACGAGGGTCGCCCCGACCGGGCCCGGCTGGTCGTCACTTCCCCGCCCTACCTCCGAGTCGTCAAGTACGGCTACTACAACTGGCTGCGCACCTGGTTCCTGGGTTTCGACGCCAAGGCCATCGATGCGACCCTCGACGACGCCCATCACCGCGAGCCGTACCTCGCGTTCATGACCGACGTTCTCACGGATCTGCGCACGGCCATCACCGATGACGCCGTGGTCGTGCTCGTCATCGGCGACGTCGAGACGGACCGGGGTCGGCGGATCCAGGGTGGCGTCGGCCTGGCTGAGCGCGTCTGGGAGCAGGCCGCCGAACCGCTCGGCTATCGACTCGCCGGTGTCGCCCTCGACGACGTGGCGGCGGTCCGCAAGATGACCAAGCTGTGGGGCGTCGAGGCCGGTCAGGCCACGAAGACGGACCGACTCCTCGTCCTGGGCGCCACGGAGACCGGCCGTCGACGTGCGTTGTCTTCCGCCCGAGCCGATGTCGACTGGAGCTGGCCGCCGCGGACCTTGCGCTCCATCTGATCGGGCTGGAGGGCACTCGGCGCGGGGGCCCGGGAGTCGATACGATGGGTCCGATGCCCGACCATCGTCTGCGCCGCGCCGCCACGCTCGTTCCGCTCGTCCCGCTCGTCCTGGCGCTCCTCGCCCTCGTCGCTCCGGCTGTCCGCGCCGAGGACATCCTCCGCCTCGACGGGCCGGTCACCGACACGACCGGCGCACTCGACGGCCGCATCGACGACATCGAGGCCGCCATCGCCACCACCCTCGACGAGCACGGCGTGCAGGTCTTCGTCCTGTTCGTGGCCACGACCGACGACCGATCGGCCGAGGACTACGCCTTCGAGACCGCAGCCCAGAACTCCCTGGGCACCGACGACGCGCTCCTCCTCGTCGCCCTCGACGATCGGACCGACTACATCTGGCTGGCCGACGGCCTGGACGCCATCACCGACGACGAGCTCGTCGACATCATCGCCGGCACCCTTGAACCTGGTCTGCGCGACGGCGACTTCGGTGGCGCGGTCATCGCCACCGTCGAAGCCCTCGGCCTCGCCGCATCGAGCGATCCAGCGACCGACCCGCCGATCGTGCCCGGCCCGATCACGGCGCCGCCCATCCAGCCACCCGACGATGGGGGCGCCGGCGGCACCGACAGCGGCGGCGGGATCGGGACGGCCCTGGCCATCCTGGCATTCGCCGGTGGCGGGTTCCTGCTCTGGCGCTGGTGGCGGATGCGCTCCCTGCGCGCGGCCGCCGGCCCGACGGGAGCCGACGCGACCCAGGGCACGACGCCCGTCGACGCGAAGGCCCTGGCTCGCGAGGCCAATGCCCTGCTCATCGCCACCGACGAGCGTATCCGCGACGCGGCGCAGGAAACGGACTTCGCGGAGGCCCAGTACGGCCCGGACGCGGTGACCACCTTCCGGGCCGCGGTCACCGACGCGCGAGACCAACTCGCCGCCGCCTTCACCCTTCGTCAGCAGCTGGATGACAGCACGCCCGAGGACGAGGCGACCCGGATCGCCATGCTCCAGGAGATCGTGCAGCGCACGACCGCCGCCCAGCAGCGCCTCGACGCCGAGACCGAGCGCATCCGTGAGCTCCGCGACCTGGCGCGCGACGCACCGAACACGCTCGTGGCGTTGCCGGCCCGGATCGAGGCCGTGGAGGACCGGCTCGACGCCGCCGAGGCGACGATGGCCCGCCTGCGCACCGTTGCGGACAGCGCCTGGGGCACGGTCAGCGGCAACCTCCAGGAAGCGCGCAAGGGCCTCGCCGGCGCTCGCGACGCGGTCATCGTGGGCAGCACGGCGGTGGCATCGGACGACACCTCGGACGTCGCCGTCGCCACGCGTACCGCCCTCGAAGGCCTGACCGGGGCGGGTCTGCTCATCGACGCGATCGACCGCGCCGCTGCCCTGATCGCGGAGGCCGAACAGCGTGTGCCCGGCGAGCTCGCCGACGCGCGGCGCGACCTGGCCGACGCTGCGAGCGCCGTGGCCGGGCGCCCGGCTGATGCCGCCGTCGATGCCCGTCGGCGGACGGCGGAGACCGCGCTCCAGGTCGCCGAACGCGCGAACGACGCGCGACCGTCCGACCCGGTCGAGAACCTGCGCCTCGCGACCGAGGCTCATCGGCTCGCCGACGAGGTACTGGTGCAGTCGCGCGACGCGGCCGCGTCGGCCGATCGCATCGTCGCGGCGGCCGATTCCTCGGTCCGCACCGCCGCCGCCGAGGTCGAGCGAGCAGCGACCTTCATCGCCTCGCGACGGCGCGGCGTCGGCGACACGGCCAGGACCCGACTGGCCGAGGCGCAACGCCACCTCACGGTCGCCAGCGGCCTCCTCGCCACCGATCCGGGCCAGGCGCTGGACGGCGGTCGGCGCGCCCAGGCCCTCGCCCAGGAAGCGTATCGCCTGGCCCAGGACGATTTCTCCGACTTCGATGGCGGCGGCCCGGGCTACGGCCAGCGTGCCGGCACCCCGGACGGCGACCAGACGACCGAGGTCCTGGGCCAGATCCTGGGCGGCATCATCGGTGGCGTGCTGTCCGGCGTCGGCCAACTCGTCCGAGCCAACATCAACGCGATCCTGGACTCCGCCGAGGACCCCGAGAAGATGCTGGACCAGCTGGTCCAGCATCTTCTCGGGGTCCTCGGC
>Ga0163153_10008735_pt1 | contig 10420 bp, 2 predicted proteins | sample OliLakLV19MP6IB1_FD_148629 | JGI IMG/M metagenome (GOLD analysis project Ga0163153, IMG submission 148629) | Freshwater microbial mat bacterial communities from Lake Vanda, McMurdo Dry Valleys, Antarctica - Oligotrophic Lake LV.19.MP6.IB-1 | ecosystem: Environmental > Aquatic > Freshwater > Lake...
GTGTTCTCGGTCGCGCTGACCGTCGACGACACGCTCCTCGCGCTGTCGAACGGCCCCGAGATCGGTCGCGAACCCGCCGGCCCGGGCCGGGTCCGGGTCCGCTTCGGCGACACCGTGCCCATGTCGACCTATCTCGTCGCGGCCATCGTCGGACCGCTCGACATCACCGACCCCGTCGACGCCGACGGCATTCCGGTCCGCGTCGCGCACGTGCCCGGCCGCGCGCACCTCACCCGCTACGCACTCGACGTCGCCGCGTTCTCCCTCCGCTTCTTCCGCGACTACTACGGCGTCGACTATCCGGGCGAGAAGCTCGACCTGGTGGCGCTGCCCGACTTCGCGTTCGGAGCGATGGAGAACCTCGGTTGCGTGACCTTCCGCGAGACCTCGTTGTTGGTCGACGAGGCGACGGTCACGCACGGCGACGCCACCAATGTGGCGCTCACGATCGTGCACGAGATCGCGCACATGTGGTTCGGCGACCTCGTCACGATGAAGTGGTGGAACGGCATCTGGCTGAACGAGGCGTTCGCGACGTTCATGGAACACGCCGGTGTCGACGCCTACCGCCCCGAGTGGCGGACCTGGGACGACTTCGCGATCGGGCGGTCGGCGGCCAAGGAGGTCGACGCCCTCGAGAACACGCGGCCGGTCGAATACGAGGTGCACAGTCCCTCCGACGCCGACGGAATGTTCGACCTCCTGACGTATCAAAAGGGCGGCTCGGTCGTCCGCATGCTCGAGCAGTGGACCGGACCCGATGCGTTCCGCGCGGGCGTACGCGGATATCTCGAGCGTTACCAATTCGCGAACACCGAGACGACCGATCTCTGGGACGCGCTCGAAGCCGCGACCGGTCGCCCCGCCCGCCGGATCATGGACTCGTGGATCTTCCAACCGGGGTTCCCCGAGATCATCGCCGAGCGCGGCAACGGAAGCGTGCGGCTGCGCCAGCGGCGCTTCACGTACGACGGGCGCCCGTCACCCGAGGTGTGGTCGATCCCACTCCTCGTCCGCGTCGGTGACCACACCGAGTCGGTGCTCCTCGACGAAACCGAGATGACGATTCCCGTCGACGGGGACGCGCCCGTTGTCGTACACGGTGGTGGCGAGGGCTTCTACCGGGTGAGCTATCCGCCCGAATGGCGGACCGAACTCGTCGAGTCGGGCGCGTGCACCCCACTCGAACGATACGCGCTCGTCGACGACGCGTGGGCCGCAGTCCTTGCCGGCAGCACCACCGCCGCGGAGTTCGTCGACTTCACCCGCCGGTTCGCGGGGGAAACCGACCTCGTCGTATGGCGCGCGCTCGTCGCGCGGCTTCGAGATGCGAGCCGACTGGTCGAAGGCGATGCACTCACCGCGCTGCGCGCCGTCATCGCCGGTCTCGCGCGTCCCGCATTCGAACGTCTCGGCTGGGAGCCGGCCGCGACCGACGGACCGCGGGAACGTCAACTCCGGGGCATCCTCGTCGAAGCGCTCGGCACCGTCGTGCGCGCCCCCGACGTGGTGGAGCGGGCCCGGCACGATCACGCCGATCCCGATGTCGCCGCGGCCGCGCTGGCCGTCGTCGCCGACAGCGGCACCGAGGCCGAGTTCGACGCCTACGTCGAGCGGTCGCAGGACGCGCCGACACCGCAGGAAAAGGTGCGCTACCTCTACTCCCTTCCGCAGTTCCCGACGGAGGCATTGGTCCTGCGGGCGTGCGCGCTGGCCGTGAGCGACGCGGTGCGAAGCCAGAGCGCCCCGTTCGTGGTGCAACGCGCCTTGAAGCACCGCACCCACGGGCGCCTGGCGTTCGAGTTCATGAGCGACCACTGGGACGAGATGAACGCGCGGTTCCCGCGGACGTTGATTCCCCGCATCTTCGACGGCGTGAGCTGGCTCGTCGACGACGATTCGGTACGCGCCGTCCCCGAGTTCGTCGCGGCCCATCCGATCGCCGAAGGCGAGCGCATCATCGCCCAGCACCTCGAGAAACAACGCGTGCATCGCGCCACCGTCGAACGGGAGCGAACCCGATTCTCTGATTTCTTGTTGGGATAGGTCACCCGAAGCGGGTGTTCCACGCCGTAAAACCCGACAAACCCTGACGTGAACTGCCGCGGCCCGGCGGTACGGTCGGGGCGTGACGTGGGATCGCTTCTCGGCGCCGGTGCGGGCCTGGTTCGAAGCCAGCTTCCGCGCGCCGACTGACGCGCAGGCGCAGGGTTGGCCGGCGATCGCCGCCGGCGACCACACGCTCATCCTCGCGCCGACCGGTTCGGGCAAGACCCTCGCCGCGTTCCTGTGGGCCATCGACCGGCTCGCGACCACGCCGGAACCGGCGAAGGACGCGCGGTGTCGCGTGCTCTACATCTCGCCGCTACGTGCCCTCGCCGTCGACGTCGAGAAGAACCTGCGCGCACCGATCGCGGGCATCGCACTCGCGGCCGAACGGCTCGGCGAACCGCTGCGGGTGCCGACGGTCGGCATGCGCACGGGCGACACGCCCGGGAAGGAACGCCAAGCGCTCGTCCGCACGCCGCCCGACATTCTCATCACCACGCCCGAGTCCCTCTACCTCATGCTCACGTCAAAGGCGCGCGAGACGTTGCGATCGGTCGAGTACGTCATCATCGACGAGATCCACGCGATGGCACCGACGAAACGGGGCGCGCACCTCATGGTGAGCCTCGAACGCCTCGAAGCCATCGCGCACAAACCTCCGCAACGCGTTGCCCTCTCCGCCACCCAGCGCCCGCTCGACGAGATCGCGCGGTTCCTCGGCGGCCAGACCGACACTGGCCCGCGTCCGGTGACGATCGTCGACGCCGGGTCGCGCAAGGTGCTCGAGCTCGAAGTCATCGTCCCGGTCGACGACATGGCCGAACTCGGTCGGCAGGCCCCGCCCGCGCCCGACGGTTCACTCGACCTCACGATCGAACCGCGGGCGAGCATCTGGCCCCACGTCCACCCCCGCATCCTCGAGTTGATACGCGAACACCACACGACGATCGTTTTCTGCAACGCCCGCCGCCTCTGCGAGCGGCTCGCCGCACACCTCAACGACCTCGCGGGCGAAGAACTCGTCCGCGCCCACCACGGCTCGCTCTCGCGTGAGCAACGGTTGATCGTCGAGTCCGACCTCAAAGAGGGACGGCTGAAGGCGATCGTCGCGACCAGCAGCCTCGAACTCGGAATCGACATGGGCGCGGTCGATCTCGTGGTGCTCGTCGAGTCGCCGGGTTCGGTTGCGCGCGGCATCCAGCGAGTCGGGCGCGCGGGTCACAGCGTCGGCGAACCGAGTCGGGGCAAGATCTTCCCGAAGTACCGCGGCGACCTGCTCGAAGCCACTGCGGTCGCGCGCCGCATGCACGAGGGCCTCGTCGAGGAGATGCGCTATCTGCGCAACCCGATCGACGTGCTCGCCCAACAGATCGTCGCGACGGTGGCGCTCGACGAGTGGGACGTCGAGGAACTGGCAACGATGTTGCGGCGCACCGCCAACTTCGTCGATCTCTCCGACGACATGTACCGCGAAGTGCTCGACATGCTGTCGGGCCGGTACCCCTCCGACCGCTTCTCGGGTCTGCGCCCGCGCATCGTGTGGGACCGCGTGCAGGGACGCGTCCGGGCGCGCGAAGGCGCGCAGCGCGTCGCGATCACCAGTGGCGGCACCATTCCCGACCGCGGGTTGTTCGGCGTATTCCTCCCCGACGGCGTGCGGGTCGGTGAACTCGACGAAGAGATGGTGTACGAGAGCCGCGTGGGTGAGACGTTCGTGCTCGGCGCGTCGACGTGGCGCATCGAGGAGATCGCCGTAGACCGCGTCGTGGTCACACCCGCACCGGGCGAACCGGCGAAGATGCCGTTCTGGAAGGGCGACCGCCCCGGCCGTCCCCTCGAACTCGGACGCGCGCTCGGTGCGCTCACGCGCGAGATCCGCGCCCTTCCCGCCGATCGAGCCGAAGCGCGGCTGCGCGAAGACGGCCTCGACGAGCGCGCCGCGTCGAACCTCCGGCGCTACCTCGAAGAACAAGCCGAATCCACGGGCGCGGTCCCCGACGACCGCACGATCGTCGTCGAGCGCTTCCCCGACGAGATCGGCGACTGGCGCGTGTGCATCCTCACGCCGTTCGGTTCGCGCGTGCACGCACCCTGGGCGCTCGCGATCGAGGAACGACTCACTCGCGCCGACATGCCGGTACAGGTGTTGTGGTCCGACGACGGCATCATTCTGCGCCTCCCCGAAGCGATCGACGACATCGAGCTCGAGCTGCTCCTGTTCGAGCCGGACGAGGTCGAGGAACTCGTCGTCGAGCGGCTTCCGAACACGTCGCTGTTCGCCTCGCGATTTCGCGAGAACGCAGCGCGGGCACTGCTCCTCCCCCGCCGCCGTCCCGGCGAACGCACGCCGCTCTGGCAGCAGCGCCAACGCGCGGCCGACCTCCTCGAAGTCGCCTCCGGGTACCCGACGTTCCCGATCCTGTTGGAGACGACACGCGAATGCCTGCGCGACGTCTTCGACCTGCCCGCACTGCGCGAAGTCCTCACCGACGTGCGGTCCCGCAAGGTGCGTGTCGTACCGGTCGAGACGCGCCGCGCGTCTCCGTTCGCGCAGTCGCTCCTGTTCGGCTGGATCGCCGTCTATATGTACGAGGGCGATGCGCCCCTCGCGGAACGCCGCGCCGCTGCGCTCGCACTCGACCGCGACCTGTTGCGCGACCTCCTCGGTGCCGAGGAGCTGCGCGAGCTCCTCGACCCCGAAGTCATGGCCGAGTTGGAGCTCGAACTCCAACGACTCGTCCCCAGCCGGCAGGCGCGCAATGGCGACGACCTGCACGACCTCCTGGCCGATCTCGGGCCCCTCGACCTCGACGAACTCCGCGCCCGCGGCGCCGCCGACCCCACCGAGTGGCTCGACGAACTCGTCCGTCGGCGGCGCGCTATCGCAGTAGGAGAACGGTTCGCGGCCGCCGAGGACGCATCCCGGCTCCGCGACGCGATCGGGCTCGCGATCCCTACCGGCCTCCCCGGCGCGTTCACCGACCCGGTCCACCGGCCGCTCGACGACCTTGTCGCCCGGTACGCGCGCACGCACACACCGTTCACCGTCGAAGAAGCCGCGGGCCGGCTCGGCGTCACCGCGGACCGGACCCGCGCCGCGCTGGTGCAACTCGAAGCCGAAGGGCGGGTCGTGCACGGCGAGTTCCGCCCCGGCGGCATGGAACGCGAATGGTGCGATGCCGGGGTCCTGCGCGTCCTGCGCCGCCGCTCCCTCGCCGCGCTGCGCCACGAGATCGAACCGGTCGACGCGACCACATTCGCCCGATTCTTGCCCGCGTGGCAGGGGGTCGGGAGCGGGCGCCGCGGCCTCGACGCGCTCGTCGAATGCCTCGAACAGCTGCAGGGCGTTGCGATTCCCGCGTCGGTCCTCGAACGCGACGTGCTCCCCGCACGCGTCGACGCGTACCGGCCCGCGCTCCTCGACGAACTCTGCGCGGCCGGCGAAATCGTGTGGGTTGGAGCCGGCGCGCTCGGCGCCGACGACGGCCGCGTGCGGCTGTACTTCCGCGACCGCATCCGCCTGCTCGCGCCACTCGCCCTCGGTTCGGCGCCGGGCGAGCCTCCCGACGGCGAAGTACACGACGCGCTCCGCGACCGGCTCCGGACCACGGGTGCATCATTCTGGCCCGAACTGGTGACGGCCGCGGGTACGGCTGACGACGCAGTGGTCCTCACCGCACTGTGGGATCTCGTGTGGGCGGGCGAGGTCACCAACGACACGTTCGGTCCACTGCGCGTTCCCCGGCGCGCGACGCGCCCCTCCCGGGCCAAGCCCCGCCCCGGGCGCCTCACGCGGCTCGGACCGCCGGCGGGTGCGGGTCGCTGGTCGCTCGTCGCGCCACTTCACACTCCGGCGCCCGGCGCGACCGAGGCCGCACACGCGCAAGCACTGCAACTGTTGGAGCGCCACGGCGTCGTCACGCGTGAGGGAGTGCGCAGTGAAGGCATCCCGGGCGGTTTCGCGGCGGTCTATCCGGTGCTGCGCGCGCTCGAAGAGTCGGGTCGGGCCCGCCGCGGCTGGTTCGTCGCGGGGCAAGGAGCCGCGCAGTTCGCGCTCCCCGGTTCGGTCGACCGGCTGCGCACGTTCCGCGACGTCGACCCCGACGCTCCCGCCGCGCTCGTCCTCGCCGCCACCGACCCCGCGCAACCGTACGGAGCAACGCTCGGCTGGCCGGAAAGTACGACCGGCAAGGCCCGTCCCGCGCGCACCGCGGGCGCGTGGGTCGTGCTCGCCGCCGGAGCTGCGATCGCGTACGTCGAGCGCGGCGGCAAGCGCGTCGTCACGTTCGCCGCCACCGACCCCGGTATCTGGGCGGAAGCGCTCGTCGCCGCGCACAAAGACGGGCGTATCGCGAAGCTCGCGATCGAGCGCGTCGACGACGAACCGGCGCGCACGTCAGCGGCGGCCGCGGCACTTCGGGGCGCCGGCTTCGCCGACGGGTACCGCGGCCTGACGCTGCGCACCTGACTCACGAAACCCGACATAATGCGCGAATAGTGCGCGACCTACCAATACGTGCCAGGCAAATGACTCGATAGACCTACCGCTAAGGGTCTTGGGCCCATTGTGACGATTGTCTCCCCCGAGACAGACTTTCCGGTGAGGGTTTACCTCACGGACGAGGGGGACAAAGTTCCATGGCAGGGACAAGCCGGGCGGGTCGCGCGCGAGGATCGAGCACTCTCCGACAGCGCAGAGCGGTAGCTGCCGTAGGAGGAGTGGTCGGCCTGCTCATGGCGGTCGGCGCCGCCGATTTGGCGGCCGAAGCCGACGAATCAGCGCCCGAGGTCACGGTGAGCGGCGAGGCCATGGCGGTCATGGTCATGCCCGACGAGCAGGGCGCGGTCTCCCACGTCCACAGCGTCCATATCGCTACCGACGACGGGCAAACGATCGAACTCGCACCGTCGGAGGCGACGAGCCAGATCGGCGAGCTTGCGGGTCAGCGGATCGAAGTCGCCGGCGACCTCATTGCCGCAGAGGTGCTCGAAGTTGAAGCGTTCACGGCTGAGGCCGCCGCCCCGCCGGCGCCGGCCGCGCCGACGACCAATAAGCGGGTGGCCGCGATCCTCGTCAAGTACCAGACCGGCTCCGGGTACATGACCGACCGCACCACGATCAACGAAGTGGTGTTCGGCGCGGGGCCGCAATCGACGCGTTCGTTGTCGGCGAAGGAGTCGAACGGCCAGTCCAACATCGTCGGCGGGATCGCCGACGTGTACGAAGAAGTCCTCCCGATGCCATTCCCCTCGCCGTACCCCGCGAGTGCCCGGAGTTGCGGCAGCGCTGTGTGGGACGGCGCCCGGACGCATCTACAAAGCCTGGCGAAGTTCTCCGCCGCGAACTACGAGCACTTGATGATCTTCATGCCCAACATGTCCGCAGCGTGCAACGCGCCGGGCGGCGTCGGCCAGATGCCGGGCCGGGTCACCTGGATGTTCGGCTCCTACGCGTCGGTGATCATGCACGAACTCGGGCACAACCTGGGCTTCCACCACGCGAGCGCCCTGTCGTGCAAGCAAGGCAGCGCGACGGTTCCCATGAGCAACAACTGCTCGGTACCGGCCGACCTCATCGCGGGCGAGTACGGCGACTCGTTCTCGACGATGGGCTACGGCGGCCCGTGTGGGTACAACACCTTCAACCGGCTCACCGAGGGCTGGCAGCTCGACGTCGCAGAACCAACCGACACAACGAACGTCCAGCTACGCGCCATCAACTTGGCGCCGAACGGAACCCCGCAGACAATCAAGGTCCGGCGATCGCAAGACGACGGCCAGTTCGGCAAGTGGTACTACATCGAGTGGCGATCGCAGCTGGAAGCCGGGTGTAACGGCAGGGCCGACGACGGCATCCAGATCCGTGTCGGGCACGACCCGCGGAACTCCGTGTTCACCTATCTGGTGGACGCGTCGTCGGCAACCGGCGCCGGCGACTCCGCCCTCCTTCCGGGCAGCACCTTCACCGACCCGGTCGCGAACATTTCGGTGCGGCTCAACAGCATGAACACGACGACGGGCGTTGCCGACGTCACCTTGACGTTCCCCGGCGGGGGGTCAACCACGACGACCCAACCGCCCACAACGACCACCCAACCTCCGGCGACCACCACGACCAACCCCCCGACGACAACGACGACAACTCCGCCCCCTCCGGGCGAGACGGTTGCAGTCGTCTCCGGTCAGCTGCGGGTGACCGATCGTGACGGTGGCGCCAACGACTTCCGCGTCATGGACACGACCTCGGGTGTCGTGGTGACCGACGTCCGTCCCGTCAGCGCGGGTTCCGGCTGCACGAGCCTGTCGGCAACGAGCGCCCGTTGCACCGGCGCGTCCGACATCGTCGTCGACGCCGGCACAGGTGACGACCACATCACCACCACCACGGCGATCAAGGCCGCGGTGCGTGGTGGCGCTGGCAACGACACCATGCACGCCGGAGCGCTCGCCGACGGACCCACACGGTTCGACGGGGGCGACGGCGTCGACCACGCCGACTACTCGGCCCGCACGAGCCCGGTCAAGCTCTCCATCGGGTCGGGTGCCAACGACGGCGCCGAAGGCGAGAAGGACAACATCTGGCGCGATGTCGAGAATCTCACCGGGGGCGCGGGCAACGACCGGCTGCTCGGCACCAACGTCGTGAACGTGTTGCGCGGTGGAGCCGGTGACGACATCATCGACGGCCTCGGCGGCGACGACAAACTCGGCACCGACGAGGTCGGCGCAGGCAACGACCTGCTGCGAGGCGGCGCCGGAAACGACCAACTCAACGGCGGCGACGGGGACGACGAGTTGATCGGCGGCCCGGGTGTCGACGAACTGCTCGGCAGCGCGGGCAACGACCTGCTGCGGGGCAAGGACAGCAAGAGCGAGTCACTCAACTGCGGCACGGGCGCGAACGACACCGTGCGCCCCGACCGCGACATGGATGTGCTGATCTCGTGCGAGACGGCGAAGTACGGATGATTGCAGGGTGAGGGGAACGTACCCACCGGGGCGCACGCGCCGGTGGGTACGTGGACAGACATGAGATTCGCCGGTGCCCTGCGAGAGCAGGACACCGAGTCGCGGCGAACTCCACCACAGCGGAAAGTCCAAGGAGGGGCCGGATGCGCAGGCGGATGTTCGCGATATTGCTCGCGGGTGTGGGGATCATCGGAGGCGCCGGCGCAGCCGCGCTCCCCGGCGCGACATCGACTGGTGATGTACTCACCGGTCGCGTCGTCGTGATCGAAGCGTCGACGGTCGACGGTACGGAAGTGCCGCACGATGTCGTCATCGAAGCCGACGACGGCACGCGCACGTTGCTCGCGCCCTCCGAAGCGACCGACGAGATCGCCGAACTCGTGGGCCAGGAAGTCGAGGTCACCGGCGACCTTGAAGTCACGAACCTCTCCGAGACGGCCGCGCTCGCGGTGAACGACTTCCGGTACATCCCGTCGTACTGGCCGCCGCCGAGCGGGGCGAAACGCGCCGTCGTCATCCGGTTCAACTTCGCGAGCGGCTCGCTGCCGTACGCCAACACGGCCGAGGACCTCCAGGCCCAAGTGTTCGACGGGCCGAACTCGCTGGCCGGCATGTGGGCCAAGGAGTCGCGCGGGAAGCTCACGCTCACGGGCAACGTCATCACGGACACGTTGCCGGCCAACCTCCCGCGCACGTGTGACTCGACTGCGGGCGAGGCGTGGCGCACGCACTTCACGTCCAAGTACCCCGGCTATTCGTTCTACCTGATGATCCCGCCGCGTATCGGCTGCGGCAATGTCGCCGCGCGCGCCGACATTCTTTCGGGGGGCAGTTGGTTCTACACCGGCGTCTCGCCCCGCGAACTGTGGCACGAGCTGGGGCACAACGTCGGCTTCGGGCACGCGGCATCGCTCTCGTGCACCGCCGACGGCAAGTCCGCGTCGATCAGTTCGTCGTGCACGCGTTCGGTGTACGGCGACTCGCTCACGGCCATGGGCGGCGGTTCGGGCGCGTGCGCGTATTCGGGTTGGAACCGCATCACCGCCGAGTGGGACCTCCAGTGGGCGCAGGTCACGAGCGACAGCACGATCCAGTTGCGCGCCCGCGACCTCAACGCCGACGGCCGACCGCAGGCGATCGTGATACCGGGCGCGCCCACCGAGTGGGGCGGCTTCTATTACCTCGAGTGGCGCACCGCCGACTACCCGACGTGTTACAGCACGGCACTGCAGGGCCTCCAGGTCCGAGTGGTTCCGAACGCGCAGGCGGGAATGTACAGCCACCTCTTGTCCGCCGATCCCGGGAAGTCGACGACCCTGGGTGTCGGCCGGACGTTCACCGACCCGATGGCGAAGCTGAACGTGCGCGTCGACGCGCTCGACGCGGCCGCGGGCGTCGCCAC
>Ga0163153_10008736_pt1 | contig 10419 bp, 11 predicted proteins | sample OliLakLV19MP6IB1_FD_148629 | JGI IMG/M metagenome (GOLD analysis project Ga0163153, IMG submission 148629) | Freshwater microbial mat bacterial communities from Lake Vanda, McMurdo Dry Valleys, Antarctica - Oligotrophic Lake LV.19.MP6.IB-1 | ecosystem: Environmental > Aquatic > Freshwater >...
AAGCAAATGGGGTTGATCGTGGGAGCCACTGCCAGCGCATTCGAGATCTGGCTTGAAGCGCACGCCTTGACCACCGCGGCGACCGGCTACCCGGTCGAGCGCGGCGTGGCGCGCTTTGGGCCGCTGGACTGCCAGCCGTTCGCGCCGGATACGCCACTGCGCTGGACCATTGGCGGCGTGATCTTTGGCGACGACGGCGGCTATCCCATGGTGCAGCCGCTCCTGGTGGAAGCCACCCCCATCGGGCGCGGCGACCGGCTGGCCATCGTAGTGCACTGCCGCCGGCCGGAAGCCCAGTCCTACATGGTCGACCTGGTGCTGGCCGCCGCACATCACTGGCCCGATTGCGCCGGGACGATCTGGGCCAGTGAGCCGCCGCCTGGGCGTGGCCTGGGCCAACTGAAGCTCAAGAGCAGCGTGGCGGACCTGGCGCTCGGCCTGCAGGATTTCGCCGCCGCGTACCAGGCCGACGGCGTCACCCACGTCAGCGTTATCGAAAATCGGGAGCCGGCCACTCCACCCAACCCGCCCATCGCTGGGCCGGCGAGTCGGCGGCGGGTCTGGGCGATCCACCTGCACCTGCCAGGGCCGGAGTTGCCAGGCCGCCACATCAACAAGCTGACCCTCAACCTCGAAGCCGTTCGGATGCCGGGCCGCTATCCCGTCACCTTTACCTTGACACCCCAGGGTCATACCTTCCCCGAAGTCGCGGCCTTTGCCGAGGCCTTCATGGCCTGGTGTCAGGCGACCTACCGCGCCGCACCCAGAACAGGCAAGGCTCGACCCATAACGGAGCCGTCGGTTTTGGGTCAAGCCGCCGCCAAAGCACTTGGTCCGACCGACAAGCCCTGGGAGCTGATCCCGGACCACCTGTGGGACCGCCGGGCGCTCAAGCTGTGGTGGGAAGGCCTGACCTGCCCCGAGATTGGCGAGCGCCTCAGCCAGGCTCCGAAGACCATCCGCAATCGGCTGACCCAGCTCCGGAAGGCCTACGGACCCGCAGTCGTACCCTTCAACCGCCGTCGTGACCGAGTCGGGACACCGGGATAGTGACAGTGGGATAAGCGTAGCGCTACCTTGTCGGCGTGCTCAATTGGGCACGCCGTTTTTGTTCCCACCAATATGCGTGGAGGCGCACAGGATGGAGATCAACGTCAGTTTTGAAGTATCGGTCGTGTGTACGGTTAAAAACCCCAGCGAACGCCGCGGGCGGTTGTTGAGGGCCTACAACTGCCTGATAGAGCCAGCCCGCGCAACTGCGCCAAACCAGCCGGTTGTTGTTCGGAATCCCATCAAGGGCAGCCGGCAGATAAGCCGCTCAGCCACTCAAGTAGTGAAGGTCTAACCACTTTATCGGGCCGCTACGTTAGCTCGCTGCCGTAGCAGCAAGTTGCACTTTGACAATTGAATCGCGAGTGTGCGATTGCATGCTCGGGGCCGTCAGCTACAATGCTGTTATGGACTCCTCCGGGACTGACGATTGGCTAACGGTACCCCAGGCGGCAGCGCTTAGCGGCTACCATATTGTCCACGTTCGGCGCCTGCTTCTGGCTGGCACAATCATGGGCCGAAAATGGGGCCGCGATTGGCAGGTAAGTCGCGCCAGCCTCGTCGGATACGTTCAAGCGAAAGAACATGAAGGTAAGAAGAGGGGGCCAAAAACCAGGGTTGACAAGGTGTAGTTAAATTGTTATGCTAGAGTAACATTTTATCGCGTCTGACGGGTCTCGAAAGTGCTGTGAACACTCGCGAGACCCTGACCAACCGTTGGTATGAGCAGCGGTGGGCTACCCCGATTTTACCATCGGCGGGCGGCTTGCCATGTTCTGGCGGCCGCCCGTTTTTGTTGCCGGCCCGCTGCTAATCCTAGCTGTGATGGAGGTATAGCATGGCCCCGAAACGTGTACTGCTTTATGCCCGCGTCAGTCGGGAAGAGCAGGATAAAGATGACGCCGTAAGTATTGATGAACAACTGGCTGAAATGCGCGGCCTGTGCCACAAGCAGGGCTGGGAGGTCACGGCTGAGCATATCGATCGCTCAGACTACCGCGCCACGCAAAATCCCAAAAAAGGGAAGATCGTCAATCCATCGGGTGAGCGTTCTGATCGCCCGCAGTTTCTGGCCGCACTAGAGCGGGTTAGGGCGGGCGAGGTGGATGCGGTGCTCTGTTGGCGCGATGACCGCCTGGTTCGTCATCCCCGGGTGGCTGTCGCCCTAGAAGACGCCCTCGATGCGGGCGATCAGAAGCGTCGTGGAAAAGACCCAATTCGGATTCTCGATGCGACCGGTGCGCACATCGACCGGTTTACCCTGAATATCAAAGCCGCCGTCTGGCGCGAAGAGAATAAACGCCGAGCCGAGCGCATGCGCATGGGCAAGGTTGGCACGCTCAAGGATGGGCGTTGGCCAGGCCAGTATGAGCGCTTCGGCTACACGACGATCAAGGTTCCTGGCAAGCGTGGCAGCCTTATCACCCTGGGTGATGAGGCGGAGGTGCGCATGATCCAGGATATCTTCGATTGGTACGACAGCAGCCTGACTGTGCGCGGCATTCGCCGGAAACTCATTGCCCAGGCCGCCAAGCAGAAGCAGCAGCATCTGATCCGCTATGAGTGGACGCCCAGTATCCTCTACCGCATCTTGCGCAATAAAGACTACACCGGGAAAGCCTCTTGGCGCTTCGACGACGGGGTCGAATATCACATCGATATCCCGCCGATTATCCCCTTGGAGCTTTGGGAGCGCGTACAGAAGAAGCTGGATGTCAACACAATCCTCTCGCCCCGCCATACCAAAGGCATTTACATGTGCCAGGGCTTGGCGCATTGCGGCGAGTGCGGCCGGCGCCTGAGCATTGCGGTGGACCGATATCACCACCGCCGCATGGCTGATGGCACATTGAAGCGCTACGACGCCAAGTCGCCGCGCCACCAATACCGCTGCAGCGCTGGCCAGCAGTATCCCGACAGCCACCCAAAGCCTTACACATGGGAAGGCCCCGGCTTCGATTGGGCCATCTGGCGCAAGATTGTCGACTCCGGCATCAAGACCCCTGAGCTTATCCAGGAGCAGGTAGAGGCCCGCCAAGCTGAGTTGCAGCAGCAGGGCGACAGCACCGAGGGCGATATTGCCCATGTTAAACAGAGCATGACCGACGTGGAGAACCAACGCGCAATATTTCAGCGTCAATTGGGGCGTGGCAAGATTACCGAGGACGAATTTGATGCACGGATGGCGGAGACGGCTGAAGCCATGGAGCATTGGCAGGAAGAACTGCGCCGCTTCACAGATTTACGCGATAACAGTGCGATGATCAAGGATGGCCTGGCGTATGCCCGTGAGCTATTGGAGGCTTTGCAGCGAGAGTTGCCAGGGCTTGAGCAAACGCCCGAGGAGTTGCGTGGGCTGCCGAATGACCAGCAGGTGGCGATTCAGACCCGGCGTCAAACGATTATTCGAGCGTTGTGTGACAAGATCGTGGTGTACGCCAACGGGAAAATCAGGATAGAAGGGCTGCTGGACGGTAGTGAGGGTGCGCAGTTTGGGTTACAGGGTTCTTGTTGGCGGTGACGGTATGAACGCCGGCGGTGAGCGCCGTGCGCAGGTAGTCAATGGCAGGTTGCCCGGTATGCGGGTTCATGGAGGTGTTCTCGAACAGCACCGTGGCCTGGGAGGCCTTGAGCCACTCTTCCAGTGCGCCGAGGTCCGTAAAGGGCTTTTGCGTCCTCCCGATCAGCGTGCCTAGATCGCCGTGCAGCAGCTCGGCGGCGGAGTAGCCGGCCGGGTTGGCGTGCCAGCCCAGCCGGCGCGAGGCCAGGCCGGTGAAGGCAAACTCGATGCCGTAGTTGGCGCGCAGCTCGGCGCGCTTGCTGTCGAGCAACTGCACCAGGGCGCGGCCGACGTTGCCGAAGCCCAGGAAGACGAGGTTGTAGTGGGTCATGGGCGGGTCTCCTGCTGACTGAGTGAGGCCCGATGATAGCACAGGGAGGGGCGAGGGGACGAGGCTACGTTACTCAAGCGGCTCGACGCTGATGAGCTTGCCGCTGTGGGGTAGGGCGTAGGCGCGGAAGACGCGGCCGGGCGGCAGCGCTTCGTAGGCGGCCTGGGGGATTTCGAAGGTCTGCTCGCCGAACTGCACCGTGTAGCGCTGGTCGGCGCGGCTGCGGATGACGCGGGTGTGCGTCGCTTTGAGCGCCTGGCCCACGTGCGGCACCACGCGCCCGCCCGCCACGTCGGCCAGGAAGCGGCGGGCCTGCCAGAGCGTCAGCGCCCCGACCACCAGCAGCGGCAACCCGGCGCACAGGAACACGATCCACAGGCCGGCGGCGTCGGCGCGGCGCACGACGATCAGGTTGATGACGAAAGCCAGCGGGAACAGAATGGTGAGCGCCGCAAAGGCGGCCTCGGTCAGCAGCAGGGAGAGCCTCTGCCGCCGCGCCAGCCGCCCGGCGCGGTTAGCCTCCAGGTCTTCCAGGCGGAAGCCAAAGGTGCGGGCCAGCGATTGGGCCAGGTCGGGGTACGCCGCAGACGCCATGCGGGGATTATACCTGCTGCCGGTCGGCGGGGTTCAGCGGGGCGGTGGTCTAGCTCAGAGCGGCGGCCAGGGATAGTTGCGGCCAGAGCCGGGTTCGGGGAAGGTGCGGCTGGCGAGCAGGCGGTCGGCGCGGCGCGCCAGGGCGGCCACCTCCGCCGCAGACAATAGGCTGTGATAGGCCTCGCCCAATTCCTTGTCGTCATCCAGGCGCTTACGAAAGGCGGCCAGGTCGCGCAGCAGGTCGGCCGGGATGCGCTGGCCGCCGTAATCCCAGACCACCGTGCGGAGCTTGGGCTGCGCGTTGAAGCAGAGGCCGTGGTCAATCAGCCACAGCTTGCCGGCCAGGTCTTTGATGATGTGGCCGCCCTTGCGGTCGGCGTTGTTGATCAGCAGGTCGAACAGGGCCACGCGCGGCAGCCCTTGCTTGTCTTCGTTGGTGAAGGTGAAGTAGTGGCAATCGGGCTGGGCCTGAACGAAGTATTGCAGCGAGCCGGGGCCGTGCGGGCCGGCGGTGCGGTAGACCGTCGGCGGCACGAAGTCCCAGCCCAGCGCCTCGCTGGTAAGGTAGGCCGCCACTTCGCGGTAGGCCAGCGTGTCTTCGGGGAAGTCCCATAACGGCTGCTCGCCGCGCGTGGGCTTGTAGACCGCCAGGGTGCGCCGTTCGCCACGCGCGGCAAAGGCCAGAAAGGTGTAGTTCGAGCCGTTGGGCAGCAGGCCCTGAATTTCGAGCGTGCCCTCCTGCAGCAGGATCAGCAGGGTTTCCACGCTCACGGTGCGGGGGGCAGCAGGCTCGTCGCTCATCGGCGCGGAGGCCGGCGCACGGCCGGCCCGCTGGGGGTTAGTGTTTGTGGCCATTGCTGCGCGGGCAGAAGTGCCCCTCGGGGTCCATCGGCTGGCCGCAGTTGCCGCAGATGGGCCGCCCCTGCTTGACCAGCGTCAGGCCATACACGCCCAGGGCGCGCATTTGGGCGCGGGTGGCAAAAAAGCGGGCGGTGTTGGCCTCCTCGGTCGGGCGGCCTTCGGTCACCACCTCCTGCGCCATCAGCACCAGCAGGTCGCGCTCCTGGTCGTAGCCCAGCCCCAACTGCCCGACGCGGAAAGCCGGGTCCACCGGCACCGAGAGCGTCATGCGGGCCGGGTTGTAGTCGTCCGGGGCGGCGGGCAGGTCGGGGAACTTCTCTTGCAGCTCGGTCAGGAACTGCTCGATGCCGTGGGCCAGCGCCTCCAGCTGCTGCTTCTCGACGATCAGCGTGACCAGCTCGCTGTCGCCCTGGGCCTGAAGGTAGAACACGCGCTTGCCGGGCCGGCCGATGAAGCCCGTGGTGATGAGTTGAACCGGATTAAGCTCGAACACGCTGCCCGCCATACGTTCGTTCCCTACGCCTGTGGCCCGGCGCCGGCATTAGCGTTTGAAGACCAGAGGCCCAGTGTCGTTCAATTTTACCAAATTTGGCTGGCCCTGGCCCAGGCGCAGCACCGTGACCGAGGCGGTCTGGAGGTGCAGGCGCTGGAACAAATCCAGCGGGACGCCGAGGTAGTAGGCCACCGCCAGCTTGATCGGGTCGGCGTGCGAGAAGACGCCCACCAGCGCCTTGGGGTGGGCCAGGGCGATCCGTTCGAGCGTATCTACCAGGCGCATTTGCGCGCCGCGCATGGTCTCGCCGCCGCCGGGGAACTGCATGACCGAGGGCAGGCTCTGCACCACGCGCCACAGCTTGGTGCGCGCCAGGCGCTTGAGGCTCTTGCCGGTCCAGTCGCCGTAGCGCACCTCGCCCAGCCCATCGTCAAGCTGCACGGTCAGGCCGCGCGCGGCGGCCAGCGGGGCGGCGGTTTCCTGCGCGCGCGGCAGCGGGCTGGAGTAGAGGAACTTGAAGGGCACGCCCTTGAGCCGCTCGACCAGGGCCTGGGCCTGCTTTTGGCCGGCCTCGTTCAGGCTGACGTTGGGGGTCCAGCCGGCCAGTTTGCCGGTGCGCGTGTATTCGTTTTCGCCGTGCCGAATGAGAAAAATCAGGGCCATAAAGGGTGTTCCGGGCTAGGTGGGCTGGGTGGCTGTTAGTGTACCACGCCTGGCAAGCGTGCTTTACAGGTCGGCGGGGTCGTCGTTGGGGGGCGGCGCGTCATCAGCAGGGTGCTTGGCTTGGCGCGCGGTGAAGTACAGGTAGACCAGCAGCACGACGCCGATGACCAGCGGCAGCAGGGTGAGGATTTCATCGAGCGGGCCGAGGACACCGTGCTGGGCGGGCCGGAGGACCAGTTCTGTGAACATGCTGGAAATTGTACACCCTCCCACGGGGCCAGGGCGGGCGGCGCAGGAGGGTGAGAGGGGAGAAGCGATTGGTCGGACCTCACCCCCGGCCCCTCCCCTAATTGGCAGGGAGCCGCTGAGTACAGCGGGAGCCGCTGAGTACAGCGGGAGCCGCTGAGTACAGCGGGAGCCGCTGAGTACAGCGGGAGCCGCTGAGTACAGCGGGAGCCGCTGAGTACAGCGGGAGCCTTTGTGATGAGGAACGAGTCGCAATCGCCGTCACGGTCGTCACGAATGTCACCGGGGCCGATGAGGTTGCAATCGCCGTCACCGCCGTCACGAATGTCACCGGGGCCGATGAGGTTGCAATCGCCGTCACCGCTGTCACGAATGTCACCGGGGCCGATGAGGTTGTAATCGCCGTCATCGCTGTCACGAATGTCACCGGGGCCGATGAGGTTGCAATCGCCGTCACCGCCGTCACGAATGTCACCGGGGCCGATGAGGTTGCAATCGCCGTCACCGCCGTCACGAATGTCACCGGGGCTGATGATGTTGTAATCGCCGTCAGCGCCGTCACGAATGTCACCAGCGCCACTGATACCATCCAAAACGTCACTGTCGTCACCAGCGCCACTGATACCTTCGGAAACGTCATCATCGTCATCGCCGTCACCGGCTGGTGGGCGGCTTGTTCGATTTGAAAGGTGCGGCGCGAGCGCGAGGCGAGCTGAGGGAAAGTCTGAGTGCACACAAGAACAGTGTGCGTGCATACAAGAGCAGTATGCCTAGAAATTGTTCTACTTGGAAGTTGCAGCCTGGTTAGAATTTCCAGCGCGGGGGTAGGGCTTGTTCCCAGCAGCCGCGAGCGGTTGCCTGACGAGTGTATGGGTAGCTTATCAGACCTATCAATAAGACAGGAGGCGTTTGAATGGTCAGCCGGTGGGATTCCTCACCCCGCCAAATACGCTGCGCTACGAAAAGGCTGCGAGCGGGGGTTCGGAATGACAGTTCACAGGAAGTTCTCCGATCATCCCACTGCCGGAGAACTGACGCGCTATCAACCAGACGCCGTAAATCATACCGGAGGCCGCCTAGTCCGGCTCGGCGCGGCGGCCGGAGCGGCGCTTGAGGTCCAGCACCTCGGCCTCGCTCAGGGCGGGCACGTCTTCGGTGCGCTCGATCTTGAGGGCGGCGCGCTGCGCCGCGCGCCAGCGGGCCAGCCGGTCTTTCACGCCGGCCTCGTAGCCTTCCTCGGACGGTTTGTAGAAGTAGGTGCCGAGCAACTGCGTGGGCAGATACTGCTGGCCGACGTGGTGGCCCGGCTCAGTGTGCGGGTAGACGTAGCCCTGGCCGTGGCCCAGGTCGCGCGCGTCGCGGTTGCCGTCCTGCAAATGGATGGGCACGTTGGTCTTGCCCTCGGCCTCCACGCGCTGCACCGCCTTGAAGTAGTCGTTGGAGGTGTTGCTCTTGGGGGCGGTGGTCAGGTAGAGCGTGGCCTCGACGATCGGGTAGATGCCCTCCGGCAAGCCGATGTACTCAAAGGCCTGGGCGGCGGCGTTGGCGACCACCAGGCCGTTGGGGTCGCCCAGCCCAATGTCCTCGCCGGCCAGGATGATCAGGCGACGCAGGATGAAGCGCGGGCTTTCGCCGGCGTAGAGCATCTTCGCCAGCCAATACAAGGCCGCGTCCGGGTCGGAGCCGCGCACCGACTTGATGAAGGCCGAGATGGTGTCGTAGTGGGCGTCGCCGTCCTTGTCGTACAGCACGGCCCGGCGCTGGATGGACTCTTGCGCGACAGCCAGCGTGACGTGGATCACACCGGCGCTGTCGGCCGGGGTGGTCTCGACGGCCAGTTCCAGCGCGTTGAGGGCGTTGCGGGCGTCGCCGCCGGCCACGTGGATCAGATGGGCCAGGGCGTCGTCGTCGAGCAGCACGTCGAGCTTGCCGTAGCCGCGCTCGGCGTCGCCGATGGCGCGCAGCAGCAGGCGGCGCACGGCGTCATCCTCCAGCGGCTTGAGCTGAAAGATGCGCGAGCGCGAGACCAGCGCGCCGATGACTTCGAAATAGGGGTTCTCGGTGGTCGCGCCGATCAGGACGAAGGTGCCGTCTTCGACGTGCGGCAGCAGCGCGTCTTGCTGGGCCTTGTTCCAGCGGTGGACCTCATCCACAAACAGGATGGTGCGGGCGTTGTGGAGCTTGCGGCGCTCTTTGGCCTCGGCGATGATCTTGCGCAGGTCGGGCAGCCCGGACAGCACGGCGCTGATGGAGGCGAAGTAGCTCTTGGTGCTGTTGGCGATGATCTGCGCCAGGGTGGTCTTGCCGGTGCCGGGCGGCCCCCACAGGAGGATGGACGAGAACAGCCGGTCGGCTTCGATGGCGCGGCGCAGCAGGCGGCCAGGGCCGGCAATCTCCTCCTGGCCGACGTACTCATCCAGCGTGCGCGGGCGCATACGCGCGGCCAGCGGCGCTTCGCGGCTCAGGCGTTCTTGCAGGGCGTGATCGAAGAGGTCCATAGCGTGGAGGAAAGTATAGCATGTGGGGAGTGGACCTAGACGCTGCGCGAAAAGAAAGAGATGCTTCGCTAAGAAAAAGGAAGCAGGAGGCAGCGTGGGAGGGCGAGGGCGGTGTGTTTTACAATGGCGGGGGAGGCTGCGATGGCAACGACTTGTAGCGAGTGCGGCGCGGTGTGGGTGGATGAACAGAACTGCCAGGTTGTGTTTGACGGCTTCTTGGTGCTGGATTTCACCGATCCCGGTTACGGGGCGGTGCACTTCCTGACGGTCAGCACCTTCATGTTGCAGCATGGCCGCTACAGCAAGGCGGCGCAGGCCTGGGTGATCCCGATCATGCAGGCCTGCCTGGCCGGCGAGACCACGGCCGAGCGCATCCGGCGGGACGTGCGCGCGGCGCTTGGGCAAGGGCAGCGTCAGTGGCGGGTGATGCGGGGCAAAGACGCGCCGCCGCAGCGGGCGGTGGCCTGAGAAATGACGCTGGCCGAGGTGGCGGCGCAAGTGCACGACGCTGCCAGCTACTGCGCCGCCATCACCGCCTGGGCCACGCGGGCCGTGGCGCAGTGGATAGCAGCGCAGTAGCCCTCCGCATTCATGCCGCTGATGGGTTGGTTTACGGGGCGGCCGGCCTGGGCCGCTCTTGATCTGGGGTGAGCGACGCTGGCGGCCCGCCGCGCTCAGTGGCGAGGTAGCGCAGGACCAAGCCCAGGCCGGCCAGGATGACCCCCACCACACCCACAACCGGGAAGACCGCGAGCGTCGTCAGCGCGATGATGAGGATAAGGCCAGCCATTTGTTGGTCGAGGTGTTGGAGCGCGTCAACGAGGCTCGGGCCGGAGCGCACCAGGGCGATGACGAACCCAATGCCGCCGAGCGCGAGCAGCAGCAGGCCGGCGACGATCAGCAGCAGGCCGGCCAGGCGCAGGAGGGTGAAGATGAGGCCGGGCCGCGGCCGGCGGTGGGGAGCCAATGGGCGCGCACTTGGCATGGCTGCACCTGCGAACAGGTCTTACCCTTGATCATACTGCCGAACCCGGCCGGAGACGAGTCCCGTAGGCTCGCGCCGGGCGCTCAGCCCCCGCCCGTCGCCCCGCCCGGCTTGGCCCGCCTCCGAATGCTATAATCC
>Ga0163153_10008740_pt1 | contig 10417 bp, 9 predicted proteins | sample OliLakLV19MP6IB1_FD_148629 | JGI IMG/M metagenome (GOLD analysis project Ga0163153, IMG submission 148629) | Freshwater microbial mat bacterial communities from Lake Vanda, McMurdo Dry Valleys, Antarctica - Oligotrophic Lake LV.19.MP6.IB-1 | ecosystem: Environmental > Aquatic > Freshwater > Lake...
GGTCGAAAGATTGCTAATGAATCCTATCTTTTCGCTTGTAGAAAGTGTTATTCTTTTTGGATTTTTCATAGCGACTCAACCTTTGTTATTCTCAAAACTTCCGCAATGGTTGTCATTCCTTTTGCTACCTTCTGCAGTCCGTCATCAAGCATGGTTGTCATTCCTTCCGCAATCGCCTGTTTTTTAATCTCATCAGCACTGGCTTTTTGCGTTATCAACTCTCGTATTCTTGTCGTAACGTCTATTACCTCAAAGATACCAATACGACCTGAAAATCCTGTGAAATGGCAGATCTTGCAACCCTGACCTTTATACAACCTTACCTCTTTCTTTTCACCGGTCGTGACGTAATGACGTTTAATAACGTCGACTGGTAGGCTTTTTTTTAGGTCGCCTTCAGTCACAATGAAGGAGATCCTGCAGTTCACGCAGATCTTTCGAATAAGTCTCTGGGCAATCACGATATTTACTGTTGAGGCAACTAGAAATGGCTCTACCTTCATGTCGGTGAGTCGTGGCATTGTTGTTGCCGCATCATTAGTATGTAAAGTAGAAAGTACTAAATGGCCAGTTAAAGCTGCGTTCACGGCAATACCTGCAGTTTCGCTGTCACGAATCTCTCCTACGAAAACTATATTTGGATCTTGGCGCAGAATAGATCGGAGACCATTTGCAAAGGTGAGGTTCGTTTTTGTGTTCACCTGGATCTGATTTACGCCTCGAATTCGGTACTCAACCGGATCTTCGATGGTTGTGATGTTCTTTTCTCTGGTGTTGAGAATCTTAAGGATTGAGTAGATAGAGCTTGTCTTTCCAGAACCAGTCGGACCGGTTGAAAGAATCATACCATAAGCCTTACTGTAAGCATTACTAACCTTTTTAAGATCGCTCTCTTCCATTCCGAGATCCAGAAGCGACAACTTTCCTAGGCGAGAAGACAAAAGACGCATAACAATCTTCTCGCCCTCTGAAACTGGCAGTATGGAAACACGGATATCAAGATCCTCATCTCCATCGAGCTTGACACGAATCTTACCGTCTTGAGGAGCTAAATGTTCGTCTGTTCTGAGTTTCGACATGACCTTAATTCGAGTCGAGATCCTGTCATGAAGCAGCTTTGATAAAAACAGCACGTCGTGAAGAATTCCATCGATTCGAAACCGAACCAATGAGTTTTTTTCCTCTGGTTCGATGTGAATGTCCGAAACCTTATCCTGAAATGCATAGTTTATAAGCAGGTCGACAATCTTTGAGATTGGCGCCCCACTCTCCGCTGCTGCAACCGAACCTGCTTTATCCGCCTCCTCCTTAATCAACTCATCAAATGATGTATGCAGTTCCTTACGATAGATATGAAAGGTGTTGTAGATGTCCCTTTCTGTAGCCAAAAATGGCACCACTTGTTGTCCTGTTTTTTGCGCAACAAGCTTAAGAAGCTCTTGATTATAGGGATTCGCCATAGCAAGTTTAATTCCCGTTTGACCACGCTCGAATGCAATCGCTTTTTGTTTTCGCGCCACCTTCTCAGGAACAATATGAAAGACCTCCTCTGGAATTGCTATCTTAGCTAGATTCACGAACGGAATCTTGAGATGGTTTGCGATCGTAAGGCCCAAGGTCTCATCTGAAATAGCGTTTTTTTCAAGAATTGCCTGATCGAGATTGACGTTTGCATTTTTTGCAAACTGAGAGAGTTCCTCGAGCGCAGCTTTGTCAACCAGACCGTTATTAAGAACTAACATGGCAAGTTGATCGTTAGAAATTAACATAAAATAAGCTTAGAAAAAGCCTACTTTGATATTACCCTAGTTGCGAAACTCAATCAAGTTTTATGATGGTTTGGACACCCGCAGACTGAAGAAGCTTTATCCCCTCGGTAAAGTGAGGATCTTTTCTGTAAAACACCTGTTTTATTCCTGCATTTATTAGAATCTTTGCACACTGAGAACAAGGAGGAATAGTTGTATATAAAGAAGCTCCCTTTGTTGACACTCCGTGAAGAGCGGCCTGAATTACCGCATTCTGCTCAGCGTGAATACATACACACAACTCTTCGCGCTCTCCGCTTTTCAGCTTACCTTTCTCTCTGTCAGTGCATCGACTACATCCGCCTTCATCGCAGTTTTTTACTCCGTGTGGTGTACCGTTGTATCCCGTAGCTATGATTCGTTTATCCTGCACTAAGACCGCTCCCACACTTCTACGAATACAGTTGGATCGCGTAGCAACGACATCGGCCAACTGCATAAAGTATGTATTCCAACTTGGTCTCTTCATAATTAATTGTCCTCCTTAGCTCACGACTTAATCGGAGCTTCGAGGGACAGAGCCCGCCATAATTTAGCATTCGCCTTTTCTCTACTATTCGTAGACGGCTCATGCTGCGTTTATTGGCGGACACCCGCCTGCAACGCTGTGCGTAGCACTGCGGGCACGGTAAGAATCAGTAATAACTCGTTTTACCCGTTTTACTCGCAAAACTCTTTAACTGATTCTAATGTCGGGGTGCGGGGAATTGAACCCCGGTCTCACGACCCCCAGCCGCGAATTCTGCCGTTAAACTACACCCCGTGTAGAAAGCAGTTGTTATTTTAGCACAGAGTCTGGTATAGTTGAAGTTCGTATATGCGAACTTTAACCCAAACACAGGAAGATTATCTCCGAGCAATCTACAGCCTTGGTCAAAATAAACCCGTTAAACCGGTTGAGATTTCGCGCTACCTTAACCTTGCCAAACAGACCATCACCGAGCGCTTACAGAACCTTGCGAAACATGGTTTGGTAAATTACAAACGTTATGGCTCCGCCTCTCTCTCAAAACAAGGACAAAAAATTGCTCAAAACCTTACCTATAAGCACCGGATTATCGAGGTTTTCTTGCATAAGCTGTTAAAGCAACCAAAGGATAAAATTCATGTAGAAGCGCACAGACTGGAGCATGCATTTAGCGATGAATCAATAAATAAAATTTATAAATTACTACGCAAACCCAAGGTTGACCCACACGGTCAAGCCATTAATAGGTAATCAACCTACCTGCCGGCAGGCAGGCTTTATAACTTTACAACCTTATAACTTTATAACTAATTCCTGACCCTCATGGTCAATCAATATGAAAAATTTTATTGTTATATTGCTAGTATCTCTAGCCGCAATCGGTCTTTTTATATTTGTACTTAATAATGCTCAAACTACAAAAAACAAAAATGGTAAAAAAATAGTACTAACAACCTTTACGGTCCTTGCAGATATGGCCAAAAACGTAGCGGGAGACAAGCTCCAAGTGGAATCATTGACTAAAGTAGGCGCTGAGATTCATGGATATGAAGCGACCCCACAAGACTTAATCAGGGCACAACAAGCAGATCTCATTCTCGATAATGGCCTTAATCTTGAGAAATGGGCAGAAAAATTGTACAACAGCATTCCTGACGTGCCTCATGCCACCCTGACGGATAATATTAAACCCATCGACATCTCAGAAGGCCCTTATATGAATCGGCCCAATCCCCATGCATGGATGTCTCCTTCCAATGCGTTGATCTATGTAGATAATATTAAAAAAGCATTTATAGAGCTTGATCCTGCCAACACATCTACCTATGAAGAAAATGCTCGTAATTATAAAGCGAAAATTCAAGAACTAGATCTATTGCTAATAAAGGAAACCGCCTCACTACCCAGTAGTAAACGGTACTTGACAAGCTGTGAAGGTGCCTTCACCTACCTCATTCGCGATTATGATCTAAAAGAGCTTTATCTGTGGCCCATCAACGCTGATGCGCAAGGAACTCCTCAGCAAATTAGACACGTCGTGGATGAAGTAAGGACAAACAAAATTCCCGCTGTTTTTTGTGAAAGCACGGTGAATAACAAAGCTCAACTGCAGGTAGCAAATGAGACCGGCGCAACCTTTGGCGGTGTTTTTTATGTAGACTCTCTTTCTGACGCAACCGGTCCAACCCCAACGTATATCGACATGCTCAAATACAACATAAATATCTTAATTAAGGGTTTGAAATAATTATGAAACAAATTGCAATTAAGGTATCAAATATCTCAGTTTCCTACGATCAGAATCAGGTGTTAACCGACACCTCATTCTCGCTTCAATCAGGCAGTATCTGCGGACTGGTCGGTATGAACGGCTCGGGAAAATCGACTCTTTTTAAAGCAATTATGGGTATTGTCGAGCCAAAAACTGGGACCATCACCGTAAATGGTCTCTCTCTTCGTGAAGCACAAAAAAAAGGAGTTATCTCCTATGTTCCTCAGTCTGAGGACATTGACTGGCAGTTCCCTCTAACCGTCTGGGATGTAGTTATGATGGGGCGTTACGGATATATGAATGTTCTCCGTTCCCCATCATCTACTGATATTGAGAAGATTAAAGAATCACTTCATAAAGTGCAGATGTATGGATTCAAAGACAAACAGATCGGCGAGCTCTCAGGAGGTCAGCGGAAACGCGTATTTTTAGCCCGTACACTTGCGCAGGGGGCTTCTATCATGCTTTTGGACGAACCTTTTTCCGGGGTGGATGCAAAAACTGAGGCGGCGATTACCACGTTACTTCTTGAACTTAAGAAAAAGGGGGCTACCATACTCATCTCTACTCACGAACTCACCTCGCTGACGGAATACTGCGATCATGTTGTATTGATCAAACATACGGTTATTGCGTTTGGCAAAACGGATGATGTTTTCACGCCAGAAAACGTCAGTAAAACTTTTGACGGCATGATTCACCGGTTAGCATTTGGCAATAAACCGGTAGATATTCACCACTGATATGGAATTACTTTTAGCACCGTTACAGTATGAATTTATGGTTAAGGCAATCGGAGTTAGCGCCTTAGTCGGAGCTATATGCGCTCTTCTTTCCTGCTATATGATTTTGAAGGGGTGGTCACTCATGGGTGATGCGGTCTCACACTCTGTACTGCCCGGCGTGGTACTTTCATACATCTTCGGGCTTCCGTTTGGTATCGGTGCGTTTGTGTTTGGACTTTTTTCCGTTCTTGCGATTGGATACATTAAGTCCAAGACCCGCATTAAAGAAGACGCGGTGATCGGCATTGTATTTACCGCATTATTTGCGCTTGGCATCGTTCTTATCTCAAAAACTCCCAGCAACATCGACCTTACCCATATTCTTTTTGGATATGTGTTAGGTATATCTAATGCAGATGCTTTACAAACGCTCATTATCGGCATCGTTACATTAATTACCATATTGGTTTTACGGAAAGATCTTTTACTCTATAGTTTTGATCCGACACACGCCCGAGCAATAGGCCTTAACATAAAAGCACTGCACTATACGCTCTTAATTCTTTTGGCTCTGACGGTTGTTGCAGCAATCCAAACAGTCGGCGTCATTCTAGTCATTGCAATGCTAATAACACCAGGATCCATTGCGTACCTGCTCACTGATAAATTTGACCGCATGCTCGTTATTTCAACGGCAGTCGGTGTGACTTCGTGTATCTTAGGGGCTTATTTTAGTTATTATCTGGATATTTCCACAGGTGGCGCTATTGTAGTACTTCAGGGAATAATCTTCATTTTTGTCATGTTTTTTGCTCCTAAATACGGTGTTCTAAAACGTAAAATCAAATCCAGATAGGATCTAAATTCCACTACAATATTTGTATGCGGTTTTTATTCGGAAGTTTTTTTGTTTGGAAGATAATTGATTTTTTCACAGCGTTTCACGCTGCCCTTTGGCTGCCCTACCTCGGTCATTTTTCTCATCCGATAACGCTAGCACAATATAATCTTCCTCATTGGATAAAGGGCTTCGCTCAGTTTGACGGCATCTTTTATCTAAGAATTGCGCAAAACGGTTACTCACAGTTTGAGCAAGCGTTCTTCCCTCTTTATCCGGCACTAATAAAGGCACTGTCGCCGATTACCGGTGGCAACTATCTAATAGCCTCTCTTCTGATCGCAAATGCGTCGTTTTTGGTAGGTTTGGTTGTGTTTAGAAAGTATTTACTTGCCGTTATCCCGCCACGCCAAGGGAAAAACATTTATTTTATCCTGAGCTTTCTGCTTCTATTTCCAACCTCATTTTTCTTCGGGGCATCCTATACCGAAGGCTTGTTTTTTCTTATGGTGGTCTCAGTCTTTTATTTTTTGTACAAAAAAAACTACTGGCTTGTCGCACTGTTCGCAGTTCTAGCCTCTCTCACTCGTTTTGTTGGCGTATTTCTATTTATACCGATATTAATTAACGAATTACGAATTACGAATTACGAATTACGGATTAAGATCGGTGGAGCTAAAAATTTAATTTCTGTCTTCGCACCATTTATCGGTCTAGCAGCCTATATGTTCTACTTATGGCAGGGCACAGGCAATGCGTTTGCCTTTTTTACCTCACAGACGGCATTCGGGGCCGGAAGATCTACCCAACTCGTTCTACTTCCGCAGGTTCTGTACAGATACCTAAAAATTCTTGTTACAGCTCAATGGGATATTGCTTACTTTGTTGCTTTGCTCGAACTGACTACCTTTCTGTTTGTCTTTACGGTTCTCGCATATCAACTGCGACAGATATTAAGGTCTAAAAACAAAAACCTTCTCGGACTCAGTCTTTTCTCTCTGTGTAACCTTCTTATTCCAACCTTGACCGGAACTCTACTCTCAGTTCCACGCTTTTCATTGCTTTCGTTGTCATTTTTTGTGTATCTCGGGCTACTCAAAAGTACTAAACTTAAGATTCTTCTTTGTATTATTTTTGCGGTCCTTCATGTAGCATTGGTAACACTGTTTATACAAGGTTATTTCGTATCGTAATAATTACGAATTACGAATGGCGAATTACGAATTAAAGCTCGCAACTTTCTTTCAAGAATCCGTAATAAGCTTGCCCTGAGCTTGTCGAACGGGTAATGCGTAATGAATAATAAATAATTTAATTACTATGAACAAACTACCCATAATAGAAAAGGCGAGCAACGACCAAGGAATGCGTTTTGGCAACAACTCAACTCGCCCACCATCTCTTAGTATTTTTTTAATCGTTGTTGGGGGACTATTTTTAATTTTGACGGTGCGCTTATTTCAACTTACGGTCGTAAAAGGAAGTTACTATCGAAGACTCTCAGAAGAAAATCGGATTAAGGAAATCGTTATCGAGGCAAAACGCGGTGCGGTTATCGACAGAAATGGCGTGGTCATGGCAAGTAGTGATAGTCCTGTTAGCGGACTGGTTAAGGATAGGTTCGTATCCAAAAGAGTCGTTACCTTTGGAAGCTCTGTAGGCCATCTTCTTGGATATATGCAGTTAGCAGACAAGAAAGACCTAGATAATGACCTCTGTCTTAACAAGCTTAGACTTGGAGACTCAACAGGAAAAAAGGGCGTTGAAAAACTGTATGAGTGTGAACTCAGGGGCGTCAACGGCCGAAAGTTGCTCGAGCTAAATACACATGGCAAACCTCTCAAGACGCTGGGGCAAATCGAGCCTGTTGACGGACAGACGGTTCAGTTAAGCATCGACCAGAGACTCCAACAAAAAACACTCGAGTTGTTTACCCAGAACATAAGTTCACAAAGTGCTTTATTCCCTAAGCAAGAATTATTGGAGAGAGCGGCGGTTGTGGCTCTGGAACCAAGGACAGGGAAAACGTTGTTACTCTACTCAAATCCGACCTTTGATCCAAACAACTTTAATGTAAAAAATTCAGAACAGGTATCTGGGTATCTGAAGGATAAAAAACAACCCCTGTTTAATCGCGCAACCGAGGGAGAGTACCCACCGGGATCGATTTTTAAGCTCTTTATCGCAACTGGTGCGCTGGAAGAGAAGGCTATGAAGCCCGATACCATAATCGAGGATACCGGTCAGATTACTGCCGGACCTCTTAAGTTTGGTAACTGGTACTTTCTTCAGTACGGAAAAACCGAGGGCGATGTTGATATGGTCAAGGCAATTAAACGCTCCAACGACATATATTTTTACCGAGCTGGGGAACGACTGGGCGTTACGCACATAAAAAATTGGGCAGAAAAATTTGGTTTTGGCAAGGTTACCAAGTTTCCGTTTTTGCAGTCGGAGGGATTAATTCCGTCTCCGTTCTGGAAAGAGGAGATTCTCAAGGAACAGTGGTATCTTGGCGATACCTACAACCTTTCAATTGGTCAGGGTTATCTACTTACAACCCCTATTCAGATTGCGCAGTCGACCGCTGTTTTTGCAAACGGTGGTAATCTCTGTGCCCCTCTTCTTAAGCAGAGTGATAAACCCAACTGCAGTAAAATGCCGATATCAAATCTGACCTTACAGACCGTTCGCGAAGGAATGAAGCAGACCTGTGACACCGGTGGAACTGGTTGGCCATTCTTTGAGTTCTCAGTTAATAATAAAAGGATCAACGTTGGATGCAAAACAGGTACGGCAGAGTCCCATGGTCTAGGAAAACCAGAGCCTCACGCATGGTTTACCGTCTTTGCGCCATTTGATAACCCTGAGATTGTGATTACCGTTCTCGTCGAAAACGGGGGGGAAGGATCATCGGTCGCAGCCCCAATCGCCAAGGAGCTTCTTACTACGTTCTTTGGAGAGTGAGCCCAGAACGGGAATCGAACCCGTGCCTAGCCCTTACCAAGGGCTCATTTTGCCACTTAACTATCTGGGCTTATCGTACTCATTATAAGCTGTGCCTTCCCGCCAAGGCGGGATATTTTGCCACTTAACTATCCGGGCAGAATGCTAATTATAAAACATTTACAGCCGGTTCACCGCTTAGGTAAAGCGTTTGATTAATCCCTCGACCTGCTTTTTTATTTCCTCTGTCACTCTGATCATCACCATACCGACGTCCTTTTGACCGTAAAAAACAACCGACTCAAGCGGCGCTAATAAAACCGTGGGCAAAACTAACAGATCTTCTTCTCCATCAATTGTTATCGTTGTTTTTCGTCCAGAGGGCGATTGCCCTTTGGGCAAATTTTTACTTATAACTTTTTCAATTTCTTTTTGTAATAGCTTTGCGGACTTTGCATCGATTGTTCCTGCAATATTTTCGGTGTCAAACCGATGGTCACTACTGAAAGAAGGCAAAAACTTTCTGTGCGTTTTAAAATCTATAACCCTGATGTCTGCTGAGAATCCCGCGTTTTCCAACGTAGAACTTACGACATCTCCAACGGCGATACTTAAGCTATATTTTTCTTTTTCTAAAATTTGCCTCATCTCAGATGCCACCTTATCTTTATCGTCCTCGCCTCCGATAATGACACGTCCCAAAGGTTCACGAAGCTCTGATCTCAGAGTTTCTGGCAAGCTTAGTGTTCTGGAAAACGCCTTGCTGTAAACCTTCCCTTCCCTATCAATTTCTCCCCGTCTAATTCGGCTTGAACTCAGAATCATATTGTCCTGCGCGGGTATAATTGGACAAATAATAAGTTTGAGCTCATTCAAACCTCTTCTTACTCTCTCCACATTAACTTTTTTACCGTTCTGTAGAGTAACTTCAGTGACCACAATCGCATCGATCGTGGAGTCTTTTACTGACGAACCATAGATATTCTCTATTGGGAGAACCGTCGCCGGTACCTGAGGCCACCTCTGTTTAATTACTTTAAGAAGTTCTTTTTTTCTAAAGTCGTATGTTTGGATAATTTGGCTGAACTCTTTATCGCTATGAAGTTTGGTCGTGGTAAGCCCTATCGTTACACGATCGCTATTCTCAAACGCAACCTTTAGACATGAAATGTGTCCGTCATGAATTCTGTCAAATGTTCCCGCTAATATTGCATGTTTATGACTCATTGCGTTTATTTTTTGCGAAGCTTTGACCACCGTGGGGCGATCGACGGGGCTTGGTTCGACAAGCTCACCATAAACTTCTCGCCCCTGCGCTTGGGCGATCGACGGGGCTCGAACCCGCGACAATCAGATCCACAATCTGATGCTCTACCAACTGAGCTACGACCGCCAATAGTGCTATTTTAACAATTCCGCCCTCATTTCTCCACCAAAGTCGTAGATTGTGTATCGCGAATCATTTATCGCAAGAGTGTAACCATTACGATCTGCGAATCTTGCTATTAATTCCTTTCCCACACTGCCAGAACGTATTCGTCACTAATGCACATAACGGTGTCTTTTGATGTTAGATTCCAGCCGCTCATACCCTCAGCAAATTGGTCTATTGTGCGCAAAACAGTAAATGGAGAAACCTGTTCTGGGATATCTTGTCGCATTTCGTCACAAATTACAATTCTGCTTTTGGTAACCCTTTTTAGTTCATCAAGCGCTTTCCTAAACTCCATCGGGTCTGTAATATGCTGTAATACAGTAATTGCAACCGAAGTATCGAACGACCCATCGGCCAAAGGTAGCTGCGCCGCATTTGCTACTAAAAATGGGGGTTTTTTTATTCTCTCCCGAGCTCTATTAATC
>Ga0163153_10008742_pt1 | contig 10413 bp, 10 predicted proteins | sample OliLakLV19MP6IB1_FD_148629 | JGI IMG/M metagenome (GOLD analysis project Ga0163153, IMG submission 148629) | Freshwater microbial mat bacterial communities from Lake Vanda, McMurdo Dry Valleys, Antarctica - Oligotrophic Lake LV.19.MP6.IB-1 | ecosystem: Environmental > Aquatic > Freshwater >...
GTTATTAGTTATCTGTTATCCGTTATCCGTTATCCGTTATCTGTTATCGGGCTTTCAGGCTGGAATGGTGAAGGCGTGTTTAATCCATTTCCCTATGCTGAACCAGATAAGAGATAACTATAGTCAATGCAAAGTGGTTTTGAACGAAAGATTGGTACAAGTGCTTGAAAGCGAAGACTTCAAACCATCAAACCGTTCCAAACCACTCAAACTTGACTATAATAACAGATACCAAGATTGTTAAAACACGAGCCGCCCTGCAAGCCGCTTGTGACCAGCGACCGGATTGACTGATTCACCGATAGTGTTGCCTTATTCCACCTGAAAGACAGGTTCGTAATGTTTATGGTTCGCCTTTTGCTTTTTTACTTATTCCGCCGGAGAGGTCGGGTTCATATTATTCAGCAAATCAAGCAGTTGCGCTTTTTTGCGCTGGGCTACAGGCAGGATGCTGCCATCGCTCATTTCCACCTCGCCGGAAAAGCGGTTGTAGTACCGGCGCAGGTGATCGAGGTTGACTAAGTGGGATTTGTGAATGCGCTCGAAATGGTAGGGCTCCAACAGTATTTCGAGGTCTTTGAGGGTTTTGGCAATCAGCAACTTCGAGCCGTCATCGAAAAAGACGGTGGCGTAATTACCATCGGATGCGCAGCGGATGATGTTTTTGACAAAGTACAGGTGTATGCCATCGGAAGTGGCCAGTGCAATGCGCGCCGGCGTCTGGTTGGTATTCATTTGTAGCATCAGTCGCCGCAACTGTTCGCTGAATTCGGGTTGCCGGCTTTTCAATGCCTTTTCAACCGCTTTGATCAACTCTTCGGCATCGATCGGTTTCAGCAAATAATCAAGTGGCGCAAACTTGATGGCCCGCAGGGCATACTCGCTGTAAGCTGTAGTAAAAATAATTTTATAATGTTGAAAATCAATGTTTTGCAATATTTCAAACCCTGAGCCGTCGCTGAGTTGTATATCTAGAAAAAGCAGGTTAGCCTGTTTGTTGGCCTGTATGACTTCAATGCCTTCAATCACGGAACCTGCTTCTGCAACAATGCGCATGTCGGAGCAGTGCAGCTTGATTTCCATTGCCAGAGAAGCCCGGGCTGCCGGTTCGTCGTCAATTATTATCGCGTTGATCATGGCTGTGGTTGTTTTGAAATGGGATAAGCAGAATCACTTCCGTACCGGCAGCAGCGCCGGTATTGTCGTACAAATCGCGGATCGTAACGGGCTGTTCCTGCTGCTCAGGGCGCAACAGGCGCAACCGGTCCGTCGTAATCTGGGTGGCTAAAGGTTTTTGCATATTGCGCAATTGCAACCTTGCGGAAGCCGTCCTTCCTATGCCGTCGTCTTTGATACAAACCCTGATTTCTCCATCATTTTTATAAAAACCGATAAAAACCAGGCCGCTGTTTGTTTTTGGTACCAGCCCATGGATCACGGCATTTTCCACAAAAGGTTGTACCAGCATGGAGGGAATCAGGATGTTCATCCGTTGCAGGGCGGGATCGACAAATATCTCCAAACCTATTTTTCCGGGGTATCGGGTTTGGGATAGTTGCAGGTAAATTTGAAGCAATTCGATCTCGTATTCCAGCGGTATCATAGCGTCCGAATAATCGAGGTTGAGCCGTAGCAGCCGCGCAAACCGACTGATAAAAGCATTGGCTTCCACTACTTTGTCCTGGCCGTAGTAACCCTTTATGGTATTCAGAGCGTTAAAAACCAGCTGCGTATCCAGAACGGTGGCAAAACCTGCAGCTCCAGTACGGCAGGCCGGGCGCATGGAATCCCCGATCCGTTGATGGAAAACACCTCCAGGGTGTAGTGGCCTGGTCGCAAGGCAGCAAACTCAATGGCTTCATTGCCTGTTTCCCGCCAGTTGTCATCAAGCCCTTTAAGCCGGTACTTGTAGCGGATATTTTGCACTTCTCGGAACGATAACCCTTCGAACTCGATGGAGACAGAGCCTTCTCCGTACTTCATTTCGATGCGTTCGTATCCAGTAAACGGACGGGCGATGTTATTCACGTGTACCGACTTTATCCACACCGGCGGTGAAGGAATCGAATACCGCAGTATGTTTTTGGGAATGCGAAGCAGCCCGTCGTCTTTTCCTATAAATATTTGATCGTCAATGACTTCTACTGCATTTATCTTCTCCCCACCGAGGCCGTATACCCCCCAGTAATTGGTCAGTTGCAGTTGGCCAGGCTCACCCGTGACCTCAAAAAGCCCTCCGGCGCTCCCGATCCACAAGCTGCCTTCCGTGTCGAGACAGAAGTCCCTGCAAATGACACCGCCGCGGCTGTTGGCGATCGGAATACTGTCCGTCACCCGGCCGTTTTGAAGCACAAAAAGCCCTTTCGATTCACTCAGCGCCCACAATACCTGTCGGGTGGAATCGAATAAAATGTCTCGGGTAACATAAGGGAGCACACATTTGTAATGCGTGGAATCGATCCCCGTATACAATCCGGTCGAGGTGGCCAGCCATATCCTGTTTTGCTGATCGAATTCAATTTTTTCGACACGCAGATCGGACAATCGCTGTGCGGGAGCGATGGTGTACAATTGATAGCCTTGCGTATGGTTAAGTCGTTCGGGTGGATATATTTTGCGCGGGATTTGCGCTTTTTTGATCCGGTACAGACCCGCCAGCCCGACCCAGTAATCGCCCTGCGCATCAACATTGATATCGGCGGCTCGTTGATACAAAAAGCGCTCCGTTCCGTTGTGCAGGATCAGGGTACCCGATTTGCCCACCACGAACGTACCGTAGCCCGGTAAGTGCCTGATATTGAGGATATTTTTGTTTTTAATGGTCTCCTTCAAAATTTGCCTTGTCCGCATCACTTTTCCATCAAAAACGGAAAAAGTGCTGCCTTCTGAACCAATCCAGAGGCGACCGGATGCATCGCGGCTCAGGCAAATAATGCGGTTGTAAATCAACCCTTCTGCAGTGGTAAAATGCAGAATATCGGGAGCGGGGATATAAAAAAAGCCCTTCTTCCAGTGTAGAAAACCAACGCCCGCCCTCTCTGTCTTCGAGCATGGAAGTGACGGAACGCCCCGGCAGATAGCGCTGCAGAGGGCGAAAAGAGGGGTATTCGAAGGAAAAGGAGCCTTTGCGGGTGCCCAGCCATATCTGTCCGTTGTTCATCCGAAGGTCGATGATTTCGCTGCCTGCTTTCAGCAACGACAGGGTTTGAATAATCCGGCCGGTCGCTCGGTCGCAGAGCAACACCTGATTGGAACTGCTGATCAGTATGGTATCACCTAAAGGTAACGCCCGGACAGGCGTCGGCAGTGCCGGCAGGGGTTTGATGGAAATCAGGCCTGATTTTTCCAAGACCTGCAGACCCTTGTTTCCTACACAGCCGATTGTGCCGTCCTGATTATCCCAGGCATCATACAAACCCTTTTTGAAAGAGATTTCTTCACATCTTCCGGCATCTAAGTTGACGGATCGGATGCTCAGGGAGGAGCAAAAGTTAATAGCGCCATTTTGTTGTTCAAAAATGCGCAACACCAAACCGCCGACATCGCATTGCTTGAGCAGCGGCAGGTTTTTTTCACTGTAAATGACACCGTTCTGGTAAAAACAAGGTTTGCCGTTGAGCGTAGCAAACCATAACCGCCCTTTTCGGTCCTCCAGCATGGAAAATACCTCGTTGTCGGACAAGCCATGCGCTGTGTTGAAATTGGTAAAACTGTTGCCATCAAAACGGCTCACACCAATATCCGATCCTACCCAGATATAACCTTTACTGTCCTGATACACGAAATAAATGTAATTGGAAAACAGACCTTCCTTTGCCTGATAATTGATAGAGAACGGTTGCTGCGCTGCTGCGGAACCACACAAAAGCCACAAAAACTGGAGTGAAACGAGAAATTTGCTGCCCATAATTCAAGGGTGAAGATACTGCGAAACCGGTCACAAGTTCGAAGTCATCAGTGCGAAATCCGAAGATAAAGTATCACTGATGACTTCGGACTATTTTACAAACCCCGCCGTTTTTTCCATTCCCTTTGCTTTCAAGCGCAGTTGGTACAATCCCGGCGGCAGCGCCTGAATGGATATCCGGTAAGGATCGGCGGTGGCTGTCCATTGCCAATACAGCAGCAGGCGCCCCTCTTGGTCGTACACAGCGCCATCAATGAGTTGGGCGGCGAGAGCGGTTTCCGTCTGGATATACAACCAATCGCTTGCAGGGTTGGGGAAGGTGTAGAAATAAGTCAGGCCTTTCGCCGTCAGGTCGGTATTGTCCACCAGGCCGCCGATCTGGCTGAGCGTGCTGTCGAAACGGACGCTGAGGAAAGGTTTGATGCCGTAAGGTGTGTGCCCATCGATGGTTTGGGTAAAACCGTCGTGAAAATCGCCTACGGTATAACCGTAATCGAGCGTTCGATACACATCGCTGGAGGCAGCCGGTGTGATCAGGTTGTGCAGGACGTTGGTGCGGGGAAAAATAGAATCAGGGCAGGTGATATACCGCGTAATGCTGTCTAAATAAGTGATAAACTGATCGCGGCAAGCCGGTACCGCCAGTAATTTGGTGGCTAAAGGCCGCGATTCACCCGTTTTGTGCCAGGCCAGACAATTGCGTTGCGCCCAGTCGCGGTTTACCCAGTCCACCCCGAAGGTATTGTCCGTATCGAAGGTAAAGAACTCAAAACGGCCAGTCACCGGGTTATCGTAGAGGTAGTAGTTGTTTTTGTTGTAAAAATAGTCGTCCCAGTTGCCAGTAGCCACATCAATGGCAAAGGATTTTAACGCTGATTCCACATTCAAAATGGCGCTGATTTGTGCGGGATAATTCGTGTTGACCGGCTGGTTCAGCGTGGCGATGAGTTCGACTAAGCGCGTATAATCGTCTTCGGTTTCGTTGGTGGAGAGGTCGTAGGCGCGTGTTTCCGGATTGTTCATAATGGCTTTATAAACCGCCTGGTTGTCGCCCATATAATTCAGGTCGGCCGGGTAGGTGCATTTAAACAGGTTGCCGGTGTCGTTATCATACACATCTTCCAGCCATTCTTTGTCGATTTCTTCCACATTGGAATACAGGCCCCTGTATTCGTTGTTGATAAACAACTTGACAAAAGCAATACGTCGCTGGGGCATCCCGGCCTTGTTCCATACTTCGTAAAACAACTTTTCCCGAATCATCGTCGGGTCGTTGTGGTTGCCGCGCAGGTTGAGTTTTCTGACGCCCTGGTATTTACGTCCCGATACAAATTCGTTGAAACTGATTTTGAACGACTTTTTCTGGGCGTACAGGGAGGTGTTGCCCCGCAGGCGTATGCCTGCCTGCACCACCGTGTCGCGGATCGGGCCATCGGCAAAAACAAAGGTAGCGGATAGGTAACGGTCATTGACCAATTCGCTGAGCATATACGACAGCGAATCCTGCGGTAAAAAAATGCGGATTTCGGAGACTTTGCTGTCGTCGTAGAGTGCGTTGGACTGGCTGAAGAGCGGGGCGACGAGGAAACACAGCAACAAGTGGAAGAGGTATTTCATGGGTGCAAATTTGCGGGAAATTCTGAGAACGGGAGATGGAGAGGAAAAATTGGCTTGGGATGGCAAACTTGTCTCGCCTGAAAAGAGAATAGTTGAAAATTCGTTGGGATGGGTATATTTGTAACCTATTGACATTCAAACATACTTTAAATTTGCAGCATGGAACCACCATTTGATAAAACGCTGTTTAATCAAGTATTGGCAGAAGGCAATATCATTTGTAATAACCTCTTACGAACCCGATTTAAATATTTTTGAAGCAGATTTAAAAACGAGAAAACAATAATATGAAACATATTCCATCAAAATGCCCCTTATGCGGTGGTAAAATTGATATAGGCACTACACCTTTCACGGTTGACCTGAAATCGGGTGTGATCGTAGTCCGTAACGTTCCTGCCTGGGTTTGTACTCAATGTGGTGAAGACGGGATTGAAGATCCTATTTCTGTAAAACTGGAAAAGATCGCGAATCGGGCGAGGTTACAGAATACGCAATTGGAGATGATTTCGATGGGGTAATCACAATTTGTAATACTACGAATGATGAACGACCAACAACCGGCCAACAACGCCTGTAAACATGCCACCCATTCGTCTCCAAAGCCTGAAACGGGAAAAACTCCCGGTACAAAGCACCATACACCATGGTATCGCGCAAAGCCAGATGACTCAACCCATACTGTGCACTGTATTTTTGCAAGGTATCGGCAGTGATGCGGTCGCCAAAATTATAGGCTGACCAGCCATGGCGTTGCAGGGCAAGCAAAGCAATGTTGGGCGAGGGGTCTTCCGGGCAAAGAAACCTGGCAGTGTCAGGTATACCTGCATTGGACAGTTGAGCAGCCGATAAAAAAGCACTCGGCGGGAGGTTGCGTGTTGAAAGCGGATAGAAAGCTTCCTGCAATCGTTTGTCCAGAATGAAACAGCTATGGCTCCATCCCAACAAACTACAAAATGCCAGTGCAGACAGGATGGTTTTTTCAGCATGCTGCAGCAAGGCTAACCTGATACCGGCCAGCAACAACATGGCCGGCAAAACCATCAGGCAAATAACATAATAATCATGTTCCCGCAGCATCCTGAACCACAGCAAAATATAGGCAAGGCTGCCCAGGGTAATGAAAAATATGCTTTTTTTCCAAAAAAATGCCGCCGATTTCAGGTGTTTTAACCAGAACCAGAGGCTGCCCGATATTGCCAGATACAAACCCGCCGAAGCATAAGCAGGCAATCCCAAGAAGCAAACACCTCTTAATATTTCGCGGATAGCAGGCCAGTCATATCGCCAGATCGGGCGAATGTCCGCAAAAAAATAATAGGCATGGTGCAGGGTGTTGTATTGTGCAATCCACCAGCGGCAACCGAGCACCGCACAAAAAACGGCTACTGCAACCGCAAGCGGCCACCGGCTATACCATAAGGAGAATGCGCTCCACTTTTGCTGCCAGTGGCCTATTGCCCAACTGATAACGAATGCCAGCGGAACAATCGCCATACTGATTTTGAGCATCATGGCCCATGCGGCAAATATGCCGGCCACTACCAACCAGCCCCTACTTTGCTTTTGTCCGGCCTTCAACAGGCTGGCGCCCATCATCAAAATCATAAAAAAAGCAGGCGCATCGGGCAAAAAAGAGGGGCCGTAATAAGCAAGGATAGGAGAAGTCGACAAAAGTGTTGTTCCCAAAACGGAGATAACCGGGCGATGGGTATATTTACGCACATCCGGGAGCGGGTTTCGAAGCGGCACATCATGTCATTGTAAAGTGGAATACGATGGACAAGGTATTCGTTTATTTACAACATACACGTACACGCCTTATTTTTCCTGCCAGCCGATCGGAACTGCCAGCACGGGAATATGGGAGTGATTCACCGTGCTTTCCGTGATGCTTCCGAACAGGAGGTGCGACAAACCCTGGCGCTGATGGGTTGCCATTACAATCATATCTGCGTTGCTCTGGTCGGCGGCACCCAGAATGGCACTGTCTTCAAAAAATGTGGTCGAGGTATGGATCACATCGGTTTTTTTCAAGCCTGCCGCTTCTGCAAAACGATTTTTTTGAGCATCCGCAGAGCCGTCTGTTGGCAGGTCGGACGGATTGTTGAGGTACAGCACTTTTACCAAGAAGTGGAACATCTTCTCCCATTTGGCGAGGTAATGGAACACGCCAAGCTGGTCGTTTTTGAGCGTGGAAGGGAGCAGTACGATCTTTGGCGCAAATTCATTGATATGCTCAGGAACCGCCAAAACCGGGCAAGGCGCGGTACGGATCACTTTTTCCGTATTGGATCCAACTAAAAACTCGCTCATTCCGGTGGAGCCTCTTGTGCCCATCACAACCAAGTCTACCTTGTCCTCAATGGCCACATCGCGCACACTGCTATGGAGGTAGCCTTCCTGAACACGGATTTTAATATCTAGACTGGAATAGGCCGGTTCTGCCAGCAACTCCTTTTTTATTTTTTCCAATTCAAGCGTGGCCGTTTCATCATATCGCTCATCTTCATCTGCAAATTTGGCGGCAGTAGCAAATTCGGAAAAAGGAACGGTATAAATAGCCGCCAGATTGACATGTAACATCTCAATCACTGCTCCGCTTTTGCGGGCAATTGCTGCGGCTACATGCAGGGCGTTGATGGAATTTGGAGAATAATCTATGGGAACGAGGATCTTTTTCATAATGTAGGAATGCAGTTTTATTTCTCCCACAAAAGTGCGGGATAGGCATTTTCATCAAAATGATAAAAGTCAGTATAGAAGGTGATTTTCGGTGTTTTTGGAATAATTTTAGTCAATGTCCAACTTTGCGCTCCCTGATAGCGCTATGATAATCTTTCCAGAAAGAATCTGATCAAATCTGTAGTTGAAACAATCCCGACAATACGCTCGCCTTCCATCACAGGCACGGCGTGGAAGTCATTTTCCGTAAAGATTTCGGCCAATTCCCCCACCGTATCGTCTGCCTGTACGCTTACGGGATCGCGTGTCATTAATTCGCCGACGACTACTTTTCCATTGGATTTTATCATTCCATCGGGATCGGCAACCGGCAGTTTTTTTAAATCAATCCAACTCAACATACCAACTAATTTGCCCCGCGAAGTCACCGGTGCGTGCCGGATACCGTGGTTGTTAAATGTAATGGCAACGTCCCGTAAGTCGTCGGCTGATCCGACGATAATCACATCTTCCGTCATAATGGCCGAAATGGTTGTATTCAGTATCATAATCTTCTATTCTTTAAGGATAACCAATGATGCTTCTGGGTGCAAATTGGCCTCTCAACAGGCTGGAATAACATGACGACAATCAAGGTGGAGGAGGATTGAAATCACTTCAAAATTTGACCCCCGCCATCAACACTCCTTCCATATATTTTTTGTCTCCGTAAAATGCCTCGCCATCCTTTTTATAGGTCGCAAATACCCTGCGGTAATGCGGATGCAGCCGGGCTTTTAGGTGTACTGCATGATTTCCATACAAGCCCTGCCATTGTGATACGGGCATTTCCAAGGGCCCGCTTTGTCGTTCTCGGTATCCGGCCTGCCATCGGGTTTTAAAGCCCAATACCATTCCCCTTGTGCCTGATCGAGCAGATTTTCTGCTATAAAATGCCAGGAACGTTGTGCTGCCTGCAAGAAATGCGGGGAGCCGTCAATTTTCCAGGCATTCAAAAAGCCGAGCACCGCTTCGGCTTGCGGCCACCAGTCTTTATTAGGGTTAGTGATTCCTTCGTGCGGGGTAGCTGTGTAAAACAGCCCGCCGTCTTTTGGGTCTATACCTTCGCGAAGCGTTGCTTCGGCAATCAGTACGGCGGCATGGTTCGTTTTTTTTATCAGGCTTTTATTACCCAGCACTTCTGCTGCCTCGCACAACAGCCAACTCGCCTCAATATCGTGTCCAAAGGAAATTTCATCAGATTTCAGGTTCCAGTTTTCATCAAAAAACAAGCGCAGGTGCGCCGTCTGCGGATCGAAAAATTTATCGAGAAACAGCAGTATGATGGCTTTCAGGGCGCTCTCCACCTGCGGGGTCGGCGTGGCGCGGTAAAAGTTGGTATACGCCTCCATCACGTGCAGGTGGGTATTCATTGTTTTGGCTTCGTTGGCGTCTTTATCGCTCAGGCGCAGATCTGCAATCAGTTGCCAGTCGCGGCTGAACGCTTCAAAATACCCCAGTCTCATTTTGTCGAGACTGTGCCGTTCCATCAGTTCAAAAAGCCGCTGCGCCTTGGCCAACACCTCCGGTTCATTGGTCAGCCGGTAGTATTCTGACAGTGCATATAAGGCAAATGACTGCGCATATACCTGTTTTTTATCATGCACCGGCTGTCCTTTGTAATCGAGCGTCCAGTACACGCCGCCGTTTTCGTGATCACAGAAATAGTCCAGCAGGTAGCGGTAGGCCCGGTCTGCTACATGCCTGTACGCCTGCATTCCCATTCGACGGGCTGCTGCGCTGAATGTCCATAATATGCGGGTATTGAGAATGATGTTTTTGTCAGCAGTCGGATGCACAACCCCTTCTCCGTCGATACGTCCGTAGAAACCGCCGTTTTCGTGGTCGGGCATTTTTTCCGCCCACCAGTCGAGGATGTTCGTCAATTCCATTTGTGCCGACCTGGCAAGTTGCGACAACACAGGAGATTCAGATGCAGTTGGTTGCATAAGTACGCTTTTGAGTAGTAGTTGTATGTTTGGATGAAGATATTCAAAGAGGGTGTTTAGTTTTTTGTGTTTCGGGCCTCACCCCCCGGCCCCCATAGCCATCAACTTAAGGGCGTTGGGTGGTTTTGGGGTACTTCCCCCTACCCCTAAAGGGGAGAACACTGCGGGAAATGAAACACGGTTTTCTACTTTATCCGCAATGTTCTCCCCTTTAGG
>Ga0163153_10008743_pt1 | contig 10413 bp, 11 predicted proteins | sample OliLakLV19MP6IB1_FD_148629 | JGI IMG/M metagenome (GOLD analysis project Ga0163153, IMG submission 148629) | Freshwater microbial mat bacterial communities from Lake Vanda, McMurdo Dry Valleys, Antarctica - Oligotrophic Lake LV.19.MP6.IB-1 | ecosystem: Environmental > Aquatic > Freshwater >...
GAACTTGATATTCACCGCATCGACCGGTTCTTCCCGGGAGAGACCCACGCACAGCCGTTCTGCCCGGCGACAGACCGTTCTTGCCTGATGCAAAAATCCAGACACTTTTCCGCCGCCAGGCAGAATGAATTCTTTGAGCGGAGCTAAATCTTTCTGACAACGATCGATCATCTTCTCAAGCTTCGTCACATCTTTCCCTGTTACCTGGGGCATGTTTTTGAACTGCTGGCCAGGGACTGTCGCAAGGATCCCACCGATATCAAACAGCTTATTCTGAATCCATCGGAGATCCTCTTCGAGTTGTGCTGCCTGCGCATGACTCCCAACCATCTCGGCATTCATCACCCGCACCACTCCGACCACTGCATTCAGCTCATCGAGGGTACCGTAGGCTTCAACTCGAAGACTGTTCTTCCACACCTGCTGCCCTCCGGCCAGCCTGGTTTTTCCTGCGTCTCCCGTTCTCGTATAGACCTTCGTAATACGCATTCTGCGATCTCCTTATAAAACTGAGGGGGTGACTGGAAAACCCAGCTCACCGGACACGACTTGCTTCAGACAGGTCGGACAGAGGCAATCCTCGAAACGTGCAGAGATCCAATCCAGCTGTCGCTCGGTCACACCCATCTGCCCGCACCAGCAGCCGTATTGGCCGCATTCAAAGGTTTGCGTGCACTGCCCGCACGTTTTAGTAATCGGACCCCTCATGGCGCTAGAACTCCACTCCTTGCTGCGCCTTGATTCCTTTTCGGAACGGATGCTTCACCTGCTTCATCTCCGTCACGAGATCGGCCTCCTCGATCAACGCCTCTTTGGCGCCACGACCGGTGATTACCACATGCTGCAGAGGAGGGCGCCCACGAAGAACCGGCAACGCGTCTTCGAGCCGAACATAGTCCTGCTGGAGGGCGATATTGAACTCGTCGAGAATGACCATCGCATAGGAAGGATCGCGCAAAAACCCGCAGACCTCATCCCATGCCTGCAGGGCAAACTTCGTGTCCCGCTCGCGATCTTGAGTCTCCCAGGTATACCCTTCACCCATGCGAAGGAACGTGATGCGATCGCCAAAAGACTTAAGCGCCCGTTCTTCTGCCGTATCGATTGCGCCCTTGATGAACTGCACCACCGCCACCTTCAGACCATGGCCGAGACATCGCAACGCCATACCGAGTGCGGCGGTTGTCTTCCCCTTGCCGGCACCCGTATAGACAATCAACAAGCCTCGTTCTTCTTGCGCCGCCTCAATGCGTCGATCCACCGACGCCTTCAACCGTTCCATCTTCGCTTTGTGTTCGTCCTGCTCCGTCATCTCATCCCTCCGGGACTCACAGATCGATACATACCAGCTCGGTGCGCTGAAGCGCGCCTGCACCTCGACTCAATACTACAGCCTACGCGCGCCTTCATAGAGGAGCAGAGTCGTCTCCTGCTTTCTAACATGATGAAGAACCTACAAGATCAATAATCGTTCAGTTGCCGCAACTTCTGCCGTATAAATCAGTTACGCCTACGCCTGTGGACACGACCAGACGAACTCAGATCAATCGGGTTCATGTCCATGCAAGATAAAATACCGGACGCCTCGGCCTGCACCGCTTGCGCTCGCCCTATCTCGAGACCGTCGGCGGTGACGGCCGAGTTGAGCGCCATGTTCTGCGACTTGAAGGGGGCCATCCTGAGACCCTCGCGGCGGAAGAACCGGCAGAGAGCTGTGATCAGGAGACTCTTCCCAACAGACGAAGCCGTCCCTTGGACCATGATGTGGGAGCGAGTACCTTCACCGTGCCCTCCTTGCATGGGCCGCGCAGGCCTGCACGAAACCCTGAGCCAGGAGAGGATTCGAGGCCCAATGGGCATGCACATAGGACACAAGCGTATTGCCCCTACGATAGCCCTCTCGGAACACCTCTCCTCCACGGCTGCGACGCACGCTGTAGACGCACTCGGTCTCCTTCGGGAGACGAAAGTCCGAATAGCGAAATTGGTGTCCGCGAAATCGCAGGCCTGACGGACCGAGTAATGTTGCATCCTGCGTGTCCACCTCGACGTATCCGAGCGCCTGCAGACGATCTCGCATCTCAGCTTCGCCGGGAATGAGCCCCACCATGGTATGCAGAACGCCATCGAGCGTCCTAATGCCATTGGATAAATACATGAGACCGCCACATTCTCCATAGATAGGCCCTCGCGCCTCGGCAAACGCCGCTACATCCTTGCGCATGGAGCTGTTTCGCGACAGCACTTCGGCATGGACCTCGGGGTAGCCGCCACCGAAGTAGAGACCGTCCACGTCAGGAAGGTGCGCATCGCGAATGGGAGAGAACCGCACGAGCTCCGCGCCGAGGCTTTCAAGACGCCGGAGATTGTCGTCATAGTAGAAGTGGAAGGCCTCGTCGAAAGCGAGACCGATTCGGCACCGCGCCCCCTCCTCGACAATCCGTTCCATCGCCGGAGTTTCCGGAAGAGCCGTCGCGGTGCGCGCCAACGCCACGATCGCATCGATATCGCACCATTCGCTCACCCGATCGCCCCACGCCACGAAGACGTCCTCTGGTACCGTCGCTCGGTCGGCGCTGTGCAAGCCCAGCTGCCGGTCCGCAAAGGCCAGGGTGGCTTCCATGGGAAGCCCGCCCATGACGGGAGGCGAGCCCCCCGTGGCCTTGCGAAGCAGATCCAGATGCCCGCGGCTGCCGATCCGGTTACAGATGAGGCCGGCGATCTGAAGATCGGCATCGAAGGTCGAGAATCCACGGGCCAGCGCCGCGATGCTGCGGGCCATGCCTCCTGCGTCGCAGACGAGCAGCACCGGCGCCTGGAGCCACTTGGCGATCTCGGACGTCGAGCCTTCGTCGCTCGTCGGCGACGCGCCGTCGAACAGACCCATCATGCCTTCGAGCAACGCGATATCGGCCCCCTGCGAGGCATGCGTGAAGGTCGAAAGGACCGCCTCGCGCCCCATCATCCAGCCATCGAGATTGTGGCAGGGCGCATCGGCCGCGCGAACATGATAGGTCGGGTCGAGGTAATCGGGGCCGCACTTGAAGACCGCCACTCGCAGCCCCCTCGCACGTAACGCCCGGACGAGACCGACCATGACCGTCGTCTTTCCAACGTTGCTGGAGGTGCCGGCAATGACGAGGCGTGGAATCGTCACAGGTCGATCTCCGGCTGAGCCTTGATGGCACATTCGAATGGATAGGTCACTTGGCTCTTCCTTCAACGGAATTTATCGATGCGGACGTGGCTTGCTCGCCGTCGATCCGGCTCGTCTCAAGCGCGCGGAGAAGATCGGGCCGAGGCCGCTCGTCCCACCGGTCATGAAACACCACCTCGTGGAGCGGCAGCCGCGGCAGCCAGCCGTTACTTTCAAAAATTGGCCGTTCGGGAAAACTCTCCACGAAACCGATGCAGAGATAGGCCACCGGAACGATCCGGTCCGGGATTCCCAGAATCTTACGGAGGACGGCAGGCTCCATGATACTGACCCAGCCGACGCCGATTCCTTCTGCGCGTGCGGCAAGCCAAAGGTTTTGGATGGCGCAGCAGGTGCTATAGACCGCGGTTTCCGGAATCGTGTTCCGCCCGATCACCGCTGGCCCGAAGCGCTCCTGGTCGCACGTCACGCATAGGTTGATGGGCGCATCGAGGATCCCTTCCAGCTTGAAGGAGAGATACTTCTTGCGGCGCTCCTGCTCAAACGCTTCCGCAGCGCGCAGCCGCTCCGCCTCGACATGTGCACGAACCTGCCCGCGGACCTCGCGATTCTCAACCACGAGAAAGTTCCAGGGTTGCGAGAGCCCGACTGATCCGGCATGATGCGCCGCCAGGAGAATGCGAGCCAGGGTCTCGTCCGGAATGGGATCGGGGAGAAAGGACCGCATGTCGCGGCGGCGCGTGATCGTCTCATAGAGGCCGCGACGCCAGGCTTCAGGAAAGGCATGATCCGTCATAGGGTCCTCACCATCGAGACAGCGAGGGACACCAGCGATGCCACGCTGTCTTCCTCCGCCCGAACCACCGACTGCGCCCCGCAACGGCGCGCCGCTTCCTCGGTCTGCGGCCCTATCGCCGCCATCGGCAGGCCCGACAAGACCTTACCGAAGTCGCCCGAAAGCACGGTGCGGGCTGCCGAGAAACTTGGCAGCACCACGAGGTCGATCGGCGACAAAGGGAAACCCGACATCCGGTGAACATAGCGATAGGCGGCCACTGCTTCGACCTCCGCACCAATCTTGGTGAGTTCGTCGCGTAAGTTCGGGCGACCTCCTCCGACGTCACATGCCCCTTCTGAAAAAGAACCGAGTACTCGCCTAGCGCCTCCTGACAGGCACCTCGCACACAGACAGTGAATGTCATGCCATGCCGAGACAGCGCCTGCGCAGCCGCTACCCCGACCGCGATGACCGGCACGTCGAGGGTGGAAGCATCCGACAGCACCGCGCGCTGTTCCTGTTTTGGATCTGTCACGAGACGCCAAAGGCGATCGCTCCTGGGGGCCCCGAGCTTTCAGAGCCTCCAGGATTGCCAAGGTCACCGTGGGCTTAGCGATTTCACTGTGGGTACCCGCGATGACTAAGCATGGGAGGTTCATACGAACCTGTTACTTCGCATCGTAATTCACCCTCAGCCCGACAAAAATGGACCGCACCGGGGTGCCGTAGAACTGAATCTCTTCGTACTTTTCATTGAAGATATTGTCGGCTCGAAGGTACGTCTGCACACGATTCGTCACGTCGTAGGTCGCGGACAAATTCCACACATCGAACGCACGCATCTTCTGCTGATTCGCGACATCATCGAATCGTGATCCCACATATCGGCCTTCTAGATTGACCCTGACCGGATCAATCGGCTGATAACTGATGATCATGCTCCATTGGTCAACCGGCATACGAGGCGCTCGATTGCCGGGCTGCTGCACGAGGTTCCTGGTCAGCGTATTGGTGTACTGGGCTTGTACATCTAAACTCTTGATCAGGGGCAAGTCCCTCACCACGGCATATTTAACACTCGCCTCCCACCCCTTTGTGCTCACCAACCCTATATTCTGCGCACAGAAGTTGGCGAACCCGAACGAGGTCCCGCACACATCTGCACTCTGCTGAGCCACAATCATGTCACGGAAACGATTCCAGAAATATCCCCCACTGAGGGTCAAGCGATTATTCAACAGATACTGGTCCACTCCGACATCCATGCTTTGGCTTCGCTCAGGCTTTAGATCCAACTTTCCGAAGTCTGGAAAATACAATTGATTGACGGTCGGAGCGCGAAAGCCGGTCGCATAGCTGCTCCGAACCTTGGTGCCGGTTTCTTGATGGAGATAGCCGGCGGTGGTCCGATAGGTCGTCGCGCCACCAAAGACGTTGTACTGATCCTGTCTCACACCCGCCGTCGCAAAGACACGATCCCAGAGATTGAGTTGGGCTTGAGCAAATCCGGCATTGCTGGAAACGATCTTGGTCGGGATATCAAGATTATTCGTCAGCAGATCGCGATTCTCCCCTTGTTGCTCACGGAACTGATATCCGGCGCTGAGTAGTAGGGGCTTGCTAATCTGGAAATTATGTTGCCACTCGACTCGATTGGCCAACGTGTTGATCTGCGATCGGTAGAGAAATGGAGAAGAGACCACTCCTGTTTGCAGATTGCGCTGGGTTGTTCCAGAAGAAGACTCCGAGTCCTCCGTTTGACGAGACACAGTGAGGACTTGGTTCCACCATGTCGTGATCGGTTGGGTATATGCGGCGCTGTATACAAATTGTTGACTATTGGTAAAGGCTCCCAACGTATCGAACCCGGGAGAAAATCCATTATCAATATTCGTTCTACCTTGCAAGAGACGAAAATTGAAGTCGAGCCGTCCCTCATGAGGAAGCGCGACACCGAGCCGCGCCGAGGTTTGCCAGTTATGAAAACCGTCTCGTTCCGATGCACCTCGACGGTAGTTGACGGCTGAAAACCCTGTATAGTCCCAACGTGAAAGCGCCACGCTGTAATCTATCGCCCCCGTCTTACCTGATACCTGTCCGCCCTCCCGAATGGACGAGAAGGATCCATACTCGAAGAAGGAGCTGGCCGAGGGAGCGCCGGTGCCCCGCTTGGTGGTAATATTGATCACACCACCCATCGCGTCCGCTCCCCACAACATGCTTTGAGCGCCACGAAGAATTTCGATTCGCTCGATATTGTCCGTCGTCAGGTTCGCAAAATCGAAGTTCCCGAGTGTCGCGCTGTTCATGATCGCGCCATCGATCAACACCAGGACCTGATCGGAGTTGCTGCCGCGAATACGGACGCTCGTACTCGTACCAGGTCCACCATTCGAAAATACGGTGAGTCCCTGCGCAAGACGGAGTGCATCCGCAACGGTCTTGACTTGCCGACGCTTAAGGTCTTCTTCAGTAATGATCTCAACCGCGCTGGTGAGTTGAGTGACAGGAACAGGCGTTTTCGTCGCACTGACCACGACTTCCCGCGTCTCAACGGTGTCCATTTGATCGGCGGACGCCACTTCGATGTCCGGGGCAGCATAGACGGGATGGCTCAAGGCAAACAGGGGCAACAGACACCACCACACATGACTAGAACGAAGAAACCACATCATAACGATCTCCCTTGTGCTCGAAGGGTTGAGTCGAATCAACTGCGGAATGGGTCTCCTGACTTGCGGATCGTCGTGTTTCTGCGCCTTCCCGTATGCCAGGCACACAGTGGCTCGATGCAGAATTACTCCCCGCTTACAGTGGCGGCACCGTGATGGATTTGCACCATCTTCCCCGTCACCCGCGTCGCTTCTCCAAAACGCCCTTTCCTGAATAAGTAATTAACCGTCCCCCTTGTACCGCACAGCCGGGCCGGGGACAGGACCCAGGCTGTCTTCTAGTTTCGAACCGTGTCCATCGGCATCGTCACACGAGGCCTGCCAGTCTGAGGATGCGCATCGACGACCACGTCACATCCGTAGACCATCCGAAGCACGTCCGGACGAATCGTCTCTTCCGGCGAGCCGATACGGCAGAGCCCGCCCTCCTTGAGCATCAATACCCGATCGCAATACTGACTCGCGACATTCAGGTCGTGCGACACCAAGACAACCGTCAATCGTCGCTCCGCCCTGAGCCTGGCGACGAGCGAACAAATATCAATTTGGTGATTGATGTCGAGAAAAGCGGTCGGTTCGTCGAGGAGGAGGATCTTCGGCTCTTGCGCCAGCGCTCTAGCAATCATGACACGTTGCCGTTCTCCGCCGGATAAGTCGGACACTAGTCGATCGGCTAGTGACAGCACGTCAGTATCTGCCATGGCCTGGTGCACATGGGCGAAATCGTTCGCGGTCTCCTCTCCGATTCCCATGCTCCACCACCGCGCAGTCCGATGTGGAAAACGGCCCATCAGCACGGTTTCGGCCACAGAAAATGGAAAAACCTGTGCATATTCCTGCGGCACGACCGCGACCACACGTGCGACATCTGTCCGACTCCACTTCCCGAGCGAGAGACCGCCCAGCCGAACATCGCCTTTGCCTACTGGCAAAAGGCCGGAAAGAACCTTCAACAGCGACGACTTCCCGGACCCGTTCGGTCCCACAATGCCCAGAATTTCCCCGGTATCGACTTGGAAGGAAAGATCGTCGAGGGTCCACATTCTTCCTCGCCCTTCCGTCGTACGGTATCGAAACGATAGTCCCACAGCCTCAATGGCAGAACTCTCCACAGATACCCAGGACCCTGTTGCTCCGATTGGGACGGGTGTCATCTCACAGCATCCGATCTTTTCGCCACAGGAGAAGATAGAGAAAAAATGGGCCACCGGCGAGCGCCGTCACAATACCCACCGGTATTTCTGCGGGGGCCATGATTGTCCGGGCGATCGTATCGGCCACGGTAAGAAACATGCCCCCGACTAACGCCGACGCGGGGAGCAACAGTCGATGATCGGATCCGATGAGCAGCCGGACGGCGTGCGGGACGACCATGCCTACGAAACCGATCATGCCGCTCACCGACACAATCGCACCGGTCAGGAGTGCCGTCAGGAAAAAAAGCTGTTTCTTTACCCCGTCAATCTCCACGCCCAGTGAACGAGCCGTTTCCTCCCCCAATGTGAGCACATTGAGCGACTGTGCCTTCTGCATGAGGACTACAAGGACAAGCACGACGTACAGCAAAAAGACGCCTAATGCCGGATAACCAGGCGCAGTGAGCGATCCCATCAGCCACGCCATGAGTCCCGCTGAACGATTGGGCTCCATGATTGAAGTGATAAACATGATAAAGGCCGTCAGAATGGCATTCAGAATCACGCCTGCCAGCAACAAACTATGAATCGGCAACCGGCCTTTCGACTGCGCCAACCGATAGATCAACAGAAGTGCCAACAGTCCTCCGACAAATCCAAAAATCGGAAGTATCGGCAACAGCATGAACGTGGAGCCGACTCCAAAGAGAATGGCCACTGAGACGCCCAGAGCGGCTCCGCTCGACACGCCCAACACATAGGGATCGGCTAAGGGATTTCTCAGCAAGGCTTGAAGCGTCACGCCAACCGCAGCCAGACTGGCCCCCACGAGAAAACCCATGAGCACTCGTGGGAAACGAATCTGAACCATGATGATCTCGGATGTTTCTAGGGCTGCAGATCCTGCCTCGTCCCCACGCAACATGCGCGCGATCGCCGTTGCAACCGTTCCCGTCCCGACCGACGTGGCGCCGAATTGTAAGCAGAGCACCAACACTGCCGCGCTCGCCAGCAGCAGTCCACCGATCACCATCAGCCACCGATGGACGGTCAGTACCGCACCAGCTTGCGCCCATGATGAAACCACATCCGCCATAGACTGTTCTCGCTACCGTTCGGTTCGACTGCCCGACGTACTGTCCGGGTGTAAAATCTGCGCAAGCGAATCAAGACCCTGGGCGATGCGAGGACCAGGCCGATTCAGCCAATCGGCGGAAATCTGGTGAAGTCGGCCACGCTTAACCGCCGTCATCGTCGACCACTGACGCCAGGCCTGCTGCTCGCTCTCAGAGATGCCTTCCGCCTTGCCCACAGGAAAGACCAACACTTCCGGGTCCTCCAGGAGCACAGACTCCATACTAAACCGCGGATACGGAGTGACAGTCTTTGCGGCGACGTTGACCCCTCCGGCCATTCTAATCAGCTGATCGATGAAACTTCCGGGCCCGACAGTGATAAGGGGCTGGCTGTTCAAGACGTAAAGCATCCGCACTGGAGCCATTCCCTGAATGCGTTGTTGAATCGCGGCCACCTGTTGCCGAAGCTGCATCGCGACCGTATCGGCTTTCGCCGAGCGGCCCACAATGCGTCCGAGTGTTTGGATATGGACGAAGATCCCCTCGACATTCTTGTCAGCCAAGATAAACACGGGAATCTTCAGCTGCTCGAGCTTGACGATGACATCGGGCTTGAGAAAGTCGTGCGGCGCCACCACCAGATCAGGCTGGAGCGCCACTAACGTTTCCAAGTTCGGATTGGAGTAGCCCACTTTGGGCTTTGTGAGCGCTTCCGGCGGATAGTCGCAAAAATCAGTCACGCCGACGAGTTGCGCGCCTGCCTCCATCGCAAACAACATTTCGGTAATGCTGGGTGCCAGCGAGACGATCCTCGCAGGAGGTTTGGCAAAATACATGCGTCGACCGGCATCGTCGACGTAGGCTCGCGCCGAAACGTTCGCCATGAACGGCATGCCGGTAAGAATGCCTTGCTGCCGCCGTGTCATGCTTGAGTTCCCATCGTCTGCATTCGCGAACGTTGCGTCTGCAAGGACCAGAGCACATGCTCCGACCAGCAGTCCAGCCCACCCTCGACCATGCCATGTGGAGATGCGCAAATAAAAAATCCTCAAGGCCTGACAGACCCTGAGGATTGCACCCGCAACTCATCCTCGCCAATTCCCCAGCCCACGAGGGAATCTCGGTCAACTCTCCCGGGAGGTCTTCTGGCTCATGGTTCACCCTACTCCCCGTACCTTCCCATCCGCCGAAGCGAACAGTGGCATTCACGGGTTTCGTCCCCATTTACAGCGGCGGGACCGCGAGGGATTTACACCCTCTTCCCTTACCCAGGAGTCACAATGTGGAGGGCACTCTAGGAGACCGGGAAGAAGGTTGTCAAGTTCATTAATGTCCGTTGAAGCCTCCCCTGCCCATCTTCCGACATGGCAACGCTCATATCCATCGGCAAATAAAGCGGAAGACCGATGTTTTTCGAGCCGTCTTCCGGCATAACCCTTGCTCAGCTCTGTCCTGCATGACAATTCCAGAGAAAATAGCGGCTGAGGCGAATGATCGACCCAACATACAACTTCTACTTACGTATCTATGAAACACCTGATCGTTGGCGTTCTTATCCTCTGGGCCTGCTTCCAAGTTTCAGGCCTGATCTGGT
>Ga0163153_10008745_pt1 | contig 10411 bp, 9 predicted proteins | sample OliLakLV19MP6IB1_FD_148629 | JGI IMG/M metagenome (GOLD analysis project Ga0163153, IMG submission 148629) | Freshwater microbial mat bacterial communities from Lake Vanda, McMurdo Dry Valleys, Antarctica - Oligotrophic Lake LV.19.MP6.IB-1 | ecosystem: Environmental > Aquatic > Freshwater > Lake...
TATTTGTACCGGCAGTATATGAATAGGTCATATTATCCAATAAAGCTTGATCTTCATCAGCAAATTCGTGTTGAAAACTAATTGCCAAAAATATGTCAATTTGTCTGAATTTCTTTTACTGCAAATTTTGGGTAAAATCAAGTCAATACCCAATCTAAAAACACAGGCATCACCGATTTCCAGGTCTGCACATCATGTTTTCCGCCCTCTACGAGGTGAAATTTCATGTCCTGTTCTTTATCAAAACCTTTGGCATGTAATTCATCCATCAGGTCGAGGGTATCATCTATGACATCGATGATGCCATTTTGATTTCGGTCAGCTTTTTCATCTTCTGTTCCAGCCTGGAACCAAAATTTAAGTTCGGGACGTACAGTGGTATGTTTTATCCTGTGGTGCATCAAACGGTGATGGGTATCGTCGAGGATTTTTTCCGGGTGTCTCCACCAAAACGAACCGGAAAAAACACCTGCTTTGTTAAACCGTTGAGGAGCATGCCAGGCTATGTCCATAGCGCTTAATCCCCCAAGGCTCCATCCCGCAATACAGGTGTCCAGCTGACTGTTCAACGGAAATTCATCATGTAACCAGGGTATGAGTTCGGAGAGAATAAATTGATTGTACTCCGCGGCGCGGTTGCCTCTCCCTGCATAATCTGCTGACCATTGCACCCCATATTCTTGTTTTCTGCCTTCTCCTATAGCCGCGGCGCAACCTACAATCAGGACCGATTTTTGAAAGTTTGTGGATTTTTGATAAATCATGGTGTCCAGATCCATATCCGATAAATCCTGACCATCATTGATTAAGATGAGCTGATCAAAATGGGGTTGTCCGGCCAGGCTTTGATAAAAGGTAAGATGGACCAATCTGGACAAATACTCCGAATTGAAATAATGTAAAGAACGGTTCAAGGATGGAATATTTATTTATTTTGGGGCAAAATACAAACTTATGAAGAAGATTGGAATCCTTCATGGTATGGAAAACAGTTTTCCCCCGGCCTTTGTTGAACGGATCAGTTCAATGAATATAGCCGGTATCCATGCAGAAGCAGTGCGTATCGATAAAGTGGTCCAGGGCGAGGCACAGGGTTATGATGTGATCGTCGACCGTATATCTCAGGATGTGCCTTTTTACAGGGCCATGTTGAAAAATGCGGCCATCACCGGTACGGCAGTGATTAACAACCCATTCTGGTGGAGTGCAGATGACAAATTTTTTAATAACGCCCTGGCCATAAAAATCGGGGTTCCGGTACCCAAAACCGTGATTTTACCATCCAAAGAGAGGCCGCCAGATACCCAGGAGAGTTCATTCAAAAACATGGCATTTCCATTGGACTGGGAAAGTATGTTTAACTATATCGGCTGGCCTGCTTATATGAAACCCTTTGCCGGCGGGGGCTGGAAACATGTCTACAAGATCAGGGACCAGGATGATTTTTTTGAGAAATATGGGGAGACCAATCAATTGGTCATGCTCCTTCAGGAGGAAATTGTATTCGACAGTTATTACCGTTGTTATTGTATTGGCAGCAAACATGTAAAGATCATGCCTTACGAGCCGCGCAACCCTCATCACCTGAGGTATGACGCCCAAATTCCGCCTAATTCCGGCAAATTAATCGCACTCATCGAGTCCTATGTACTTAAACTCAATGAATACCTGGGTTATGATTTTAATACGGTAGAATTTGCTGTTCGCGATGGGGTGCCTTATGCAATTGATTTTTGCAACCCCGCACCCGATGCCGATCTTCTTTCGGTTGGCCGGGAAAACTGGGATTGGGTGGTCGACCACTCCGCGCGGTATGCCATCGAAAGGGCGCAGGCACATGTACCAAATCAGGATAACCTGACCTGGGGCAAGTATATTACGAAAAGTATAAACCGGGAAGTCCTTCAATTATGAGGCCCTGGTGTTTTCCCCTGATGCTGGTTACCATACTGGCAACATTACATGCGCAAGGACAGGTATGGAAAAAAGATGCCGTTAAATTATTCAATGGTAAAAACCTGGATGGATGGGTTACTAAAATTCACCATCATGATTACCCGGTAAACTTTGGAAATACTTTTCGGGTAAAAAAGAAGAAAATTGTGGTCAACTATGACCAGTACGGTGAGTTTAAGAACCAGTTTGGACATCTTTATTATCATACCCCTTTCTCTTTTTTTCACCTTAAGCTGGAATACCGCTTTGTGGGTAGTTTGCAACCTGGAGCACCTGAGTATACCTTGCTGAATAGCGGAGTGATGTTTCATTCTCAGGATCCGGCCACCATGCCCAAAGAGCAGGATTGGCCTATTTCTGTGGAAATGCAATTTCTAGCAGGGCTGGCCGATGGTAAACCCCGCCCGACAGGCAATATGTGTTCACCAGGTACAGATATCGTTTTCCAGGGCAAAACGTATCCCGGCCATTGTCTTAATTCGACCAGCCCTACCCTGGATAAGGATACCTGGGTTCAGGCGGAATTGATAGTCCTTGGTGATTCGCTGATCCAACATATCATCAACGGTAAAAAAGTGCTGGAATATTCAAAGCCAACTATGGGAGGAGGCGTTGCCAACCGATACCAACCTTCATTATGGGAACCGGGCAAAGCACTGAAGTCGGGATTTATAGCTTTACAAAGTGAAGGTCAACCCATTGAGTTCAGAAATGTAGAATTAGTGAACCTCAGGGGGTGTATGGACCCCGGGGCAAAAAATTATAAACCCTATTTTATCAGTTCGGATCCATCCTCCTGTATTTGGAAATAACAAATTGATTATAAGCTGATTAGGAGGATTCTCATCTTTTATTATCTTTGTACCCTCTTACACAACCGACAGAGAATGTTTACAAAAGAAAAAGAAGTGATTCGTATTGCTATTTTGGATTTATACAACGGAGAGGCCAATGAAGGGATCCGGTGTATACATGAACTAATTCAGCAGTTTTCCGAAGAATCGGAACTTGAAATCATCACCGATACCTTTGCGGTGAGACTGAGCGAAGATATTCCTGATTTGTCGTATGACATATACATCAGCAGTGGTGGACCCGGCAGCCCTTTAGAAACCAAAGGGATGGGTTGGGATACGAAATATTTTGAACTGATCGATTCTATTGAAGCCTGGAATATATTACCTCAAACGGTAAAGAAGCATGTATTTTTTATTTGCCATTCTTTCCAGATGATTTGCAGGCATTACGGGTTTGCTGAAATCAGCCGGAGGGAGCCATCTTCCTATGGCATTTTTCCGGTTAATCTGACCCCTAAAGGCCGGGCAGAAACCATATTTGAAACGCTGCCGGATGCTTTTTACATTGCAGATTTCCGTATGTTCCAGGTGATCCGTCCTGACCGTATCCAAATGGAGAAAAGAGGTTATGAAGTCCTGGCAGAAGAAAATCAAACGGCTCCGGGCAGTGTTGACCGGGCATTGATGGCTATTCGTTTTTCAGATTATTTTATTGGGACCCAATTTCATCCTGAGGCCGATCCGGAGGGTATGCTGGTGCACTTTTACGGGGCAAAAAAAGAACCTATAATTAATAATGTGGGTGAAGCCGCTTATCAGGAAATGGTCCTGCATTTAAAGGACCCGGACAAAATCGCCAGAACCCGGTCAACCATACTGCCCAATTTTTTAAGATTGGCAACCAGTCAATTGGTATTGATCAACTGAAGGCGGGTAAAAAAATAATAAAATTTAATTTATCGAAGTTTTCACTCCCAACTCGAGGGATAAGGACCTGAACTGATCCCAGTTTGGACCAAATTGTTTGGTCAACACCCGTTGTGAATAAGTCAATTGCGAATAAATATCCATTTTTGGATTTACTTTCCATTCCATTCCCAAGGATCCCTGGCCATATAATAAAGCTCTTCTTTTATCCAGTATGGTGAATTGGTCTTCTACCCGATTTTTGATATAATTCTGTTCTACGGTCAACCGCAGATCATTGGAAGTCGTTACCTGTTTAATTTCAGGAAGGACATCATAAATTGCTTTGGCGATAAAATTGGCATTGACACCGGCGCTCGCATACGTTTTTAAACGGGTATTGCCTTTGGAGGTGTATTTGAGTGAAATCGGCATCTCCACGATATCGTATTCAATTCTTTTAAAGTTGATGTTCCAGAACGGGTCCAGGTAATATTTGCGGTTGGGGGTATAGGAGCGTTTAGAGTATCCCAAACCGATTTCCCCACCAATTCGTTTTTTGAAGTAATGGGCTTTAAAACCGGCTCCATAACCGATTGATTTGACTGTTTGTGCAGAATACAGGGGCGATTTAATCCCATAAATCAGCAGATATTGATCAGGCAGATAGATTTGATTGTAATCAGAATGGGTATACATTCCGAATTTCCAGGCACCCACCACAGCTTTAGTCAGGGATTTTACCAGATTAACAGATCGGGACAAAGGTATCTCGGACAATTCATTTTCGATTTGATCTGCACTCAATTCATTTGGATTGTGGAGGACCAGGGTGGGGATTTTATGACTTAATCCTTGAGAGGATTGGTCTAAGCGGGTTGGTTGATTTAAGGACGACGGATTAAGGTTTATTAATTGAAAATGCTCCCGAAAAGCAACAGGTTGGTCAAGGACCCGGTCAATACCCTGAGTATAATTTGTTTCATTTTGGGTAGATTTAGTTGATATTGAACGGCCGGCAATTTGATTCTCGAGGATATTGTCATCGGGCAAGCCGTTCTTTGGTAAAGCAGAAACTGGTCCTTCAACTGAAGGGTTGGTATTTAGGATGGAAGCGGTTTCTTTGTCGTTGAGGCCTAATACAGGAGCTTTCAATTTTCCTGCCTGGATAAATTGGAACAAGGTCAGCACAAAAAAACAAAACAATAAGGTTTCAATAGCTTTTGCCCGGTAATACTGTTTGAGGTATTTTTCTTCTGCGTCAATGCGGGCAGCCAATTTGGGCCAGGTAGCGGCATCGTATTTCCGGGTAATTCCCTTCAGTGAATTGGAGACTACCTTGTCAAACTTTGCCTGGACGATCTGAGGTTCTTCGGCATCCAGTGCGACAGTATCCAGTTTTTTAGACAAAGAGTCCCAACTCTCCTCATTATATTCTGGTTTAAAATCGGTCAATGCCGATTTGACGAGTTCATCCGCAGAGGTATCTTCAAATAAAGCCTCTTCTCCACGCTCCATGGCAGAGAGCATAAACAAATCCCAGGCCCTGGGATCCTCAGCCTGCATTGGCTGATCCATTTTTTTCCTTACAATGTCATCAAACGCTTCAGTGTCCATGTATTTTGTCTTTTCCGATCAGTATTTCTTTTAGTTTAATTCTTGCTTTGACTAAATTCGATCTGGATGTACTTTCAGTAATACCCAATTTTTCCGCAATTTCCCGGTGGGAAAACCCTTCCAGGACATAGAGGTTAAATACAGAACGATACGCGAAGGTCAATTCCTGGATTGCTTTCAATATTTCTTTTTCCGTACACTTACTTACGGCATCCACGTCGGAAGCCCCGACCGCATAGGCGGTTTCCAGATTTTCGGTTCTTCGCCGGTTTTCCTTTCTGTAATAGTCAATAGAGGTATTGACCATGATTCGCCTGATCCAGGCAGACAAGGAAGTACCCGGTTGGTATTTACTGATGTGTTTAAAAACCTTGATAAAACCTTCATGCATGATATCCATGGCATCTTCATCTGTGTTGGCATAACGCAGACAAAGACCCATCATGGTACCATAATGATCTTCGTACAATTTTTTTTGCGCCCACCGTTCGTTGCGACTGCAGGCGTTAATAAAATCTTCTTCGGACTGAAAAGGAATAATAATATCCATGACCATTGGATTTAATCCTACCAAGTTAGGATAAAACGGTGAAATTCTTCTGCCTGCTGCCTAATTTATCTAGAATTTAACGGGTCTTCTGTTTTGAGGCCTACCAGGAAATGCGGCCAACCGGTAGGGGTTCCATTTTCAAATTAAGATTATTATTAATATGTTTGTCCCGGAAATTTAGAACGCATGGCTAAGAATAAATCAATCCCCTCCATACCGGTACCGAAGGGCACTTCAGGCATCAAGATCACCTCACTCAATTCCATGTACGAAGCCTATTTTCTGGATTATGCTTCGTACGTGATCCTGGAAAGGGCCGTCCCTGCCATCGAGGACGGCTTAAAACCTGTCCAGAGGCGCATCCTCCATGCCCTGTATGAAATCGATGATGGCCGTTACAATAAAGTAGCCAACGTCATTGGCCATACCATGCAATATCATCCCCATGGAGATGCAGCCATTCGCGACGCATTGGTCAACCTCGGCCAGATGGAATTGTTGATTGATACCCAGGGTAATTGGGGTGACTCCCGCACAGGAGCTTCAGCAGCAGCGCCGAGGTATATCGAAGCGCGGCTGACTAAATTTGCCCTGGAGGTTTTGTTTAACCCCAAAACTACCTCTTGGCTTTTATCCTATGATGGAAGAAGAAAGGAGCCTGTGACGTTACCTTCCAAATTTCCAATCTTGCTGGCTCAGGGAGTAGAAGGCATTGCAGTTGGATTGTCTACTAAAATCCTGCCCCACAATTTTAATGAAATCATAGACGCTGCCATCAAACACCTCGAGGGTAAACGGTTTAAACTCTATCCCGATTTTCAAACGGCCGGCAGCATTGATGTTTCCGAATATCAGGATGGTGAAAGAGGGGGCCGGGTAAAAATCCGTGCTAAAATAGAAGCCCTGGATAAAAGAAACCTGATCATCACTGAAATCCCATTCGGTACCACGACCACCTCGCTGATTGAAAGTATTCTGAAAGCCAATGAAAAAGGCAAAATCAAGATTAAAAAAATCACGGACAACACGGCCGCTGAAATTGAAATTGCCATTGAATTGCAACCCGGGATTTCACCCGACGTAACGATTGACGCGTTATATGCTTTTACCGATTGTCAGCTATCGATCTCCCCAAATGCTTGTGTGATCATAGACAAAAAACCACATTTTATCGGGGTGGGCGACATCCTGAGGAATACGGTGGATTTCACCAAAGAACTGTTGCGTAAAGAGCTGGAGATTAAAAAAGCAGAACTGAATGAACTCTGGCATTTTGCCAATCTGGAGAAAATATTTATTGAGAAACGAATTTATCATGAAATAGAAGAATGCGAAAGCTGGGAAGAAGTGGTAGAAACGATACATACCGAACTTCGAAAATATGTCTCGACCCCTTCATCACCATCCGCTGCAAAAGATAAAAGACTAAGGTTGTACAGGGAAATTACGGATGAAGATGTTACCCGATTGACGGAGATCCGCATCAAGAGGATATCCAAATACAATACCTTCAAAGCAGATGAGGTGATTCAGGACACGGAAAAATCACTGGAGCAGGTACATTTCGACCTAAAACACCTGGTGGAGTATACCATTGCCTGGTTTGATCATTTGCGAAAAAAATACGGTCAGGGAAAGGATAGGAAGACTGCAATTACCCAGTTTGAAAATATCCAGGCGCATACGGTCGTGGCCAATAATACCAAACTTTATGCCGATGAAAAAGAAGGGTTTATAGGCTGGGGCTTAAAAAAAGATGAGGCTCAATTTATCTGCGAATGCAGCGACATCGATGATGTAGTCGCTTTCCGTAAAGATGGAAAAATGGTGGTAGCCCGCATGGGTGAAAAAATCTTTATGGGAAAGGACCTGAAATATATCAATGTGTGGAAAAAAAATGAAGACCGTACAGTATTTAATGTGATTTATGTCGATGGGGAAAGCGGTAAATCATTTGCCAAACGCTTCCAGATCGGCGGCGTGACCCGGGATAAAGAATACGCAATAGCCACGGACCATAAGGAAAGTAAATTGTTGTACATCAGTGCCAATCCCAATGGTGAATCTGAAATCGTCGGAGTCCAGTTGTCCCAGGGTTGTTCGGCCAGGATCAAACAATTTGATTTTGATTTTGCTTCTATGGAAATTCAGGGCAGGGGCTCCAAAGGGATTACCGTGACTAAATACCCGGTAAAACGGATTGAATTAAAAGAAAAAGGTAAAAGTTCACTCGGTGCCCAGGTCATCTGGTTAGATGAGGTCACCGGAAGGCTTAACACAGACGAAAGAGGAAAACGGATTGGTGAATTTGATACGGGCGATTTAATATTGAGCTTATGGAATGATGGCAGCTATCAATTGAATGCCGTGGAAATGAGCCTGCGGTACAATGTGGACGAATTGATCTGGATAAGTAAATTTGATTCGCAAGAGGTCGTTGAAGCAGTATACTATGATGGAGACAAAGCCTGGACTATGGTCAAACGATTTTTAATCGAAACCACTACAACCGGCACCAGGTTTAAGTTTATTACGGAACATAAAGATTCCCGGCTGATCTATGCGCAGACTGGAATAGATCCGGTCCTTGAGTATAACTGGAAATCTAAAAACCAAAAGTATTCTAAAGAGGTTAAGCTGAGTGAGTTTATTGAAGTCAAAGGCTGGAAAGCTTTGGGCAACCGATTAAGTGAATTCAAACTGACTGGCGTGAAACAAAAAGAGGATTCGTCCAGGTCTTCTAAATCCGGATCCGGGGAAATCGAATTTGAAATTGTATCCCCTGCCGTACAGAAAAAATTATTTTAAGGGCAGGTCATGGAATAAGAGGCCAAAATCCGGATTGAAATATCGACTATGCTGGATTTGACTTGTCTGCACGTCCGGTTTTCATCTTCAAATGGTGCCAATACACTATCAACCCAAATAGTGCACCTCCTGCAATCAGTGGGATTAATTTAACGACTGGAGCCTTATGAAGGTTGGCTATTCCTAAACCGATCATCATCAAAAGCAAGAGGATAGAGCCCAGGGTAAATGCCATAGGTAAAAACCATTTTTCATGGTTTAGTATATTACTTTTTTCTGAGCGAACATTTAATAGCAATGGCTTGAGCCTATCGTATTCCCAGGCCAACAAATAAAAACCAGCAATGGCCATCAATAAAGCAATCAGCCAGGTACCCTGAAAACCCACTGAAAAAGTCAATACTACTATATTGATGATGATAGGAAAAAATAATAATGCACCCAAATGGGCAGTCTGGGGCAACAGCAATAATATCCCGGCAATCAGTTGCATCCAGCCAATAAAATCATAATAAAAACCCGTAGCATACAAAGCATTAAAATAATGTCCCACCGGGTTGTCGTCGGGAAGTGAAGTAAAATGGATATGCCTTATTTTAGGAATACTCGGAGGAATAAATCCCAGGGCCAATAAACAGCGGGTAAATGCAGTAAGGATTTGGAGATAATTGTTTTGGGTAAATTTGGAATGCCAGGAATCAAGTTTGACAGTTAGGGACATGGAGTTTAATTAATTAGTGGTCAATGGTTAGTGACAAATACTGTTCTACAATTCTACAATTCAACAATTCCACAATTCCACAATTCTACAATTCTACAATTCCACATCCAGTTGCACCGGGCAGTGGTCAGAATGCACGACTTCCATCAGGTGTTTGGATTCTTTGAGCAGGGGCAGGATGGGGTCGGTGACGGATTGATAATCTATTCTCCACCCTTTGTTTTGAGCCCGGGCGTTAAACCGGGCTGACCACCAACTATATTCCACTTTATCCGGATTGAGGTAACGGAAGCTATCGTGTATCCCGGAGGCAAACCACTTGGTCAGCCATGCTCTTTCTTCTGGCAGGAATCCACTGGTCTTTTTATTGCCTATTGGATTATGGATATCGATTTCAGTATGGGCAATGTTGTAATCACCGACCAGGATTAATTTTTTCCTGGTGGCTTTGAGACTATTCATCCAGGCTTGGACCTCATCGAGAAATTTCATTTTCACTTGTTGCCTTACTTCCCCGCTAGTGCCACTTGGAAAATACCAATTGACTAAAGTAAAGTCACCGAGATCCATACGGATGGCACGCCCTTCATCATCGTATTCCTTCATCCCGCTCCCAACGATCACATTATCCGGTTTGATTTTGGTAAGAATCCCTACACCGCTGTAGCCGGGTTTTTCAGCGGGAAACCAGTACGAGTCATATCCCGCTTTTTTTATGGTATTTATATCGATCTGATCTTCTTTAGCTTTAATTTCCTGGATACAAATAATGTCCGCATTGCTGGATTTGGCCCAATCCGCAAACCCTTTATTCATCGCTGACCGGATACCATTGACATTATAGGATATGATGCGCATGTAGAATTTTTAAGGTTTAGAATTGCAAGTTATTGAATTAACGGTAAAAAAAACAGAGGGGGGCGAAGGGCGAAGGGCGAAGGGCAAAGGGCAGAGGGCAAAGGGGCTGACTAACTGTTTATTTACATCTCCTTATGTCTTTCCCAATAATTCTGATCATCAATTTCATCCAGAATTGCAAGGTAATTGGCATACCTT
>Ga0163153_10008747_pt1 | contig 10410 bp, 8 predicted proteins | sample OliLakLV19MP6IB1_FD_148629 | JGI IMG/M metagenome (GOLD analysis project Ga0163153, IMG submission 148629) | Freshwater microbial mat bacterial communities from Lake Vanda, McMurdo Dry Valleys, Antarctica - Oligotrophic Lake LV.19.MP6.IB-1 | ecosystem: Environmental > Aquatic > Freshwater > Lake...
ATGTAGAGCTTAGGCACAGGTTGGTTGAAGGGCACAACTTTGCCGGATAACGCCATTGCGCGTCCGGTCTGAGCGATTGCTTCCACCTGCCGGCCAATCGCTTCGGCGACCCGCTCCACCTGTTTGGTCTTGACCGTAATGCCGGCCGGAATTTCCAGAGCCACATGGCCCTGATCAAACGGCTCCTTGCCGCCGACATGCCCGATCATGCGGCGTACGCCCGGGCTCAGCGAGGTTCCAGCGATATCCAGTTCTTCGTCCTTGGGGGTTTTCCCACCGTGACAGGCCGGTCAATGATAATAGGCGCGCACAACCTCTACTGGGGCGAGCACCGTTACGATCTTCTTTCCGCGGTAATCGACGAACTCGGCTTGGTGGCCTTGGCCGCAGTCGATGTGCGCTCCTTGATGGCCGCCATCGGCATTCAGCAATTTTTGGAGTAAGACCCCGCCCAACTGCTGCATGGCCATACGGATGGCCATTTCGCTGGCTTCCAGGTCCAGGCTCCCCACCCTTTGACGGTCCCGCAAGATGCGCCCGATCAGGCGCTCTACTTCTTCGTCCGCTTCGCGGCGAAATGCCTGCGCAGTTTTTTTTGAGTTGTTCCAACTCGTTTTCATCGTCCACCACTGGCACCGGACGAAGCCGGCAGATCTCGTCGTTGACGGCAACGATCTCCTCGCACAGTTGAACGAAGATGCGGTGGCGTTGCACCTCCTTCTCCACCTTTTCCAGTTCCGGTCCCAAGGGGAGATTGCGGGCGTGAGTCTTTCCGCCAATGCTGACGTTCCACAAGTACTGCGGCCCGTGTCCCGGATGATCCACCCCGGCACAGACGCAGTTGCTCTTGCCACACTTGCGGTAATTCACCGAGACCGTGCCACGACGGAAATCCTCCAAATCCTCCAACTTCAGGTAGAGGGCTTTTCTCCGGGACTCAAGGGCTGCAATAGGTTGATTCACGACGACTAATGTCTGACTGTCTATTATCATTCAAATTATAGGCAAAAAAAGGGACCCAGCAACTTTGACCGACAAATTTGACGCACACCCCAAGAGCGCGTTTCAAGAGCGCGTTTCGTTTGACAAACTAGCAAGACAACGTTATTCTGATCGACCAATGCTCTCTTCCCCGCAGCTTTCACGGCCTGTTCAGCGCGGCTCGAAATGACCGGCACATCCCTGCTCTTGGCCACCTTGGCGGTTCTGGCGCTTTTGCTTGTGCTGATCGTGCGATGGAAGCTTCACCCTTTCGTCTCCCTGCTGATTTCCGCTCTGGCCCTGGGCCTGTTAGCGGGAATGCCTTCGCCGACGATTCTAACTTCCGTGCAGAAAGGCATGGCCGATCTGCTGGGATCAATCGCGCTCATCATCGGCGCGGGCGCGGTGCTGGGCCGGATGATTGAGGTCTCAGGCGGTGGTGAAGTGCTGGCGCGAGCGTTGATCCGGCTTCTTGGCGCCAGCCATGTATCCTGGGCGCTGCTGATCGCCGCCTATCTGGTCGGCATTCCCGTGTTCTTCGACGTGGGGTTTTTCGCGCTGATTCCCCTGGCCTGGAGTATCGCGAAACAGACGAAAAAATCATTGCTGTTCTATGCCCTTCCCCTGCTCTCGGCATTAACGGCCACGCATGCGCTCATTCCGATGCATCCCGGACCCGCCGCGGTTGCACGGCTCCTCGGCGCCGATATGGGCACGATGATGTTGTACGGTTTGGTGCTGTCGATCCCGATGACCGTGGCCGGCGGTATCTGGTATGCCGTATGGATCGGCCGCCGAATCCACGTTGCCGTACCCGAGCACCTCGTACCCGCACCGCCCGCCAACCCGCTGCACCGCCCTCCGGCCGTTTTGCTGGTGCTTGGGGTGATTCTATTGCCGGTCCTGCTCATCGGGTTGGCGAGTCTGTTTCCGGGCATCGGCTGGATCGGCTTCCTGGGATCCGTGCCGGTAAGCCTGCTATTGTCGGCCGTTGTGGCGATGTTCGCTTTGGGGCGATATAGCGGACTAGGCGCGGAGGAGATTCTCCGGCATACGGCGCAGTCGCTGAATTCGGTCGGCGCCCTGATTCTGATTGTCGGCGCGAGCGGCGCGCTCAAGCAGGTAATTCTCGATTGTGGAGCGGGCGCCTATTTCGGGCAGTTGATGCTGCGCACTCCGCTCTCGCCCCTGTTGATCGCGTTCCTGGTCGGCGCGGCGCTGCGGATCGCACTCGGCTCCGCCACGGCGGCTATCGTTACGGCGGGTGGCATCGTAGCGCCGATCGCCGCCGCCTTTCCGGCTGTCGATGCCGCCCTGATGGCGATCGCCGTCGCCATGGGCGGATCGATTTTCTCGCACGTTAACGACGCTGGATTCTGGATGGTCAAGGAGTACTGCGGCATGGACGTGAAGCAGACGCTTCAGGCGTATTCGGTCATGAAAGCGGTCACTTCGGTAACCGGCCTGCTCGCGCTGTGGCTGCTGAGTTTGGTTGTTTGATAGGCGGGTATTACGGTTGACGGAATACGGCACGCGTCGAAGCGATTGGAAGATTTGAAAGCGCCACCCGGGAATCAACTCCAGCGCCTCAAGGGTGACTGCGCCGGAACGTACAGTATTCGGATTAACGACCAGTGGCGCATCTGCTTCGCTTGGCGGGACGGACACGCCTGGGAGGTCGAAGCCGTTGATTAAGCGACTGGACCCGATCCACCCGGGCGAAATTCTGCGGGCCACAGATTTGACAACGCTCGCAATAAAATGTTATTCATCACAGATGATCATCTCCGGCCATGCCGGGATTTGAACCCACCAAACTATGCCTTGGTCTAACGAACAGAATGGCCGGTTTACCGGCATGACGGATCGCTTCGCGGACTTCGTGGAGTCCTTTGCTTACGAACAAATTCCCGCCCCAGTTGTCGAGCGCACGAAAGAAGTGATCCTGGATGGCATTGGGGCCTTACTCTCCGCAACGTCTCCCCGCTACGATATCGGCAATGTGCTTCGCCGGTTCGTAAACGAGACCGGAGGCACGCCCGAGTCTCAAATTTTCGGCACGGAATTACGCACGAACTGCGTAACCGCGGCGCTGGTGAACGGCACCCTCGGATACTACTGCGACGTTGAAAGTCATCACGCCGGCGCTATCATGCACGCCATCGCCGTGGTCGGACCGGCGGCCTACGCGGTGGGCGAAAAGATGTCCTCGCCGGGCCGCGATGTGCTGGCCGCGATTGTTGTCGGCATCGACGTGGCGTGCCGGGTCAGTTACGCCCTCAGCGGTCCCGCGCTCTACGCCCGCGGCTTTCATCCCACCTGTGTTGCGGGCACATTCGGTTCCATGGCCGCCGCCGCCCGTTTGTTCGGATTGAAGGGCACGGAGCTGCGCAATGCATTTGGTCTAGCGGGGACCGAGGCGTCCGGCCTGCTTGCCTGGTCGAGCGATCCGACCGAGCACTCCCGTCCCTTCAACATGGGCCTCGCTTCAAGGCACGGAGTGTTTGCCGCCCATCTGGCATCCTGCGGCTTTGGCGGCCCGCCGGCGATCTTCGAAGGCAAATACCCACTCGGCAAGGCGTTCACCGGACAGTGGAATGAAGCGGAACTGTTCGATGGCCTTGGCGAGCGCTTCAAAATGATGGAGCTGTATTTCAAGCTTTACGCCTGCTGCGCGTTCATTCATCCGGGGCTCGACGGCCTGCTGGACATCATGCAGGGTGCGGGCGTTCAGGCGGCCGAGATCGACCGGATCTCTCTCCGCTTCCCCAAGTCCGGCTACAAGATAATCGACAACAATCCCCTTCGCTCGCACTGCGCGCAGTACGTGCTGGCGCTGGCGGCGTGGCGCGGGTACGTGGATTTTTACGACATTCTGAACGATCAACGCTCCGACGAGCGAATCAAGTGGCTTTCCGAGCGTGTCGAAGTGATCGCCGATGATGAGACCGACCGCACGTATCCGGATCTGTATCGTTCGATAATCACTGTTCGAACTAAGAACGGAACGCTCCATGAACGCGACGTCACCCACCCCAAAGGCTCACCGGAGAACCCGGTCGCCCGGACGATAATGGAGCAGAAGTTCGCCGCGCTGACTAAAGGAATTCTTGATCCCGCGCAAATTGCCAAAATAGCCAATGCTGTTGATAATCTGGAGAATCTAAAAGAAATCGGCGAACTTACATGCCTGCTGAAGGGAAGCTAACTGTGACCTCGGATAAAGCGGATGAGCAGCAGAAGGAAGCGGTTCCCCGGCGAACATTTCTGCACGGGGTAGGACTCGGAGGCGCGGTACTGCTCGCTCCTGGAGCTGCGGCGGCCCCGCTGACCGGCGACGGCATGGCGGCGGCCGGCCCCGGCCCCGCCCCTCTCATTTTGATCGTGAATGGCAAGACGCATAAACTGCAACTTGAGCCGCGTGTGACACTGCTCGACGCGCTGCGCAATTCACTCGACTACACCGGAGCCAAGAAAGTTTGTGATCGCGCCACCTGCGGCACTTGCACCGTCATTCTCGATGGCGAACCAGTCTACGGGTGCACCGTGCTGGCGATAGAAGCGCAAGGGCGCGACATTCAGACAATCGAGGGCCTCTCCGCCAGCGGCAACCCGCACCCTTTGCAGCAGGCGTTCGTGGAGCACGACGCCCTGCAGTGTGGCTTCTGCACGCCCGGTCTCGTAATGGCGTGCAAGGCATTTCTCAACAAGAATCGTTACCCGATGGCGGAGCAGGTACAGAGCGAATTAGGCGGAAACATCTGCCGCTGCGGCGCATACCCAGGCGTCCGGCAGGCGGTGCTGGACGCGGCTCGCAAGCTGTAGTTTCAGGAGGATCAGCATGCCGATTGAGTACACTTGGGCGCCCCCGGAAGATGGCAGGCTATACGGCGGTCTCAGGATCGATCGCATCGACGGGCCCGACAAAGCCGCCGGCCGTGCGCAGTACTCTTGCGACCGCAATCTGCCGGCAATGCTCGTTGCGAAGCTTGTCACCTCGCCGCATGCTCACGCCCGAATCACTAAGATCGACACACGCGAGGCCGAGAAGATTACAGGAGTCCGGGGCGTAGAAATCATGCGCCGGCCCGGCACTGAGATTCAGTGGGCTGGTGCGGAAATCATCGCGATCGCCGCGGAAACGGAAGATATCGCGCAAGATGCCGCCGATGCCGTGAGGATTGAATATGAGGTTCTGCCTCACCTGGTGAAGGAAGAGAATCTCGCCAAGGCCGGCGCGCGCGTCAAGCCGGGGACTGACAAGACCGAAGGCAATCCCAGCCAGGCTTTCCAAACCGCGGACGTTGTGCACGAGGGTTATTACGGCTGCTCCACCGTTGCGCACTGTTGTCCGGAACCGCATGGCCAGGTGGTGGATTGGCAAGGCGACGACGTCATCGTTTATGCCTCCACGCAAGGCATCGGCGCGATCGGCGCCGAACTGTCCAAAATACTGAATGTCAGCCCTTCTCAAGTTCGCGTGATCACACCGGTGATGGGCGGCGGCTTCGGCAGCAAGCACTCCATCGATACCTGGGGAGTCGCCTGCGCGAAGTTGGCCAAGCGAACCGGCCGCCCGGTGAAACTGATGTTGGACCGCGGTCAGGAGATGATGGTCGCGGGCGCTCGGCCGTCGCTCTACGGGAAGGTCAAAGTAGCGGCGAAGAAGGACGGTACCCTGACCGCGTATCAGTCGGAAAGCTGGTCGACCGGCGGCATGTCGGGTCATGCCGTTCCCCCTTTGCCGTATTTGATCGAGCCGCCGAACCACAGCACGCGCCACTCCTTCGTATCGACCAACACAGGCCCGGCCAGGGCGTTCCGTGCGCCGAATCATCCGCAGGCGGCGATGCTCACCATGTGCGCGTATGACGACTTGGCGGCCAAGCTGAAGATGAACCCGCTGGAGTTCTTCCGGAAGAATGTTGGCTTGACTCCCCGGCCCGAAGTCTACCGGACGCAACTGGATAAGGCTGCCGAGCTGATGGCATGGAAAGCCAATTGGCGGCCGGCTGGAGAAGATCCCACGCCCGGTCCAATGAAGCGCGGCTTGGGGATATCGATTCATACCTGGGGCGGAGGCCCCAACAGTAGTGAGGTGCGCGTAACCATTCATCCTGACGGAAGCGTGGTTGCCGAGTGCGGTACGCAGGATGTGGGAACGGGAACCCACACGGCGCTGGCCATTGTCGTCGCATCGTCCCTGGGTCTGCCGGTTTCGGGTGTGCAAGTGAAAATTGGCGATACGCTCTATCCGCCATCGGGCACCTCGCGCGGCAGTTCCACGGTGGGCGGCGTGGCGGCCGCCGCCCGGCGTGCGGCCAAATTCGCATTAGTCAAGCTGAAGGAAGCGGCGGCGCCGGCCTTGGGCGTCACCGGTGACGCCAACCCACAAATCGAATCCCGCTTCGCCCGCCTGGCGGTAAAGGTGGACTTCAGCCGGCAAATGAGCTGGCGGCAAGCTTGCAACAAACTGGGAGCGCGCAGCATTTCCGTCGTCGGCCGCCAGCCCCAACCAGAGGGAGGTAAGCTCGCCGACAGCGGCGTGGGCGGCGTGCAAATGGCCGATGTCTCCGTCGATACGGAAACGGGCCTCATAACGCTTAACAAGATGGTGGCTGTCCAGGACTGTGGCCTGGTGATCAACCTGAAGGCGGCGGAGAGCCAGGTTTACGGCGCGTTGATCATGGGTATTTCTCAGGCGCTATGGGAAGAGCGGATTTACGACGAAGCCAGCGGCAAGCTCCTGAATGCCGACATGGAGTTTTACCGGATGGGCGGCATCGGCGACTTCGGGGAACTGGTGGTCCACGTGATGACGGGAGTCTACGACGAGCGCGGAGTAATCGGCTTGGGCGAAGCGCCGGTAATCTCCCCGGGGCCCGCCATTTCGAATGCTGTATTCAACGCGATCAGGATTCGCGTGCCAACGCTGCCCTTGACTCCGGATAAAGTACTCTCGGCGCTTGCTGGCAAGCAGCGAGGTAGCGCGTAATGCGGCCCTTTGAATACGTCGCGCCGTTTACTCTCAGCGAAGCGCTCAGCCTGCTTTCTCCCACTTGGGGCGAAACGGATATTCTGGCCGGAGGCACCGACCTGATCACGCTAATGAAACAAGGTATCCACAACCCCAAGCGCATTGTGAGCCTCAAGAACATTAAAGACTTGTCGAGGATCGATCGAGTCGACGGCGGTCTTCTCATCGGCGCCAAGGTAACGCTGCATCAGCTCGGCGACAACATTCCCGTGCGTGTCGAGTACGCCGCAATTCATCAAGCCGCCGTTGGTGTAAAGAGTCTTCAAATGCGGGCGATGGGCACAGTGGGCGGAGATCTGCTCCAGCGGCCGCGGTGCTGGTATTTCCGCAACGGCTTCGGCCTGCTCGGCCGCGACCCCAAAGGCAACCCAATGGCCCCGAACGGTGAGAATCAATTTCATGCCATCCTCGGCAATACAGGGCCCGCCTCCTTCGTGAACGTTTCAAGTCTGGCGCCCGCGCTGATCGCGCTGCGAGCCAAAGTCAAAGTCGCATCCGCCACTGGCGATCGGGAACTGGATGTTGAACAGCTCTATCGCACTCCCGTTGCGGAGAACGAACGGGAGCTTACGCTAAGCTCGAACGAAATTCTGACGCACATTTTCATCCCCTCTGCCAATCGTGCGCGAAGCGCCACTTATGAGGTGCGGAACCGGCAGGGACTCGATTGGCCACTGGCCGCCGCCTCGGTATCGCTCAGGATGCGCGGGGACACGGTAGAAAGCGCGACTATCGCACTGGGCCATGTCGCGCCCATACCGTGGCGTTCTCCCGAGGCGGAACGAGTGTTGACAAACAAGGTGATCACCGAAGCAGTTGCACTGGCTGCTGGCGACGCGGCGGTCGCGATGGCCGCGCCCCTCAGCCGAAACGCGTACAAGGTGCAGTTAGCCCGAGTCGCGGTCAAGCGCGCAATTCTGGCCGCTGCGGGAAAGTTACCCGGCTAGCGCTTGCCGGCGGGAGCGCAGAGTGCTACATTGGGTTAATCATCTCTGATGAGTATCTATCCCACTGCTGAGGTAACGATAGACATGCGTCGCCGAACGTTCGTGTCGTCTCTGAGTACTTCTTCCTTGTTCGCGGCAGGCGGTTCCGGCATCGCCCGCGCCGCTGCCAGGCCTCCAAAAATCAAAGACATCGGAGGCATCGCGCTTACCGTGAGCGACTTCGAAAAATCCGGCCGTTTCTATAGAGAAGTGCTCGGGCTGGCTGAGGATAAGATCATGCCCACCGGAGGGCTGAAGTTCTTTATGGAATCCGGCCATATCAGCATCTGGTCCCCAGGCCAGTGGGAAAAAGCCAACCCGCACCTTGAGGGAAGGCAGGAAGCGAACATCGGCGGCAAGAAGCACTTCAATATGTCGATTGACGCGTCGGATGCGGAGGCAGCCCTGGAGAACCTGCAAAAGCACGGCGTGAAATTTTGGGGACCGCGCCATTTCAAAAACGGTGAAATTCATATCGACTTTGAAGAACCCGATGGGCACCTTTTGGAGTATGTCGGCAGGCCTTCCGGAAAGGCTTCCACGAAGCCGGCGGGACCACCTAAAATCCAGAAGATCGGCGAGATTGCACTGGTCGTGAAAGACCTGGAGCGATCGAGGAAATTCTATGCCAGCGTGCTCGGTTTGAAGGAGGCCCATTTTGGTCCTGTCGATGCCGCCGGCGGCGTCACCTTTCACTTCGGCGACGGTTATTTGGGTCTTTGGCTACCAGGCCAGTGGAAAAAGGCGAATCCTCATCTGCCGGGAACTGTCGGATCCGATTTGAGCGGCAAGACCCATTTCAATATGAACATCGATCTGGCGGACGGCAAAGCGGCCGCCGAGCGACTGAAAGAATTCAAAGTGAAGTTTTGGGGCCCTCGCTACCATCACCAGACTGAGCCAAACGAGGACGTCCACATCGATTTTGAAGATCCCGATGGCCACCTGCTGGAATTCCACGGTACGAAATGACAAGCGAGTTGGGAAGGGCCACGTTTACGAAGGCGGCATTCGGGTGCCCACGGTGGTTCGCTGGCCAGGGGTCACGAAGCCTGGCAGCACATGCGGTGAGCCGGTGATTAGCTACGACTATGCGCCGACGATTGCGGAGGTGGCGGGGGTTCCCCGGGAGAAGTTGCCGGCGACGGATGGCCGCAGCTTTGCGACCCTGTTGCGCGGACGATCCGGCGGGGTGCGCGATCTGTTTTGGCACTATCCGCACTACAGTCCGCAGAAGGGTCGCCCGGCCGCGGCGATTCGGAGTGGGGACGACAAGCTGATCCTGTTTTTTGAGGAGAGCCGGGTCGAACTCTACAACTTGAAGAACGACATTGGCGAGGCTCGTGATTTGGCCGAGGCGCAACCGGCGAAGGCGGCGGCGATGCGCAAGCGGCTGGAGGCCTGGCTGGCGGAGACGCGAGCGCAGATTCCAGCGAAGAACCCCGAGTACGACCCGGCGCGTGAGTTTGAAGTGGGCGCCCCGATGGGGCCGATGACGGCAAAATAGGGTATTTCCCGATGATGACCAGACGATTGTTTCTTGCTTCGGCGGCTGTTGCGGCCCAGAGTTCGACACGCCCCAATATCGTTTTCATCCTGGCGGATGACATGGGCTGGGGAGACTTGAGTTGCTACGGGAACCAGCGGATGAAGACGCCAAATCTGGACCGGCTGGCGGCGCAAGGCACGCTGTTCACGCAGTTCTATGTCAACGGATCGGTATGCAGTCCGAGCCGGTCCGCGTTTTTGACCGGGATGTTTCCGGCGCGGAACCGGATACACGGACATATTGCGACCGAAGAAGAGTTGAATGCTTCGCGGGGCATGCCCAATTTTTTGGATCCGACGGTGCCGACGCTGGCGCGGGGGCTGAAGAGCGCGGGCTACCGTACGGCTCATTTTGGGAAGTGGCATTTGGGGCGCTACAAGGGCGCGCCGCTTCCGGGCGAGTATGGGTTCGATGTGCACAAGTCGGTGGAGTCCAACGGTGAGCTGTTTGATGAGATGGCGGAGGGGTTCCGGGCGCGGTCATCGGCGTGGATTGTCGACAATGCGCTTGAGTTTATTCGCAGCGGGAGCGGGCCGTTCTACGCGCAGTTGTGGATGCTGCTCCCGCATGGGCCGCTGGCTCCGACGGCGGCGCAGCTGGCGCCGTTCAAGAATTTGCAGCCTGGGCCGCATGTGCCGTGGCCGGGCGCACAGCAAGTCTATAACGCCTCCCTTCGTAATTTGGACGACGAGTTGGGCCGGCTATTTACAGAACTAGAGAGGGACGGATTGGCGGCCAATACCATTGTGGTTTTCTCCTCTGATAATGGGCCTGAGGACATTCACATCGGCAGCGCGAGCCATTCGGCGTTTGGGAGTCCGGGGCCATTCCGCGGGCGGAAGCGGAGCCTGTATGAG
>Ga0163153_10008748_pt1 | contig 10410 bp, 8 predicted proteins | sample OliLakLV19MP6IB1_FD_148629 | JGI IMG/M metagenome (GOLD analysis project Ga0163153, IMG submission 148629) | Freshwater microbial mat bacterial communities from Lake Vanda, McMurdo Dry Valleys, Antarctica - Oligotrophic Lake LV.19.MP6.IB-1 | ecosystem: Environmental > Aquatic > Freshwater > Lake...
GATCGTCAGTTAGCTTGCATCAGGCTAACTGAATTCTATGAATCGGCCTATACCGAAGGTAGCGTCTTTTGAGGGGTGTCTAAGGTGATAATCAGTCAGGGTTTACGGTGGCATCGTAGCCGGCCGTCTATTAGAACTGGGCGACAAGACGCCGGCAATGCTCCCAGGGGGGGCCAAGTCCGGCCATCGATCAGAAACGCTCCGAGATGATGAAAATGCGATCAACGCCGGCTGTTTTAGCGATTTTTGCCTGCCAGATGTTACTCGCCGTCGGCCGACCGGCTCCAGCCAAAGGGGCCGAAATTGTCTCCGTGAAGAAAATCTGGGACGCCGGCAACCACAACGCCTTTACCGACCTGATCCACTGGCGAGAAAGGTTCTGGTGTACGTTCCGCGAGGCCGACGGACACGTTGGCGGCGAAGGCAAGCTGCGCGTACTCATGTCCGACGATGGCGAGCAATGGCAATCGATTGCGCTGTTGGCCGAGGCCGGCATCGACCTGCGCGACCCGAAACTCTCGATCACTCCCGACGACCGGCTGATGATCGTGGCCGGTGGTTCCGTGTACCAAGGGAAGACGCTCACGGGGCGACAACCCCGCGTGGCCTTCTCGACGAACGGGCGCGACTGGAGCCCCCCGGAGCGCGTGCTCGCCGAAGGCGATTGGCTCTGGCGAGTTACTTGGCATGACCGCGTTTGCTACGGCATCGCTTACGACGCTTCCAAGCGGAGCACTGTTGCCGCGCAGGAAGCGGCCAAGCTGACCGCGCCGGCCGATCCGGGCGCCGCCGATTGGAAGCTCAAGCTCTACAAAAGCACCAACGGCCGGAACTTCGAACTCGTCACGCACCTCGACGTGCCGGGACACCCGAACGAATCGACGCTCCGCTTCCGCCGCGACGGTTCGCTCATGGCGATGGTGCGCCGCGAAGGGGGGAGCCAAAACGGTTGGCTCGGCACGAGCCGTGCGCCGTACACCGAGTGGAAGTGGTCGGAAACGAACATGCGTTTCGGCGGACCGAACTTCATCGAGCTCCCCACGGGCGAACTGTGGGCCGTGACGCGGAACTACGTTCCCAAAGCCCACACCGTCTTGGCGAAGCTGACCGACAAGTCGATCGAGCCGGTGCTGACCTTCCCCAGCGGCGGCGACAACAGCTACGCGGGCTTGGTTTGGCGCGAAGACCTGCTGTGGGTCAGCTACTACTCGAGCCACGAAGGCAAAACGAGCATCTACTTAGCGAAAGTGAAGCCGGCGAAGTAGGCGACACCAGATGATGCCACCCGCTTGCCGGTGCTCTGATGATCGAAGAGCAGGAGTCGGCGAGGTACTCGGTTCCGTAACGTCAACGCATCCGGCGGCGTGCCTGTTCAGCGACGCCGGCGGGGTCGAATAAATTAACCCGGGTCGCGGTACTCCGCGCATCCTGGATCTGACCTGTTACCAGCGAACCTGCATCGTGGCCGATCCCATGTGGATGAAGGCCCAATCGTTCGCCAGCAAATCGTAGTGGCCGGCGAGCAGAATGCGGTCGGTGAGGGCGAAATTGAGGCCGAACCCTAGCAGGCCCCAGTCGCGTCCGAAGTCGGCCCCCGACGTGGCGAATCCGATGCCGTTGCCGGTGAACCGGGAGTTGAACGAAGTCGCTTCGTCCTGGAAATCGTGGATCCAGGCCAAGTGCAACTCGGGCCGGACCGGCTTGCCGACCCAACTAAATAAGTCGAAAAGTAATCGGCCCCCCAGGATGCTCCGGACAGAGTCGGCGTCGATGCCGCCGACTTGCAGATTGAAGGCTCCGGCACCGGTTTCCGTGAAGGGGTCCTGTCGCGATCGGATGTACTGCAGCGCGGCGTAGGGCTCGAAGTCGACCCGCCAAATGGGTATTTGCCGACCGTACTCGAAATAGCTCGAGAACTGCGAGCCGCCGTGGTCGCCCGAGGCGCGCGGGGGCGTTCCGACGAAGCCGATTTCACGGCTTGTTTCGTAGTTGTCGAATCCGGTCGCGGTAGCCCAAAGCAGATGATTCGTCCCGTCATCGCCTCGAAGATAGCTACCGAGCTGGACGCTGTTCTGCTGGGACCGCTGCGCCGGCTGCTCATCACGGAGGCTGACGTAGTTGTAGGCGCCAAATCCGCCCAACTTCCAGACCTCGTTGAGGTCGCGGTAGAGCGAAAGTATCGTTCCGCCGGCGCCGTAGAAGCCGATGGGGTCGTCCGATTCGTTGCCCGATCCGTAGCCCGTCACCCAGCTGTTCCAGACCCGGCGGCTCCGCATGCCGGTCGTCTGTACCGGCACGATCTGCGTCCGGCCGTCGGGCAAGTAGTCGACGAGCCGGATGTCGGGATTGAACGAACCGGCGTCCGCGAAATCGTCGGCGTAGAACGGCGAGCCGAGCTCTTCGTCGTTGCGAACATTTCGGCGGAGGATGTTGTACATCAGCGTGACGTTCTGGAAATTCGTCTGCGCCGCGGAGCCGTAGATGGTCCCTCGTTGCTCGGCGGCATTGGGATTCTGTGCTTGGGCCGGGCAGGTCCAGCAGGAAATCGCCGCCAGGAGGGCCGCCGCCGGTACGGCCGCCGTGGCACGGCCAAGCCGGCGCCCCAGCGCTTTCGTCGGTTTTTTGGACTTGATCACGGCTCGGCCTTGAAAGTTCGTTTCGCCCGGTTCGTGGACCTGCGTCCGAGCATGTCGCGGGCGGGAAAATCCCGCGGCCGCCGGCGCAATTCGGCGCATTTCAATTGCTCGCACTATCGTCGTTATCGGCACGATCGCTACGCCAGTTGAGGTCGGCTGTAAACTAGGCAGCCGGTGCCGGCGGAAAGACCCGAATAAAAGGGACCGTGGGAGACGCAGCGGCCGTATCGCCGTACGGCCTGGAACCGCTCAATCAGCGAGCCCTGCGCGACCGAGGGCCGTTCTTCGGTTCGCACGGCGGCGGCGTTGCCGGCATTTGCCGAGAACCCATAGCGACGGCGAGTCGACGACAACCGGCTAGCGCTCGAAGCGGTTATCCAGCGGCATCTGAAAGGCGTCGGCGACGGCCCGGTAGGTAATTTTGCCGGCAAACGTGTTGATCGCCTGCCGAACGGGCCGCAGGCTTTCGGCCGCCCCCAGTATCCCTCGCTCGGCGATCCGCAGCACCCAGGGAAGCGTCACGTTGCACAGCGCGTAGGTGCTTGTCCGGCCGACGGCGCCGGGCATGTTCGTCACGCAGTAGTGCAGCACCTGGTCGACCATGTAGACCGGCTCGCTGTGGGTCGTCGGGCGGCTCGTCGCCACGCAGCCTCCCTGGTCGATCGCCACGTCGATGATCACGCTCCCCGGTTTCATCAACTTGAGGTCTTCGGCCTCGATCAACCGCGGGGCCTTGGCTCCCGGAATCAGCACCGCGCCGATCACCAGATCGGCCCGCCGCAATTGCTCGCGCACCGTGTGCCGGTCGCTGAACAGGCAGTCGACGTTCGGCGGCATCACGTCGTCGAGGTAGCGGAGGCGGTCCATGTTCACGTCCAACAAGCCGATGTTGGCGCCGAAACCGGCCGCCACCTTGGCGGCGTTGGCTCCCACCACGCCGCCGCCGAGCACCGCGATGTTGGCCGGCGCCACGCCCGGCACGCCCCCCAGCAGAATGCCGCGCCCCATCTGCGGGCGTTCCAGATACTTGGCCCCTTCCTGGATGCTCATCCGGCCGGCCACTTCGCTCATCGGAGTCAGCAGCGGGAGCCGGCCTTGGTCGTCGCGCAGCGTTTCGTAGGCCACGGCCGTGGCGCCGCTCTGGAGTACGGCCTCGGTGAGCTTGCGATCGGCCGCAAAGTGGAAGTAGGTGAAGACGATCTGCCCCGAACGCAACCGGGGCCACTCGTCCGCGAGCGGCTCCTTCACCTTGACGATCATCTGGGCTTCGGCGAACAGTTCTTCGGGATCGCCGACCATTCGAGCGCCGGCCGATTCATAGTCTTCGTCGGTCAGCCCGCTTCCGAGCCCGGCCCCTTGCTCGACCATCACCGAGTGCCCGGCGCGGGAGAGTTCCTCGACGCCGACCGGCAGCATGGCCACACGGTACTCGTCACGCTTGATTTCCTTCGGCACGCCGATGATCACCGGGGGAGACTCCGCGAGGGGGCTAGAGTTAGATGTTCGAGCTAGACGTTAGACGGAGAGAAATTGCGATGAGGGGTGAGGCGATGATGGGATGAGGTGAGCTGTCGCAGACGCCATATCCCATTCATCCGCCGCTCATCGGTACTACTAACCTCTGAATTCTTTCCGGCCGCGAAGATTTTATGCGGCAGCTTCGGATCTCCTTCGGTTGCCGTCCTCCTTCTCCCTCCTTCTCCCGTCTTATCTGTGTTCATCTGTGTTCATCTGTGGGAAAATCTCCTCTTCGTCCCCTTCCTTCCTTGGGTTGCGGCCACCCCCGCGCTGGGTTCATCGGTGGGCAATTTTCCGCACGTCCGTTTCGCGTTTTCGCCTCTTTCGCGCTTTCGCAGTTGTCTGCCGTATTCGGTGCCTCGGTGGTGACACCGCTTTTCGTCATTCCTTCGTCATTCGACATTCTTTTCCTCGTTTTCGTCCTCGTCCCAGCCCACCGTGTCGTCGGCCGGGTCGGCTTCGAAATCGTCGTCCGGAGCGCCGATCCCCTCCCCGATTTTATCTGGGTCGTCCCAATCTTCGTCAAACGTGGCGGCCGGGGCGTCCGGCCCCTCGGCTTCCGATTTCTTACGCTTGGCCCGGCGAATCTGTTCCGCCTCGGGGCGCTTCGAGTCGCGGCGTTCGTCGTCGTGCGCCGCGCGAAGGTAAAGCTGAATCGGCACCTCGGAGAACGAGAGGTGATCGCGAAACGTCGTCAGCAGGTACCGCTGGTAGTCCGCGCTGATCGCCTGCGGCTCGTTCGTAAACAGCACGATCGTCGGCGGTTTCGTGCCGACCTGGGTGGCGTAGAAAATCCTCGGCCGCCGGTTGTGATACAGGGGGGGCTCGTTCTTGGCGATCGCCCACCGCAACAGCCGGTTCAGCTCGCCGGTCGACACCCGGCCGCTCGCCTGCTTGAACAGCATCTGTGCGTGGTTCAACAGCGCCTTCATGTTCTTGCCGGTCTGGCCGGTCACGAAGGCGATCGGCACGTGGTGCATCGTCCGAAACGTGTCGTGCAGGTATTGCACCCAGTCGTCGGTCGAGACCTTGCCGGCGTAGAGGTCCCACTTGTTCACCACGAAGATGCAGGGCTTGAACTCCTCGTGTACGTAGTCGCAGAGCTGCTTGTCGACCTGGCTGATCGGCTCCGCGCAGTCGAAGAAAATCAGCGAGACGTCGGCCCGGCGAATGCTCCGCTGGGCCCGGTGCAGTCCGTAGTACTCGATGTCCTCGGCGATCGACTTCTGGCGTTTCACGCCCGGCGTGTCGATGGCGACGAACGTCTTGCCGTCCAGTTCGAACCGGACGTCGACGCTGTCGCGGGTGGTCCCCGGCACCTCGCTGACGATCATCCGCTCACTTTCGGCCAGCGTGTTGACGAACGTGCTCTTGCCCGTGTTGCGGCGTCCGACAATCGCCACTTTCATTACCGGGTCGATCGGCGGGGGCGTGTCGTCGGCGGTCGGGAGCCGATCAAGAATCAGCTGCAGCAGCTCGTCGCGGTGGCGGTTCTGGTGCACGCTCACCGGCAGGAGCACCTGCGGGGAGAGTTCGGCGAACTCGGTGAGGTGCCCGTCGAGCGTGGCGGCGTCGGCCTTGTTGGCGACGCAGATAATCGGCTTGGTGAGCGGCCGCAGGCGGCGGGCCACCTCGTGGTCGAGCGGGGTGATGCCCGTCCGGTTGTCGAGGACGAACAGCACGACGTCGGCCGATTCGATGGCCGTCTCGATCTGCGATTCGATGTGGGCCGTCAGGTTGTCTTCGTCTTCGATCCCCATCCCGCCGGTATCGATCAATTCGAAGTAGCGGTCCCCCTCGTTGATCACGAACGTGACGCGGTCGCGGGTGACGCCGGCGCGATCGTCGACGATCGCCAGCCGCTTGTGAGCCAGCCAATTGAAGAGGCTGCTCTTGCCGACATTCGGCCGACCGACGATAGCGACTTTCGAAAGACCCATGGAAACGAGCGATCTGCAAGTGAGCGGGACGGATTGAAGGGAAACAGGCAATCTATTCTACTGGTGACGGTCCGGCCCGATAAGGACGCGGTGAGGGCGTAGCGGCGAGATTTCGCCCGGTTCCTCCCTGGTTTTGCGTGAATTGCCCTTAACTGAACGGCGAAAAACCCATGGCCGATGCCCGACGGATCGTGCGGCAGCGTTTGGAAAGCTTGAAGCGGGCCGGCGTGACGAGCGTTCCGAAGCCCAAAGGCGGTAGCGCCCGCGGGAAGACTTCGGCCAAGGAGACGTCGGCGAGCGCCGCGACGACGCCGCGAACTCAGGCCGCGTCCGCCAAGCCGGCGGCGTCTTCCGCGAAGCCGGCGTCTTCGGCCAAGCCGATCACCGCGCTCTCGCTCGAGGAGAAAAACGGCGCACTCTCCGTCCTCCGCGAGCAGGTCCGCACGTGTATGCGTTGCCCCGAGCTGTGCACCACCCGTACGCAAACGGTCTTCGGCGTCGGCAATCCGCAAACCAAGCTCGTGTTCCTGGGCGAAGCGCCGGGGGCCGATGAAGACGAGCAAGGCGAGCCGTTCGTCGGTCGGGCCGGCCAGCTCTTGAACAAGATCATCGAGGCTTGCACGCTCAAGCGCGAAGACGTGTACATCTTGAACACGCTCAAGTGCCGGCCGCCGAATAACCGTCCGCCCGAGTCGGCCGAAATGGCCAACTGCCGCGAGTACCTCGACGCGCAGTTGGAGATCATTCGACCGGAGTTCGTCTGCTGCCTGGGCGCGACGGGAGCCAAGGCGTTCTTTCAGGACGAGAATCTCTCGATCGGCCGCATCCGCGGCAAACTCATCGAGCACCGGGGCGTGCAAGTGATGTGCACGTATCACCCGGCTTACCTGCTGCGCAACCCGGCCGCCAAGCGCGACGTCTGGGACGACATGAAGGTGCTGATGAAGGCCATGGGCGTGAAGCTTCCGACGTAGGAAAAAAAGAAGCCGGTCGTCCGCGTCCCGAAGGACTCGCGGAAGACCGGCCTGCAATGGACGCGTCGCCCGAAGCGGCGTTCGACGCCTACTTCTTGTGCGCCTTGTGGCATGAGGCGCAGGCCGTCGTCATGGCCTTGAACGAGGACTGGGCGTCGGCCAGATTCTTGGCCTTGGCGGCGTCGATCACCTTGGCGCTTTCGGCCTGCAGGGTTTTCGCGGCGTCGGCCCATGTCTTGTCCGGACAGCGGCCGTCGTCCAGCAGCGCGTACCCCATTTCGTTCAGTAGGCTGGCGTGGCAGGCCAGGTCGTCCCATGCCTTGTCGTCGGCCGGTCCCGATTCCTTGAGCAACTTGCCGACGGCGGCGCAATGGGGCTGCGTGGCGCCGCGCATCAAGTACTTCGTTTCGGCGGCGCGGGTTTTGCCTTTCGTCACCGCGGCGTCGCCCGTTTGGTAGGCGACGAGCGACATGCCCGCCACGAGGGCGGCGGCGGCTGCGAGCATTCGGTACGACATTCAATTCTCCTTGGCGTGATGAGAAGGGGATGCGACGTCGGCGGCGCCCGCAGATCCGCGATGCGCAGGGAGACGTTGGTGAACTGCGGCGCTCATGATGCGAACGGGTGCGGCGCGAGTCAAACGATTCGTCGCGCAAAAAGTCGATGTCGTAATTGGATATCGACGCACGTCGTCGCGAAGCGTGCGGCGGTGCGCACTTGTGCGAATACGGCGCGCGGCAAGCGACGCGGGTGTGACGGAACCGCGCGAGTCGACGCCGCGGCTACGCATTCGCGGCTCGGCCGACGAGGTTCGATTCCGGGCCCGGCGTGCGACCCGCTCGTCGCCACCCTGAGTTAACCTGGCGAGTTGCCGAGCGTCGAGCCGTCGGGTCGTCGAGCAACGCAGGCCGCCGAGCGATGAGTGAGGATAAAGGCCGAAGGCGGTAGTCCTGAATCGCAAAAGATCGGAGGCGCTGGTCCTGACTCGACTCCGGGCCAATCCGCGCGGAATCACCGGCGAGCGCCGGCCGTGCGAACTCCGTTCCCGCCGGCGACATCTCCCCTCATCTCTTCATCGCATCATCTCATCCGTGTCCCGCATCACCGGCGTTCATCCGCGTTCAGCTGCGGTTAAACCCCCTCCGTCCCTCCGTCCCTCACCCGAATTTGACCGCCCCTATTCCGCCGACGACAATCGACCGCTTCGTTCTCAGTACGCTCACCGTCGGGGAATCTCATGAACCTGCGCTCCTTGTTTCGATCGGCCTGTTTTGCCGCCGTGTTCGCCATGGCTGCGCACGGTTCGGCGGTGTCGAGTTCGGCGACGGCGGCCGAGGCTTCGCGGCCGAACATATTGCTGATCGTCGGCGACGATATGGGCTACGCCGACGTCGGGTTCCACGGCTGCCGCGACATCCCCACGCCCCATCTCGACGCGCTCGCCGCGGCCGGCGTGCAGTGCACGAGCGGCTACGTTTCGGGTCCCTACTGCTCACCCACGCGGGCGGGCCTGCTGTCAGGCCGGTATCAGCAACGCTTCGGGCACGAGTTCAACCCGAGCGGCATGCAGGGGATGCCGGTGACCGAGAAGACCCTTGCCGACCGATTGCAGGCCGCGGGCTACAAAACGGGGCTCGTCGGCAAGTGGCACTTGGGCTCCCAGCCTGAGCACCATCCCGAGCGGCGCGGGTTCGACGAGTTCTTCGGCTTCCTCGGCGGTTCGCACGATTACTTCCGCGACGACGGCATCCTCCGCGGCAGCCGGCCTGTCGAGGAACCGGAATACCTGACCGACGCGCTGGGTCGCGAAGCCGAGGCGTTCATCGAGCGGCATAAGAGCGAACCCTGGTTCTTGTATCTGGCGTTCAATGCCGTCCACACGCCCATGCAGGCAGACGACCCGCGGCTCTCGAAATTCGCCGGCATCAAGAACCCGGTCCGACAAAAGTACGCGGCGATGATGTCGGCCATGGACGACTCAATCGGCCGTGTTCGTAAGAAGCTTTCCGACGCCGGGCTGGCCCAAAATACGCTCGTGATATTCATCAGCGACAACGGCGGGCCGACGATGCCGGGCGTGACGGTGAACGGATCGATCAACGCACCGCTGCGCGGTTCGAAGCGGACGACGTTGGAAGGGGGCGTTCGCGTACCTTTCGTCGTCGCCTGGCCCGGCGTGATTTCGCCCGGCAAGTACGACCAGCCGGTGATTCAGCTCGACCTGCACGCCACGGCGCTCGCCGCGGCGAAGGTCGAGGTTGCCGCCGCCTGGAAGCTCGACGGCGTCGATTTGGTCCCCCATTTCACCGGCAAACGAAGCGACTCCCCGCACGAAGCCTTGTTCTGGCGATTCGGCGGCCAGACGGCGATTCGCATGGGCGATTACAAGCTGGTGCGTTACGACTCGAACGCCGACACGCTCACGGGCCAGGGAGGGCAACCGGTGACGGCGGCAAAACTCTATCGCTTAAGCGACGACATCGGCGAGCAAAACGACCTGGCCGCAAAAATGCCCGAAAAGGTCGCCGAGTTGGAAAAGCGCTGGGCCGCCTGGAACGCCGAACTCGTCGACCCGCTCTGGGGCGGCCAAGGCGGCGGCAAGCGGAAAGCGAAGAAGTAATTGTCCGGCGTGCCACTGGCGGTGCCAGTGCTCTGAAGATCAAAGAGCAGGAGCCGTCGCAATAATCGACACCCGGACGAGAAAAACGTCAGGCCCCGTGCTTGCTCGGAATGCGCCCGACCTCTCACGTCCTTCATAGAGCCGAGCTTTGTTGGTCGCGGTCCGGCTCTGACTCACTCGCTCGCCGTGCGTACGAACACGATCCCTTGGCGAAAACTCTCCTGAGCACCTCATCTCTTCACGGCACCGCGGCGGCCGGCTCGAGAGCCGATCGCCTACGTCCGGTTAGGCTCGTCCGTTTTGGTCCCGATACAATCCGCGACGTAATTCGCAAACGTGGCCCTCATTCCGTCACATTTCAATTCACCGCCAGGACGAATACGACATGGCCGAATTAGTACGACAAAACCTATCGGAGCATGAGTCGTACTGGTCGCTACCAATGCAAGGACGGCGGATTATTCAGCTGAGGCTGGATCACGCTTTTGGCATTGTTCGCTCCGTACTAGCCGCGTCTCTTCTCTCCCTGCTAGCCGCGATCAGCCTCGCCCCGCCGGCCGCCGCCGCTGATCGCTCCGCCGCCGAGCCTTCCCAACCCGCCCGGCACCTCTTCCTGGACCCCGCATTCCTGGAAAAAACCTCGGGCGTCGAGCTCCGCGTCAACCGGGCCGAGCGGCGTGAACTGGTCATCCGTCCCGATCGCCCCTGGGAAAAGCGGATGA
>Ga0163153_10008749_pt1 | contig 10409 bp, 6 predicted proteins | sample OliLakLV19MP6IB1_FD_148629 | JGI IMG/M metagenome (GOLD analysis project Ga0163153, IMG submission 148629) | Freshwater microbial mat bacterial communities from Lake Vanda, McMurdo Dry Valleys, Antarctica - Oligotrophic Lake LV.19.MP6.IB-1 | ecosystem: Environmental > Aquatic > Freshwater > Lake...
CAGTGTAAACAACATTTATGCAGAAGTAGATTTTCTGAAGGGGTTCACGTTTAAAACCAGCTTTGGCGCTGATATCGAATATGGAAAGTCAAGAAGTTATACACCTATATTTTATGTAAGCCCTCAACAGCAAAATGCTACGGATGATTTAGGCAAAGGATACTCAGATCGGATTGACTGGCTTTGGGAGAATACACTCAACTATCAAAAGGAGATAGGCGTTCATCGTGTGAATGCGGTTGCGGGCTACACCTTACAAGAGTCTTCTTCTGAATCTGTCTTTTTAGGTGCTCAGAATTTATTGCGCCCGGGCGAGGACTTCTGGTATGTGAATATCTTCCCGAACCTGGTGAGTCCGAACTTTGCTAGTAACTCGGTCGGCACAAATTTTTCTATGATTTCTTATCTGGCCAGGGCTAATTATACCTATGATAATCGCTACCTGTTTACCGCTACTTTTAGAAGAGATGGCTCTTCAAAATTCACACAAGCTAATCGCTATGCTAATTTCCCATCCTTTGCTCTGGGTTGGAACGCCATCAATGAAAGTTTCATGCAAGACAGTAAGATTTTCAGTAACCTGAAAATACGCGCAAGCTGGGGTATCATCGGTAATGAGAAAATTAATTATCAGCGACAATATTCATTAGTGCAAAATGGAGTTAACGCCTTGTTTGGTCAGGATGTGTTGTATCCGGGTGCTACGTATGGTGTTTCTGGAAATCCAAATTTGAAGTGGGAGAACACGGAACAAATTGACATCGGTATTGAGACCGGATTTTTAAATGATCGCCTTACGGCTGAAATAGATTATTACCACCGCACCACCAGTGATATTCTTATTGATTTGCCGGTGCCGGGCTATTATGGTAATGGTGATGGTGCTGTCATTACGTTTAATGCCGGTGAAGTATTGAATAAAGGTTTTGAAATGAACCTGAAATGGAACAGTGAGGTAAAGGCATTGAAGTATAGCGTGGGTCTGGTGGGCACTACGATTCACAACGAAGTATTGAAAGTGAGTGGAACCGGAGAGTCGGATGAAGCGCTCGTTGGTCTTTTCAACGGACGACAGGTAACGCGCACAATACCGGGTTTACCCATTGGCTCTTTTTATGGGTATAATGTAATCGGTGTGTTTCAAAATTCATCCGAGCTTAACGCGTATCCCCATCTGTCCGCTACGGATGTGGGTGATCTGAAATTTGAAGATGTAAATAAAGATGGCGTGTTGAACAGTGATGATAGAACCAATTTAGGATCACCAATACCAACCATGTTATTCGGTTTGAACATAGACCTGGCCTATAAGAATTTTGACTTCACGGCTGATGTGCAGGGGCAAAGCGGAAATAAGATTTTTAACGGAAAGGAAATTGTGAGACCGGATCCGTACAACTTTGAAAGCAGATATTTGAATTACTGGAATGGTGAAGGAACCAGCAGCAGTGAGCCGAGGCCGAGCAACGGTGGTGTAAACTATGAACCATCTTCACGGTATATCTATGATGGATCCTTCTTACGATTAAGAAATATTTCATTGGGCTACACGCTTCCTCAATCCATTGTCGATAAAGGGGGTATAAAATCAGTGAGAGCATATGTACGCGTTACTAACCTGTTCACATTAAGCAATTTTACTGGCTATACGCCTGAAATAGTAAGTGGCAATCCGGTTCTGAATGGAATTGATGTGGCCACATATCCCGTTCCCAGAATATTCTCAGTTGGATTAAACTTGACATTCTAAAGAAATGAAAAACAGGAAATTACTTCAGATCATTTGGCTGTTCCTTTTTATTCCGTTGGCATGTGAGGATTTTCTCGCGAAGCCGCCACAAGGAGAATTAACGCAATCGAACTTTCCGCTTATTGCCGGTGATGCTTTGCTTGCCACCAATGCCGTGTATAATACCATGCGCGAATCTAATTTCAACTCGGGTCTCTTTCCGCTCTATGATATCATGTCGGACGATGCCAACAAAGGCAGCAACCCGGATGATGGGGCTTCTTCGATCGGGCCGTTTGACCGTTTTGAACATGTTAAGACAGAGCCTGCGATTTTGCGTTGGTGGAATACATTATACAAAGCAATACGGAGAGCAAATGTGGTGATTGAGCGTGTTCCCACGATTAGCATGGATGAAACCCTGCGCAACCGTTATGTCGCTGAAGCCAGATTTCTGCGTGCTGCCTTTTACTTTGATCTCGTACGTGCATGGGGTGGAGTTCCTATGCTCGTTGATCTGGAGCCGAAAATATTGCCCCGAAGCAGCAAAGCGGATATCTATGATCTTATTGAGGACGACCTCTTGTTTGCCATCACCGCGCTGCCGGAAAAATCACAATACAGTTCAAGTGATAGTGGCCGGGCATCAAAGGGTGCTGCCAAAGCATTGCTTGCCAAGATGTACTTATTTAAAGGGAACTTTACCGATGCAGCTGTTTATGCATTGGAAGTGATTAATTCGGGTGAGTATAACCTCGAGGCAGATTTTGACGATGCGAACAGCGTCAATGGCGAGCAGGGTGTAGAGTCTGTTTTTGAAGTTTCTTCTTTTGGTGAGGAAGGCCTTGAGAATGGTGGTAATCAATATGGTAATGTGCAAGGTGTGCGTGGAACACCCAACCGCGGTTGGGGTTTTAATCGGCCAACACTTAGCTTAAGAAGCAGTTTTGAAACGGCAGACCCACGCCTGGAATCTACCGTGATATTTTTAGGTGAAGTATTGGACGGTGTATCCATTGCCGGTGATGGCATTACACCGGATGCAACGGAAGACTCTCACGGTCAGGCCGAAATAGAGTGTTACAATCAAAAAGTGTGGACACCCGGCAATACTGTACCAACTTCCTTTGGTCACAACAGGCGCTTTATTCGATTTGCTGACGTTTTACTTATGGCGGCAGAGGCACTTAATGAAAATAATAATTCATCCCAGGCGTTAGTACATTTGAATCGTGTAAGACAAAGAGCCAGAGAGGGCAACAATGCAATTCTTGCTGATATCAGCAACACCAACAAAGATCAGTTGCGCGACATCATTCTGAAGGAGCGCAGAGTTGAACTGGCACTGGAAGGACATCGGTTTTTGGATCTGGTGCGCACCAATAAAGCAGTTACCGCGCTGGGTCCTCTGGGTTTCATTTCCGGAAAGCATGAGCTGTTGCCGATTCCGCAAACGGAAATCGATTTATCACAGGGAGCATTAGACCAAAATTCCGGATGGGAGAATTAAAATGAATCATTTTAAACATGTTTAACTAAATAATAAATGCGATGAGAACAATTAAATGGATGTTGAGTTTACTGTTGGTTGCCGGAGGGTTCGCCACAGTGTTGAATAGCTGTAAGGAAGATGAACCACCTGCATTAGCATTGGTGAGTATTACAGCAGGAGGTGTTGATTTAAATGGTGCAACCAGTGGAACGGCTGTACCAGTGAATGCGAGCATTGTTGCCACCTTTAACGTGGCGGTTGATCAGGCTACTGCCAGCACAGCCATTTCTCTACTTCGTAACTTTGATGCCGCAACAGTCGCTACAACAATTACGGTGAATGGCGCTGAAGTTACTATAGACCCAACGGATGATTATTATGGAGGTGCATTGTATTTACTTAACGTAGATAAAAGCCTTACCAGCACAGATGGTAAGCCTTTAGCCACCTCATTTGAACGTTCTTTTTCAACGATAGGAACTTTTGAAGTACCCGGAGCCATTGCAAAATGGACATTTGAAGACAATGCCAATGATGTGATTGGAACAAAAGATCCTTCAGCTTCTCAAATTGTTGGCATTACGTATGTAGCCGGTCGTAAGGCAGACGCTGGTAAGGCGGCAAGCTTTAATGGAACAACCAGTATCATCGAAATTTCAAACGGTGATGCACTCATGAATAATGGAAACTGGTCATTGAGTCTGTGGGTGAAAGCTAATTCAACGTTGGCAAAGGGTCAGTTTGTATTGGGATTAGGTGCATTCTACGGATTTCAGATGGAAATCTCTGGTGGCTACAACAACTTTAAAATGGCAGCCTCTTATGCTCACAATGCTCCTGCCGGTGCAGGTGGCTTCAATGAAGACCTTTGGGCCGATGGTGAAGGTAAAACAAAAGATAAGGGTGACTGGCAAGGTTGGACATTCTCAAAAGACTTTGGTACAACGACTATGAGTCCTGTTATCAAAGATGTATGGGCAAATTATGTATTCGTATACAATGCGTCAGCTAAAACCGGAACCGTATACCTGAATGGTGAAAAAATCAAAGAGCAAGACTTTGATCTTTGGCCTGATGGAACAAATCAAAGATTCACTACTGGTCTGAAGTGGAGAGGGACAATGCCAGATGTTCAAAATGAATTGGCCTTAGGATTTATCCAAACCCGTGCCGGCTCTATGTGGGATGCCGAACCTTGGGGTGGTTATGATCAGCCTGGTGCCAATCACTTCCATGGTTTGATGGATGATCTGTTGATTTATCACAAGGTGCTTACCGCTGGAGAGGTATCTACTTTGTATAATTCTGGTAAGCCTTAATTTTTTGGGTTAATTGTTTAAGGATGGGGTTTCTGGAAACAGAAACCCCTTACTTTAAAAAAAAATATAATGATAAAGTGGTTCTGGCTTGTTTCAGTTTTTATACTCACGTTGTCATCGTGTTCCGATAATTCGGGAGATCCACCTAAACCTCCACTACAATTAAGTGAGTTGCGCATAGGAACGCATGTGCTTAATCTTACCGACCCCACTCAGAATTCGGCTGCACCCATTAATCAACCCATCGAAGGAGAATTTTCTGCTCCTCTTGATAAAGCTTCGGTTACGGAAGGTGTGCATCTGAAAATTAAAAATGGAGCAGACGTATCTCTTACCTTTTCATTTCTCGACAGCGATAAAATACTTTCCGGAGTATCAACAACCGATCTTGTACCCAACCAGGACTATGAGCTTACTATTTCAGATAAACTGAAGGGAGCTAATGGAGAAGCTTTTCCGGGCATCACCGTCACGTTCCGTACTATTCCAGGCAAGCTCACAATCACCTCATTAAAAATCGGAGGATTTGAAGTGTTAAATACTTCTCCGGTAACCAATGTTGATCAAAACACAACTATCGATATCACTTTTTCCAACCCGATTAATCCGGCTCATGCATCTTCTTCATTCATTAAGATAATTCACTCAGCCAGTGTGCCTCTTGCATACGTATTATCCGAAGGCAACACACATGTAACCGTAACACCCACTCAAAAACTTCCTTCCATAACACGAAATCAACTTTGGATTTCCAACGAACTGAAAGGGGCAACCCTTGAAACGTTTACCCAATACACAAAATATTTTTATACAGCCGTAGACCCGACACCAAAATTCCCTGTGATTTCGGATGATGAACTGCTCACGCTGGTTCAGCAACAGACATTTAAATACTTCTGGGATTTCGGTCATCCCGTCAGCGGCATGGCGCGTGAACGAAATACTTCTGGTAATACCGTCACGAGTGGTGGATCTGGCTTTGGTCTGATGGCGCTTATTGTAGGGATGGAAAGAAACTTTATCAGCCGCGATCAAGGAATTCAGCAGACAACTAAGATTGTTTCGTTCCTGGAAAAGGCAGATCGCTTTCATGGAGCCTGGTCGCATTGGATCGATGGCAATACAGGTAAAGTAATTCCATTCAGTACCAAGGATAATGGCGGTGACCTGGTAGAAACATCTTTTCTGGTTCAAGGTCTGATTACCTTTCGTCAGTACTTAAAACCTGCAGACACGGTGGGAAATAATCTGATTATCAGAATCAATAAACTTTGGGAGGGGGTTGAGTGGGACTGGTATCGCAAGGGTGGGCAAAATGTATTGTACTGGCATTGGTCGCCAACCTATAACTGGGATATGAACTTTGCCATGTATGGTTACTTCGAACAACAGATCACTTACTTTTTAGCGGCCGCTTCGCCAACACACAGCATTCCAAAAATTGTTTATACCAATGGCTTTGCCAGGAATGGAAGCATCGTTCAGAATAATACTTACTATGGAATAAACCTGAAACTAGGTGGTCTATTCCCATTGTTTTGGGTGCATTATTCTTACCTGGGATTAGATCCTCACTTTACGGATGACTATGCCAACTATTGGGAACAAAACGTGAGTGCCTCACAGATCAACCTGGCCTACTGCGTGGCGAACCCTAAAAAATTTGTCGGTTATAGCGACTCAAATTGGGGCCTTACCAGTAGCGATAACCAGAGTGGATATAATGCACATTCTCCTGCCAATGATCTTGGAGTTATTACTCCAACCGCAGCACTCTCTTCCTTTCCTTATACTCCTGTAGAGTCCATGAGAGCATTGAAATTTTTTTATTATAATTTAGGCGATAAACTATGGGGGCCGTATGGATTTTATGATGCGTTTAATATCACCCAGAACTGGTATGCGAGTTCATATCTGGCGATTGATCAAGGGCCTATCATTGTGATGATTGAAAACCATCGTACTGGTTTATTGTGGAACTTATTCATGTCGGCACCGGAAGTGCAGAGTGCCGCAGTAAAGTTGAATTTTACTTATTAAATATTTATAAAATGAAAACGTTCTTTCGTCTGGCTTTTCTACTGCTCGTACTATCGTGTAGTAAAGCGCCACAAAGTAAGCAATCCAGTATTGATGCCCGCGTTGATTCAGTAATGAGTTTGATGACACTGGAAGAAAAAATCGGGCAACTTAATCTTCCTTCCGCAGGAGCTTTTGTTACTGGTTCGGTTGAAAGCTCGGACATTGCAAAAAAAATTGAAGAGGGAAAAGTGGGTGGCCTCTTTAATATAAAGACGGTGGCCAACATTAAGGCAATGCAAAAGATTTCCGTTGAAAAGACGCGACTTAAAATACCGTTGATCTTTGGTATGGATGTGATCCACGGTTATGAATCCGTGTTTCCAATTCCGTTAGGGTTGAGTTGTAGCTGGGATATGAATTTAATTCAACGCAGCGCCAGAATTGCCGCCATGGAAGCTAGTGCCGATGGAATCAACTGGACTTTTTCTCCTATGGTAGACATTAGTCGAGATCCTCGCTGGGGTCGCGTGTCCGAAGGCAGTGGTGAAGATCCTTACCTCGGTTCTGAAATTGCCCGTGCTATGGTGAAAGGTTTTCAGGGTGATGATCTTTCTGCCAACAACACCATCATGTCATGCGTAAAGCATTATGCTTTATATGGCGCATCAGAAGCCGGCCGTGATTACAACACCGTGGATATGAGCCGTCATCGTATGTACAATGAATACCTTCCCCCATACAAAGCAGCTGTTGACGCAAGCGTGGGAAGTATCATGGCTTCCTTCAATGAGATTGATGGAATTCCTGCTACTGCCAATAAATGGTTGCTTACCGATGTGCTTCGCAAGGAGTGGGCCTTTAAGGGATTTGTGGTTTCTGATTATACGGGAGTAAGTGAAATGATTAATCATGGTTTTGGAGATATTCAAACCGTTACGGCCAAAGCCGTGGATGCGGGTTTGGATATGGACATGGTGAGTGAAGGATTGCTGACCACATTAGGTAAATCCATTCAGGAAGGAAAGATCACCGAAAAACAAATTAATGATGCCTGCCGAAGAATAGTAAAAGCAAAATTTTTATTGGGCTTGTTTGACAATCCCTATAAATATTGCGATGACAACAGGGCAAAGAGTGAAGTATTCAATGCCGCAAACCGGGTTGAAGCGCGCAACACGGCAGCGCAAAGTTTTGTGTTGTTGAAAAATAAAGACAATGTACTTCCGATAAAGAAATCAGGAACCATCGCTTTGGTTGGCCCACTGGCCGATGCCAAAGAAAATATGACAGGCACATGGAGTGTGGCGGCACGATTTTCAGAATCCATTTCGTTGCGCGAGGGATTGCAAAAGGCGGTTGGATCTAATGCAAAAGTAGTTTACGCCAAAGGTTCTAACCTTGCTGAAGATTCGACATTAGAAAAAAACTCAACCTTGTTTGGGAAATCGCTCCACCGTGATAAGCGATCTGCTTCTCAACTTCGCGAGGAAGCATTGCGTATCGCAAGGAGTGCCGATGTGATTGTGGTAGCAGCCGGAGAGGCAGCCGAAATGAGTGGCGAAGCAGCCAGCCGCACGAATATTGAAATTCCGGAAACACAAAGAGATTTGATCAAAGCATTACTTAAAACAGGTAAGCCGGTAGTGTTGGTATTATTTACAGGGCGCCCGCTTGCATTGAAGTGGGAAGAAGAAAATGTGCCAGCAATTTTAAATGTTTGGTTTGGTGGCAGCGAAGCAGGCGATGCCATTGCCGATGTATTGTTCGGTGATGTGAATCCATCCGGAAAACTCACCATGACATTTCCTCAAAATGTAGGTCAGGTGCCGATTTATTATGCACACAAAAATACGGGCCGTCCCTTGAGTGGACCATGGTTTCAGAAGTTTCAATCGAACTACCTCGATGTTTCCAATGAACCTCTTTATCCTTTTGGATTTGGTTTGAGCTATACTGAATTTGGTTATGGTGATGTGAAACTTAGCGCCAGCGAGATAACTTCGACCGATTCATTACGGGTATCGGTTGATGTTACCAACAAAGGCACGCGCGATGGAAGCGAAGTAGTTCAGTTGTACATTCGCGATTTGGTAGGTTCCGTTACACGTCCTGTTAAGGAGTTGAAAGGATTCCAGAAGATTAGCCTGAAAGCAGGAGAAACCAGGACTGTGAATTTCACACTGGGCATGAAGGATATATCATTCTATAATTCTGAATTGAAATTTGTTGCAGAGCCAGGTGAGTTTCATGTTTTTGTGGGAGGCAACTCACGCGATGTGAAACAGGCAGCGTTTACACTGAAGTAGGATTGATTATTGGAATTGGAAGTAGCTAATACTTTAATTCATAGAAATATTCTTTTTAACGATTTGGAGGTTATATCCATCTGGAATTTTTGGGATGGCATATGCGAAATCTCCAATGCTATAAACTTTTTCATAACCCCACTCTTTAACGTTATGAGTTAATGTGCAAGTGTTTGTTACCTCATTACATGAATATTGAACGTCTATCTCCCAATCTGGCGTGCCGATTCCCGCTGAAAAGCTAACCAGATGATGAGTACTAAAATTAACTGGAGATAAAACAGTGAATGAGTAAATACTCATAGCTTCATTAAGTTCATTTTCGGATTTTAGTGATAATGCAGGGATGGATGGTGTAAAGCATAGGGGATGAAGTGTCGAAGTGAAACCGGGCGTCAGTTGTGGATTATTACAAAGATCAATGGCTACGAGATCTTTCACACAAGCATTATAGTAAGGATCAGAAAACTTTATAAGATCTGCATCAAAAAGGATCTTTGTTGATTTCTTTAAACTGTCGGGTAAGGCTGAACAAACCGCGACCTCGTTAATTACATGATCTTTTTTGTACTGTAAAGTGGAGAATGATCCAGGCGAATAATTCAAGTAACCAATTTGCTCTTTCAATTGACCGATTATATTAGTCTCCGTATCGTCTTGATCACAAGAGGCTATCGCAATTAATATAATTGAATAGTACACTGCGAATTTACTATTCCAGAATAATTTATTCATAATGATAAAAAGTTAATTGGTTATTAAAACTCGTTTCATCTGAATTAATTCATCTCTATCTTTAAGATAAACAATGTATATTCCATTTTGAAAGTCGGAAATAGAAATATTAAGTCGATTTATTGAACTGAAATTATGGCATTTCGAAATTCTTCTGGTACTTAGCGTGTTTTGAAGTATGATTTCGGTTTCAATGTCATCTTTAGAGGAATTAGCATCAACATTTTTTACTATTGAAAGCTCTTGTGCCTCTGAGTTCAGCTCAATTTGGTAATTCGAATAATAAGATGAGGTTGAAAAGTAATAGTATCTACCCTTACTACATCCGTATCCACCAAATGATGTGACGTAAATATTGAATGAACCACTACCTGTAACATATAAGTTTGCCGTTTTTCCATTCCCGCTTGGATATAGGTATGCGCTCGCACCTGCACTTAATGTCCAAGTATAACTATTGGCCCAAGGTGTATTTGATACATCGAGGTTGTAGGCGCCTCCGTTACTTACAGTATTATTAGAAAATGTAAGGAGAACTCCATTCATTTTTACTAATACCTCCTCGTTTAATCCTATTGGGTTTGTGCTTGTTAGATTTGTATTTGACGGATCTAAGAAATCCTTCATTTTTTTATTGACATAATTGGGATTAGTATTTGTATTATCATTTCCATTATTCCAGGATTTATTAATTGCACCGTAGTAATCATTGCCCCCATTGCAGACTGAATTACCACCTCTTAACTGTCCGACAACTCTTTTATATTCATCAAATAATTGTTGTTATTAAAAGTAGAGAAAGAGGA
>Ga0163153_10008751_pt1 | contig 10407 bp, 10 predicted proteins | sample OliLakLV19MP6IB1_FD_148629 | JGI IMG/M metagenome (GOLD analysis project Ga0163153, IMG submission 148629) | Freshwater microbial mat bacterial communities from Lake Vanda, McMurdo Dry Valleys, Antarctica - Oligotrophic Lake LV.19.MP6.IB-1 | ecosystem: Environmental > Aquatic > Freshwater >...
GGATTGACCGTGGCGACTTTGCGGGTAGTGGAGAAAAACTCGTCGAAGCCATTGTCCGTGGGCGCGGAACGATTGGGGCCGGCGAAATCGCCGAGGTGCCATTTGCCGAAGTGACCGGTGGCGTAGCCGAGTGGCTTCAAGAACTCGGCGAGAGTCTTTTCGCGAGCGGGGAGGAGATATTTGGACGGAGCGTCGGAGCCGATATCGGCGTTGGCGGAAAAGATGCCGTAGCGAAACGGATGGCGGCCGGTGAGCGCGCTGCCGCGGGTGGGCGAGCAGACGGGAGCGCCGGAATAGAAGCGATCGAAGCGCATGGCGGCGCGGGCCATGGCGTCAAGATTGGGGGTCGAAAGGATGTGATGGCCGTTGTAGGAAGTGTCGCCCCAACCCTGATCGTCAGCCATGGCGAGGATGACATTGGGGGGCGCGGGAGCGGCGGCGAGGAGTTGGAGAAAAAGGCGGCGGCGCATGATGAGTTAGAATGGCCAGTTTACATGCATACGCGGCGACTTATCACCTTTCTGCTGGGAGCCTGGTTCGCATTGATCCTGACAATCGCGGGAGTGGCGGCGACCGGACTTCAAGTAGCGCGGAACGTAGCGAAGGCTCCGCCCGCCGAAGCGGCGCGGGCTTTGTTCGTAGTGGGCGAGCCGATGACCGACCAGATGTTCCGGTATGTGGCGGCGGAAATAAACCGTACGCTCTTTGAATTTTCGGGGCTGGCGGAACTTGGCATTTTGTTGGTCCTGGCCGCGGTATTGCTCGTGCAGAACTACAACCGGGGGGCAACGGTCCTGGCCGGCGTGCTGCTGCTGGCCGCGTTGGCTTCTCATTTCCTGTTGACGCCGCAAGTGGTGGCCCAGGGACGAATACTGGACTTCCGGCCGGTTGAAGTGCTGATAGAGGACAGAGCCCGGTTCGCCAAGCTGCACATGCTGTTTGGGGTGTTGACTGTTTTTCGTTTACTGGCCGGAGTGTGGCTCGGGGGAATCATGCTGTGGCGAGGACCCAACAGCCGGACGCGCCGCATCAGGGGGAATGGCGACAGTGTCGATGACTCCCAGGACAGCCATGTCAATGGGTGAATTCGGTCGATTGACGCTCGTCATGGCGCTGTAGCCTTCGGTGACGAGGAGGACGAGATCCCCAAGTCCGGCGTCGACGGCATCGACCGCGATAACCGCGTCGCCGCGCGGGGTCATCAGATCCAATTCCAGCGGTTGAACGAGCAGGAGTTTTTGACCTTCGTGGCTGGCGTGTTTGTGGGTGGCGGTGACGTCGCCGATGATGCGGGCGATCAGCATAGCTCAAGCGCCTCGATCAACATTAAGCGAGTCGATAATGCCGACGACGGTCATTTCGGTGGGAACTTCGGCGGGCAGAAAGGGGAAGCTGGATTCTTTGCCTTTCGACCAGTAGACCAGTTCATTGGACCCGGCGCCCACTGCGTCGGTAACGACAAGGCGCTTGCCGGTGGGCGCGCCTTCCGGGGTCAGCGGTTGCACCAGGAGCAAACGCTGCGTGGCCAGACCGGGGTCCTTAACGGTGGACCAAACGCGACCGATGACGCGACCGAGGTACATGGATCAGGCGCCCTTGCTGCCTTCGTCGATGGAAAGCGAATCGACGATACCGACGATGGCGGTGTCGACGGGTTTATCCTTGCAGCCTTCCGCCATTCGCGCACTGGAGCCGCTGACGAGGATGACGGTTTCGCGAAAGCCGGCGCTGACCGTGTCTACGGCGACGACGTAGCCGGACTCGTCCTTGCCTTCGGGCGAGACAGGTTTGCAGATGAGGAGTTTCGAGCCGTCCAGGCGCGGGTCTTTGCGGGTGGCGACGATGGTGCCGACGACGCGGGCGAGGATCATTTGCCGTTACTCTTCCCGATGGGCAGGACGCCTTCGAGGCCCGGATGCGGACGCGGGATGACGTGGATAGAGACCAGTTCCCCGACGCGGCGAGCGGCGGCGCCGCCGGCATCGGTAGCGGCGCGGACGGCGGCGACATCGCCTCTGACGATAGCGGTGACGTAGCCGGAGCCAATACGCTCCCAGCCGACGAGGGTTACGTTTGCGGCTTTGACCATAGCGTCAGCGGCTTCGATCATCGCGACCAGGCCGCGCGTTTCGATCATCCCGAGTGCATCGCCCATTAGGCCTCCGAACTTAAGAGTATCGCGTAGAGGGCGGATTAGTCATCTTGCGCTATAACCCGCGGGGGGCTTTCGTCTGTACACCAATGGCTCAGGGCAGAATCAGCCTTCGGTAGCGGCCCTTACATCCTCCTATACACCTGGCCGCGCCGCTTGATCATTAGGAGCGACACGATTCGAATCTCGTCGTCAATCGTGAAAACAATTTTCCAGCCACCCACGCGGGGTTTCCGCAGAACTCCCGTATTTGCTAGTGTTCCTGAGATCCTGGAGTCGTGGAGATCGGAGGCAAGTTCGTCAATTCCAGCGCCGATTCGCTCTTGCAGGTTCCGGTCCAGGCGATTGAAGTCTTTGCGATCCCGGTCAGAGAACTCGAATTGCAGCCAAGCTCTCAGCATCAACCGTTTCGTCCGCCTCAGCCCCAGACTTCAAATCGTTGACATAGTGCCGCAGTTCGAGCAAATCCTCCTCTGGCAGTTCATCCACAATCTCGCGCATCTCATCCCGGACGGTCATGGCCAATCCCCTTCCGTCGCCGAGTATAGCCTCAATCCGGGCTTCCACTCTGACGCCGTGAGTACGCGGGTGCTGCGGCGGCAGGCGTTCGCTAGGCTAGCAGATCCGACGCCGGTTTGACGCGGCCAGCCTTAACGTCTTGATTGCTCTCGCGGATCTGGGCGTTGACTCTGGCATCCTTGATCTCTAAGTAGTCTCTCAGTTCATCCGCGCCCATAATGCCTATGACGGGAATGCCGTCTTTTTCCAAGATGAAGTACTCGTTGCCGGAGTGGGCGCGCTTCGCCAGTTGACCGAGATTTATACGGGCCTTCGTTATGGGAAGGTGGTTGTTGACCATGGAAGCCGTAGTTTTTCTCAAAGGTGTATCCCTGCTAATTGATTACCGTTGATTAACGTATAACAGGGCTACGGAAGGCGCGCAGGATGTCCAAAACGTGTTGCTCAGTCTCCCTTCAATGCTGCTTTGTGCCGATCTTAGGCGAAAACCAGGAATACATAGCCGGGAGCAGGAAGAGCGTTAGCAGGGTCGACGATGCCAGTCCTCCGATGACGACGGAGGCCAGCGGGCGCTGCACTTCCGATCCGGCCGAGGTCGAGAGCGCCATGGGCAGGAAGCCGAGGCTGGCGACGAGCGCCGTCATCAGCACCGGCCGCAGGCGGAGCGTGGCGCCTTCGGGGACGGCCTCTTCATCGGGCATGCCGGCGTCGCGCAGGCGGTTGATCTGGCTCACCATGACGATGCCGTTCAGGACCGCGACGCCGAACAGGGCGATGAAGCCGATGGAGGCGCTGAGGTTCAGGTTCATGCCGCGCAGCCATAGCGCGGCGACGCCGCCGACCAGCGCGAAGGGCACGTTGCAGAGAATCAGCATCGCCTGGCGCATGGAGTAGAACGTGAAATAGAGGAGCGTGAAAATGGCCGCCACCGACAGCGGCAGGACAAGCGTTAGCCGGCCGAGGGCGCGCTCCTGATTTTCAAATTGCCCGCCCCAATCGATGAAATAACCGGGTGGCATTTGCACCTCTTCGCTGACGCGGCGGCGGGCTTCATCGGCGAAGCCGCCCAGGTCGCGGCCCTGCACGTTGCACTGGACAACAATGCGGCGCATGCCGTTTTCGCGGCTTATTACTTCCGGACCGCGGGCGGTGCGAATGCGGGCCAATTGTCCCAGCAGAACGCGCTCGCCGCCGGGCGCTTGCAGGCGGACTTGTTCCAAGGATTCCGGGCGCTGACGGTAGGACTCCGGCAGGCGCACTACAATGCCAAAGCGGCGCTGGCCGTCGATCAATTCACTCACCGGCCGGCCGCCCACCGCGGCTTCCACCACTTCCCGCACATCGTCAATGTGGAAGCCGTAGCGGGCCAGCTCGGCCCGGTCCGGCTCAATGTGCAGCTCGGCTACACCGCTGGCCACCTCCATCTGCGCGTCGGTGGCGCCGGGTACGCGTTCCAGGACGCGGAAGGCGCGCACGGCGAGCGAGTCAAGCACCGCCGGGTCTTCGCCGAACACTTTCACCGCCACGTCGGCCTTGATGCCGCTGATGGTTTCATCCAGGCGCATGGCCATGGGTTGCGTGAAGTTGTAGCCCACACCGGGAACGGCTTCCAGTGCAACGCGCATCTTGGCGATCAGGTCTTCCTTGGTCGCCACCTTCCATTGGGCTTGCGGGTGCAGCAGGACGTAGACGTCGCCGGCGAAGACGCCCATTTGGTCGGTGGCGAGATCCGGGCGGCCGAGTTTGGAGACAATTCCGCTGACTTCGGGGAGCGTCAGCAGCGCTTTTTCCACTTCGATGCTGAGTTTGACGGAATCGGTGAGGGACACGCCGGGGAGCTTCTTCGTCTCGACAAGAATCGAGCCCTCTTCCAAGCGCGGCATGAACTCCGTGCCCAGGAAATGAATGGATCCGAGGGCGACAGCGGCGATGATTACGCCGATGGCAACGGTGAGTATGCGGACGCGGAGAGCGATCAACAAGAGTCGGCGATAGAACGAACGGAGGTGTTCGAACCAGCCGTGGTCATTGTGCGGTTTAACGCCGCGGCGCAGCGCGTAGGAAGCCAGCACCGGCATGCCGAACAGCGCCAGGGCCAGCGAGCCGGCGAGCGCACTGACCACCGTCACCGCCATGGGCCGGAACATACGGCCCTCCAGGCCTTCCAGGAAGAATATGGGCATGTAGACGGCGATGATGATGCCCACCGCAAAGACAATGGGCCGCGCGACTTCATGGGCGGCGGAGCGAATGACGCTGTCGGCATCTTCCCCCTCCGCACGCGCGCCCAGGCGGGCGACGGCGTTCTCCATCATGACCACCGCCCCATCGACGATCATGCCGAAATCCACGGCGCCGAGCGACATGAGATTCGCGGTGACGCCGAACCACTTCATACCGATGAAACCGGCGAGCAGCGACAGCGGAATGACGGCGGCGACGAGCAGCGCGGCGCGGACATTGCCCAGGAAAAGCAGCAGCACGGCCATCACCAGCAGCCCGGCTTCGGCGAGGTTGCGGCGGACGGTGCCGATGGTGCGGTTGATCACTTCACTCTGATCGTAGAAAGGAACGATGTGGGTTCCCGCTGGCATCTTGAGGGATTCCAGGCGGCGTTTAACGCGGGCAATGACTTCGCGGGAGTTCTCGCCCTTCAGCATGATAGCCATCGCGGAAACGGATTCGCCGCGGCCGTCGCGAAGTGTCGCGCCTTGCCGTTGCACCGCGCCAACTCGCATGCTGGCCACGTCGCGCACCAGCACCGGCGTGCCGGCGCGCGAGGCGATGACGATACTCTCCAGTTCAGCGGGTTGGCGGACGCGGCCCTTGCCGGCCACCGTGTACTGCTCACCGGCGAACTCAATAAAACCGCCGCCGAAGTTTTCATTGCTTGACGCTACAGCCTTTTCGACATCGGACAGCGAGAGCCCGTAGCGCTCCAGCGCTTCGGGGCGCACTTCGATTTCATACTGCCGGGTCAGCCCGCCCCACGTCTCCACTTCCACAATGCCGGGCACCGTGCGCAGCAGCGGGCGGATGACCCAATCGAGAAACGCCTTCCGCTCATCAAGCGGCGTTTTGTCCCCTTCAATGGTGAATTGATAGACTTCGCCGAAGGGCGTGGCGTTGGGCCCCAGACCGGGTTCCAGCCCTGCGGGAATGCGGCCGCGCACTTCCTGCAGGCGTTCGTTGACAAGTTGGCGGGCGAAGTACGGGCTGACGGTGTCGTCAAAAACGACGGTGATTTTGGACAGCGCGAACTTCGAAATGGATCGCGCTTCGGTGACGCGGGGAAGACCCATCAGCGTCGTTTCCATGGGGAAGGTGACGAGTTGCTCAACTTCGGCAGGCGGCATGCCGGGGCAGGCGGTGACGACGGTCACCTGGTTGTTGGTAAGGTCCGGGAAGGCGTCAATGGGAAGTTCGAGGAGGCTGAAAACGCCGCCGCCGATGAGGAGTCCGATCGCGGCGAGGACGAGGATGCGATTGCGGAGAGCGGCGTCAATGAGGCGGTTGAGCACGGGCGTCTATTCCTCGGTAAGCGTCGATTTCAGCAGTTCGGATTTCAGCAGGAAGGCGCCGCGCGTAACGACACGTTCGCCGGCGGTGAGGCCGGAAACGATGGCGATGGACCCGCCGGCGCGCGGTCCGGTTTCGACCGGGCGGGCGTGGAATTTGTTGTTGCTGGCGGCGACGAAAACAATGCTGTGGCCGTTCATCTCCTGGATCGATTCCTGCGGGACGTAGAGCGCCTCTCCAGTGCCCCCGGCGGCGAGTTCAGCAGTCGCGTACATCTCCGGCTTCAGTTCGCCACGTGGATTGGCGAGGACGATGCGGGCCTGCACGGTGCGCGTGGCGGGGTCGAGTTGATCGCCGGTGCGGGTGAGGCGGCCGGGGAAGGGACGGTCATTAAAGGCCCGAACGAAGACTTGAGCAGTCATACCGGGGCGCACGCGGCCAACGTACTCTTCGGGAATGGCGGCGAGCATCCAAAGGGACGATAGGTCGCTGATGACGAACAGGTCATCGCCCGGCTTGGCCACGGAACCGGAACTGATTGTGCGGGAAATGACGATGCCGGCGGCGGGGGATCTGACGGGCGCGGTATCGTCATCGTGATCGAATTCTCCGGGCTTGTGACCGGGCGGATCCTCGGCGGCAACTTCCAGGAATTCCTCCAGATGCCGGCGGGCGCGCTGGATTTCCAGGCGGGCGGAATCGACGCCCGCGAGCGCATTCTTAACTTCATTTTCGGCGTGTTCCACCTGTTCCTGGGACGCGGCTTTCAGGTTCAGCAAGCGCCGGATACGATCGCGATTTCGCTCAGCATAGCCGTGTTGGGTTTCCAGGCGCGCGAGTTCCACTTTCGCCTTCTGAAAGGTGCTGCGGGATTCGTGGATGTCGTGGCTGTGCAGGCGGGCCAGTACCTGCCCCTTCTGGACGCGGTCCCCGATATTGACGAAGACTTTCACCACGCGGCCATCAAGGACGGCGCCGGCTTTATGCGTTTTTTCCTCGTCGGCCACCAGGCGTCCAGTGGCGCGAATGAGCAGCGGAACGTTGCGGCGCTCCACATCGACGATCAGCAGACCGGCGGTCTTCTGCAGTTCCGCGCTTAGGCGCACTTGGCCGGGCTCCGGCTTCGTGATTTCGGCGGCATTCGAAGGCTCGGGCTTGGACGCTTCCTGTTTCGTGCCGCAAGCGGCGAGCAGGGCCAGGGCTAATAGCGTGGATCGCTTCAAGGCATCACCCCCATCGCCGATTCGACGGCGGATTCACTCAGGCGGAATTCAGTCACGGCTTGCACGAGAAGCAGTTCGGTTTCCAGGCGGACGCGCTCGGCGTCGAGCAGGCGGAGTATGTCGGCCCCGCCTTCGCGATAGGCCGCCTGGGCGATGCGGTGGGTTTCGGCGGCGTGCGCGCCGAGTTCTTTCAACATGCCGCTCATCTGGTTCTGGCGCAGGCGGTAGCCGGCGTAGGCCGTGCGCACTTCGGCGCGGACCATGGCTTCGGCGGCGGCGGCGTTGGAACGGGCGACACGGGTTTCGGCGCTGGCGGCGGCGATGTTGCCCTGGTTCCTGTTGCGCCAGGGGAGGTCCATATTCAGATACGCCAGCAGTCCGTCGTAGCCGTTGGTTCGTTTGTAGCCGCCGGAGAGGTCGAGGTCGGGGCGGGCGAGGGCGGTTTGGAGTTGTTCGTTGGCAATGGCGGCGGCAACGCCCTGGCGGGCGAGGCGCACTTCGGCGCGGCGGTTTAAGGCTTCGCCGGCATTTTCGTCCGGAATAGCGGAGGCGCCTGCAAGGTCGCCGGCGAGTTTCAAATTACCGGTGAAAACGGTGCGGCCCATTTCGCGCTGCAGATTGATGGCGGCCCGTTCGGCGGCGAGTCCGGCGCCGGAGGCGGCCAGGCGCAGGCGCGCCATTTCCAGGCGGATGCGGATGAGGTCCGCTTCAGCCATGTTGCCTTCGCGGACGCGGACTTCGTGGTAGGCGACGGTCTGGGCAAAGTTAGTGATTGTTTCGTCGTAAATGCCGGCGATGCGGGCGGCGCCGAGAGCGTTATAAAACGCCTCGCGAACGCGAGCGGCGACATGTTGGGCGAGAATGTCGCGCGCGATCCCGGCAAGTTTTTTGTTGACGGTGGCCAGATCGGTACGCCGCTCGCGCTTGCGGGCGGTCTCCAGGGTTTGCGTCAGATAGATGAAATGGTCGTTGTCGTTGAGAGGGCGATAGGGCAATTGCCAGCCGCCGCGGAGGTTTTCAAGCTGCAGGATGAGGCGCGGATTAGGCCTGAGCCCGGCCTGCTCCAAAAGCCCTTGGGCGGTGGAGATACGCCCGTCGGCAGCCGCCAGAAGCGGATGTTTTTCGATGGCCTCGCCGATGGCGCCGGCGAGGGGCAGCGGCGGCTGTGCGATGAGGCTTATGGGGAGAACAAAAGCAGCGATAAATGGGAGCCGGCGCGCTTGCACATGGAGTAGTCTATCAAAGTATAGCCCTAGTGTTTTCAATCATTTACAGGCGCAATCGAGTTGCAGGTAGTAAGCATATTGGCGGAGTTGCCGGGATTAATTTACCTAGAGGCGAAACTTGAACGCAGGGAAGGGGTTGGATGCCTTAGAATCAAGGTGATGACCGCTTTGATTCAAGACGAATCCGGGGCGGCATTGGGGAAAGTACGCCGTCCGGGATAGTGAGGGGACCAAAGCAAGATGAAAAGCCGTGCTTATATAACGCTGGCATCCGTGGGAATTGCCATTTCCGGGATGACGCTGGTGTGGGGACAATCGCCGGAGGCGCCCGTTAATGCCGATCACGCCGATCACGCCGAGTGCGCGTACTTTGGACCGAAGCGGGCGCAGTTCATGGAGAATACGCTGGGGACGGCGAGGCGGACGCGAAGTTCGTTTTCGCAGGAGACTGAGGCGATCGTGGCGCGCTTGGGAGGATTGGATTCCACGCGGCAGTTCATCCCCGGGGGAAGCCGGACGTTTTCGAGCCAAAAGGGGTCGAGTTCGGGCAACGTAGTGGACAAACACATTTTTGGGGTGCTGCAGGAAAAGGGCATTCAGCCAGCGGCGCGGACCAACGATTATGAGTTCGTGCGGCGGGTTTCGCTGGACTTGACGGGGCGCGTTCCGAAGCCGGAGCGGGTGACGGCGTTTGTGTCGGATTCCGATCCGGACAAGCGGGCGAAGTATGTGGATGAGCTATTGAATTCGGCTGAGTGGGTGGACAAATGGTCGATGTTCTTTGGCGACCTTTACAAGAACACGGACCAGGTTCGGGCTACCAATACATTGCGGCGGGCCGAGGGGCGAGAGGCATTTTATAACTGGATTTATAACTCGCTGAAAGATGGCAAGGCGTATAACCGCATGGCGTTTGAGTTGATTGCCGCGGAGGGCCCGAACTCCTGGACGCAAGGCGAATTGAACTGGCAGATCGGCAATCGTACTACGGGCGGGCCCACGCAGGACCACTTTGACCAGATGGCGGCGGCGGCGATGGAGACGTTTCTTGGCAACAGCCATTTCAACTGCATTGTTTGCCACAATGGGCGCGGGCATGTGGATACGCTGAGCCTGTGGGGCAAGAGCGCGAGCCGGATGCAGGCGTACGGATTTGCGGCATTCTTCGCGCAAGCGACGTTCGTGCAGCAGCCGCGCGACCAGCGCCCGGACCCGAATATCTATTATTGGACCGTTGGGCTGAACCGGAACGGAACGTATGCGTTGAACACGACGACTGGAAACCGGCCGCCGCGGCAGCCGGTGTCGGGCGCGCGGGTTGTGGCGCCAGTCTATCCTTTTGGCGATGCAATGACCGCGAACGCCGGGGAATCGTTGCGAACGGCGGCGGCGCGGCTGGTAACTTCGGACTTCAATTTTTCGCGCGCCACGGTGAACTACATTTGGAAGGAACTGATGGTCCGCGGGCTGGTGGAGCCGGTGAATCAGATGGATCCGGACCGGTTGGATCCAGATAATCCGCCACCGGCGCCGTGGACGCTGCAGCCTTCGAACGCCGCGCTGCTGCGTGATTTGGCCCAGGATTTTATCGACAACGGCTACAACCTGAAATCCTTGATGCGGCGCATTACGACATCGGATTCCTATCAGTTAACTGCCCGGTATGACGGACAGTGGAACCCTTCCTGGGATAATTTGCACGCCCGTAGATTGGTCAAACGGCTGTGGGCGGAGGAAGTCTATGACGCCATTGCGCAGACGTCTAACG
>Ga0163153_10008752_pt1 | contig 10407 bp, 7 predicted proteins | sample OliLakLV19MP6IB1_FD_148629 | JGI IMG/M metagenome (GOLD analysis project Ga0163153, IMG submission 148629) | Freshwater microbial mat bacterial communities from Lake Vanda, McMurdo Dry Valleys, Antarctica - Oligotrophic Lake LV.19.MP6.IB-1 | ecosystem: Environmental > Aquatic > Freshwater > Lake...
TACACATGCATACCCTCGAGTCGAATAAAGGCAGGGTGTTGTTTGTTGCCTGGGTCAAAGAGTTTGTACCGGAGGAAGTACACCAGCAACCGCTCTTTCGGGCACTTCACCTCGTAGGTCCCCCCCCTCGATTTATCCTTCAATTTGATACGTTTCACGACGATACTTTTGTCGCGGCCCAAATTGAGCAGCAAGGTATCATTGGTGCTGCCCGGATTGATGGCGGTTCTGATTTCGTGTATGGTATTTGGGGCGCTTCGCCTTTGCCAGTGGTTTGGTGTTTGGTTTTTTTTGTATTTTGCATTCTCTTCCCGACAATTGGACATCCCAACAGAGTTTGCTTAAAAATATACAGTTGCCAAAGGCGAAGCACCCACAAACACAAAACATCCAAAACGAAACACCAATTAGTATTACTTTCACCTCCCCATTTTATTCAAAATTCAATCGTATGTCTGTATCCATGCACACGCCCGACGAGGTGTTGAATTTCATCAATGGCAGTTTTCAAATCTCTGCTTCCGGAAAATTAGAAGTGATCAGTCCGCTAGACGGACAGGTTATTTCAGCAGTACCGCTTTCTGCATATTCGGAACTCGACGAAGCCGTTCAGGCTGCCCGGAATGCGTTTAAGGGCTGGTCGGCGCTCACCCTGAAAGAGCGCGTCCAGTATATTTTCCGGTACCGGAACCTGCTGATCCGGGACAGAGAATCGCTGGCCGAACTGGTGCATCTTGAAAATGGGAAAACCGTGGACGAGGCGCGGGCGGAAGTAGATAAAAGTATCGAGTTGTGCGAATTTGCCTGCTCCATGCCACAGATCGTCAGCAGCGAAATCCAGGAAGTCAGCCGGGGCGTGGAGTGCCGGATTGAGCGCAAACCGATCGGTGTAGTTGCCTCCATAGCGCCTTTCAATTTCCCGAATATGGTGCCCAACTGGACCATTCCCAACGCCCTCGTGCTGGGCAATTGCCTGATTTTGAAACCTTCCGAAATAGTGCCCCTCAGCGCATTGCGTCTGGCAGAATTATTAAAAGAAGCAGGTGTGCCGGACGGTGTTTTCAGCGTCGTGAACGGCGGGCGCGAAATCGTGGAGGGCATCTGCGATCACCCTGATATTCAGGCGGTTACGTTTGTAGGCTCCACCAAAGTCGCCAAAATTGTCTACATCAGGGCTACGTCAAACCTGAAACGCTGCTTGGCGCTGGGCGGCGCTAAAAACCACTTGATCGTTATGCCCGACGCCAACTTGGAAATGACGGCCTCTAATGTGATAGCATCCATGTCGGGTTGCGCGGGGCAGCGCTGCATGGCGGCGGCGGTGATGATCGGCGTCGATCGTGTACAGCCGATTATTGACCGCATGTGTGACGAGGCCCGCAAATTGATTCCTGGAGAAAACCTCGGCGCGGTCATCAGCAAAGAATCCAGGGCGCGCATCGAAGCCTTCATCAATGAGGCAGAACAGGCCGGCGCCAAAGTATTAGTCGATGGAAGAAATACCGTAGTGCCGAACAAAGAAGGCGGGTTTTATGTAGGACCGACCATTGTGGACTATGTCACAGCCGATATGCGGATCGCGCATGAAGAAGTATTCGGGCCGGTCATCGCCATCATACGGGCAAAAAATTTAGATGAAGCCATTGCCATTGAAAATGCTTCTCCTTATGGCAATGCTGCCGCTATTTTTACCGAAAACGGCGGATTTGCCAAAGAGGTGATGGAACGCGCCAGCGCCGGTATGATCGGCGTCAATATCGGGGTGCCCGTGCCGCGAGAACCGTTTCCTTTCGGTGGCTGGAATGATTCCAAGTTCGGCGTTTGTGATATTACCGGAAAGAGTTCCATTGAATTCTGGACGCAGAATAAAAAAGCGTCTATTAAATGGAATGCGGAGGCCAGAACGAACTGGATGAGCTAACTGATAACCAATAACTGATAACTACTTAACCACCATGAGCACACTATTAATGGATCGACAGGCAGCGGTGGAAACCAGCCTTGAACATACACTTTTTTCATGGTCCAAGCAATCGGGCCTGAACCCGTTGGCAATCGAACGCGCCGAAGGTGTTTACTTGTATGATATGGACGGCAAACGTTATCTTGATTTTTCGTCGCAGTTGATGAACGTCAATATCGGTCACGGTAACCAGCGCATCACGGAGGCCGTCAGGCGACAAATGGAGGAGGTGAGTTACGTTCATCCCGGCATGGTAACGGAAGCCAGGGGGGCATTGGGCAAGAAACTGGCTGAGTTGGCACCCGGTAATCTGAGCAAGACGTTTTTCACCTTGGGCGGTTCAGAAGCGATAGAAAACGCGATCAAACTGGCCCGTTTGTACACCGGGCGCCACAAAATCATCACGCAATATCGTTCCTACCATGGCGGCACCTATGGCGCCATCAGCGCGAGCGGCGATCCGCGGCGTTTCCCTATGGACGCGCAACAGATTCCCAATATTATCCGGGTAGAAAACCCGTATTTCTACCGCTGTCCCTGGAACACCGCCTCCCTCGAAGAATGCGGTGAAATGGCCCTGCGAAACCTGGAGCAGGTTATTATGTATGAAAACCCGGACAGTATCGCCGCTATTTTATTTGAAGGCGAATCCGGGTCTTCGGGGTGCCTCAAATACCCGCCTTTTTACCTGAAAAAAGTAAAAGCGCTGGCAGAACGACATGGTATTCTGTTGATTGACGACGAAGTGATGAGCGGTTTTGGGCGTACCGGCAAATGGTTTGCCTGTGAACACCACGACGTAGTCCCCGACATCATGTGCATGGCCAAAGGCATCACTTCCGGCTATATTCCTTTGGGCGCGATGATCGTTTCGGAACCAATTGCCCGGCATTTCGACGACAAATTTTTGGCCATCGGCCTCACCTACTCAGCCCATGCGGTGGCCTGCGCTGCGGCGCTGGAGAATATTCAGGTGCTCGAAGAGGAAGGTATGGTGGAAAATGCAGCCCGTATGGGTGCTTATATGGAGACGAAAGTGAAAGATCTGCAGGAAAAACACCCTTCTATCGGCGATTTCAGAAACACCGGATTATTGGGTTGTATTGAATTGGTGAGAAACCGCAAAACCAAAGAACCTATTGCTCCCTGGAACGCTAAACCTCAGGATATGGGCATTACAAGTAAAGTAGCCGCCGCCGTGCAGGCCAACGGAATGTTTACTTTTGTGCGTTGGAACTGGATATTTACCGCTCCCCCACTCTGTATCACGGAAGCGCAAATTGACGAGGGACTGGAAATTATCAGTAAAGCCATATCTATTGCCGACGAATATTACCACTGAGCACTATGTCGAAAATCGTTTCCTTACAGGAGGATCATTCCGAATCTTCTTTATACAGCCCTGATTTAGCGCCCGTTCCCGCTCATCAACGAACCTGGAACACTTGGCACCTCGCAGCGCTCTGGGTAGGCATGGCGGTGTGCATCCCGACTTATTTACTGGCTTCGTATATGATGCGCAGCGGACTTGGCTGGGTAGAAACGCTGCTAATCATCGGATTAGCCAATGCCATTATTACCATTCCGATGGTGCTAAATGGCCATGCAGGTGTGAAATACGGCATCCCGTTCCCGGTGCTGGGCAGAGCCTCTTTCGGTACCAAAGGAATACACCTGCCCGCCATCGTCCGGGGTATCGTGGCCTGTGGCTGGTTTGGCATTCAAACCTGGATCGGTGGTCTGGCCTTGTACAGTATTTTCACTGTGGTAACAGGTATGTCGCCTGCCGCAGGACTTTCCGTCGGCAAATTTGTGGGTTTTGCCATCTTTTGGTTGCTCAACATGTATTTTGTCTGGAAAGGCACAGAAAGTATCAAGTGGCTGGAACAATTGTCGGCGCCCATTTTGCTGGCGGGCGGAATACTTCTGATTTACTGGGGGACTGTACAAACCGGCAGTTTCAGCAAAGTACTGGATCAAAGCAAAACCCTGGCGATCCCGACGGCCAGTCTGGTCTACGACGAACAGGGAACCTGGGTACAACTGAATCCACTTCAGAAAAAGGATGGAAGCGCTTATCGGGCGGAAGCAGTGCAGATTATTCCCTCGGGCAAAACTGATCCTGATGTACCCGTCTGGATACCCATGCAGGAACGGATCAAAGTTTCTGATGATAAGATTGCTGCCGCCGGTGTCATATTCAAAGCATCCGTACAAGGCAAAGAAGTGCAGTCTTCTACCCTGGAAGCCAAACCGCTTGTTCAGAATCAGGGCGGATGGTGGTCAAAATTAGGCAAATACCTGTTCTGGCTGACCGCTATGGTAGGTTTTTGGGCGACCATGTCTTTGAGCATTTCAGATATTACGCGATATGCCAAAAGCCAGCGCTCGCAGGTATATGGGCAGTTTTTGGGTTTGCCTGTTACGATGATGCTTTTTTCATTCGTCGGCGTATTTGTGACCTGCGCGGCGATGATTAATTTTGAAGACATCCTGATCGGCGATGACGCACCTTGGGACCCCGTAAACCTGATGGCAAAATTTGAACATCCCTGGGTGGTCGTTATTGCCCAAATCTTTATGATCGTGGCTACCCTGACCACCAATATTGCCGCCAATGTGATCGCTCCGGCCAATGCATTTTCCAATTTGCTGCCGCGCAAAATCAGTTTTAAAACCGGCGGTTTGATTACAGGCATCATCGGTATCCTGATTTGTCCCTGGTTTTTGCTCAATGAAATCAGTTCCCTGTTGCTGTTCGTGAGCGGCCTGCTCGGCCCCGTGCTGGGTATCATGCTTTGCGATTATTACGTCATCCGAAAAACCAACCTCAATCTGGATGCCATGTACGACGAGAAAGGGCAATTTACCTACGGTGGAGGCGGATTTAATCCGGCGGCCCTGATCGCCGCGGCGGCGGGTATCGGACTGGCTTTGGTCGGTTATTGGATTCCGCAACTCGACTTTCTGTACACAGCGTCCTGGTTCACAGGATTTTCCGTTTCTTTCGTCTTGTATTATTTCCTGATGAAACAACAAAAACGTTAATACCCTATGTCAATTCTAATTAAAAACGGACGTGTCGCCAATGCATCGGAAGAATACCAGGCCGACATCTACATCGAAGGAGAAAAAATCGTTGCTATCGGTGCAAATCTTCCCCACAAGGCGGATAAAACCATCGACGCTACGGGAAAAATAGTCATTCCCGGCGGCATCGACCCGCATGTACACTTAGATATGCCTTTTATGGGCACCTTTTCCAGCGACAATTACGAAACCGGTACCCGGGCCGCGCTTTTTGGCGGCACGACGATGGTGATCGATTTTATCCTGCAAACGCAGGGCGATTCCCTGTACAATGCGCTTCGTGTCTGGCAGCAAAAATCGGTCGGCAAGGCGCTGGCGGATTACAGTTACCACATGGCTGTGACGGATTTTAACCAGCAAACTGCCGATGAAGTCGTTGAAATGATTGAAAATGAGGGCATTACCTCCTTTAAAACATTCATGGCCTACAAAGGCGCCCTCATGATCGACGACGGACAAATGGTACAATTGATGCAGGTCGTAAAAAAACACGGCGGCATGGTCACCGTACACGCTACGAACGGCGATATGATCGATTCGCTCATTGCCGAAAACCGGGCCGCCGGCAATCGAGCGCCGCTATACCACTACCTGTCTCAGCCCGAAATCACGGAAGCCGAAGCATCGGCCCGTTTCGCGGATATGTTGTTTTACACGGGTTGTCCGGGTTATATTGTACACCTCACCTGCGAAGGCGCTTTGAATGCCGTGCGGGAAGCCACCAAGCGCAACCAGCACATCAACGTCGAAACCTGCATTCAGTACCTGCTGCTCGACGCGTCCTTATACGAACAGGATTTTGATGGCGCCAAATGGGTGATGAGTCCGCCGCTCCGGCAGAAAAAAGACCAGGAGGCTTTGTGGGCAGGTATCGAGCAGGGGCTGGTGCATGTGGTGGCGACCGATCACTGCCCATTTACCTGGGAGCAAAAACAGATGGGTAAATTAGATTTTGCTAAAATTCCCAACGGGCACCCTGCCATAGAACATCGCATGGAACTGCTGTTTTCGGAAGGCGTCAACAAAGGACGCATTTCGCTGCCGAAATTTGTAGAACTGAGCGCCACCAATGCCGCCAAAAAATTCGGCATGTACCCGCAAAAAGGCACCATTGCCATCGGCGCAGACGCAGACATCTGCATTATGAATCCAACAAAAAAACATACGCTTTCGGCCAAAACCCATCATATGCGCACGGACTACTCCGCTTATGAAGGCCGCGAAGTAACCGGAAAGGTGGAAACGGTTTTATTGCGCGGAAAGGTCGCCATTGAAAATGAACAATGTCTCCTTCAACCTGGATATGGCTCTTTTGTCAAACGAAGTAAAGTAAAATAAAAGAGTATTTGAAGATTCGAGTATCTGACCACTCACGATTCACCACTCACCACTCACGTTTATGCCTAGAATCATCAAATCAGGTTTAATTCAAATGAGCCTTCCCATGACAGAAGGCGAAGGAAGTATCGAAGAAATCTGCAACGCCATGGTGCAGAAGCACATTCCATTTATCGAGGAAGCCGGTAAAAAAGGTGTGCAAATTTTGTGTTTACAGGAAATATTCAACACGCCGTATTTCTGTCCGAGCCAGGACCCCAAGTGGTATGCAACTGCCGAGGCCGTACCCGGTCCGACCGTGGAGATGATGCAGGAGTACGCCAAAAAATACCAGATGGTTATCATCGTTCCGATCTATGAAAAAGAGCAGGCCGGCGTGTTATACAATACTGCCGCAGTCATCGACGCAGACGGAACGTATCTTGGGAAATACCGTAAAAACCACATTCCACACACCTCCGGTTTTTGGGAAAAATACTTTTTTAAACCCGGCAACCTTGGGTACCCGGTGTTTGAAACCAGGTACGCCAAAATCGGCGTGTACATCTGTTACGACCGGCATTTTCCCGATGGCGCTCGTTGCCTGGGCCTGAATGGCGCTGAAATCGTGTACAACCCTTCGGCGACGGTGGCCGGGCTTTCACAATACCTCTGGAAATTAGAACAACCCGCCCACGCCGCCGCCAACGGCTATTTTATGGGTTGTATCAACCGCGTGGGAACCGAACAACCCTGGAACCTCGGCAAGTTTTACGGCAGCTCATATTTTGTAGACCCGCGTGGACAAATCTTCGCCCAGGCTTCCGAAGACCAGGATGAACTGCTGATTGCTGAATTTGACCTCGATATGATTGATCAGGTGCGCTCCACCTGGCAGTTTTTCCGGGATCGCCGTCCTGAAACCTATGGTAAAATAACTGAACTCTGATCCGTATGGCAGAATACACCCGACCACAATCCGAAGAAGAATTCCAACGGAATTTTAAACAAAAAAAGCCCTTGATGAACAGCACCGAGGCTTTTGTGGAAAGTTCCCGCTGCTTGTTTTGCTACGACGCGCCCTGTATCAAAGCCTGTCCGACGCATATTGATATTCCCTTGTTTATCAAGCAGATACACACCGGGAATGTAGACGGCGCCGCAGCAACCATATACGACCAAAACTGGATGGGCAATGCCTGTGGCAAGGTGTGTCCTACCCAGGTGTTGTGCGAAGGCGCCTGCGTACTCAACCACGCACATGTCAAACCTATTGAAATCGGCAGGTTGCAGAACTACGCCACCCGCCAGGTCATAGAAGCGGATAAGCCGCTATACCGGAAAGGAGAACCCAACGGGAAAAAAGTGGCGGTTATCGGCGCCGGCCCTGCGGGAATTGCCTGCGCCTGCGAATTATCCGTTTTGGGATATGCCGTTACTATTTTTGAGGCGCATGAAAAGCCCTCGGGACTGACCGTTTACGGCACCGCCCCTTATAAAATCACCAATGAAGAAGCGCTTTCGGAAGTGGCGTATTTGCAGAAACAATTGGATTTTGACATACAATACCAGTCTCCAATTATTTCAGAAGCGCAAATTCGCGACCTGGAAGCCCGATATGACGCCATATTTCTGGGCGTTGGCATAGGCCCCACTTCTTCGCTGGGTATTCCGGGAGAAGATTTAAACCAGGTCATCGGCGCTGTGGAGTTTATTCAGGACCTGCGTTTTAAAAAACACCATTTACAAATCCCCCAGAGCGTGGTCGTTCTTGGCGGCGGCAATACGGCCATGGATGCCGCTTCCGAATCAGCCCGCATGGGCGCGGAAAAGGTGTACTTAGTGTACCGCCGTTCCAAAGATGCTATGGGCGCTTACTGGTTTGAATACGATCTGGCCCTCAGCGCAGGCGTGCAGGGTGTTTTTAATGCCAGTCCAAAAGAAATATTAGAAAAGGATGGAAAGGTTACCGGGGTGAAATTTATCAAAACGGTGCTGGAAAACGGTCGTTTGTCCGAAATCCCCGGCTCTGAATTTTTCATTGAATGCGATATGGTCATCAAAGCCACCGGACAGGCAAAAATGGGCGATTTTTTAAAGCAGATCAAAGGCTTAACGCTCGATACATCTCAAAGAATAGTAGTTGATCCGATCCGCTATCAGACGACCAATCCGAAATATTTCGCCGGCGGCGATGCTGTCAATGGCGGCGCTGAAGTAGTCAATGGCGCTTACGAAGGCAAACAGGCAGCACTGGGCATTCATCTGTATTTAACAGGCGATTTCAGGCCTGAAAACCCCAAACCCAAACTATAAACATAGCCAAGCGGGATTCCTCTCACTCTCTCACTCTCTCACTCTCTCACCTCTAATACATGGCTGATTTATCCGTCAATTTCGCAGGCATCAAAGCACCCAATCCATTCTGGCTGGCTTCTGCGCCGCCTACCAATTCCGGCTACCAGATCATGAAAGCATTTGACGCCGGTTGGGGCGGCGCCGTGTGGAAAACGCTGGGCGTACCGATCATCAATGTATCGAGCCGTTACGGCGGATTGAATTACCGCGACACCCGCATGTCAGGATTCAACAACATCGAATTGATCTCCGATCGCAGCCTGTCCGACAACCTGCGGGAAATAGAAGAAGTCAAAAAATACTTCCCGCACCACGCCGTGATCGCTTCGCTGATGGTGGAGACCAAGAAAGAATGGGAGCAAATCATCAAAGACGTGGAAAATGCCGGCGCGGACGGCATTGAACTCAATTTCGGGTGCCCGCATGGTATGTGTGAGCGCGGTATGGGTTCGGCGGTGGGTCAGGAACCAGCAGTGCTGGAAACCATTGTCGGATGGGTGATGCAGGCGGCAAAAATCCCCGTCATTACCAAACTCACGCCGAATATTTCCAATATCGAAGACCCCGGACTGGCGGCAGTGAAAGGCGGCACCGATGCCATTTCCCTGATTAATACGATCAAAAGTATTATAGGCATCGACCTGGATACCTTCGCTCCCTACCCTGTTGTAGACGGCAAAGGAACCAACGGCGGCTACTGCGGCCCGGCGGTCAAACCCATTGCCATGAATATGGTGCGGCAACTGGCGCAAAACCCCGAGATCGCCCGTACACCCATCAGCGGCATCGGGGGCATTGAAACCTGGCGCGATGTGGTGGAGTTTATTTTGCTGGGCGCGACTTCCGTGCAGGTTTGCACGGCTGTGATGCACTACGGCTTCGGTATCGTTCGGGAAATGGACAGCGGCCTGCGGCGTTTTATGGATGAACGGGGGTACAACACCATTTATGACTTTGCGGGAAAAGCCCTGCCCAATGTGCTGGAATGGAAAGACCTCAACCTGAGTTATAAGGTGGTCGCCTCCATCAATGCCGATAAATGTATCGGATGCCAGTTGTGTTACATTGCCTGTGAAGATGGCGCGCACCAGGCCATTTCTGTCTCTTCCGACCCGGCCAACAGAATCCCTTCCATCATTGAAGAAAATTGTGTGGGTTGCAACCTGTGTTCATTAGTTTGCCCCGTCGAGGCCTGTATTACCATGGAAGTACAACCGCCCGAAGCAGCGCCGGTGACCTGGGAACAACTGTCAGAAGCCAATGCAATACCCGATTCTTTTAACGACCCGCGCGCCGGAGGGAACGGGCATTATGTGCCGGAACCTCGTTTGGCGTTGCGGAAGTAGTTATTGGTTATTTGTTATTCGTGTGGTAACTCTTGGCTTAAGTAGTTGGTTTAGCCAGGCGTTAATACACGAATAACAAATAACGCGAATAATGGTTAGGGTGCATTCAAATCGCAGTTATGACCTCACCCCCCGGCCCCCTCTCCATTGGAGAGGGGGAGCGAGTACCTTTGGCATTCTCTGATAAGAATACTAAAGGGGAAGTCACCCCCTCTCCATTGGAGAGGGGGCCGGGGGGTGAGGTCATAACTGCGATTTGAATGCACCCTAACCATTATTCGCATTGATAACCAAAAGGGAACGGAATACGCCCCAGTTAACCAATTCCAGCCT
>Ga0163153_10008753_pt1 | contig 10407 bp, 9 predicted proteins | sample OliLakLV19MP6IB1_FD_148629 | JGI IMG/M metagenome (GOLD analysis project Ga0163153, IMG submission 148629) | Freshwater microbial mat bacterial communities from Lake Vanda, McMurdo Dry Valleys, Antarctica - Oligotrophic Lake LV.19.MP6.IB-1 | ecosystem: Environmental > Aquatic > Freshwater > Lake...
CGGAAGGGCCGGGCAGCAGGGGCGCCATCCTGGCGCCCGCCCGCATCGAATCAAGCCACGACGAGTCGACGAGGTGGTTCAGCGATGCTGGCGAAGCGGGCTGGAGCTCGACTAACTGGACTCCGATCAACTGCTCGACATCGTGCAGCGAACCACTGGCAGCGGAGACAGACTCATGAGCATTGCAGAACGATTGCGCAAGGAAGGCGAAGCACGCGGCCGCAGCTCCACCCTCCTGCGGCAGCTGAAGCGCCGATTCAGAGAACTGCCCAAGGGCATCGTGCAGCGAGTGCAAGCTGCCAAGGTCGCCGAGCTCGAGCTCTGGACCGACCGGGTCCGCGACAGCCCGACGCTCGACGGCGTGTTTGCCGCGGGCTGAACCCTCGATGCCGAACCGCGGCTCGACAACGTGGCGCCGGATGCAACCATGAGCGATTCGCAAGCAGAACCGCGGCACCACGCATTCGACAGGCGCGACACGCGCACGAACGTGGACCACTCGCTGTGCCCAGGAACTCACCGCGGTTACAGGAATCGCCGCACGCCGGGTCGATCCCGCGACGGATGGCGCGGGCTTACAGCCAACGATCGGCCACCGCGACCGCCCTGCCGAAGGCGCGACCCAGCGCGCAGACCCCGGCGGTCGAAAGGTGCACGCCGTCTGGTTGCAGGGCCATGCCCGTGGTCTCCACCGCGGCGCAGCGCGGCAGTTCGCCGACGACCGCCAACTGGCCAGCGCGCACCACGTCGACCCCGACGGCGCCGAGCTGCAGCAGGGTGCGGTTGACCAACCCGAGCACGAACGGCGCGCCGGCGGCATTCGTCAGCTGCCGGCTCAGCAAGTCAGCCCGCATCTGCGTCACCAGATCGGCGAGCCGCGCGCGGTAGCCTGCGGCGAGCAGCGGATCGACGGCATCGTTCTCGCCTTGCATCATGCAGATGGCACGGACGCGCGGCTGCAGGCCGAGCGCGCGTGCGGCACCACACGCCGCATCGATGCGGCGCAGCAGCTCGGCGTAGAGTTCGCCGGCGCGGCAATCCCACTCGTTCCACGGGCCAGGCGTCGGTCCGAGCGAGGTGTGGCCGACCGCGAACTTGACGAAGTAGGTGACGGACGTGCCGCGGCACAGCTCATTGGCGAGCGCCATCTCGGGGCCAGTCCAGTCCGGGCCCTGAAAGGTCGTGTTGTTGACGCCGGCCGTGAGCGGTTGCCACGCGGCAGCGACGTCGTTCCAGATCCGCGCCGCCGGCATCGGCCCACGCAGTTCCGCGGGCAGTTCAGCAGTGGCCGCGCGCCCTTCCATGTTGCTCTGGCCGAACAGGACGACGATGTCGGCCACGGCGCCCAGTTCGGGAACGCGCAGTTCGCGCATCGGCGTCACGGCCAGGGCGCCGGGCATGCCGAGCGGCAACTGCAGGTCGAGCACGAGGGCCTGGGCCAGGAAGCTCGCTCCAGCACCGCTACCGACCGGGAAGTTCAGGGTCAGGGCCCAGCGGCCATCCGGGCCGACGACGCCGAGCCCGGCGACGATCGCAGGTTCGAGGTCGAGCCTCACGCCACCGGGCAATGGCACCGGCGCAGCGACGGTGCCGAGCACCAGAGCGACGAGACTGCCCGGCAAGGCCGCCGATACGACCGCCTCGGTGCTGCCGGGGACCACGGCCGCGGCGAGGCGGGGGTTCGTGCCTTGGGCGAGGTCGGGCAGAACGGCGAACGCGAGGGCGAGCAGTCGAGGGCGCATGCTCGCTCAGGGGAGATCCGCCGCCGAGCGCAGGTTCTGTTGCGTTTCCCCAGCCGCCGATTGCCGGACCACCGAACAGATCACGCGGATTCCTGGCAACACGTCGATCAGGAACACGCGCCGTTGGCTGGATTGCGCGGGCACCGTGCTTCGGCGGCTGAAGTCGCAAGGTGGCTGGCGAAGTAGCGCTCGTCAGCGGTCGAGCCCTTGCAGGTGGCGGACGAACTCGAACTCACGGCTGTGTCCTCCGGCTGGGATCGTCCGCGCGCAAGCCGCTGCAGGCCTTCGTCCGTGATGGGCCATCGTCGAAGCCCATCAGGGCCCATCGCTGCCCACAACCACGCGCCGTCGCGCGACCATGCGGCCTGCCATGCGACGCGGGCGCCGCTCGCAATCGTCGCCCACTCGTCCCCTTGCCGCGTCCACACGCGGAGCGTGCCGTCGCTGCTCGCCGTCGCCAGGCGTTGTCCATCCGGCGACCAGGCCACAGAGTTCACGGCGCCGGTGTGGCCGTGCAGCACGCGCGGCGAGTGCAAGGCGTCGAGCGATTCGATGCGGGCGGTGCGATCTTGCAGGGCGATGGCGAGGGCCTTGCCATCGGGCGAGAACGCCGCGTCGACTGCGAGTTCGCCAACCGCCGTGAACGTGCGCAATCGTCGACCACGCTGCGCGGCAGCGTCTGGCGGGCTGCGCTACCGGCAAGTGGAACGTCGACCACCGCGTCGTTGTGGTCGACGACACCAGCGATGGGGGCTGTGCAGAGTCTCGCGATCGACAACCAGGGTGACGTCGTCGTCGGCACCTATGGCGCCAACGGTGTGCAGGGCACCGCACCCTCGCTGCATCGCCTCGATCGGCTCAGTGGTGCCGTCACCGATCTGTTGCCCGGCATGGTTGGCGTGCGCAACGCGGTCTGCGTCGAGCGCAACACGCCCGACACGATCTTCGGTGCCGGGGTGCGGCTCGACGTGGTGCCGGCAGGGGCCCAGTTCACGCTCGTCACGAGTGCTGCAGCGCCGTGGGGAATCGTCGCGGGACTCACGGTCGTTCCCGCCGTGGCGTCGTTCGGGACGTCGTCGGTGTGCATGTCGACCGGCGACTACGCATGGCTCACCGCGCGTTCCGGCCGGCTTCCCTCACCCATGACGCACCGAGCCTGCGCGTAGGACGCGCAGCGCGACCGAGTGCTGGCGCAGTTGCTGTTCGAGGGAGTGGTGCATCCGCGGTGCCATTCTCTGCCCGCGGACCGGGAGCCAGGGTGCAGCCTCATGGAAAAACCTGGCGCCGCCGGCCAACCTCGAAGTCGATCAGGGCTGGATCACGATCGCCACCGCATCCGACGCGCCGAGCGAGACACCGCCGCAGTCGTCGATCCACAAGAACTGCACGGCGAGCGGCAGACCCGCGAAGCCGGGATCGGCCGGGATCGCCAGTGGCAGGTGCGCACACGAATGGACATCGACCGCGACGATCGGCGTGGCGAGCATCGCGTTCGTGTCGACCCAGAGATCGATGCCGAGCAGCGGCTGGCTCGCACCGAGCGCCACGAACGACACCGCGGCCAACGCCGGGCTGCCGGCCGGCACGTCGCCCGCGGACAACGCAAAGCGGCTCTGGCCGACGAACGGTCCCGACCGCGCCATCACGCGTGCCCCGCGCGCGCAGACGCCCGACGGCGCGCCGTAGCGCGCGACGCCGAGCGGCAGTCCGGCGACCTGCACGCACCACGCATCGCCACCGCCCGCGTGCGGCCGGCCGCCGGGCGTCACCACGAAACGTTCGGGGACTTCGGCGTCGATGTGCAGCGCACACCGGCCGCCGGGCGTCACCACGAAACCGGTCGAGTGGAGCGTGCCCGCAGTCACCAGTTCGCCGGCCGGTGTGCGCTGCACATCGACGCCGAAGTCCCCGAACGCGCCGCCGAACACCGCGCCGTAGTCGACGGCGCTGCCGTCGCTGGCGAGCACGACGAGCCAGCCGTCGTTCTGGCCGAGCGGCGACGACCCCGTCGAACCGCGCGACAGCGGCACGTTCGGCGACGCCGACGTGCCGGCAACCGCGACCCGCCCGCCGCCGAGAGAGGTGGCGCGTTCGAACACGTCGTCGGCGCTGCCGCCGACGTAACTCGCCCAGACCGTCGTGCTGCCGTTGCCCGACAGCCGCCAGGCAAAGCCGTCCTTGCCGCCGAACGGCGCGGGGCCGAACACCGAAGGCGAGGTCGGCAAGCCCGGCCCGTCGATCGCGCCGGTCAGCGTCATCGACCCGTCGCGATGCATGGCGATGCCGCGCACATACTCGTTGGCCGGTGTGCCGAGGTAGGTGCACCACCGCAGGATCGAAGCCGTGCCATCGAAGCGCGCCACGAAGGCATCGGCGAAATGTTCGCTGCCGCCGTTGAAGGTCGGATCGTACGCACCGGCCGTCACCGGCAGGTCGGTCGAGTCGGTGGCGCCAGCGACGATCATGTCGCCGTCTGGCGCGATCGCCATCGCGAACGGGTACTCCTCGCCGTCGGAGCCGCCGCAGTAGGTCGATCCGAGCAGGCTCGCACCATCGGCGGCGAAGCGCGTGACGAACAGATCGCTGAACGTGCGGCGCGTGTTCGAGAAGCAGCCCGGCGTGGTCGGGAAGTTCAAACTGTGCACGTGGCCGCTGACCGCGACCTCGCCGTTCGGTGCGATCGCCATCGACGTCGGGTACTCCAGCTGCGCACCGCCGAGGAACGAGCTCCATACAAGGCTCTGGCCGTTCGCTGCGAGGCGCGTGACGAACACGTCGCCACCGAAGTACGTGTAGCCGTCGCCGGTGCCGTTGTGCGTCGTGTCGAACGCTCCGGGCGTGGTCGGGAAGTCGAGCGACGAAGTCCAGCCGGTGACGACCGGGTCGTTGCCGACCGCACCCGCCGCGGCCATGCGGTCGTTCTCGTTGCCGCCGAGATACGTGCACCACAGCAGGCTGCCGGTGCCGGCCGCGAGTCGCGCCACGTAGCCGTCGCCGACGACGCCCGGGATCGGGTTGCTGCCGTTGTAGGACGGGTCGAACGTCGCGGGCGTCACCGGCAGGTTGGTCGACTGCGTCGTGCCGGCGACGAACACGTCGCCGTTCGCCGCGACCGCGATCGCATTGCCGCCGTCGAACACGCTGCCGCCAAGGCACGTCGCCCAGCGCAGGTCGGGATCGATGCAGAGTTCTGCTGCCTCATCGTGGTCGTCGACGCGGAAGCCGAAGCGATCGGCGCCGCGCAGTTCGAAGCGGCACGCCACGGCGATGCGGCGTTCGCCGACCTTGCGGAAGCCGACCGGTGCCGATTGCCGCAGTTCTTCCTGCTCGCGTCCGAGCACCAGTTCGCCGCTCGCTTCGTCGATGCGCAACGAACTCGCACTCTGGACGACGAACTCGATGGCCTCGGCGCGAGCATCGCGCGCGAGATGCAGGTCGTAGGCAAACGCCGCACCCTCACCCGCCGCGGCACGCAACACGAGATCGACGCCGGGTGCAACCTGCCGCTGTTCGACCGCCGCGAACACCCTCGCGCCACACACGTGGGCGCTCGGCTCCGCACCGAACAGGAAGTTGCAGACGGCACCGGTTGCTGCCCTGCCCGCACCTTGGCTCTCGACGGCACCGACCGGCGCGAACGCAATCCGCGCCGCACCGCGCCCGAACTCGAATCCCGCACTGGTCACCAAGACCCATTCACCACGCGCACTCGCCGCGAACCTGATGCCCGCCGGCCACTGCCCCCGGTTCTCGACGAACCCTGTCACCGGACCGAGATCAACCCCCTCATCCTTGGCCATCTCGGCACCCGCAACGAGCGGCGCCGGGCGCTGCACGCCACCGAGCACCACGGCCACCACGACCATCGACGCGAGCAACGTTCTCATCGTGTCACCTCCGCAACAGAGAATAGCCGCCGCCCCGTCGGACCCGCGCCTCGCGCGCAAATCCAGCCGGCCTTCAGCAACGGACCCTTCTTCTGCCTCATCCCCACCCTTCCACCAACACCGGCGAGCAACAACTACCGCGGCCAGCTCGCGCATCCCCTGCTCGGCCACCGCCCGAGCCGCCCACGACGCAGTGATGTCTTCGTCAGCGGATGCGCCGTTCGCCCCGCCGCTCGAGCGAGGAATTGCCGATTGCCTCGGCCGCGGCCTGAGCCGCGGGCGAGGAATCCTGATGCCTCGCGGGCAACCATCACGCGCGAAGCGCGTGATGGTACGCCCGGGAGGAATTGAACCTCCAACCTCTAGATCCGTAGTCTAGCGCTCTATCCAATTGAGCTACGGGCGCGCGTATCGGGCGAGGGACGCTAGCGGCGCTCGCGGCTCCACTCAAGGGCTTTCCTTCGTTCATCGCCGCCACTGGAACGGCCCTCGGCACCTCGGTACCGTGCTCGCCCCTCCGCGGACCTTCCCCTTCCGCGCCCCTCCGAACCCATGTCCACGTTCGATCTCTCCAAGTACGGCATCAAGGTCACCAACGTGCTGCGCAACGCAGCACCCGCCATCCTCTACGAGCAGGCACTTAAGCGCGGCGAGGGCGAGGTCGTCAGCAGCGGCGCACTCGCGGCGCGTTCGGGCAGCAAGACCGGCCGTTCGCCGAAGGACAAGCGCATCGTCGATGCCGAGCCGTCGACGAAGGACGTCTGGTGGGGCGACGTCAACATCAAGCTCGCCGACAAGACGTTCCTGGTGAACCGCCAGCGCGCGATCGACTTCCTCAACACGCGCGACCAGCTCTACGTGGTCGACGGTTTCGCCGGCTGGGATCCCAAGCACCAGATCAAGGTGCGCGTCGTCTGTCTCTCGGCCTACCACGCGCTGTTCATGTGGAACATGCTGATCCGGCCGACGGCGGACCAGCTCACGGCGTTCGGCGAACCGGGCTACGTGATCCTCAACGCGGGCCTGTTCCCGGCGAATCCGCTGACCAACGAGATGAGCAGCGCGACGTCGGTCGGCCTGTCGTTCGAACGCGGCGAGTTCGTCATCCTCGGCACCCAGTACGCGGGCGAGATGAAGAAGGGCGTGTTCACGATCATGAACTACCTGATGCCGAAGAAGGGCGTCATGTCGATGCACTGCTCGGCCAACGAGGGCAAGGGTGGCGACGTGTCGCTGTTCTTCGGCCTGTCGGGCACCGGCAAGACGACGCTGTCGGCCGACCCGCGCCGCGCGCTGATCGGCGACGACGAGCACTGCTGGAGCGACGACGGTGTGTTCAACATCGAGGGCGGCTGCTACGCCAAGTGCATCAACCTCAGCAAGGAGAGCGAGCCCGAGATCTACGACGCGATCCGCTACGGCTCGGTGCTCGAGAACGTCGTCTACGACAAGCAGACGCGGGTCGTGGACTACGGCAACCAGTCGATCACCGAGAACACGCGCTGCAGCTACCCGGTCGAATACATCGCCAACGCGAAGATCCCGTGCGTCGGCAAGCATCCGAAGAACGTGATCCTGCTCACCTGCGACGCGTTCGGCGTGCTGCCGCCAGTCAGCAAGCTGACGCCCGACCAGGCGATGTTCCAGTTCATCTCGGGCTACACGGCCAAGGTCGCCGGCACCGAGATGGGCGTGAAGGATCCCGAAGCGACGTTCTCGGCGTGCTTCGGCGCGGCATTCATGGTCTGGCACCCGACCAAGTACGCGGAACTGCTGGCCGAGAAGATCGCCAAGAACGGCTCGCAGGCCTGGCTCGTCAACACCGGCTGGAGCGGCGGCGGGCACGGTGTCGGCAAGCGCATGAGCCTGAAGTACACCCGCGCGATCCTCGACGCGATCCACGACGGCTCGCTGGCGAAGGCCCAGACGGTCACGGATCCGGTCTTCGGCCTGCACGTGCCGACCGTATGCGCGAACGTGCCGAGCGAGATGCTGATCGCGAAGAACACGTGGGCCGACAAGGCCGCCTACGATGCGAAGGCCAAGCACCTCGCGTCGCTGTTCGTGAAGAACTTCGGCAAGTACGCGGATCGCGCCAGCGAGAAGATCCGCGCCGCGGCGCCGAAGATCTGAGCGAGGTCGCCTCGCGGCGCCAGGGGCGCCGCGGGCGAACTCGATCAGGACCTCCCGCTGCTCCTGCGGCGGCTACACGCCGCCTTGGAGCAGAGGAGCGGTTCGGAGCGAGACGTGCGCACGTAGCATGCTGCGATGCGCGCACACGCCATCTTGCTGCTGTTGTCGATTGCCGGGGCTGTTCCGTCGCAGGCTTCCACGGACCTGCGCGAGCGGATCGAACTGTTTTCCGCCGACCTCGCCGACCTGCAGCGGAGGTACGACGTGCCGATGTCGGGCGAGCGGCGGGCGCGGCTGCGCGCACGCTTCGAGCAGGAGGGGCGCGAACTGGCGGCGCTCGACTTCGAGAAGCTGCCGCGCGATGCGCGGATCGACTGGCTGTTGCTCGACAACCACGTGCGGCGCGAGCTGCAGCGCCTCGACGAGGAGGTGCGTCGCGATGGCGAGATCGCCGAGCTCGTGCCGTTTGCCGCGACGATCACAGGGCTGTGCGAAGCGCGCAGGCGCATGGAGGACGTCGAGGCGAAGGCGGCGGCGGAGACGATCACCGGGCTGGCGTCGGCGATCGGGGCCGTGCGGACCGGGCTGCGCGAGAAGGACTTCGAGCACCTCGATCTGCCGGTTGCCGCACGCGCGGTCGAACGCATGGGCGAACTGCGTCGTGCGCTGCGCGGTTGGTTCGAGTACCGCGACGGTTACGACCCGCTGTTCTCGTGGTGGGTACGCGCGCCGCATCAGGCGGCCGACGCGGCGCTCGGGTCGCTGCAGGAAGAACTGCGCGCGCGCAACGCGAAGCTGGCCGGCGACAGCACGCTGGTCGGTGACCCGATCGGCGAAGCGGCGCTGCTGCGCGAGCTCGGGTTCGAGTGGATCCCGTACTCGCCAGCCGAGCTGGTCACGATCGCCGAACGCGAGTTCGCCTGGTGCGACGCCGAGATGGGCAAGGCCAGCCACGAACTCGGCTGCGGCGACGACTGGCGCAAGGCCATGGCCAAGGTCAAGCAACGACACCGCGCGCCCGGCGAGCAGCCGAAGTTGATCCGGGAACTCGCGCACGAAGCGATCGGGTTCCTCGAGCAGCGCGACCTGATCACGATCCCCGAGATCGCTAAGGAGTGCTGGCGCATGCGCATGATGTCGCCGGCTGCGCAGCGCGTGAATCCGTTCTTCCTCGGCGGCGAGACGATCCAGGTGTCGTTTCCGACCGACGCGATGACGCACGAGGAGAAGCTGCAGAGCCTGCGCAGCAACAACGAACACTTCTGCCGCGCCACGGTGCACCACGAGTTGATCCCGGGCCACTGGCTGCAGCAGTACTCGCAGGCGCGCTACCGCCAGTACCGCGCGCCGTTCGACACGCCGTTCTGGATCGAGGGCTGGGCGCTCTACTGGGAGATGCGGCTCTACGACCTCGGTCTGGCCAAGGGAGCTGAAGATCGGGTCGGAATGCTCTACTGGAGGAAGCACCGCTGCGCGCGCATCGTCTTCTCGTTGAACTTCCATCTCGGCCGCTGGACCGGGCCGCAGTGCGTCGAGTACCTGATCGACCGCGTCGGCCACGAGCCGGCGGCGGCCGAGGGTGAGGTGCGGCGTTCGCTGAGCGGCGGCTACGGCCCGCTCTACCAGGCCGCTTACATGCTTGGTGGCCTGCAGTTGCGTGCGCTGCACGACGAACTGGTGCGGCCCGGTTCGAGCTGGACCGAGCGCGCCTTCCACGATGCGATCCTGCGCCAGAACTCGATCCCGATTGCGGCGGTGCGAGCGGCGTTGCAGGAAGGAATGCCCGGTCGCGACCTCGCCGGCTGGCGGTTCGCCGACCGCTGACGCGACTCGGCGCGCGTGCAGGATACAAGTCTGCGACGAGGCAGGGGTTGCCAACGAGGGGGCGAGTTGCCGATACTCCGCGCCATCTGGTAGGTCGGTCGCAGCGGCGCCCGCAGCCAACCAGCCCTACCAAGGAGATTCATGATGAGAACGCAAGCACGCACGCTGCTCGCGGCCCTCGCCTTCGCCCTACCCACGCTGGCTCAGACGCGAGCCGTGGAAGCGAAGCCGGAAGGTGCCACCGAGAAGCTCTGGAAGATCGAAGCAAGCGGCATCGGTGGTTGAGGCGCGGCCTCGACGGCCGCGAGGATCCGTGGGATCCTCGAAAAAGAGAAGGGCATCAAGAACCTCGTATTCGACACGACTGGCATCGGCTACTTCGAAGCCGGCAAGCACGTGCCGGAGATCGCCGACCTGAACCTCGCGCTGACGAAGAAGCGCGCCGGTCCGGGCGTCTCGATCAAGTCGCTGACGGAAGTCGACATGCCGAAGGCCGACGTGGTCTACGAAGTGTCGATCTCGGGGCTTGGTTGAATGAGCACCGCCATCGAGACGCGTGACGTCTTGAGCAAGATGGAAGGTGTGATCCGCGTTCACCCGAACGGACTGAGCGGCAAGGCGCTGGTCTTCGTGAAGGACAAGAAGGCGGTCGACGCCGACAAGTTCAAGGAAGCCCTGAAGGGTTCCCAGAAGCTGGTGTTCCGCAGGATGGAAGTCGCGAAGGCCTGAGCGCTCTCGCGAAGTGAACGAACGAGCCGTCGCACCTTGGTGGACGGCTCGCGTCGTTTCTGGCGGGCAGGTTGTCGGTGGGAGTGGCTCCT
>Ga0163153_10008754_pt1 | contig 10406 bp, 6 predicted proteins | sample OliLakLV19MP6IB1_FD_148629 | JGI IMG/M metagenome (GOLD analysis project Ga0163153, IMG submission 148629) | Freshwater microbial mat bacterial communities from Lake Vanda, McMurdo Dry Valleys, Antarctica - Oligotrophic Lake LV.19.MP6.IB-1 | ecosystem: Environmental > Aquatic > Freshwater > Lake...
GGTGGGGGGTTGAGCGTCAGCAATAAGAACTCCAACGAGCCGTCCGCCTCCGTTGTCCGGACCACCGTGTCGCGCGCTCCCGGCGGAGACGGCCCGGGCGAACGGGGGACGGTCCCCGGAGCCGCCATCCGCTGCGAGGGCGTCGTCAAGGGCTACGAGCTCGGCGGCCGGGGCGGTCGGCGGGTCGAGGCGCTCCGCGGCGTCGACCTCTCCATCGACGCCCCCGGCTTCTACGGCATCATGGGCGCGTCCGGCTCAGGCAAGAGCACGCTGCTGCACCTGCTCGCGGCCCTCGACCGTGCCGAGCAGGGGCGCGTCATCGTCGGCGGGCGCGACCTGGGCGAGATGACCGAGCGAGAGCTGACAACCTTCCGGCGCGAACGCATCGGCATCGTTTTCCAGCAGTTCAACCTGATCCCCACGCTCACCGCCAAAGAGAACGTGGAACTCCCCGGCGTCCTCGCGGGGCGCCCGGCGCGCGAGCTGCGAGAGCGCAGCGCCGAGCTGCTCAGCGCCCTGGGCGTCGGCCAGCGCGCCGAGCACCGCCCCGACGCGCTCTCCGGCGGCGAGCAGCAGCGGGTCGCCATCGCGCGCGCCCTGCTCTTCTCCCCCGCCCTGCTCCTCGCCGACGAGCCCACCGGCAACCTCGACTCGGTCAGCAGCGAAAAACTCTGGACTCTCCTGGGCGACGTCGCCCGCGAGCACGACACGACGGTCGTGATGGTGACCCACGAGCCCGCGGCCGCGGTCCACTGCGGACGCGTCTTCGTGCTCCGCGACGGGACAGTGGCCGGACAGATCGAAACGGAGGGCCTTGATGCGGGCGGCGTGGCGGCTCGCTACCAGCAGCTTGTCCGGTCGGCGTAGCCGAACGGCCCTGCTCATCGCGACGGTCGCGCTCTGCTCGGCGCTGATCGCCGCGGTCGCGTGCGCCCTGTCGAGCGTCCACGCCGGCGTCGAGTCCCGCGTCGCGGGCACCGTCGGCGCCGCCGACCTGCGCGTCGAGCACGTCGGCCGCCGGTCCTTCAGCCCCGACTACCTCGCGAAGATCGACGCTTGGCCCGAGGTCGAGCTCGCCGTCGGGCGGGCCCGCGCGGCCGTGGCGCTCCGCCGCGCCGGCGCCGCGCCCGACGAACGGCCCCGCGAGCTCACGTTCATCGGCCACGGCATCGACCCGGCCCGCGAATACCGCCTCCGCCCGCCCCGCATCGCCAAGGGCCGCGTCGTCGAGCGTGCCGGCGAAGTCGTCATCGACACCTACGGCGCGAAGGAACTGGGCGCACAAGTGGGGGACCAGCTCCAGGTCGTGCGGTTCGGCGATCCCCTGACGCTCACGCTCGTCGGCATCGCCGAGCCCCCCGCGCTGGGCGTGATCGACTCCGCAGAGGCGTTCGTCACCATCGACCAGCTCAGCGCCATCGAAGGCCTCAAGCCCGGCCTGCGCGAGATCGACATCCTCCTCAAGCCCGACGCGAACGCCGAAAGCGTCGCCCGCGCCCACGCCCCCAAGGGCGACCAGGCCGACCGCGCGGGCGCCGCCGGCGGACTCGAGCTCGAACCGGGTGTCCTCCTCCGCGTCACCGCCAAGATCACCGCCGGACTCCGCGAAAGTATGAAGGCCTCGCAGGTCGGCCTCGCGATCGCCAGCTCGCTGAGCTTCCTCGCCGCGGCGTTCATCATCCTCACCGGCCTCACCACCAACGTCCAGGAACGTCAGCGCGAGCTCGCCGTCGTCCGGTGCATCGGTGGCACCCGCTCCCAGCTCGCCGGGGCGCAGATCCTCGTCGGCGCCGTGATCGGGGCGCTGGGGGCCCTCATCGGCACGCCCGTCGGCGTGCTCGCGGCGTTCGTGCTCGTGCGGGTCTTTGGCGACCTGCTCCCGGCCGGCTTCCGCCTCTCGGGCCTGGGGGTCCTGCTCGCGGTCTTCGGCGCCATCGGCGCCGGAGTCGCCGGCGCGGCATGGCCCGCCTGGCGCGCCGCACGCACCAGCCCCCTCGACGCCCTGAGCGTCCGATCCAAGCCCGCCAGCGTGGTCGGCGTATGGATCTGCCTCGCCGCCGGCCTCCTGGGCGCCGGCCTGCACGCCGCCATCCTCCACTTCTCCCCCACCAACGACGTGCGCTTCTGGGGTGACTCGCTCATCGGCCTGCCCAGCATGTTCGCCGGGTACTTCCTCCTCAGCGTCCCGGTCATGGTGCTCGCGGCCAAGGCCCTGGGCGGCCTCATCACCCGCCTGCTCGCGCTCCCCGCCGGGCTCCTCACCCGCACCGTCCTCGCCACGCCTTATCGCCACGGCTTCACCTCCGCCGCCATGATGCTCGGCCTCGCCCTGCTCATCGCCCTGTGGACCAACGGCCGCTCCGTCGAGCGCGACTGGCTCGGCGCCCTGCAGTTCCCCGACGGCTTCGTCCACGGCCTGAACCTCACCCCCGCCACGCAGCGCCGCATCGAGCAGGTTCCCGGCGTCACAGGCACCGTCGCCATCACCCTCCAGGCGATGAAGACCGACGCGTTCGGCCTCGCCGCGTTCCAGAACTCGAACACCACCTTCATCGCCTTCGAGCCCGAGCCCTTCTTCCGCATGACCAAGCTCACCTGGGTGCAGGGCGACGCGCCCACGGCCCAGCGCCGGCTCGAAGAGGGCGGGGCCATCCTCGTCGCCCGCGAGTTCCTCGTCACCAAGGGCCTGGGCGTCGGCGACAAGCTCAGCCTCAAGTACAACAGCAAGTCGTACGAATTCGAGATCGTCGGCGTCGTCAACTCCCCCGGCCTCGACATCGCCAGCCAGTTCTTCGACATCGGCGACCAGTACCTCGACCAGGCCGTCAACGCCGTCTTCGGCTCACGCAAGGACCTCGTCGAGAAGTTCGGCAACGACGCGATCAACCTCATCCAGATCGGCATCGCCCCCGGCGCCGATCACACGGTCGTCATGGCCGATGTCCGCCGCATCCCGGGCATGGGCATCATCGCCGCCGGCAGCGCCGACGAAGTCAAGGCCCGGATCGGCGAGGTGCTCGGCTCGACCCTCATCGTCTCGAGCGTGGTCGCGATCGGCGCGATGCTCGTCGCGTGCCTGGGCGTTGCGAACCTCATCGTCGCCGGCATCCAGGCACGCCAGTTCGAGTTCGGCGTGCTCCGCGCCATCGGCGCCCAGCGCGGCCTGCTCACGCGACTGGTCGTGGGCGAGGCCCTGCTGATCGCGTTCGCCGCGTGCGCCCTGGGAACGGTCATGGGCCTGCACGCCGCGTGGGGCGGTCAGCGGATGAACAAGGCGCTGGTGGGCATCGAGCTCACCACCCAGGTCCCCTGGGGCGCGCTGGCGGGCGGCTGGGCGGCGCTCACGCTCATCACCCTGCTCGCCGCATGCCCCGCCGCCTGGAGCCTCTCCCGCAAGCACCCGCGCGAGCTGTTGGCGGCAACGAAAGGCTGAAAGGCGTACGCGGAGGTCGCGGAGAAGTGATGAGGAACGCGGAGAATGAGAATTGGACTTGAGAGGCCGGGAAGGGCATCCGCCTTGTTCCTCTCCCATCCAATGTTCTGCTCCGCGTTCCTCCGCGTTCCCCTCCGCGACCTCCGCGTACCGCTTCGCCTTTACTCCCGCGGCCCGGCCGACGCCACCAGCCGGATCACCGGCGACTCCGTGTCCAGACCCGTCCGGATGTCCGCGAAGTCGTTCGGCTCGATCGTCAGGTCCACCGTCGCCCGCCGCAGCCGCGGCCCCGTGTCGTACTCCAGCACGAACACCGCCTCGCGAACGTCACGCAGCAGCGGATACTGATCCGTTACCGTCGGCGGCGTCGTCGCCCCGTCCAGGTACACCAGCCACAGCTCGTAGCTGCCCGGCTGGGTCGCGTCGTCGCGACGCTCGATCCGCGTGATCCGCCCGTTGCCCGCGGCCCGGTCGGCCTCGGTCACGAACTCCAGCGTGTTCGTCGCCAGCGGGTTCTGGGCCGGGTCCGTCGTGTCCGCCGGGTACGGGCTGAAATCCGACCCCGTGCGGATCATCGCCAGCAGCCGGTGCATCACGATCCGGCTCACCACGTGCGTCGACGCCGATTCGGTCGTGTGCTTGTACGACCGCCACGCGCTGTCCAGGGCGCTGAGCATCGCCGTCAGCAGCATCGCGCTGATGCTCAACGCAACCAGCAGCTCGACCATGCTGAAGCCGCGCCGGCGGGAAGAAGAATGGAAACGGGTGTGATGCGGGTTCAATGCAGGCCCTCCTTGTACGTGCCGACGACGGGAACGGTGCTCAAGGGCAGCATGATGCCGTCGGGCATGGGGAGGTCGGGGTTCCAGTTCAGGAAGATGCGGCCGAAGCCGTAGAACGGCACCGGCGTCGAGCCCACCGGCTGCGGGCGGTCGTAGGCGACGTCGGCGATCCCGTCGCCGTCGGTGTCGTAGCCGACCATCCTGGCGCCCGGGATCGTCGGGTGCGCCGGCAGCAGGGCCGGGTCGAGCGACTCGCCGTCGCCGTCGCTGGGCCCGAAGTAGCCCAGCGTCGCGTTGAACTGCGCCGGGTTGCCCACCGGCTCACCCAGGTACTCCAGCGGTCCCTGGCCCGCCACGGGCGCGAACGTGAGCAGGAGCGTGCCGTCGATGTTCGCGTTCCCGCGGACGTCGAGCACCCCCGCGACCACCGTCCCGTTCAGCTGCACGTTCTGCGCCTGCGGCCCGCCGCTGAACGTGTCGGTCGGGCTGTTGAACGACCCGATGTCCACCGAGTAGCCCGGCAGCATCATCGAGCTCTTGGCGATCTCCGCCGCGTTGTCCGCGTCGGGGTTGAGCGCGGGGTTGTCCGGCTCGGTGGGGTGGTTCGAGACGAAGCGCGTCCCGCCCGTGAACTGGATCTTGTTCCGCGAGTGCGTGTACTCGGCCGGCGAGTCCGAAACGATCGACCCCACGAACGTGCAGTTGTGGAAACGCACGTTGTTGGAGTACAGCTTCGTGTCCCGGGCCGCGCCCAGCCGCACCACGCCGTCCACCACCAGCGGGTCGGGGAAGTCGTCGTAGTTGCCCGGCCCGTCCGTGATCAGCCCCGTCGTGTACCGCAGAAAGTCCGACTTGTCCAGCGGCTCGGTCTGCAGCACCGGCAGCCCCTGCGACGGCGACCACTGCATGCGCCCGTACAGCGACCAGTTGGCGTGCTGGTTATCCGCGTACGACCGGATCCACGTCACCCCGACGAACGTGCAGTTCACGTACAGCCCGTTGTTCCCGCGCGGGATCTGCACGTTCTTGAACGTCATGTTCTCATACCGCGGCCGGAAGTACCAGTCGTAGAACGACTGCACCGGCGCGTTGAACGGCATCCGCTCGTAGATGTGCTGGCCCGTCTGCCCCACCACGTACGAATCGCTCAGGTCCCTCCGGTAGAACCGCGCGTGCGCCGGGTTGGAGTCCAGCTCGGTGTACGTCGGCAGGTTCGCGACCGCGATCCCCAGCAGCGTCGCCACCTGCTGGTCGAAGCTCTGCCCGTCCGCCGCCTCCTGCAGCGGCGTCTGCGTCGAAGCGAACGAGCCGGAGTCCAGCACCGGCAGCTCGTCCTCGGGCGCCTCGAACCGCACCGCCGACTCGCCCACCGGCGGGGCGATCGTGCCCCGCACGTACTGCTGGTAATTGCCCTGGGCCGCCGTCCAGTCCTGCTGGCGGGCCTTGAACACCAGCCGCCCGCGCACCTTGGCGTACATGTCCTTGCGGTCGATCACGCCGTCGCGATACCCCAGGACGCGGTCGGGGAACGTCCCGTGAACGCTGTCGGCGTCGAGCAGGTCCTCGCCCGTGTCCCAGCGCCCGTTGTGGTTGTCGTCGTCGAAGCCGCTGACGCCGTTGCGGTTGCGGTCGGGCACGGCCGAGTCGAGCAGCAGCGAGAGGTCGTCGTCGGCGGTGAACTCGGCGCTGGATGACTCGGCCGGCGTGCCCTGCGTCAGCGCGGTCGAGAGCACGACCTTGCCGTCGCGGTTGCCGTCGTAGTGATTCATGAAGACGTCGAACTCGTCGAGGAAACCGTCGCCCGTCGCGTCCTGGTACGAGCCGTCGGGGACGCCGTCGCCGTTGAGGTCCGTGTCGACCGGGATGCCCGCGCCCTCGACGGTGTGCCCGATCCGAAGCCGGTTATCGCCGTCGACGTCGAAGTCCGGCAGCCGCGCGAAGAACGCGTTGAGCTTGGTGTCCAGCGCCCCGCCCAGCCCCAGGAAGTCCGAGCGGACCACGAGCGGGTGCCCGTTGTTCTCGGTGACGCCGGTGTAGTTCGCCCCCAGCTTGCCCGTGATCTGCACGTTCTTGCCGATCATGATGCGCGACGGGCTCACCACCGCGTGGTTGTGCCGCTTGGTGATCCGCACGTCCTGCTGCAGCACGCGCGAAACCGGCCGGAAACGCTGGCCGCTGGAGTCGTACGAATACTGGAAGCTCGAGCCCAGCTCCGTCACCGAGCTGAACCCCGTCACGATGATCCGCACGCCCGAGTCGTCCGCCAGCGGCGCGTAGGTCACCTGGAAGGCCGCCGGACCCGCCGCGTCCTCCCCCGCGCCGTCGATCCCGATCGCGGGCGTCGTCAGCCAGTGGTCCGCGCGGAACTCGCCCGAATCGAACCCCGGCAGCGCCGCCCCGAGCACCGGCGCGTCGGGCGCGTCGGGCATGGTGATGACGTTGCGCTCGGCGCCGAACGCGTTCGCCAGCGCGTGCACGATCCCCGCCGGCGGCGAACCCTCGCTGAACCCGCTCACGGGCGCGAGCCGCTCGATGTCCCCGTCGGTCCCGCTCGCCGTCCCGCTCCACAGCCGCCATCCCAGCTCCGCGTCCACGGCCCCGCGCGAGATCACGAACCGCTTGCACGCCTCGTCGAGCCGGCGCACCGCGACCGCCATCCCCGTCTCCGCCGCCGAGAGCGCCCGCTGCACGTGCAGGTGCGTCTGCGCCGTGCGCAGGTTCCCCTGGCTCACGATCGCCATCGCGACCCCCAGCGAACCGAACATCACGACGAACATCATCGCGAGCACGCTCGCGACGCCCCGCCGCTGGCGGGGCCCGCGCGCACGTCGGCGGCGCCGGTGCGCGGACGAGAACAACGTGGAATCAGCGGCCTGGCGGTGCGCGGTCATGGTGTGCGTCCTCGGGCCTCCGGAACGCGGTCGAGCGGGGAGGGGATTCGCTTTCAATTCAGCCGCTCAGGGAACAACCCACGAGACGGTGACGATGTCGGATGCGGTCGCGTCGAACGGGCCCTGGTACCGGACCGTGACGCTCACCCGCAGCGGGAACTGGTCCACGCGCAGCCCCAGGAAGTCCGGCGGCACCGGCGCGACCGTGTAGTCGTCGGCCCGGACCTGGGCCATGTCGAACGGGTCGATCTTCTGCACGCGCACGATCTGCGTCCAGCCCTGCATCGGCTGCACGTTGCCCTGCCCGTCGGTCATCACCTCGCCGCTGGCGATGATCTCGGGGATCACGCTCCCGAACGCGTCGATCGGCCCCGGCAGGTCCTGGTCGCTCACCCCCGCCGTGCCGTCGTTGGCGAAGACCATCCCGTCGAAGTCGTCGATGTCGTCGAAGTCCCGGGCGGTCATCTCCCCCGGCTCGGGGCCCCAGCCGTTGAGCGTCGCCCCCGGCGGCGTCCCCGTGAGGTACAGCCCCGTCACCGGGTCGTGACGCGGCAGCTTGCGCGTCATCTCCCGGATCTCGTTCGCCAGGTACGTCGCGGTCGCGGCCTGCGTCGACCAGTTGTTCGTCCGCATGAACGCCTGCTGCGCATCGATCAGCGCCAGCACGCCCACCCCGATGATGACGGTCGTCAGCGCCGTCTCCATCAGCGTGAACCCGCGCCGCGAGGCCGGGCGTCCACGCCGCCGCGCCCCCATCATCGTCGCCGGCTCACGAACAGCATCGTCCATGTTCAATCGTCCTTCCCGCGTGCCTTCACCAGTGCCCAGTGCCCGACGCCCAGTGCCTACCCCATTGCCCACTGCCCATTCCCCATTGCCCCTCTTACTTCACCACGCTGCTCATCTTGAAGATCGGCAGAATGATCGATATCGCGATGAACCCCACCACCGACCCCATCAGCACGATCATCAGCGGCTCGATCATGCTCGTCACCGCCTTGATCTTGTCCTTCAGCGTCTTGGCGTAGTACGTGCTGATCTCGTCGAGCACCTCGCCAAGCTTGCCCGACTCCTCCCCCGCCGCCACCATCTGCGCCACCGCACGCGGCATCAGCGGGCTCTTCACCAGCGGCGTCGCGATCTTGCGCCCCTGCTTCACGTTCGTGTACACGCTCCGCCACAGCCCCTTGTACAGCCGGTTCCCCGAGATGTCCCCCGTGATCGCCAGCGTGTCCAGCATCGGCACACCCGCGTTGATCAATTGCCCCATCGTCTGCAGCGACCGCGAGATGTACAGCGCCCGGAACATGCCCTTGACGATCGGCACCGACAGCTTCGCCCGGTCGATCCAGAACCCGCCCAGCTCCGTCTTCGCGAACGCCACGATCGCCCCCACCACCCCGATGATCCCCGCGATCACGAAGTACCAGTACGACACCATGAACGACGACAGGCCCATGAGGAACTTCGTCGCCCAGGGAAGAGCCTCCTCCTTGCCCTTGAACACCCCCGCGAACTTCGGCAGCACGAACGTGAGCAGGAACACCGTGACCCCCACCGCCATCGTCCCGATCACGCCGGGGTAGATGCTCGCCCCGATCACCATCTTGCGGGTCTCCATCTCCTGCCCGATGTACCCCGCGATCCGGTCCAGCATCGCCGCGAACGAGCCCGACATCTCCGACGCCTTCACCATGTTGATGTAGAGCGTCCCGAAGAGCTTCGCGTGCCGCCCCAGCGCTTCGGAGAACTGCTTGCCCGACTCCACGTCGCTGCGGAGCTGGTTGATCACCTTCTTGAAGTTCGCGTGCTCGGTCTGGTCCGCGATCCCCTCCAGCGCCGCCCGGATGTTGATCCCCGCGCGGATCATCACCGCCAGCTGCGTCGTGAAGTCCAGCACGTGCTTCTGCTTCGGACGCCCCGCGTTCATCTCCTTGAACCGCTGCGCAAACGTCGGCTTGAGGTCCTCCGCGCCCAGCGGGTTCACCGCCAGCACGTGCGACCCCCGGGCGCGCAGCAGGGCCGCGGCCGAGGCGGCGCTCTCGGCGGCCAGCACCCCGACCTGCACCTGCCCCTTCCCGTCGCGCACCTGGAATCGATAGTTCGCCATGGAGTCTCACTTGGTGGGGCAGACGTCCCGCCCGCCTCCGCCGCTTGCCTCGTGCCTCAGATCCTCTTGCTCACGCCACCAGCATCCGGTCCAGCTTGTCGGGATACGCCGCCTGCGCGATCGCGTCCTCCCGTGAGATCATCCCGTTGAAATACAGCTCCGCGATCGCCGTGTCCAGGCTCTTCATCCCGATCGCCCGGTTCGTCTCGATCACGTTGGGGATCTCGAACGTCCGGCTCTCGCGGATCAGGTTCCGAACCGCCGGCGTGCACAGCAGCACCTCCACCGCCGGAACCATCCCCGGCGAGTCGATCCGGCTGAACAGCGTCTGGCTCACCACCGCCTGCAGCGTGTTCGCCAGCATCGAGCGGATCTGGTTCTGCTGACCCGCCGGATACATGTCGATGATGCGCTCCACCGTCTGGCTCGCGTTGCACGTGTGCAGCGTGCTCAGCACCAGGTGGCCCGTCTCCGCCGCCGAGATCGCCAGCTGCGTCGTCTCCAGGTCGCGCATCTCGCCCACCAGGATGATGTCCGGGTCCTGACGCAGCGCGTGCTTGAGCCCGCTCGAGAACGTCGGCATGTCCGCCCCAAGCTCCCGCTGCTCGATCACGCACTTGGCCGACTGGAACACGTACTCCACCGGGTCCTCCAGCGTGATGATGTGCGAGCGGTACCGCTCGTTCATCGCCTGGATCATCGCCGCCAGCGTCGTGCTCTTGCCCGAGCCCGTGTCCCCCGTCACCAGCACAAGCCCCCGCGGCAGGTACGTCAGCCTCGTAATGACCTCCGGCAGGCTCAGCTTCTCCAGCGCCGGCACCTTCGTCTTGATCATGCGCATCGACAGCGCCGTCGCCCCGCGCTGGCAGTGCGCGTTCACGCGGTACCGCGCCAGCCCCTCCGCAAAGTACGAGAAGTCCGCGTCCTTGTTCTTGTCGTACGCCACCACCGCCTCCGGCGGCGCCATCTCCTGCATGAACGCCCGCGTCGTCTCCGGCGCCAGCACCGGGAAGTCCATCGGCGTCATCACCGTGTGTACACGCATCATCGGCGAGTGCTTGGCGACCAGATGCACGTCCGACGCGTCCGCCTGGTGCGCGGCCTTGAGAATGTCCAGTAGCTTCATGACGTCGATACTCCAGGAGCGGGTCACCCACCGTTTGCGACGGCAGGAGCGGGGGGGGCGGGGG
>Ga0163153_10008759_pt1 | contig 10404 bp, 7 predicted proteins | sample OliLakLV19MP6IB1_FD_148629 | JGI IMG/M metagenome (GOLD analysis project Ga0163153, IMG submission 148629) | Freshwater microbial mat bacterial communities from Lake Vanda, McMurdo Dry Valleys, Antarctica - Oligotrophic Lake LV.19.MP6.IB-1 | ecosystem: Environmental > Aquatic > Freshwater > Lake...
CGGCGTCATCGGTGCGGATGAGCATATGGTCAGTGAGGCTAACTTTGAAGTGATGGACGGTGTGGAAAAGACCATGCGTGTCATGCAGCCCTATAAGTTAGCTAGTCGAGACTTCAGCCATGAAAACACTGTAATTGATGTCAATGGGACTGAGATTGGCGGCAAAAAGATCGTCGTCATGGCTGGCCCCTGTAGCGTCGAAAGCCGCGCGATGATTCTAGAAACGGCACATAGGGTCAAGGAAGCTGGGGCAACCGTATTACGCGGTGGCGCCTTCAAACCGCGTAGCAGCCCCTACAGTTTTCAGGGCTTGGGCGAAGAGGGATTGAAATACCTGGCCGATGCGCGCGAAGCCACCGGTCTGGCCATTATTACCGAAATTATGAGTGTGGATGAGATCGACCTGGTAGGCGCGTACACCGACATCTTCCAGGTGGGCGCACGTAACAACCAGAATTACTCGCTGCTCAAAGCGCTGGGCAAAACCAAAAAACCGGTCTTTCTCAAGCGCGGTATTAGCGGCACCATTCAAGAATTGCTGATGGGCGCCGAATATATTATGAGCGGTGGCAATATGCAGGTGATGATCTGCGAGCGGGGCATCCGCACCTATGAGACCGCCACCCGCAACACCTTTGATATCAACGCGATACCGCTGCTCAAAGAGTTGACCCATTTGCCGGTCGCTGCCGATCCGGCCCACGGCACGGGCATGGCGAGCTTGGTGCCCGCCATTAGCAAAGCCGCCGTGGCTGCGGGCGCCGATGTGCTCATGCTGGAAGTCCACCCTGACCCCAAACGAGCTTGGAGCGATGGTGCCCAGAGCCTCAATCCTGCCGGTTTTAGCAAATTGATGAACGAATTGCGGCCAATCGCGGCGGCTGTTGGTCGCGAAATCTGACAGGAAGACAGGAAGAAGGGAAAACAAGAAGTATCTTCCTGTCTTCCCTTCTTCTTGCCACCAAATGGAGATGGCGATGGTCAAACGTCTATCAGAGTGCAGTGTTGCTGTTATCGGCCTGGGGTTGATGGGGGCGAGTCTTTGTCTGGATTTGACCCAGGGCAAGCTTTGCCGTGAGGTGCGTGGTGTGGCGCGCCGGACGGCAACCGTATTGGAGGCATTTTTTGCCAGGGCGGTCGATCTGGCGACCAATGACCTGGTAACTGGCGTTCAAGGTGCGGATATTGTAATCCTAGCTACACCGGTGCGTACCATTGTCGAGATGTTACAGGAAATCGGTCCCCATCTGCACCCCGGTGCGGTGGTAATGGATATGGGCAGCACCAAAGCAGAGATCTGCGCGGCGCTGAACACACTGCCAGCGGAAGCGCAGCCGATTGGCGGTCATCCCATGTGTGGCAAGGAGACTGCCGGTTTTGGTGCGGCGGAGGCTGGACTGTATCGTCATGCACCATGGGTGCTCACTCCTCTGGCGCGCACCAGTTCGGTGGCGATCGAGCTTGCCACCGAGTTGGCCCAGGCTGTCGGTGCCCGACCCATCGTCTTAGAAGCCCAACGCCATGATCGGCTGGTCGCCAGCATCAGCCATCTACCGTTTTTGTTGGCCAGCGCCTTGGTGCATACCGTGGCGCAAACTGGTTGTGATGACGAGATGGTCTGGAAACTAGCCGCCGGTGGCTTTCGCGACACCAGCCGCGTGGCCGCCAGTGATACGCGCATGTTTATGGATATTCTCATGACCAATCGAACAGCGGTGCTGGAACAATTGGACAACTTTACACAACACATTACTGAGATCCGAAAACTGCTGGCCCAAGCCGATGAAGCTAATCTGCGTGATAAATTGATGGTGTCGCAGGCGGCGCGAGCAGGGTGGAAGAGAACCGGATAAATAAGTTAATTGTCAATGGAAAATAATTAATTTTTAATCACTTATCCAGGAAAAGATTGGTTATGGCAAAAGGCGATGATATTGAAGAGCGGCTGATTCGATTTGCAGTTCGTCTTCTTAAACTGTGTGCAGCATTGCCTGATACACCAGAGGGGCGGCACGTTCGTGGTCAACTCATACGTAGTGGAACAGCGCCAGCTCCTCATTACGCCGAAGGTCGCGGCGCTGAAAGCACGCGCGATTTTGTCCATAAGTTAAAAATATGTCTCAAAGAACTGAACGAGTCACGCGTTTGGCTATTGATCATCAAAGAAAGCAAAATGCTGTCGTCCGCTGATTTAGTGCAAATTATTCTCGAATGTAATGAGCTTTGCCGCATCATTAGTTCGAGTATCCGAACCGCTCGCGCCAACGCCAGCATTAAAAATTAACCGTTTTCCGTTCTCCATTAATTATTCGACAGAGAGATCTATATGACCCAAATCCAAATCCAATCCGGCCATGCGCTCACTGGTCAGTGCAGTGTGCCGGGTGATAAATCGATCAGCCATCGCGCCATACTATTTGGCAGCATTGCCGAGGGTAAGACGACGGTGCGTAACTTTCTGGACGGGCACGACTGTCGCGCGACCGTTGGTGTGATGCGTGACCTAGGCGTTGAAATTGAGGTGCTCAATCCCACTGAGCTTGTGGTGCATGGGCGGGGGCTGGATGGGCTACAAGAGCCAAACAGCGTCCTCGACTGTGCTAACTCCGGCACAACGATTCGACTGCTGACGGGGCTGTTGGCCGGCCAGCGCTTTCCCAGTTTTCTCAATGGCACCGCCCAGCTCCGCCGCCGACCGATGGGGCGTATTGTCAATCCCCTGCGCGGCATGGGCGCCGACATTATGGGCCGGCAAAATGGCAACTATGCACCGTTGGGCATCCGTCCCGCTCAGTTGCGCGGCGTGGAATATGAGATGCCGGTGGCCAGTGCTCAGGTGAAAAGCTGTCTGCTATTAGCGGGGATGTATGCCAGAGGGCTGACCCTTGTGCGCGAACCTGGCCCTACGCGTGATCACACCGAGCGCATGTTGCGCGCCATGGGCGCGCCGATCGAAGTGATCGGCAATACCGTTCATAGCGAACGCCCCTCCAGCCCCCTCAACGGGATCGACATTGTGGTCGCCAGTGATATCTCGTCGGCGGCCTTTCTGTTGGTGGCCGGTAGCATTATTCCTGACAGCCGGTTGACCATTATGGGCGTGGGCGTCAACCGGACGCGCGTCGGCATTATTGATGCCTTACAAGCGATGGGGGCGCAGATCACTTATCGCAATGAACGCGAGCAAGCGGGCGAACCAGTGGCTGATCTGGAGGTGCGCTATAGTGAGTTGCGCGGCACAACCTTTGGCGGCTCTGGCATTGTCACCATGATCGACGAACTGATGGTGTTAGCCGTTGCCGCCACCCAGGCGCAGGGGCGCACCATTGTCAAAGATGCCGGCGAACTGCGTGTCAAAGAGACCGACCGCATCGCCACAACGGTGACAGAACTGCGCAAAATGGGCGCAAAGATCGAACCCACCGCCGACGGTTTTATCATTGACGGCCCCACCGAGTTACGCGGCGCGCCCGTCGAAAGCCACGGCGATCATCGCTTGGCTATGTCCATGACCATTGCCGGTCTGGTGGCCAAGGGGACGACAACCGTTTATGGCTCTGAAGTCACCGCCGACAGCTTCCCCGGCTTTGAAGTTACGTTGCAGGCGTTGGGCGCGCAGTTGACAGTCAGTGAGTAAACATACAAGGGATTGAGAGATTGCGAGATAAAGGGATTGAGTCTATCGCAGGATGTAATCTCTCAATCTCTCAATCCCCTAACGGGATTATAGATTGATGAACACATATCCTATTTCTGGTAAAACAAATCTGGTCGGCGTCATTGGCTGGCCTGTAAGCCACAGTGTCAGTCCCACCATGCACAATGCGGCGTTTGCTGCGTTGGGCATGGAGTGGTGCTATGTGCCATTACCTGTCCTGACTGATCCCACAGAGCGCATTGCGGAAGCGATGCGAGGATTGCGGGCGCTCGGTCTGCGCGGGGCCAATGTCACTGTCCCACACAAACAAGCAGTTATGCCCCATTTGGATTGGCTCACACCGGCGGCCCAGGCGATTGGTGCGGTAAACACAATCCGAGTTGAGGAAGATGGCAAGCTTTCTGGTGACAATACGGACGCGCGCGGCTTTGTCGCGGATCTGCGCGATCACGGCGTCGATCCGACGGGCAAGCGGGCGTTGGTGTTGGGGGCAGGTGGCTCAGCGCGAGCGATTGTCTTTGGCCTGGCTGAGGCTGGTTGTCTATCGATTACCATACTCAATCGCACCGTGGAAAAAGCGCACGACCTGGCGATGGAAATGCGTATGCCCTTTCCCTTTTGTCGCCTCTCTGGTCATGCCATGCCCGATGAGATTGCGGTGCTGGCAAAGGAAGCGGATCTCATTGTCAACTGCACCTCGCTCGGCATGACGCCCAAAATTGAGGGGTTGCCGTGGGATGAAAGCGTGGCGTTTCGACCAGGACAGGTGGTCTATGATCTGGTCTACAACCCGCCACAGACGCGCCTGCGGCAAAAAGCGACAGCCGATGGCGCGCAGGCAATCGGTGGGCTGGGCATGTTGATCTGGCAAGGGGCGATTGCCTTTGAACGGTGGACTGGGCAACTGCCGCCGGTCGCCGTTATGCGCGCGGCAGCCGAAGCAGTTTTCGCACAATGGAGGGCAGCGTAAGTTCTGATACAGTAAACCCCTGCTGCGTGGGCGGCGCACTGAACATTGGGTTGTAGCAAAAATCTCAAGAGGAGGACAAAGATGGCAACCTTTCCCAGCGTTGATGAGCAAATGGATATGCTTATGCGTGGCGTCAATTTTGGTGATGCACTCACCTATCAGCATATGGCGCGTGAGCTACGGACGCGTCTGGAGGAAAGCTACGCCACGGGTCGCCCGCTGCGGGTCTATTGTGGCTTTGATCCATCGGCCCCCGATCTCCATTTGGGCCACACCGTTCCCATGCGCAAACTGCGTCAGTTCCAGGATCTGGGTCACGAAGTCGTCTTTTTGATTGGCAGCTTTACCGGCACCATCGGTGATCCCAGTGATAAGGAGAGCGCGCGTAGCCAACAATCGCTGCAACGGGCTTTGACGGCTGCGCAAACGTACACCGAGCAAGCATGGCGTGTGCTGGATCGTGAAAAGACATTGGTGCGCTACAACCACGAATGGCTGGTTGAGCTTAATTTTACCGACGTGATCGATCTGGCCAGCCACTTTACCGTGCAACAGTTTCTCGCGCGTGACAACTTTAGTCAACGCTTTGCGCGGGGCGACGCGATCTGGCTACATGAATTTTTCTATGCGCTCATGCAAGCCCAGGATGCCGTAGCGCTGGAAACCGATGTGCAGATCGGCGGCACGGATCAACTTTTTAACTTGATGGCCGGGCGCAAGTTGATGGAGGCCAAAGGCATGAAGCCCCAGGTGATTTTGACCTTTGACATTCTGGTCGGCGTGGATGGCGTCAAGCGCATGAGCAAATCTACCGGCAACTATATCGGCATCAACGAGCCACCGGGTGTTATCTACACGAAAGTTTTGAATGTGCCGGATACCATTATGCGCAACTATGCCGAGTTGGTCACGCGCTGGACGCCGGAAACTATCAATGCACGGCTGGCCCAGGTGGAAAGCGGTGAAGTCGAAATGCGTGCATTCAAACAGCAGTTGGCCGGAGAAATCATCAGCATTTTTCACGGCGATGAGGCCGCCACCCAAGCTGCGACCGATGCGCGCAAAATGTACGAAGGCGACGCGCCCAGTGACGCGCCCACCTTTCACCTGACTGGGGAGATGGGACTGGTTGAGTTGCTTCAGCAGGCTAGCCTGGTGCAGAGCAAAAGCGAAGGACGGCGCTTGATTCAGCAGAATGGCGTGCGCTTGAATGGCGAAATCGTGACCAATGTCGATACCATGATCCGTCCGACTTCTAAGCAAGCACAGATCCTGCGCGCCGGAAAACGAAATTATCTGCGCATCACTATCTAAATGCTGGTTCCGCACGCTCCGCGTGGAGACTTGGGGGCCTTTGGGGCGCAGCAGCAAGACGCGGAGCATCGCAACGAGAAAAGTGCTGGTTCCCATCGCTCTGCGTGGGAACCCCGACCAGACGCTCCGCGTCGCTATTCATTTCAAAAAAAGTAGGGAAAGTGTATCATGACAACCGAGCAGACCTTAAGTCCACACGAAGCTGCGATCCTGCTGGCCTTCACGACGACAGATGAAACCTTGATGTTGCTAGAGCTGGCAAAACGCGGTGGTCTCGACATTGCCCAGGCGCGCTCCGCCGTCGAACGGCTGAAGTTGCGCGGCGCCGTCGATCAAATCGCTGAACAGATTGAGATGATCATAGCGTTGAACGACTTTGGCCAACAATGTCGCGTGCAGCAGATCCCCGAGTTGCGCCTAGTGGATGAGCTGGTCATGCACGGCGCATTGCCTGTGCAAGCCCTACAAATCCGTGCGGATCTGGATCGCGCCGAGGCGGGGGCGGCGTTTGGCGCGTTGCGGCGCAGTGGCGTAGTTGTCATCGAAAACAATGACGCGCGTCTGGCCTCCAACGTCAATCTCAGTGAACTTCAGGCGCGCCAACAGATGGTTGAACAGATCGGTGCTGCCGGCGAATTAGGGCTTGATGAACTTTCCACCGCCGATCAAACCCGGTTGCAGGACAAGCGTCTGCGTCATCTCTTCAAGTTCACTGAGCGCAAAGTGCGCAGCTATGGGTTGACCACGCTTGGTGCTGTCCTGCGCGAACAGGCCGGCGCGGCCCAAGATGAAATCAGTCGCTTGACGCCGGCCATGCTCCAGGATGGCAGTTGGGAGGGCAAACGCTTCCGACGCTATAACATTGGCTTGCCGCCGCGCCTGGTCGCCGGCTATCGCAACCCCTACCGACGCTTCCTGGATAAGACCAAACAGACACTATTAGCGCTGGGTTTTGAGGAGATGCGGGGGTCGCTGGTGGAAAATGAGTTCTGGAACATGGACGCACTCTTTATGCCCCAATTCCACCCGGCGCGCGAAATTCATGATGTCTATTTTGTCGAAGAGCCGACCCACGCCCAAACGATTCCTGAGCCGTATCTGTCGAATGTCGCTGCCGAACATGAAGGGCATTCTAGCAGCGGCAGCCGCGGCTGGGGCTATCTCTTTGACAAGCAGCGCAGCCACCGGTTGGTGCTACGCAGCCAGGGTACGGCGCTGTCGGCGCGCCAACTGGGGTTACAACCCAAAATTCCCGGCAAATATTTTTCTATGGCGCGCTGTTTTCGCTATGATACCGTGGACGCCACCCATGCGCCTGACTTTATTCAAATCGAGGGCATTGTCCTTTCCGAGGAGATGACGCTGCGCCATCTGCTGGGTATGCTCATGCTCTTTGCGCGTGAAGTCGCCCAGGCCACTGACGTGCGCGCAGTGCCGGCCTATTTCCCCTTTACCGAACCGTCGGTGGAGGTGCATATGCGTCACCCCACGCTGGGCTGGATCGAGCTGGGCGGCTCTGGTATCTTCCGCCCCGAGGTGACCAAACCCTTTGGCATTGATGTGCCGGTCATCGCCTGGGGCTTGGGTCTCGACCGCATGGCCATGATGGCGCTGAGCAAAGATGACATTCGCCATCTCTTTACCAACAACCTGCCCAATGGGCTGGCGGATAATCGCGGCTTTTAATCGAATCTCTCAGTCTCTTACTCTCTTAATCCCTTGGTGGTGAAGAGATTGAGAGAGTAAGAGACTGGGCTGCCACACAGGAGGATCAAACCATGCCCACCATTACCGTGCAAAAAGAGGACCTGTACCATCTCGCCGCATTACCGGCGTCTGTTGATCTGGAAGAGCTAGAGGTGCGCTTGATGTTGGTTAAAGGCGAGTTGAGTGTGCGCGGTCGTGACGGACGCAAGCTTAACGCCGCCCAAGCGAACAAACTGCTGGCGGAAGAGAAGTTTGATCTGCGCATTGAGTTAAACGACACCAATCGGCCCGACCTCTGGTCGGTGGAAGGGGTGGCGCGCCAACTGCACAACCATGCGCGTGGCTACGGCAATGATTATACCTTTTTCACCAATGAGATGGTTGAACGTCGCATTGAAGTGGATGCACAACTTGCTAGTCTGCGCCCTTTTATCGGTGGCTTTCTTGCCACAGGGCAAACCCTGACAGAGGCGGGTTTACTGGCCTTTATCGACGCTCAGGAAACGTTGACGCGCAATTTTGGCCGCAAACGACAGACGGTTTCGATTGGTCTCTATCGGGGCGACACGTTGACCTTTCCCATTCGCTATCAGGCGGTTGGCCGTTCAGCCGTGCGTTTTGAACCGCTGGCCCCATCCGGCGAAGCAGGTGCGACCTGGCCCACCGGCGTTGCCATGACACCGGCCGAAATCCTGGAGCAGCACCCCACGGGGCGCGACTATGCGGCGATCTTGGCCGATTGGGAAGAGGTTCCGCTGCTGACCGATGCCCAGGGCCATGTGCTCTCCTTCCCGCCCATTATCAACAGTGCCGACTTGGGACGAGTGCTACCGGGTATGAACGCGCTCTTTGTCGAGGCGACCGGCACTGAGTTGGATCAAGTGTTGTTGACGCTAAACATTCTTGCCACCAACTTGGCCGACCGGGGTTGGATCATCGAACCAGTGACGACGCGCTACCCCTATGACACGCCACGCGGTCAGTCGGTGACGGTTCCGCACCCCATGGCGCTCACGCTGGGAACACCGTTGAGCGACTTTGCCCGCTTGTTGGGGGATCAGATCAGCAGCGCCGATATCCAGGATCGGCTACGCGCTTATGGCGTTGGGGTTGAGGTCGATAACATTTGGGTTACGGCCACGGCGCCCAATTATCGCCAAGATTATCTCCATTCCGTCGATGTGATTGAAGATTACGCCATCAGCCGTGGCTATGGGAGCTTCGCACTTGCCATGCCGGCTGATTTTACGGTAGGCAAGCTCCAGCCGCTGACAGAGTTTGAGGATCTAGTGCGCGATCTGCTGATCGGCTTTGGTTTTGAAGAGGCATTCTGCAATATTTTGACCAGTCTAGAACAGCTGCAACGGCGCATGGGGATCAACGAAGCCGATGTCGGCGCATTACCTTTTCATGGGGGGCATGTAGTGCGCATTGCCAACATTATGAACCGCAACTACGCCTGTCTGCGCGATTGGATCGTGCCTTCGCTGCTGGAGATTGAAGCCCATTCCTTGGGCGCGATCTATCCCCATCGCATTTTCGAGGTGGGCGAAGTGGCGGTGTATGACCCAAGCCACAATCTTGGCGCCCGTACAGAGTCACGCGCCGCGGGGCTAATTGCCAGTGAAGAGGCGTCGTTTGATAGTGCGCAGTCGGTGGTCTATGCGTTGCTGGGGAGCTTGGGTGTGGACTTTCAGGTGCAACCGTGGCAGCACCCTTCCATGATTACTGGGCGCGTAGGGTTGATCACCACACCGGATGGCGCGCCACTCGGCTTTCTGGGCGAATTGTCACCCCAGGTGCTGACCACCTGGGGCGTGCGTACTCCCATTGCTGCCTTTGAATTAGCCCTACCAGCACTCATCGCAGCCCAGTGATTTCATGAAGCCGGTTGTACTCAGAGACCTGACAGGTTTACAAAACCTGTCAGGTCTGGTGGTTTGTGTAAGTCCGATACTACAAGATTGAGGGCTACTATTTCTGAATCACCGGCAGGAAGAGTACACGCAGCGTTGGTTGGAGGATGGGTTCACCCAAGAGCGCAAACTCAGTGAAGTGATCGAGCACACCCATTGCCTTGTTGTTGGCCGCGTCAAGGGTCGTTGGGACGAGTACCCACTGTCCAGTCGCCTCATCGAAGACATAGAGTTTGAGCGTGCCCTCTATGATGCCCAGTCTAGTCAGGTCAGCATCCGTGTAGCCGACTTCCAGGGTGTAGTTGTCATCCAATTGATGGATCACCTCACCCAGACTGTTTGTCGCGTTGAACCGGAAAAGACGTAGCCCTAGCTTGCCCAATGGCAACGGATGGGTTGGCGTCTGCACGGCGGTATAGAGCAGGTTGACCCCGGCGTGCGCTTCCGTGGCCGGCAGATCGAGTTTGACCAAGCCGTCGGCGCTGGCAAAGCGACCCCATTCGATGATGATACAGATGCGCCAGCGTGAGCCGCTGATCCAGATCGATATGCGCCCACGCGCCGCCAGCGTATTCGTCAAGTTGGTGATGAGAATACGGCCATCCTTCACGACGGCACCCACACCGGTGGCGGGTATGGGTTGGCCATTCGCTTCAAGTTCGATCTTCTCGGCTATGACCTCATTCTTGCCCAGGAAGCTTAAGACGCGCCGAGGATCGACTGGCTGGCCATCCAATTCTGCTTCGGGGTTATAGGCGATCACGGGGCGACCATCGACTACCACATGTGGGCTGTTATTGGAACCCAGGGTGATGATGATGCAAACGCGCCAGTTCCGG
>Ga0163153_10008761_pt1 | contig 10401 bp, 6 predicted proteins | sample OliLakLV19MP6IB1_FD_148629 | JGI IMG/M metagenome (GOLD analysis project Ga0163153, IMG submission 148629) | Freshwater microbial mat bacterial communities from Lake Vanda, McMurdo Dry Valleys, Antarctica - Oligotrophic Lake LV.19.MP6.IB-1 | ecosystem: Environmental > Aquatic > Freshwater > Lake...
ACTCCCCCCACCCCCACCGTCAGCCTCGCGCGTGGTAACGGCGCCGAGCTCGAACAGCGTCTCGCGGGCGTCACGCACGGCGTGATCCGCCGGAGGATCGAGGAACGGGAAGTCCTCGATCGAGCCGAGGTTGAGCGAGAGCAGCCGGAGCAGAACGGCCGCGAGGTTCGTGCGATGGATCTCGGGGTCGGTGAACACCGCCCGGGCGCGGAAGGAGGCTTCGTCGTAGAGGCGGATGCAGACGCCGGGGCCCAGGCGTCCGCACCGCCCGGCGCGCTGGTCCGCGCTCGCGCGGCTGATGGGCTCGACGGGGAGTCGCTGGACCTTGGTCGCGGGGTCGTAACGGCTGATGCGGGCCAGGCCGGTGTCGACCACGTGGCGGATGCCCGGAACGGTGAGAGAGGTTTCTGCAACGTTCGTGGCGAGGATCACGCGGCGCTTGCCGTCGCGGGTCGGATGGAAAATGCGGTCCTGCTCGCCGCTGCTCAGGCGGGCGAACAGCGGCAGGATCTCCGCGTCCGACCCCTCGCGCCGCAGCGCGTCCGCGGCCAGACGGATCTCGCGTTCGCCGGGAAGGAAGACCAGCACATCACCCCGATCAACGCGGGGACTGAATAGCTCTCGCACGGCGTCGGCGATCGCGCGCGGATCGATCTCCGGCGACTCGCCGTCGCGCGGATCGCGCCCCCCCACCGGGTGATATCGCACGTCGATCGGGTACGTCCGCCCCGAGACTTCGATGATCGGGCACTTCGACACCCCGCCAAAGTGGTCGCTGAAGCGCTTGGGGTCGATGGTCGCGCTCGTGACGATGACCTTGAGGTCGTCCCGGATCTCGAGCAGCCGCGTGAGGTACCCCAGCAGGAAGTCGATGTTGAGCGAGCGCTCGTGGGCCTCGTCGATGATGACGGTGTCGTACGCGAGCAGCCGCGGGTCGCCCTGCGTCTCGGCGAGGAGCATGCCGTCGGTGAGGAGCTTGAGCACCGTGCGGTCGCTCGTGCGGTCATTGAAACGCACTTTCACGCCCACGGCCCCGCCCAGCGGCACGCCCAGCTCCTCGGCGATGCGGGCCGCCACTGCCCGCGCGGCGATTCGGCGCGGCTGCGTGTGGGCGATCTGCCCCTCGCGCCCGCGCCCGACCGAGAGCGCGATCTGCGGGAGCTGCGTCGTCTTGCCCGAGCCCGTGGCGCCGCACACGACCACGGCGCGATGGGCGCGGATCGCGGCGGCGATTTCGTCCTTGCGGGCGATGACCGGGAGGTCCGCGTCGAGCCTGGGCGTGAGGATGTCGCGAGGACGGGCCATGGGCGGTCAGGGCGAGTGTGGGCGACCGTGCCCGGAGACCGTGCCGAGCCACGTGGCCGCGGCGTCCACGTCCGAGCGGGTGAGCGTGTGCCCGCTGGGGATCCGGCGGTGGTCGACGGTGACACCGGAGGCGGTGAGCGCGGCGGCGAGCTTGTCGGCGCTCGCGGCCGAGACGATGGGGTCGGCGTCGCCGGTGAGCAGCAGCGCCGCCGCACGCGCGGCCGGGCGGGGCCGCGTCTGCGGCACGGCGTCAATGGTGTGCATGGCCCGGATGAGGATCGCGCCGGCGAACGCCCCGGGCCGCAGGATCATCGCCGCCGCCGCCACGTTAGCCCCGTTGGAGAAACCCACCGCCAGGAGCAGGTCCCGGTCAAGGGCGTAGTTCGCGGCCGCGGCGTCGAGCCAGCGAGTGAGCTCGTCGGCCCGCCGGCGCACATCCTCCAGGTCGAAGACCCCCTCCGCGAAGCGGCGGAAAAAGCGCGGCGCGCCGTTCTCGAGCACGCGCCCGCGCGGGCTCAGCACGTTCGCGCTGGGGTCGATCATCGGGCCAAGCGGGAGCAGGTCGTTCTCGTCGCCGCCGGTGCCGTGGAGCACGACGAGAGTCCGCCGGCGCGGGGCGCCGTGCGCAGGCTCGCCCGCGCCCGGCTGGAAGACGTGCGTAAACGTATCGACGGTGACGGGCGCGCCCGCGGCTTCGCTCATGAGGCCCCTGACGGCGCCGGCGCGCGCAGCGGCTTGAGGTGACGCTCGATCCCCGCGCGCAGCCGCTCGTGCTGCGGAGGAAGCGTGAGCGCCTCGCCCAGGTGCTCCGCGGCCTCATCGGTGGTGAACCCCGGGCCGTCGGTCGCGATCTCCAGGAGCACGCCCCCCGGCTCGCGGAAGTAGATCGAGTGGAAGTACGAGCGGTCCACAACGGGCGTGACGTTGTGCCCGTGGTCGACCAGGGCCGCCCGCCAGCGGAGCTGCTCGGGATCGTCGGCCGCCCGGAGCGCCACGTGGTGGACGATGCCGGCGCCCAGCCGGCCGCGCCGAGCGTCGGGCGTGCAGAGGACGTCGATCACCTGCGGCAGCGAGCCCTCATCCCCGATCGCGCGGGGGAATTCGTATCGGAAGCGGTTGGCGTCGCTCGAGGCCGGGGTGGAGGTGCAGGCCCGTTCCACGCGGGCCTCAAGCCCGAACACGCCGGTGAGCAGGCGAGCGGTCGACTCGTACCCCTCCACCGCGAGCGTGACGCCTCGGAAGCCCCGGATGGCGTGCCTGGTCGGCACGCCGCCCCGTGTCCAGCACGGGAAGCCGGCGACCTCGGGGACTTCGACGAGCTCAAGGCGTGTGCCGTCGTGGTCTTCGAAGGTGAGGACGGATTCGCCGAGGCGCTGGATGGGCTCGCCCCCCGAGTCGGCGCTTACGCCCAGCGCCTTCAAGCGGTCGCGCCAGTATCCCAGCGAGCCGGAGGGGACGCTGAAGGCGGTGGCGGAGGTCTGCCCGCCGCCGTGCGTGCCGCGGGCGGCGCCGGGCCAGGGGAAGAACGTGATGACGGTTCCGGGGCGTCCGAGGTCGTCGCCGTAGTAGAGGTGGTAGGTGGCGGGGTCGTCGAAGTTGACGGTGCGTTTGACGAAGCGCAGGGCGAGGACCCCGGCGTAGAAGTCGAGGTTCGCCTGGGGGTCCGAAGCGATGGTGGTGACGTGGTGGATGCCGTGGATCACGGGCATGGGAGAGACCGGGGGTCGGGAGCCGGGGATAGGGACTGGGGCACGAATCAACTCTCTTCGTCGAAGTACGCCTCGGCGTCGAGGACGGTGGCCCCGTCGGGAACCTCGAACACCTCGGCGTCGGGTTCCTCACCCGCGGGCTCGGTGGCGTCGGCGAGGCCCTCGGCCGCGGCGAGGCCGGCGAGCAGCTCGCCGCGTTCGGCGCGGGCCTGCATCTGGTCCACCGACTCGGCGATGGTGCCGTCGCGTTTACGGCCCTTGATGATCAGGCGGATGGGGACCTCGCCGAACGGCCCTTCCTCGCGGAGGCGGTTGAGCAGGAAGCGCTGGTAGGAGGACGAAAAGAGCTCGGGCTTGTTGACGACCATGCCGATGGTGGGCGGGTCGATGCCGATCTGGGCGACGTAGTAGAGCTTGGCGAAGCTGCCCAGCTTGCTGGGCGGCCCGCGTTCGTCGAGGATCTTGCGCATCAGGCGGTTGAGCTTGCCGGTGGTCACGCGCTGGCGGGCCTGCTCGTAGAGGTCGAACGCGAGGTGGATCGTCTCGCGGATGTTGCGGCCCTCGCTCGCGGAGACCAGGGCGATGGGGGCGAACCACAGGCCCTTGAGCTCCTTGCGGAGGTAGACCTCGTAGGTCGTGGGGGTGATGGCCTTGCCGTGGTGGTCGTGGCGGCCCTCGGCCATGTCCCACTTGTTGACGACGATCACAACCGGCTTGTACGACTTCTGCAGCAGCATCGCGATCTGCTCGTCCACCTGCGAGATCGGCTCGGTGGCGTCGACCAGCAGCAGCCCCACGTCGGCCCGCTCGATCGCGCGCTGGGCGCGGTCGTAGGCGAACCACTCGATGCGGTCGGCGAAGCTCTTCTTCTTGCGGACGCCCGCCGTGTCAATCGCGACGAAGGCGCGCCCGTCCATCTCGAAGCGGACGTCCACGGCGTCGCGGGTCGTGCCCGCGATCTCGCTCACGATCACCCGCTTCTCCCCGGCGAGGGCGTTGACCAGCGAGCTCTTGCCCGAGTTGCGCTTGCCCACGATCGCGAGCCGCATCGCCGCGTCGACGACGAGCCCGGGCTCGGGCTGAACCAGCGCCAGCTCGTCCACCAGCGCGTAGAGCGCATCGACGAACTCGCGACGCAGGTAGTTGTTCGACGCGCCCACGGTGAGCACATCGCCCAGCCCCAGGTTCGCGCCCTCCGCGGCGTGCGCCTCCCACTTGGGGCCGTCAACCTTATTCGCGACCACCTGGATCGGCGGCGCCGCGCGGTCCTTGGTCCCCAGCACCCGCTCGCGCAGCAGCTTCGCCACGCGCTCATCCTGCGGCGTGAGGCCCGCCTGGGCGTCGATGACGAACAGCACCAGGTCCGCATTCGCCACGGCCTGAGAAATCTGAAACTCGATGTCGTCGGTGAGCGACGCCAGGTCGGCCCCGACTTCGTTGAAGCGGCCGCCCTCGGTCACGTAGACGCCGTACCCCCCGGTATCGGTGACCTCGATGCGGATCGCGGGCATGTCCGGGGTATCGTCGTCCTCGCTCTTGCGGCGCGATCGGGTTTTGAGCGGCGGATCGAGGGTAACGAGGGTGGTGACGCGGTCGCGCGTGGTCCCAGCCGTCGGATCGACGATGGAAACCTTGTCGCGGGCGAGCATGTTCATGATCGACGACTTACCGACGTTGGGTCGGCCGACGATCGCGACTCGGGGGAGGGGCATTCCCTCATCGTAGGTACGGAAAGCGCCGTGGCATGAATTGGCCGGACTTGGGGGGGTTGGCATGAACTTCCGTGATCGGCCCCCGACATCAATCCGGCCGCAATCGGTGGCGCCATTGAAGGGAGCAGCACACCCCCCCCAACACGGCCCCCGGTTGCACCGGCTGCCATCCCGACGTCGGCGGCCTCGCACTGCAAGGGACATCGTGCGGCCGCAGGAAAAAACGTTCTCCGATGGCTTGCGCTCGCGGCGCTTGACCGTCCGCATGCCCTGCCACGGGCTTCGCCGGGCGAGAATTCGTCCCGCGTGGGTGTTAGATCGCCGCCCGTGGCGACAATGCATTCGGGAGCTGTCCCCGCGGCCGAGCAGTCGACGTACAGCCAGTCTCGCAGCCGCCACTTGAAGTGGAGCACTTCGCTCGGCTCCTGTGCGGGCGGCGGCACACGATTGGCCCGCGCCTGACCCGGTCACGAGCGATTCCAGGAACGCACGCCTCATGGCAGGCTGCACAATGAGGAACGAGGATCATCAATATGAGACACGTCTTCGCCTTCGCTGCTTTCACTGCTTTCGCGGGCCTGTGTACCGCCGCGCACGCCCAATTCACGCTCCTGCCGGGCCAGATCGAATTCCGGGTCGTCGCCGACAACACCGTGGTGACCGGTCTGGGCGACAACGTCGTCCGCATGGCGATGCAGGTCCGCTACGTCGGCGGGGACTTTCGTGCCGCGTCGCTCCAAGCGACCCGAGGACGCATCGATAGCAACGAACCTGTCGGCGGCGGCACTCTCAATCGCTCTTTGGTCCGCTCCGCTCCCTGGGGCAACAACGACTTCGGCACTGCCGTTCAGACCGGGATGACCGCCGGTCACCGCGAGCTCTTCCAGGGCGGCCCCGGCAACAACGCCCCCCAGAACGGCGGCCCCGGCCCGTTCCTCGGCGCCGACGGCAACGTCGGCTTCCAGGGCCTCCACGCGTTCGATAACGCCACGACCGGCGTCGGTCGTACTGACGCCTCCGGCGACGGCCTGCTGATCTCCGTCGGCCTCGTCGACGACACCGACGGCGTCGGCGGCGATGATTCCGGCGTTGAACCCACCGCCGCCCTCATCGACACCGACTACGCCCGCTGGGACACCTTCTTCCTCTTCGAGTACACCGTGAGCGACTTCACGCCCCGGCTCATCTCCTTCGACTACCAGCCGATCGGCTCCGCGGCCTTCCCCGGCGTTCGTCGGCTCCAACACCGCGCTCGGCACCTTCCGTGACGACCTCTCCGACAACATCCTCGTCGTCGGCGCCGGTGGCGGGGGCACGACCATCGTCTCCGTGGCGAACGGCAGCTGGTACAGCGCCTCCACGTGGAGCGGCGGCGTCGTCCCGACCTTCCTCGACCGCGTCACCATCGATGCGGCGCACACCGTCCACATCGCTTCGGCGGGCCTCCCCGCGCACCCCACCATCGCGGTCAACCGCCTCACCGTCAACGGGACCCTCATCACGGACGATACCCCGGGTTACCCCGACTACGTCGCCCTCGCCGCCGACCGCTTCACGGTCAACATGGGTGGGCGGATCCTGGGGCGGGATGGCACGGGTACTGACCCGGGCGCTTCGATCACGTTCGGCGGCCTCACGAGGTTCGTCTTCGTCAACGACGGCTTGGTCGCCGCCGGCGGCGGCCTGTGCGGGGGCAACCTTGGCTTCATCGGCGCTGACCTGAGCAACCCGAGCGTCACCAACTCGTTCAGTTCCTCGGGGACCTGCAGTGGCGGGCAGGAGGGCGGCTCCGTCACGGTCCGGGTCCGCGAGATCACCATCACCAATGGGCTGATTCACGGGGGTGATTCTTCCGGCGTCTGCTGCCCCGGCAGCGTGAATATGCACGCCGAGACTCTCTTCGTCGTCTCCGACGGGGTCCTCAGGGGCGGATCGGGCCCCACGAGCTGCGGAGGCGGTCGGGTCTCGCTGAGAACGGGGACCACCGGCGTCCTGACGGTGGGGTCAAGCGCGGAACTCATCGCCGGGTCAGTCGGCGGCGTGAGCACCTGCGTCCAGACCTGGGCGGGTACCCAGTTCATCCTCGGCACGATCACCGGAAGCGCCTGCATCGACCCGCCCGACGTGCGCATCTCCGACACCGCCACGATGATGGGCGAGGTCATCGAGATCGGCGGCGCCAACGTCTCCATTACCGACCTCTTCAACCCCGGTCAGATCCAGGCCACACAATCCCTCCGAATCTTCGTGAACCCGGGGGGCATCCTCGACCTCCGCGGCCTCCCGGAAGGCGACGATTGGCTCATCGCCCCGCAGGCGACCATCTACGCCGACACCATCCTCCTCGACCCCGGCGTCACCCTCGACGAGATCATCAGCCCCGCCACCCCCGTCGTCCTCCCGGGCCAGCCGTACGTGCAGGTGTGCCTCACCCCCACCGACGCGTCGTACGCCGTCGCAAACGGCTTTGACATTGCGATCCCCTACCAGGCCACCAACTGCGGCAGCGCGACGTCCTCCTTCACCGTCACCCGCTCGGGCCCCGCCATCTGGCTCGGCAACCCCGGGGCGACCACGCAATCCCTCGCCCCAGGCGCCGAAATCACTGGCAACATCCGCGTCACTGTCCCATCCGACCCGGGTGAGACCCAGGCCCAGGTCACGCTCAGCGTGACCGCCACCAACGGCGCCGCCGCCTCTACGACGCTTACCTTCGTAGTCCCCAAGGGCCCGGAGCTCTGCCCCGCCGACTGGAACGACGACGGCGTCAGCAACTCCACCGACGTGAGCGACTTCATCAACGACTGGTTCACCGACCAGACCAAGGGCACCACCGTCACCGACTTCAACGACGACGGCGTCAGCAACTCCACCGACGTGAGCGACTTCATCAACGCGTGGTTTACCGATATCATCGGGCCCTGCGGCGGCTGATCGCTCCTCCTCAACCCACGCAGACATTCCCACACGCGGCCCGCCGGTGCTCCCGGCGGGCCGCGCTTTACGGGTGCCCCGGGTCGGCCGCTTTGCCCCCGACGCCGAGCACCCCCCCCGATGGGAAGAAACGCGCCGCGCCGGCGCTCACCGCGGGCGCATGGCCGTCATCCAGGGCCTTTGCCGCGTTCTGCCTTGCTCCGCGTTCCTCCGCGTCCTCCGCGTACGGCCTCCCCGCTCGCGCTCGCGCCTCTTATTCGATGTTCAGCGCCCGCACGAACGAATCCAGGTCGGCGCGCCGTTCGTCGAGCTGCTTCTGCGCGGCCGCCCGCTCGCCCGTGAGCTTCTCGAGCTCGCTCTCCTGCTCGTTGAGCTTCGTGGCGTAGCGCTTGTAGAGGTCCGTCGTGCGGTCGACGGTCTGCATGTTCTGGCGGATGCGGCTCTGGTCCTCGGCGATGGTCTTGACCTTCACGTCGATCTGCGCGATCGCGCGCTCGCTCTCGCTGATGGACGCCCGCTTGCCGGCGATGGTGCGGAACGCCTCGACGACGGCGTCGGAGATCTTGCCGTCCTTGCGGAACGCGAGGATCGTGGGCAGGTCGAAGTTGGTGACCTCGAGCCGCTGGCTCTCGACGCGCTCCTGCGTGACGGTGAGGGCCTTGGGCTTGTCGTTGGGCTCCAGCTCGAGCTCGAAGCGGTAGAAGCTCGCCGTCTTCTCGCTCGCTTCCTTGGGCTCCACCAGCGTCCAGTCGGCCAGGCGCGGGTGCTCGACGATGAGCGTGCGGCCCTTGACCATGTCCTTGTTGCGGAAGCCATAGGTCATGCTGTCGCGCCGGACAAACGTCTGCTCGATCATCCCATCGACGATGCGCAGCCGGGTGACGTGCGTGCCGCCGCCGGGCGTGACGAGCACCGCCACGTCAAGATCGACCGCGTAGGCGAGCAGGCGCTTGTCGCCGGCGGGGATGTTGCCGATCTGCGCATCGCCGGCGTACGCCGAGGTCGTCGAGTCCCCCTCGAAGACGCTGATGGGACCGGGCAGCAGCTGCACCCGACTTTCCAGCGGGCCGTCGGCGGGGTTGGTGATCTCCACGCCCCGCATCGGGTGCTCCGTGCGGTCGGCGAGGCTGAAGATCGAGACGCGCCGCGCGGGGATGTTCTGGGTGAGGAACGGGATCATCGCCGAACGCTGCCGCTCGATCGTGATCGGGGTCTTCACTTCATAGAAGAAGGTTTCGCCGGCCTGGCCGGCCTGGGTCGCGGAGGCGACGGCGTAGTCCATCATTTCGGCGGCGGAAAGGCCGGTCGAGCTGTCTTCGTCGAAGGGGCTGCTGCCACCGCCGCCGGACGCGGCGTCGGCGACCGCCGAGGGGGCCGGGGGGGCGCCGGGCGCTCGCCCACGCCGACCCTCGCGCCCGGCGGACTTCGCCATTTCGGTCTGCAGCGCGATGTTGGCCATCGCCTGGTAGGCCCGGGGCATGGCGGCGGCGATCATCGGCACGGGCACGGTGGGACGCTGCATGTACAGCGGCTCATAGAGGTCCATCTGGAAGCTGACGGGACGGCCGGCGACGAGGGCGAGGCGGACGTTCGTCCAGTCGGCGTCGGTGGTGTTCTCGACGATGGCCCAGCCCTGCAGCGCGCCGACCTGCTTCTTGGGGTCGCCCCCCGAGTCGCCCAGCACGAGGCGGTAGCTGTTCTTCCAGACCGGGGTTTCGTGGACATACGCCGCGACGACGCGCCGGGCCTGGGCGGGGCCGCTGAGCTTGAGGTCGACGCTCTTGACGTTGTCGGTCCGGTACTCGGCCAGGGCCCCCAACGCCTTGGCGAGCTCCTCGGCGAGCTTCTTGTCCAGCAGCTCGAAGCCGGTGACGGTCGTGAGGTTCACCGACTTCACGCCCGCCTCGGTGACGAGGTTGATCCAGGGGAGTTTCACCAGCGTCGAAGGCTGGTTGGGGCCCCCACCCAGCACGGTCGGGCGTTCCTCGACGTTCATGATCGTGCCGCTGACCGAGCCCTCGCCCGTGATGAGCTTGACCGGCGAGCCGCGGAGGCGCGACAGCAGGACGCCGGCCGACGGGGCGTCGGAAAGATCCACGCCGAAGCTGGCGAGCCGCCGCTCGATCGGGTCCTTGGAGGAATACGTAACACTCTCGACGCGCCCGCCGTCCAGATCGAGCAGCACCAGCGACTTGAGGATGTCGTTGATCTGGTCGGTGTTGAAACGCAGCGATATCTCGGCGTCGCCGCTCACGCTGCCCTCGCGCTGGAACATGCCGACGCCCGAGCGATAGAGCGTGATGCGCCGGATCGGCATGGGCTCGGCGGCGTCCGGGGCAAAGGCGCCCGTGGAGGCCGCGGTGGACGCGGCCGCGGTCGCCGCAGACCCCTCCAGCGCCACCGCGGCCCGCGCCCGCCCCAGGTCAACCAGCGAGACCGCCAAACCGGCCGCGCACGCGAGTGCGATCGTCCGAACGCCGAGCATCGAGAGCTTCATCGTGTGTCGACTCCTGCACCCCGGGCAAACGAGGGCGTACGCGAGTTTATCAGCGGGACAGGTCGTCGCGCCGGCGCCGCCCGCCGCCGACCTTCTCTCCATCCCCCTTGTCCTATGGCCGATCGGGGTACGCTGTCTCCCGAATCGGAGTTCAAAGGGTCTTTCACGCTGGCCCCCGGCAGCGCTCGATCGAATACATCCGTGCGTCTGCCCGTCCTGCCCAACCCGCCGCGCCCCTCCACAG
>Ga0163153_10008763_pt1 | contig 10401 bp, 9 predicted proteins | sample OliLakLV19MP6IB1_FD_148629 | JGI IMG/M metagenome (GOLD analysis project Ga0163153, IMG submission 148629) | Freshwater microbial mat bacterial communities from Lake Vanda, McMurdo Dry Valleys, Antarctica - Oligotrophic Lake LV.19.MP6.IB-1 | ecosystem: Environmental > Aquatic > Freshwater > Lake...
TGCCCGCGATCATGGCGAAATTGCCCGCGCCGGATCCACTGGCCCTGCTCGAGGCCGAGCGCCGCCGCGTTGCGTTCATGGAAGGGCAACGCGATTTTGCCCGCTCCCTTTACGCGGACGAATCGGCACGCTCGAGCGAACTGCTCAAGCAGGTGGCCCAGAAAGACGCCGCCCTCAAGAAAGCCCAGGACGAGCGAGAGCGCGTCGACTTAGCGATCGAGAAAGCGGCCTCGGCCGAACTCGCCGAACGCCGCCAGAAATTCGTCCTGATCGGGATCGCCTGCCTCGTTGCGGCCGGCTGGACCTGGTCCCGGCTGAACGGCCTCAGTCTGAAGAACCTCACCGCGTGGGCCCACCAGGTGAACGCCGGGGAAGATCCCATCGTAGCCATGGACGGCAAACTCTCTCCGCGGCTGCAAAAGATCGTCTCCGACCGGGTCGCCGTCCTGCAAAGCCGGGTAAAACACAACGTATGAAAAAACTCTTCGACAATTTCTTTTCGATTAACGTCGGGCACGTCGCGCTTGTCCTCGTTTTCTCGTTTGGCTTGGGAATCAGCTGGCAGAAAAACAGCGACGACATAAACCGCTTTCGCGTCGATGTTTCGAATCAGGCGAACAAGCTCAATGCCGAACGCCAGACCGATGCAGCAGCGATCAAGCAAGAGGTGCTAAATCTGCACGCCGTGACCATCGCGCGAACCGAATCGATGCGCGCGGAGCGAGAGCTGAAATTGCAGATTATGGGGATCCAGATCCAAGCGACGGAAACCCGCATTGCATCGCTTGAACAGGAGCGGACCGAGCAACGAATCGTCGGGCAGAGACTCAGTGCCGTGGAGGCAAAACTTGCGTCCGTCGAAGAAGTACTTCGGGCAATCAATAAAAAACTCTAGTCATGCCCTCCTACGAATACGACATCCCCGAACTGGGGCAGACCGTCACCTTACTCCGGCCTGTGAAGGATCGGGACAAACCCATCGCGGTGGAACGCCGGGGCGTACCCGACCGCATCGCGATCGCGAGCACAGCCTCCGATCCGTACTCCTTCGATGCGCAGTACGCCAAGGGTCTGCGCACCCTGGAGCGCCGGGGGAAACTGCCGGGAGATTTCAGCAAAAAGCAGCTCGCCGAAGCGGCCAGCATTAAAACCGCCTGACCATGCCCGACCTGCCCAACCTCGAGCTGTTCACCGATCAGCAAAGCCACGTCACGAAGCGCAAGCACCGTGCCGTTCAGGTGCAGATCGACAACCCCTTGGGGGGAGCGATTTTCATCCGCTATCACCAGGAGACCGTCGAGTACAAGGACGGCGCGCCCGGCAAGCAATCGCCTGCCGGCACCATCGAATTTCCACTCGACCAGAACGCGGCAGTGAAGAGTTTCCAGATCAACGGCAAAAGCGTCACCGGCGGCGATGTCGCCGAGTGGATTATCCGCGACTACATCGATCGCCGCACGGCTCAACTCCAGGAGAAACCATAATATGGCCATTACTTGCACAGTCACAGCGAGCCAAACATATGCCGCCAAAGATACGGTCAACGAGACGAACCTGAACTTGCTCGGAGGGCCGGGCGTCGTGTGTCCCGATGGCAAAATGCTGGGCTTTTCGATCGCGCATTTCGCCGACGGGACGAAGTCCGCACCGTCGATCACGCTCACCACGGAAATGACGACTGGCCTCTACAGGAAGTCGGCGGGGGTGCTCGGTTTCGCGGCCGGTGGCGCCGATATTGTTTCGCTCAGCGGCGCCGGCGTGACCCTCGAGACGGGCAAGGTGCTTGCGGGCGCCGTCCAGGCGGTCGTCGGATCGGTTTCGGGCCCTGGCGTCTCGTTTGGAGGCAAGACCAATTACGGGTTTTATATCGATGGGAGTAATAACATGTGCGCCGCGGTGGACGGCGTGAACGTCATGACCTTCGGCCCGGCTTCGCTCGGGATCGCGCAAGACACGGTGTTTGCCGAGGGGATTGCGGTGACCGGCTCCGCGACTATCGGCGGGAATATTGCCATCACCGGAAACCTCGCCGTAACAGGAACCTTCACCGGCGCCCTGGCCAATATGAAAAGCGGCACCGCGGCAAGCCCCGGCCTGCCGCTGCAGGCCGACTCGATCAGCGGCATGTACCGCCCCACCGTGGGCGTCGGGATCACCAGTCGCTTGGGCATGGCGGTCGGTGGACTTCCGGTTTTACACGGCGGCAGGAAAGCCTCGGGAAATCCGTGGGTCGTGATCAGCCCGGACGATGGCCTCACCGACTGGTCGACCTACGATGCAGCGCTCCACCTCAACCCGGCCAGTGGCCAAGCCGCGATCGATTTTGCGAATTCCGAAGTGTCCGCCGGGTCGGGAACCATGAGCACGACCAACGCGCCCACGACCGGCTCCCCCCGGTGGATCAAGGCCTACCTCGGGAGTATTAAGGTGGTGATCCCCTGCATGCAGCACACGTGGTAATTCCCTCATGACCCTCGCCGAATACGCCAGTTTTTGCGCAAAAAAGGTCGGGATCGACGACAACCTCACCCGCGAAGAGGCCAAGGCCTACGCGCGTCTGCGCTGGAAAATGATCTGGGACCTGCGCACCTGGCGGGGCTCGTTGGTCACGCACTCCCAAGCCGTCCCGGCCGCGACCTCGGAAGTGACCCTCACCGACACGACCCTCGGCAAAATGGTCAATGCGCGGTGGGGAGAGACCGAATCGCTCGAGGGTGTCGCGGCCGATCTGCCGTTTCGCACGGATCCGGCGGCGTGGAACACCGTGGGCAAAAGTGTCGCCTACATCGAACGGCCCAAGGACAGCTTGGGGCGGATCGTGCTCCGCCTGGTACCGGCCCCGGAGGTGGGGAAGGATCTCCTTTGCCTTTGCAAGAGGAAGTGCCCTGAGCTCACCACCGATCTCTCCGAACCCCAGCTCGAGGGGGTCGACCAAGCGATGCAGGCCTACGTCCTGGGCGATCTGTGCCAGTGGCTCCGCCAGTATTCCAAAGCGGACAAACACTACATGGAGGCCGGGGGCCACGTGCAGACGATGATCGACAACGACACCCACCAATCGGCCGCGAGCCAGCGCCTCACGCCCGAGGGCAACGATTACCCCGGCGAACTCCCGTGGCGCTAAGCGATGTTCAACGATCTCCTCGACGATCCCACCGTGCCCGCGGGCACGATCATTTTTGCAGGAGTCAGGGAATCCCTGACGCCCGCACTGCTCGACGACGCGTCGCTCACCACCGCGGTCAACGCTGTCTTCGATACCTCGGCGACCGCATCCTCGCGGCCCGGGACCTCGTGGGTCGCGCGGCCGCAGGCCTCCGCCGTGCAAGGTCAATGGTTCTACGACCTCCCGGGATTCGAGCGGATCCTCATGGTGACGGCAGGGAGGCTCTATAACCTCGCCTCGGTCGCGATCAATGCAGCGGCAACGGAGATCACCGGGATTAGCCCGGCACTTTCGACCACGCGCGCGGTCTCGTTTTGTCAGTTGGTGGACAAGGTCTACATGTCCGACGGGCTGAACTACTATGAAGTGTTTTGGACCGGGCTTGCCTGGACGGTGACCCACGTTTTAAACTTTAGCGGAGGGAGCCCCCTCGCCGATTTTACGATCCTACTCACCTGTAATTCCGGTGGCGCCGCTTTTCGTGTGATCGCCTCCGGGGTCAATACGGTGGACAATGACTACCTCTACGTTTCGACCTCACTGAACGGTCAACAGTTTTCGTCCGCCAATTACGTCCGCGTGGGTCGCGGCAACGGCGATCCGATCCGGGCGATCGTTGCCGGCCAATCGGGACAACTGTTTATTGCCAAGGGGCAAAGCATTTGGATTGTGGATCCAACCGTGCCTACCCTGGCAGACTGGTCGATGCGCGCGATCAGCGAGGGCGTCGGGTGTGTCGCGGGAGCCACCTGCAGGATGTTGGGGCAGGAGGTGCTACTCCTCTCGCCGAAGGGCGTGCTCAGTCTGCGCGGGCTCCAGCAAGCCGACGGAGTGAACGAGTCTGTGTATATTTCCGCGGATATTCAGCCGACGATTGACCGGATCAATTGGGAAACCGCAGACACGAGCAATGCGGTCGTCTGGGATAACTATTATCTCCTTTCGGTCCCGCTCGACGAGGCCACGGTCCCTAACGCGGTCCTTGCCTATAACACCGTCACAAGGCGCTGGAGTGGGTATTGGACGGGGCTTTCCCCGACGTGTGCCGTCGAAACTGAATTTGCCAACCGCAAGCGGACGATTCTGGGCGACACCGCAGGGAGGTTGCTACGGATCGATGCCGGTGTTTCGCGGGATCAGACCTCGCTGGGCACCTTCGTCGAAATCGCGACCGTCATCGAGACGAAGGCATGGAACTTTCAAGCGCCCGAGAATCCCAAGCAGCTCTTTACCGTGGCGGTCCAATTCGAGCGCTCGACGGGCAATGTCGACGTCGAACTGATCGGCGACGGACGGTCGGCAGCAATGATCGAGGCGGATGCGCGCACCAATCAATTACCGCAGCTGCCGGTGCAGTTGCCGTTCACTTTGCAGGCGGACACCCACCTGCGCCGCTCCTGGCATCTGCGCGACCAGCCCCGGGCCCGGGAAGTGCGCCTCCGGCTGACCTCGACTGCCGGGTATCTGCGCGTTCGCGAAATCAAATTTCAGGCGTTTATCGATACCGTGGAGGTTTTGCGGTGAACGCCACGCCGGTGCATCCATTGGTCGATCAGGTCGCGGCGTTTGCACGCAAGCGGCTGGGAAAATACCTCGAGAAATGGCCCGATGGCCGGCTCGAGGAGTATCTGCAATGGTTCCAGCTGCATCGCCTTTGGATAGTGCTCCCGGACGCCGAAGGCCAAGTAGCGGCGATCGCGCTCGGTCGGCCCGTCCAAAAAGCCGATGCGGACAAACACTACAGCATTGACCGAAGGGGCAACACGATGGCGGTCGATATGGTGATCGCCGACACCCCCGCCGCTCGGGAAATCGTTTGGGAAGCGCTTTGCACGATTGTCGGTCGCCGGGAGTGGATCGCCTATCGCAGGCTCAAATACGGCGACCGCACCGCCATTCACTCGGTTTCACGGTTCAATTCCAACGTCCGCAAACTTCCACTCTAATGGGTAAACAAAGCGCTCCTCCCGCACCAGACTACAGCCGTTCATACTCCGAGGGCGTCAAAGCGGACGCAGCCTCCGTTCCAATTCGGCTGGGTGCCGAGAACGCTTCGCGCACAGGGGGCAAGTATTACATGGACGATTCCGGCATCCTGTCGAAAGTGCCCGACGGCGGGCCGCCTCCACGAGCGGAACTCGAGCCCCAGTACAAGCAGGAGTACGATAGGATCGTGGAGGCCGGAGACACCCGGCCGTTCGACCAGTTTCTCAAAGATCATCAAGCAGCGACGGGAGACAATAATCGGTCGCTCAATCAATATTTGACGCAAGGACCCTTGCCCGGCAAGATCCTCGACTACGGCACCGGCGACGCCGGCCGGGCGGAACTGGACATCGCGAACCAGACCCGGCTCATGGAAGCAGGCTCCAAAATGGCGAGCCAGTACGAGCGCCAGCGGCTGACCGACAGCCTCGATCTTCTGCCGCAGTTCAATAACCTGAATCTGGACATGCAGAAACAGGGCTATGCGGCCCAACTCGACGCGGCGACCAAGGGCGAGCAGAGCCGGCTCGACATGGAGCTGAAGTACCGTCCGCAGTTTACGGACTCGGAGCTCACATCCCAGCGAAAGGCGTTCGATCAGTCCTTGGCGCAGAGTAAAGTCGGCACTCGCTCGGTGGCCGATCTCCAGGCGGAACTCATGCCGCTCATGAATAGACTGGGGATCGATTCCCAGTCGGAGGCGTTTCGCTCGGCAATCGGGCTTAATAAGGAAGCGGCGACGGCGGCGAATTCCTTGTTTGACGACCTCAATATCAACAACAGAACGCTCCAGGATCAGCAGCAGGCCTTTACGCAGAATTCCGTTCAGAACCGAGTAGGCGCGCAGCAGACGACGGACATGCAGACGAGTCTGCTTCCGATCCTGAATAAGCTCGGGATCGATATGCAGGACGATGCGAACGCCTCCGGCAGAAAGAATGCAATCACGGCCGCGACCCAACAGGCCGGACTGCAACAGTACATCCTGCCGATGCTCAATAAACTGCAAATCGGGATGCAGGACCAGGTGCAATCGAAGAACGAGGGCGCGGACGCGCGCGCCTACCAGACCAATTACGGACAAAATCGGCAGTCGGCGCTAGGCGCGGCAGACCTCGCCGACCAAATCAATCCCCGGATGTCCGCGATACAGATCGCAAATCAGAGGGCGGCAAATGCGCAAAGCCGGACCGACGCCACGCTCAATTCCGAGCAGATGGCGGAGCTTATGGCGAAATACAATCCGCAGACGCAGGCCATGAACATGGCCAACCAGTCCCAAGCAAACAAAGCCAGTCTGCAGGATTCGAGCACCGCCTACAAAGCGGGCATGGATCTCTCGATGGACTACGGGAACAAGCTCAATGCGTCCAACTTGGAGCGGCAGCTTGCCGCGGACGATCAAAGCCTTTCCCAGTCTGGGAAAGCCATGCGTATGGGGGCGAACATGTCCCAGGAGCTCATGCCGCAGATTAACCGGGCGAACCTAGGCATGCAAAGAGAGGCGGATAATCTAGGGATGAGTCAGAGCGTGAATGCTGTCCGCCAGGGTGCAGCGCTGCAGAATGAACTGTTGCCGCAACTCAATGCGACCGGGCTCGAGAACCAAGCGGCCGGCCGCCGGTCCGCCCTCGCGAGCATCAAGGAAACGGACGCAACGCGGTACAATACCAGGGAGCAGCTTGGTCAGCAGGTCATGTCTGACCTGGCGCTCGGGGATCAATTATCGGATCCGCAGCGCAGCCGGCTCCAAAATCAGATGCGGGGCGCCCAGGGCGCCCGCGGCAATGTGCTGGGGGGGGCGTCCGCGGTGCAAGAGATCTTGGCCGAGACCGACTACCAGGACCGGATGAAGGCGCAGCGCCAGGCGGCCGCCCAGGACTTCGTTAACTCGGGCGACATCCTCCCGCAGTTTGCGACCATGGGCGCCAGTGACCCGATGCGGGATTTTTCGACCAATCGCCAGTTTAACGCCTCGCAGATTTCGGATCCGACCCGGGATTTTTCCGTAAACCGGGGGGCTGCCGCAACCATGAGTGCGGACTTGGCTCCGCAGCTGTTCGCTCCACAAACCGGATACAAGGGGGCCGACGTCTCGAACCCCGCGCTTGCCTATCAGGCGCAAAGCGGAGTGCAGGCCTACGGCGTGGCCGATCCAATGGCGCAATTTAAGGTCAATTCGGATACCGCGAAGGGTGGGCAGTACGCGGGAATGTCGGTTGGGAACTCGGCCGCACTCTATAATCCCAATTCGAACGTGGGATCGGTGGGTGTAAACAACACGATCCAGCAGGTTGCGCCGAACAGCTCGGCCGCTCAGCGGGCGAATCCGCAGGGGATGTTCACCGGAGCGAACATTTCCGCAGCGCAACCGGTCAATCCTCTCATGCCGAACTTTTCGGCGGGAGGGTATTCGCCCAATATTCCGAACTTCCAAGCGACGACGACCTCGGGGCCGAACCTCAACCCGACGCAGATCACGCAGAGTAACCCGTTCCAATTTACGAACGGCAACGCGGGGACCAATTCGACCGGCTTTGCGCAGCAGAGCTATCAGCAGAAATCGGCGAATGTCGCCGAATCGAACAAACAAATGAGCAGTGCCATCGGCGGGGCCGTGGGGATGGCCGGGATGGCCGCCATGTTCATGTAACTTTCAAAGGAGATACACATATGAGCTTCATGGACGGATTTTCTCAGGGCGCCGGGGTGATCCTTAGCGCCAAACGGCTCAAAGCAGACCGAGAGGATCGGGCGAAGAGCCGCGAGGATCGCGCGGCGGAGATCAAACTCCAGCTCGAGCGCGAGGAGCGGCAGGACCGGTTCCAAAAGGAACAGCTTACCGAGCGCATCAAAGCGGACACGCAGCGCGACCGGCAGCAACGCCTTTACAAGATGGAGGACGACATGGATCGAACGATCGAGCGCTCGCAGGACCGCAGCGGCCGGGAAAGATTGCTGAGCGCGCAGGTAGGGGCCCTCGATCGTCAGGGGCAGCCGCGCCCGCAAGCGCCAGTCAGGCCGGCTGCACCGACCACGCCCTTCGGGAAAATGGCCTCCGACCTGGACCTGTACGACAAGATGAAGAGCTCAGGGATTCAGGAGGCCGTCGCCGCCCTTGACACGGGCGACATCGAGAAGATCACGCCCACACAGGAGAAGCTCTCGCGAATCACCTCCATGGATCCACTGAAGCCGGCAACGCCAAAGCCGGAAATGGGGGAACTGGAAATGCCTTACGGTAGCGAGGAAGACATTGTCGCAGGACGTGGAGGCAAAGCGAAGATGAGGCTACCGCTCGACGAAATCAAAGCGGCCGTGGGAATGATCGCCGCGCAGCAAACGCCGCCGATGTCCCCGGGCGTGGGGCCCGGGACCGCGCAGGTGCAAGGCGGGGCGAAACCGCTCACTGCCGAGGACCAGCAAGCAATTCAGTGGGCTCGGGCCAATCCCAATGACCCGCGCGCCCAGGCCATTCTCCAGAAGCATTTTAATAGTGCCCGATGAGTTTCGACCCCGATTTGTATCTGGCCGGCAAGCCTCAGCCGACCACCGCGCCGACATCGACGTTCGATCCCGACGCTTACCTTGCGGGGAAACCGCAGCGGAAAGCGTTCGATCCGGACGAGTACATCGAGAAAAACGGAGTCTACGATAAGCAGAGCGATCTGAAGGACACCGTAAACACCCTGGTGCGCTCGGCTCACGAGGGATGGACCGGAGCGATCGAGGGAGGCGAGCGCATGCTGTCCTCCGCGCCGGAGATGGTGGGTAAGATCGCCGAATTCTACACGAAAGGCCGGCAGGCTGGGGGAGCCGACAGCGGACAATCGCCCGAACAGAAGGCGGCAGCGCTCCAGACGATCCGAGCGAACACGGCGCAGATGCGCCCGGCAATCGAGCAGAGCGGCATGGTCGGCCAAGCGATGACCGCCGGCATGGACTACCTAAAGAAGGACGCCGATTTCCTGCAGGCCCGCCGCCAGAAGGTCGACGCCGCCCTCCCGATCGATCGAGACTTTGCCGGCAGCACCTTCGGGGGCGTGACGGCGGCCGTAGGACAGATCGGCAGCCAGATCCCCGCCATGCTCTCAGGCTTGGGCTTACCGACCGCCATCGGTCAAATGTATGACCAGGGCTACCAGGACGCGAAACAACACGGTGCGGACGAAGGAACGGCGGCCGTGGCCGGTCTGGGTAACATGCCGCAAGCGGCCCTCGAATTCGCCGCCGACAAAATGCAGCTCGGGCCCGTGCTCGACCTTCTGAAGAAAGGCAAGGCCGGGGCGCGCACCGCTTCGAAAGTCGCGGGCAACGTGATGGGTGCGGCCGCAACCGAGGCCGGCACCGAAGCCGTGCAGCAGGTGGCAGGCAACGCCGTAGCCATGGGGCTCTACGAGCGGGACCGCACGTTAAGCGAGGGAGTTGGCCAAGCGGCGCTTGTCGGCGGCATCGCCGGCGGCGGGATCCGCGGCGGAGCCGAAGGAGTGTCCGCACTCCTCGACACCGGCCAAAACGTGCAGGAGTCGCGGAAGACGCTCGAGGCCCAGCAAGCGCAGCTCCTCGAGGGCAAGCGCCCGGCGATGATGTTTCCTGCAAAAACAAAGGAAGCGCTCGACCTACCCGACGGATTCGAACGCGTACAGACGCCCCGGGGAATTTTCCACTATAACCCGGCGCTCGTCTCCGCGGAGAAGGTGCAGGAACTCAGTGCGGCCGGTCGCGAAAATGAAATCCTTAACCTGGGCTCGGTCTCGAAGCCCGAGGCCATGCAACGCGCGACCGCGGGGGATCCCTTGGTGTCGATCACCGAGCGCGACGCGCAGGGCAACGAAGTCCGCGCCGCCGCCGGCAACGAATCTCTGGCCGCCCGGACGATGGCCGAATTCGAGGCGACGAAAACCAAGGGTAACGCCATCGGCAGGGAGACGCCGCAGCGCACGATCCTCGAACGGATCCGCGCCGACATCGACGCCCAGGAGGCAGGAACGCGTGAAACGCAGGAGCGCGAAGAGCGCCAGCGGGACGAACGCCAGGCGGAACTGCGCTCCAAGCAAAACCAATTTGATTCAACAATGGCGGCCGCGCGCGCGCTCGCCGCGGATCAGGACGCCGACTACACGAAAATCTCCGGTGCTCTCACAAGCCTGACGTCCTACGCGGAGGACAATTCCCTAGGGATCCGGCAGGACCAGCGCAACCAGGCGCTGGCAGCGATCGCGAAGCTCGAACCCCGCGCAACCGCAGTG
>Ga0163153_10008764_pt1 | contig 10400 bp, 10 predicted proteins | sample OliLakLV19MP6IB1_FD_148629 | JGI IMG/M metagenome (GOLD analysis project Ga0163153, IMG submission 148629) | Freshwater microbial mat bacterial communities from Lake Vanda, McMurdo Dry Valleys, Antarctica - Oligotrophic Lake LV.19.MP6.IB-1 | ecosystem: Environmental > Aquatic > Freshwater >...
GAGGGATGTTTTTGCGACGTGCATCTCCGGCGGTGAAGATGTGCTGATCAAAAATCCAGACGACCCGACGGTCGCGCCGTTCATCCCGGGCTGGTTTCGCGGCAGCGTGTCCAAGGGCTCGCTGGCGCTGCTGCCGGTGAAGGATCTCGAAGGAACCTTCGCGATGATCTGCGGCGTGGTGGGGATGACCGAGCACATCGAGCTGACGGAGCCGCGCCTCCAGCAGCTTAAAAAGCTGCGTGGTTATCTGAGCATGCTGCGGGATGCGGGTTTCGAGCGCCGCTGCGCGGCCTGAGCGGGAGCGATGCGGTGGGGTGCCTCTCCAGTCCGGCCTCGCGGAGCGAGGATGTGACGGTAGCTGCGGGCTTCAGCCCACGGATCTGAACCCAAGCGCCGTCCTCGTCGCGTAGCGACGACTGAAGGATCACTCCCATTTTCAGAGTCTTTCAAGCGTCGCTCCGCAACCCGGAAGCCGCCAACGTGAAGAGCCCATTCCACCGACAACATCTCCAGAAAAGAAAAAGGCGGCCCGTTGCCGAGCCGCCTGGTGTCAGAATGGATTTCTACAACCTTAGTGTTTGTCGCCATCAAGCTGGACCGGCTTGTAGCCGCCCTTTGCCTTGAAGTAGAGGATAAGAAGAAGATATAGGACTGCCATGAGAGCTGGGACTGCGGCAGTTACCTTGAGTGCCATCCGGCCGCCGACCAGAGTTGCTTCGCCGACGGGTTTGGCATCTTTGTCTGAGTTGGCTTTTGCCGTTCCCCACCAACTGGCCAGTGCATCGTGGTTGGCGTCTTTCTTATTTTCTTTCGCGAGAGCAGCACCGACGTTGGCAAGCTCCTTTCCTTGGTCACCAAGAACGCCGACCTTCGCCCCGTCCAATCCTTTGATTTTCGGCAGGAACAAGAAGCCCTTTGGGTCCGCCACTGAATAGCGTTGGTAGGTTTCAGGAGCCTGTTGTTCCAGGTGCTTGGACGCAAAATAATCCTGCTTGTAACCAATGGCTGGGCCGCCCAGCAAACCTGCGGATAACATGCCGATGCCGCCCATCATGCCAATGGCAACAGCACCGCCTTTGGGAAATCGTTCTGAAGCCACCGCCAGCATTGTAGGCCAGAGGAATGTTTTCCCGAGGGCATATACTGTGGCGGCAATGACGCACATCATTACACCCACTGCGCTGCTCAGCATGGTGAGACCGATTGCGCCGAGGATGCCGCTAATGAAGAGCAGTCCGAGAGGCGAGATTTTGTGAACGATAGGTCCAGCTACAAAACGGAGCGCGAACATCAGCAAAGAGGTGTAGACGAAAAGCATCAGTCCTTTCTGCGGGCTGGCCATGATGCTTCCGGTAATTTTGCTTATCCAAGAGTCGGTGCCCAATTCGACATAACCCACCAGGGCATGCAGCACGAGCAACACCACCATCAGGGGCGCGAACACGGTCGATACCATTTCTCCGATTGTCACGCCGGCAGAAGCCGCTTCTGACTTCGGAAAACGCTGGCCAAGCAGCATGATGCCATAGAAAAGGACCGGGATTAGGAACAGCGACATTTGAATTTTCCAATCCACTGCCGACGATAAGACTTGTCCGGCGGCATCAGTCTTGGCAGCCATAAATGTCGAAGCGAGACCTCCGAGCACCAATCCAGCAGGCCATCCAGCGTGGAGAATGTTCAGGTAATGCGTTTTGTCCTTGGGGAAGAGCGTGGCGACCAGTGGGTTTACAACCGCTTCACAAACACCGTTTCCGATGGCGAAAATAAACATCGCGATGAATAGGCACCAGTACGCTGATTCCTTGCCACCGGAGGCGAAGAAGGCGGGCGTTGCGAGCGTTAGCACGGCTGAAATCAGATGCAGCACGAAGGCTGATATCATCAGCTTTCCGTAACCGATTTTGTCAGCGAAGAGGCTGGTGATAATGATGACCGCACCGAAGCCAGTCAGACCACCGCCGGTGATCGTGCCAAGTTCAGTCATGGTGAAGCCAAACTGTTCAGCCCACTGGCCCAGAATGCCGCCTCGGACTGAGAATCCCACGCCCGCTGCGAGAATGGCCATGAATCCTGCCCATAGGAGCCGCTTGGCGTTTGGTGCACTACCGTTTCCGTTACTCATGTTTTTGTTAGGTTGATTTTGGTTATTGAGTGAATGCGGGAAGTTTCACAATCGCGCCGCCCTTGAGCGCGGATTGATGCGCGCAGAGTCCGACGCAGGTCCAGTTGGCGGACTGCTTGGCGTTCGGGAAGGGCTGGCGGTTCTCGACGAGCGACATGACCAGCTCGTTGGCCAGATGTGGATGGCTGCCGCCGTGTCCGCCGCCCTGCGTGAAGGAGAGATGCGTCTTCGTGCCGATGTCGTAAACGCCCTTGGTGGTGAAGCGCTGGATGGGCTTCGGCAGGCGCTTGGCGAAGTCCGGCGTCTTGATGAGCTTCGGAATCTTCGGCTCAGGCAGCTTCGCGGTGTGCATGACGAGCGGCTGATGCTCGATGAGCGGCCACTCCACGGACGCCTTGCTGCCATACACGTCGATGCTCTCGCGGTACTGGCGCGCAGTATCGAAGAGCGAGCGGATGATGCGCGCGTTCACGTCGGTGTCGGCGTATTTGATGTGCGCGGTCTCGACGGCGAAGGGCGAGCCGTAGTGTTTCTGCAATTCCTTGCGCACTGTGCCGGAACCGAAGCAGGAGACGTATTCCGCGGGCTTGCCAATCAGGCCAGAGACGGGGCCGACGCAGTGCGTGGCGTACCACATCGGCGGCAGACCGGGCCAGTAATTCGGCCAGCCGTCCATGTCCTGCTGATGGCTCGCCTGCACGAACTGGAGCTTGCCGAGCTTGCCGGCATCCAGGAGCTCCTTCATGAAAAGATATTCGCGCGCGTAAACCACGGTCTCGGCCATCATGTAGCGCAGGCCGGTTTTCTTCACGAGCTCGACGATCTTTTTGCAGTCCTCGATGTTCGTCGCCATCGGCACGGTGCAGGAGACGTGCTTGCCGGCCTTTAACGCCGCGATGCTCATCCAGCCGTGATCGGGAATGGGCGAGTTGATGTGGACGGCGTCCACGTTCGGGTCTTTCAGGACGTCTTTGAAATCCGAGTAGCGCGCGGCAATGCCGAACGCGTCGCCAATGGCGGTGAGCTTCTTCGGGTCGCGCTGGCAGATCCCGTACATGTTCGCATGAGGATGCCGCTGATAGATGGGGATGAACTCCGCTCCAAAGCCGAGGCCGACGATGGCGATGTTGATTTTGCGCTGGCTCATGATTCTTAAAACTAGTGAAAGCTGTGGCCGCAATACGTCCGTCCGAGGAGGGATCACGAGAACAGCGATGCGCGACATGACACCGTTCGAGCAGGGGACTGTCAACGGAAAATTCCCGCAGCCACGGCTTCTGGAAGCGTGATCGGCGCAGCGTGGTGCGGCGTTGCAGCGTGGATGGTAAAATTGATCCCCTGGCTTTGGTTGGCATTGAAAGCCGGCGCGATTTGATTAAAAACATTGCCGCGTTCAGGGAGGTTTTCCAAAAGTTGTCCTGAACGCGCCGGGCCGTTCGTCGTATCCATGAAAACTGTCTGTGATGACTGGCAAAAAATGAACTGCGCCGGGAAGTTTCTGTTTGAAACCGGGCCAAAGTAAACGCGGCACCGCTGGCCAGCGGAAGAACGGGGTGTTCAACGAACACTTCGCGGACGGCTCGCTGTCCTGCACCGGGAAGTTTCGCGACGGGATAAAGACCGGCGTCTGGAAGCATTTTCTGCGGAACGGACAGTTGCGGGCCGTGGGCAAATTCACGGATGGCAGGATGACTGGCGAATGGAAATGGTATCGCGAGAACGGCGAACTGATGCAGACGGGCTCGTTCGTGGAAGAGAAGAAGTCGGGCGTCTGGAAACGGTACCATCCGAACGGCGCGCTGCATGATGAAGGCGAATTTGCTGCCAGCAAAAAGATCGGCGAGTGGCGTGTGCATGACGCCAAGGGCAGGCTGATCAAAACCACCAAACACAAATCAACATAGGAGAAAGACATGGGCAAAGTCCGGGTCCTGGTCGGCACGAAGAAGGGCGCGTTTATTTTGACCGCCGACGGCAAGCGTCAGAATTGGGAGGTCAGCGGGCCGCATTTCGCGGGCTGGGAGATGTATCATCTCAAAGGCTCGCCCGTGGACCCGAACCGCATCTACGCCTCGCAGACGAGCGGCTGGTTCGGCCAGGTCATCCAGCGGTCAGATGACGGCGGCAAGACCTGGGGAACTCCCGACGGCGCGCCGGTCCCTGCGCCCGGAGAAATGCCGCAGGGCGAGAGCAACAAATTTGTCTATGACGGCGCGGTGGGCACGCACAAGTGGTACGACGGCACGCAGCATCCGTGGGAGTTCAAGCGCATCTGGCATCTCGAACCGTCGCTCACCGATCCTGACATCGTGTATGCGGGCGCGGAGGACGCGGCGCTGTTCAAGACCACGAACGGCGGCAAGTCGTGGCAGGAGCTTTCCGGTCTGCGCAGCGCGAAGGAACACCTCTGGCAGCCCGGCGCGGGCGGCATGGGCCTGCACACCATTCTTCTCGATCCCACCAATCCGAACCGCATCTTCATCGCCATCTCGGCGGCGGGCGCGTTCCGCACCGATGACGACGGCAAGACGTGGCGGGCCATCAATCGCGGGCTGAAGTCTCTCTATGAACTTCCCGATCCTGATGCGGAGGTCGGCCACTGCGTTCATCGCATCGCCATGCATCCGTCGCGGCCGAACGTGCTCTTCATGCAGAAGCATTGGGACGTGATGCGCAGCGACAACGCGGGCGAACTGTGGACGGATGTCAGCGGCAATCTGCCCAGCGACTTCGGCTTCCCGATTGATGTTCACGCGCACGAGCCGGAGACGATTTATGTCGTCCCCATCAAGAGCGACTCGGAGCATTTTCCGCCGGAAGGAAAGCTGCGCGTGTATCGCAGCCGGACCGGCGGCAACGAATGGGAGGCGCTCACGCGCGGCCTGCCGCAGGCGAACTGCTACGTGAACGTGCTGCGGGACGCGATGGCCGTGGATTCGCTGGAATCGTGCGGCGTGTATTTCGGCACCACGGGCGGACAGGTCTATTGTTCGGCGGACAGCGGCGACAGTTGGAATCCCATCGTGCGCGATCTGCCTGCCGTCTATTCGGTCGAAGTGCAGACGCTGCCATGATCCGCGTGGTGCTGCCGTATCACTTGCGCACGCTCGCCCGCGTGGAGGGCGAAGTGCAGTTGGATGTCACGAGCCCCGTGACTGTTCGCGCCATCCTTGATGCGCTCGAAGCACGTCATCCGACGCTGTGCGGGACGATTCGCGATCACGGCACGTTGAAGCGGCGTCCGTTCGTCCGGTTCTTTGTGTGCAAAGAAGATGTGTCGCTCGAACCGCCGGAGTATCAGTTGCCCGACGCCGTGCTCAGCGGCGCCGAACCGTTCCTCATTGTCGGAGCCATGGCGGGAGGCTGATTCCGCCGACCGTTTTCCAATCAACCCAGCACCAGAAAATTCTATGTTTAAGAAAGTCCTCATCGTCGTGGCCGTGATCATCGTCGTCTTCCTCATCGTGGTCGCCTTGCAGCCTGCCGAGTACAGCGTCACGCGCTCCGCCACCGTTGCTGCTCCGGCGGAAAATGTGTTCGCGCAGGTAAACGAGCCCAAGAAATGGGAGGCGTGGAATCCTTGGGGGAAGATTGATCCCGCCATGAAGCTGACCTACACGGGCCCGGCATCTGGTGTCGGCGCGGCCTACGCGTGGGTCGGCAACAATGAGGTTGGCGAAGGCCGCATGACGATCACGGAGAGCCGGCCTCCTGAGCGGATTCTGTTCAACCTCGAATTCCTCAAGCCGATGGCGGGCGGGAGCATCACGGAATTCACCTTCAAGCCCGCTGGAAACCAGACCACCGTCACCTGGACGATGACGGGCAAAAACAACTTCATCGGCAAAGCGTTCTGCATGTTTATGAACATGGACAAGATGTTCGGCGGCCAGTTCGAGAAAGGGCTGGCTGACTTGAAAACGGTGGCGGAAACGGCGGGGAAGAAGTGACGCGAAACCAAACTCGAAAGCTACACAGGCGTTCTGAAAAGCCTTTTCCGCTGGAAGGACGAGCTCTGCGAGTCCCTATTCTTCCCATGGCTTCGAGAGATCGGGAACTCGTGGAACTCGTCCTTCCACAGGTTTTGAAAACACCTCACTCTTGAAGATCTTACGAACACAACTGCCGACTATCCTCCCATGATTCCTGGTCTCGCCGTCAAAGATGCCGCGAAGGCCATCGCTTTCTACCAAGCCGCCTTTGGCGCAACAGAACTTTACCGCCTGACCGATCCCACGTCCGGCAAGATTGGTCATGCCGAACTCCTCATCAACGGCTGCATGATCATGCTGGCCGATGAATATCCCGCGTTCAACAAAGCACCGGGAACGCTCGGCGGCACGCCAGTCAAACTGTGCCTGATGGTGAAGGATGTGGACGCCTCCGTCGCTCGCGCCAGGGACGCGGGAGCCACCGTGGTCATGCCGCCGAAGGATCAGTTCTACGGCCATCGCAGCGCGTGCATCCAGGATCCCTTCGGGCACGAGTGGATGTTCCAGTGCGAAATCGAGAAGGTGTCGCCGGCCGAAATGCAGCGGCGCTGGGATGCGATGGTGAAACCGTAAGCGACGACCGGCTTCCTCTTTCCCGTGGGCGATTCAGAAGCAACCACCAGCCAGGAACCACGGGAAGTTTCCCAGGTGGTGGAGCATCTTTTCCGTCATGAAGGCGGAAAGATGGTGGCGACGTTGACGCGGATTTTCGGCATCGAACATCTGGCCCTCGCGGAGGACGTCGTGCAGGAAGCGCTGGCGCGGGCGTTGCAGACGTGGCCGTTCTACGGCGTGCCGCAGAATCCCGCCGCGTGGATCATGCGGGCTTCGCGCAATCTCGCGCTGGATGTCGTCCGGCGCGAAAAAGTATTCCGCGACAAGCAGGCAGAAGTGACGCGCCTGATCGAGGCGCAAGCCAATCCTTCGCCGGATGCGGCGGCCTTTTCCGGGCATGAGATTGCCGACGACCGGCTGCGCATGATGTTCGTGTGCTGTCATCCGCTGGTGCCCGCCGAGGCTCAGGTCGCGCTCGCCTTGAAGTTTCTTTGCGGCTTCAGCGCGGCTGAAATCGCGACGGCGTTTCTCACCACCGAAGCCGCCATCGCCAAGCGCCTGACGCGCGCCAAACAAAAGATCCGGGACTCGCACATCCCCTTCGAGATTCCGTCGGGCAGCCAGCTCGAGTCCCGTCTCGACGGCGTGCTGCACTCGCTCTACCTCCTGTTCAATGAAGGCTACAAGGCGTCCAGCGGTGAAAAGCTGGTGCGCGAGGAGCTTTGCCAGGAAGCCATTCGCCTGACGGACTTGCTGGCGAAACATGCGGCGGGCAACCAGCCCCGGACGCATGGGTTGCTGGCCTTGATGCTGTTGAACGCTGCGCGTCTTCCAGCCCGCGTGGATGCCGAAGGCAATCTGCTGCGCCTGCAGGAGCAGAATCGGACGCGCTGGGATCGTGCGATGATCGCGCGCGGCATGTTTGACTTCGCCCCGTCGGCGGCGGGCAGCGAGATCACCGAATACCATCTTCAGGCGGGCATCGCCGGGTGTCATTGCGCGGCGAAGGATTACGCCGCCACGAACTGGCCGCAGATTCTCGAGCTCTACGATCAGCTCGTTGAGTTCGATGATTCTCCCGTCGTCGCGTTGAACCGCACGGTGGCGCTGGCGGAAGTTCGCGGGCCGCAGGCGGGGATTGAAGCCGTGGGCGCGATTCAAAACCTGCAATCACTGGAATCGTATTGCCTGCTCGACGCCGTGCTTGGTGAACTGGAGGCGCGCTTGAATCACTCCCGCGCCGCCGACGTGAGGAGGCGGATTTTGAGCCCTACGACCCGCTCCGCCTCCTCACGTCGGCGGCTACGTGCGTTCGGAGAATCGGACGGGCCTTTACCGCGCCTTCACCCGCAGCCCGAACTTCTCCGGTGCGCTGGCGAACGAGATGATCCCTTTCTCCGCCGTGCAGCCGGCGTAGGGATCGTTGTTGATGAGAATGTTCCCGTCGATGTCGAGATGGTCGGCCAGCTCGGCGAGATGCGCGGCGGCGGAGATGAGCACGCTGGTTTCGATCATGCAGCCGATCATCGTCTGGAGACCGCGCTGGCGGGCGGCTTTCAGTGCATCGTAGGCGCCGCTGATGCCGCCGGTCTTCACCAGCTTCACGTTCACGCCGTGGAAACATTCCGCCGCCACCTCGATGTCGCTGGCGTGATGATACGATTCATCGGCGAAGAGGGGCATGGGCGAACGCTCCTTCAGCCACGCCATGTCCGCGCGGCTGCTGGTGGCGGGCATCGGCTGCTCGATGAACTGAATGTTCCCGTGCGCTTGCAGCCATTCGATGTGGCGCAGCGCCTCCTCCTTGGTCTTCCACGCCTCGTTCGCATCCACGCGCACGGGCTTGGTCGGCGCGGCTTCGCGGAGCGCGGTGAAGTTCGCCTGATCATCCGGGCTGCCGACCTTGAGCTTGAGCACGGGATAACGGTCCGCCTCGCGCACCTTCTCGCGGATGATGTCAGGCGTGTCGATGCCGATGCTGAAGCTGGTGACGTGCTTGTTCTCGGTGAAGCCAAGCTTGAAATGGTCGTAGAGCGGAACCTTCGCCGCCTTCATCGCGCCATCGAGCAGGGCGATGTTGATGCCGCACTTGGCCGCGTCGTTTCCGGCGGCGACAGCATCGAGATACTTCATGCCGCCGGCGATGTCGTCGAAAGAGAGGCGGCTCGCATCGACCTTGCGCAGGAACGCCTCGATCACTTCCACCGGCTGGGCGTAGCGCTCAGTGGACGCCGCTTCGCCGATGCCGCTGCGGCCCTGTGCGTCGGAGAGCTCGACGAGCACTACCTCATAGATGTTCGTGCCGGCCCCGGTGAGCCCGGTGGCGATGCGCCAGGTGCGGGTGAGCGTCAGGTCGAAGCGGCGAAACTGGAGTTTCATCGCGGAAGGGTTTAGCGCAGGGGGGGACTGCGTAAAACGTAAAACTTGAAACGTAATGGGCCGAGCCCTTGCACGCGTTCTCCTTTTACGTTTCACGCTTCACGTTTTACGCGACCCTCCGCTTGCGCTGGCGAGCGGCAATCCAGTAGCCTGCCGCCGCAATGCGTCTTCTCGATCGCTATCTGCTGCGCGAGCTGCTTGTCCCGTTCAGCTATTGTCTGGTCGGGTTCCTCATTTTTTGGATTTCTTCGGACGTTTTTGCCCAGATGTCGGACTTCCAGAAGGAGCGCATGAAGCTCATGGAGGTGCTGGAGTATTACGCGGTGAAGATGCCGGAAATGATGGTGACGGTGCTGCCCATCGCCTTCCTGCTGGCCCTGCTTTACGCGCTGACGAACCACGCGCGGCATCACGAGCTCACGGCCATTCGCGCGGCGGGCGTGAGCCTGGCGCGGATTGCCCTGCCTTACCTTGGGCTCGGTTTCATGCTGAGCCTGCTCGTCTTCGCCATCAATGAGCTGTGGGCGCCGCAGAGCCTCGAGGCCGCCGAGGAAATTCGCACGCGACATCAGGTGGTCCAGCCGAACGCCGCCGAACGCGACTGGGAGTTGAAGCTCGGTTTTCAGAACTTCAAGGATCGCCGCTCGTGGCTGATCGAGGCTTACAACGTGGTCACGGCGGAGATGATCCGGCCTCATGTCGTCTGGGCGCTGCGCGATGGCACGCGGACGGAAATCATCGCCGAGCGCGCCCATTACGTGGACAACGTGTGGACCTTCACGAACGTGAACGTGCTCGAATACTCCAGCGAGCAGGGGGCGGTTCCTGTGCAGATCCACCGCGAGACGCTTTCGATGCCGGTCTTCTCTGAGTCGCCGGAACAGATTCGCAGCGAGATCAAAGTGAACAAGCTGAGCAGCTTCAAGATGGTGCGGAAGGTCCAGCTCTCGGTCCGGGAGATTCTCGAATACAAACGCCTTCATCCCGGCGACCGCAGCAAGGAGAACATCCTCGACACGAAACTGCACGGGCGTCTCGCCGCGCCGTGGACCTGTCTCGTCGTCGTGCTGATCGCCCTGCCGTTCGGCGTGGCGACCGGACGACGCAACGTCGCCGTCGGCGTGGCCAGCAGCATTGTGATCTGCTTCGTGTACTTCGTGCTGTCGCAGCTCGCGCTCGCCCTGGGCACCGGCGGCTACGTCATTCCGTGGGTGGCGGCGTGGGCGCCGAACGCATTCTTTGCCATCGTGGGAATCGTGCTGAGCTGGCGTGCGCGATGAACCGGAACGCGGGCGCATCCGGACACTGCCCCCGAAGACCGGAGTTCGCGGATCGTGGCTGTGTGCAAA
>Ga0163153_10008771_pt1 | contig 10394 bp, 14 predicted proteins | sample OliLakLV19MP6IB1_FD_148629 | JGI IMG/M metagenome (GOLD analysis project Ga0163153, IMG submission 148629) | Freshwater microbial mat bacterial communities from Lake Vanda, McMurdo Dry Valleys, Antarctica - Oligotrophic Lake LV.19.MP6.IB-1 | ecosystem: Environmental > Aquatic > Freshwater >...
CATGCGGATGGTGAGGTCGATCAGGTCGAGCTCGGCTTCGGGAAAGCAGGCGCTCATGATCTTGAAGATCTCGTAGCACTGACGAGTGTCCTCGGCGTTGTAGGTGAGGAACTCGGTCCACAGCTCTTCGGGGATGTTGCGTAGGCCTTTGGTATTGGCCAGGGCCTTGACGTTCTTGCTACCCACGCCGTACATCGGTGCGAGTACAGCGAGGCTGGCTCGGCTCATATTGGCATGCAGGCCGCGCGCCATCGACATAGTGTCGTAGTAGAACGCCGGCACGATGCCGTAATGGTGCGAGAGGATCAGGCCGTCGAAGGCAGTGTTCTGGCAGAGTAAGTGCGAGCTTTTCCAGTCGACTGCATGTAGAGCGTCTTTGATGTCCTTGTCGCGGTAGGTGACCGCTTCACCGTCGCCGAACTTCAGGGCGACGCAGTGCGCCTTGAACTGCGGGTCTCGGATATAGCTCGAGGTGTTATAGGTCTTCAGGCGTAGTGAATACTTTGAGTCGTAATACGACTCAAAGTCCAAGGTTACGACCTTGCTTAGATCAACCCGCATAGGCGAGGCGCTTCGCACACCGTTCGAGGTACTGGGTACGAGCTAGTACGAGCGGTAGGAGCGCGCCGCGGCTGATACTTTTGAGCCAGGCGAGCGCGGTCTTGGCGTCGTAGTCAATGTAGAGCGACGCGGCTCGCATCACTGGTTTGTCGGAATAGATCAGGGCAGGTTCGCCAGCGCGCCACTCTCGTTTGGGTTTGCCAACACCGCGAGGCGAGGTGACTTTGGTTTGGCTCATGGCCTTGGGAATGCCGTAGTTGCGGGTGTGTTTCATTAGGCGGCCTCTTTGAGTTCTTCGAGTAGGGTGATCAGGCGTACGCGCTTGGTAGCGCAGGCGGCGTAGACTTTTTCGTCGATGGTGTCTTCAGCAACAACGACGATCGTCTCGGTCTTTTCATCCTGGCCGATACGGTCGATTCGTTTGTTGCCCTGCATGAACCATTCGAGGTTGTAGGTGGGTGAGGCCCAGATTGTGGTCTTGGCTTTCACCAGGGTCAGTGAGTGCGCCATAGAGGCCGGGTGACCGAAGAGCACTTTGTAGAAGCCGGCCTGGAACAAACGCACAGCTTCCTCGCGTTCGTGGTCGGAGATGCTGCCGTCGATCACGCAGTAGGTGTAGCCGCGGGCGGAGGCGGCGTCGATCAGCTGTTGCTTTTGGTGTTTCCACAGAAAGAAACAGATCGAATGCTTTCTAGGCTCCAACAGGTCCATGATCACTTCGTAGCGATCGGTGTCGACTAGATGGTAGGTATCCTCGTTCTCATAAACAGCGCCGGAGGCGATCTGCAAGAGCTTGGTGGAAACGGCTGCAGCGTTGATCGCGGAGACGACGCCGGTTTCCATGGAGGCGATGCCGGCGGCAGCCATCATTCGGTATGTATTGCGGTGCTGCGGCTTCAAGACAAATGGTATTGAGTACTCGTGATTCGGCGGGATGTCAGTGCAGTCCTGGAAGGCGTGGCGGATGGTGATGTCGCGAATCAGGCCAGCGACAGCTTCCTCAGCGCCGATACGATCTTCCCAGCGCAACATGTTGGCGCTGGGGCCGACTTGGGTGGGTACACAAACCTGATTGCGAAAGTGGTGGAACGATTTGCCCAGACGCTCACCGCGGTCAAGAAAGAAGACCTGGTTCCACACGTCGAGGATGGTGTTTGGATTGAGCGTGCCGTTCATTGCTTCGCGGTATTCGAAAAGGGGGGCGATTTTGTTGACCGCTTTAGAGCGCGCGCTGGTGTAGTGTTTGTAGGCGCCAGATTCATCGACGATGCAGGTTGAGAAGCGCTTGAAGAATTTTTTGTCTTTGAGAGCGAGCCATTTCACTGCATCGTGATTCGTGACGTAGACGTCCGCGGTGTTCTGGAACGCCTTTTCACGATTGGTGGCGTAGGCCAGTTGTACCGAGAGTTCAGGGGCAAACTTGCGGAAGTCTTCAAACCAAGTAGAGCGCAGGGAAGATTTGGGGGAGAGCACGAGGACGGCGCGGTTGTCGGCGTGGATGCGTCCGCGGGCAAGCTCGACGGCGACTCGGGTCTTTCCAGTACCAGGGTCGCTGGCGTCGAGCAAGGCGGGCTTACCTCGTCCAAAATCAATCGACTGCTGCTGGTGCTTGAACAGCGGCTTGACTTGGCTCATTCGTTGGCTCGATTTGTAGTTGAGGGAGAACGTAAGCCACAGCGATGGGGCCTCGCGCGGTGTAGACGATCAGGTCGTAGCCGACTTGGTCGCTGTCATTAGTCTTATGCCGAGCTACGGCGACACAGCCGTTCTGGATACCGAGGATCAAAAGGTCGACGCTGTCTTGAATTTCCTGGGGCAGTACGATCGCGGGAGGCTCAAGCTCTTCGGCGAGGGCCTGAGGAAGAATCAGCTTGGACATGTCAGACTCCTACGGTGCATACGCCGCTCCCCTTCGGCCCGAAGTGGCAGAAGCGACAGCTGTATTTATTGGGGTTGGGGGGGAAGGTCTCGCACGTTGTGAGAGCCAGCCCGCGGTCGTTCCACTTCTTCAAAAAGCGCATGCCCTGCGCGCGGGTGTACTCGACGCGGGCTAGATCGTTTTGGTCGGTGTACCAGAGCTCGGTAGAGATCCGCTCGACGTCGGGGTAGCGCAGCAGCGTAGCCACGGTGTAGAGCTGGGTCTGCTCAGCGTGCTTCAGCTCGTTGCCGGAGCGCCGGCCGGACTTGTAATCAATGACTACGGCGTGTTGCGGCGTCAGCGTGACCATGGCGTCTAACTTTAGACGCCCCCACGTGTCGGCGGACTTCCAGGCGGTCGGGCGCCAGGCGTCGTCGATCGCCCAGTCGCCTTCGAGGGAGACCTTGCCTTCTTTGAAGAGCTCACGCAACTTCTTGAATTCAGAGGAAAAATCTTTCAGCTCGTCGATAAGTTCGACGCCACCACGGACGTAAAGCTCGGCGGCCTCGTGGATACGAGTGCCGCGGTCGTTGGCGTATTCGGTTTGGCCGGGTTTAAGCTCGCCGCGGGGCTCTTCGAGCTTGTCAATGTAGAGCAGTTTCGCGCGGAGCCGGCAGGATTCAAAATTGCTGAGGCGGGAGTGCGACCAGGCTCGGATCATGGTGTCTTCGGTAGGAGCTTCGTGAGAGAGGAGCATCTTACCTCAGACTGATGTTAGATAGCAAAGTTCAACTGGAACACCAACATCCGCCGAGCCAGAGAGTGTTTCCTATTTCCAGGTAAGGCACGATGATGATCGGCCCCCATTTACAGGCGTTTTCGTTGAGCCAATCACTGGCTTCTTCTTCTGAATCGAAGATGTGGCCTGCCCGGAGGTTTACACCGTCGGCTTCGGCGAAGCTCCCGGAGTAGCCGGCGTGACCGTAGTCATAGGCTGCTTGGTGAATCACTGCTTTGAAGTGGGCGGTGATCGCTGCTGTACCGCGGGCGGATACATGAAGAGGGCAGTGGTGCTCGTTATATCGTGAGCCCATGAAGTCCTTTTGTAAGTGGAGTCCTCAGCCGGATTCGAACCGACGTCTCTGGTCCCGTAGGATGCAGCGTCCTAAGCCTCTAGACGAAAAGGACAGAAAAAGGAGGAGCCTTGAACCTGTTCCTAACGGCCGCCGGGTGGCCGTGCGGTGTGAGAGCAGGCAAGGGCTCCGTTGATCAGGTGTTGATCAAAGCCAGCATGTCGCGCTTGGCGCTGGTGAGCGAGCGGATGCGCTTGTCAGCACGCGCGATGCGCTCTTGAAGGACTTCAGTGGTGACCGGCTCGAACCCCGAACGGGATTTCGTGACGCGGCCTGCGGCATTCAACATTTTGAAGGTACCGTTGATATTGTGCAGCATGGTGGTTTTTCATTCCTTATAAAGACGAAAGGTAGCCTGCAGGATGTCCAGCACGTATTCCTTATCGCGCCACAGCAGGTCTTGGAGATCCGCACGGTCGTAACCAGCGGCTGCAGCTTCTTCCAGCAGCTCGTAATCGCTGAAAGAGTCAAAGAGTTCGATTGCTGTTGGATCGCGCGCGGCGGGCAGCGCGGTCCAGTTAACCTTTAGCACTTGGTCGCGCAGGCGCTTGCAGTGCGCGAGATCCAAGGTCTCCATTGGGCCATGTTCATGGTCGTAGCCGACGGATACGTTGGTACACTCAGGAATCAGTTTCATGTAGCTGGCGGTGTCGGTGTAGAGCCCGGTGTCGTCCAGCTGGTAGTCGAGCTCCAGCGCGGCGGCGAGAGTGGTGCCGAAAAGGGCTGAGCAGCAGCGGTTGCCGTGTTGATGGGTGATCACCGAGGTAGTGCCGCGGCGGTCGAAGGCGATTGCTCGCTTGAAGGTTTTCAACCAAGCCTCTTCTTCAACAGCGAGTTCACGGCTGCCAAGGCAGCCTTTTTCCTCGCCGTAATGGAAGAGGTAGTGGCCGGGGACTCTGGCCGCGATCATCTCCAGCAACAGCCACACGCCGGCGGTGTTGTCGGCGCCGAGGGGCTCTTTACCTTCGACGTAAGCGAGCTCTATGTTCGCGTCGTAGGCGACCAGGTGGCGGCCGGACGTTCGGTGCACGGTGTCGGTGTGGCAAGAGAACAAGGTTTCGTCGTCGCCCGGGATTGCCACATACCAATTATTGCCTTTGACGCAGTAGGCTCCGGTGGGCTCGATGTAGCGTTTGATGAATTCTTGGTCGGCCCCTGACCCAGCAGGGCGCATGTAAGAGAGCATTTCAAGTAATTTCGAGCTGTCCTTGTCGATCGGCGAACTCGATGGGGTCGGTGACACGGTGGATTCTGGGGAGGGGAAAATTGAGTTCTTCTGTTTCTTCGTGGGAATAGACTTTTCCTTCGATTTCAACCGTGTCATCAACGTGGTGAGTTTGCCCACTGTCGGTTTTGATAGCATCGTCGTCGTGAATCCATTCATTATTCTCTCCATAAGTGCATCTATCGGTGGGGTAGTGTTCGTCGCGGTATTTTGGCGTGCATATATCGCCAGGATGGAACCATTGCTCTTCCTGGTCGCAATAGATGAAGCCCAAGGCACATAGAAGATCATCGTCGTTCCAGTAGCATTGGTTTCTGATTTCTATGATGTCGGAGTCGTGGACGTAAGCTGCGTGAGCCCGCCTGTTGATGATCGCTATGGTGTAGGAGCCATCGGCGCAAGAGCTACAAATAGTCAAGCCCCCGTGATCATTATGGGCTTCGCACGCGTGGTTGTCCTCAGTACTGCAGTCCTCTTCACAGTGTTCGCAGAAGAACATATCCTCATCGTCTTCCTTGTTATAGGTCTGCAAGAGCCCGTTAGTGGTCTGTGGACTAAAGTCGCCATCACCGAGGAATAAGAAGTCGCCCTCGATGTCAGCGCGATCAACAGTGTCAATGTAAGGACACACTGCACAGGAGTCGTCCACTATGTGAAGGCGCAGTCGGACGTCGTTAAGACTCCCCTCAGCAAAACCAAGCTCGAGGAGCTTGGTTTTTAGTACGTTGGCGTCGCCATAAATCCGGGTGTATTGCATCGGGTCGGTGTTTATGTTGCACACCGTGCGCGCTACGATGCGGTCGCCGCGGTACAGCAGCGCCAGGACGGTATCAGGGCCGTCGTAGATGCGATAGGGATTCTCGTAGGACCAGTCTTTGCCTGCCATACATGAACTAGGGCCGTTTTCATAGGCGTGCTGAATATCAGCTGCGTCGAAGGCAATAGCCAGTTCGGCGGGGCCGTAGGTGCTGCGATGTTGGTCGACGTAGTGGCAAATGCTTTCTTCGGACAGCTCAGGGTAATGCTTCCGTAAGAATCGCCCAACGGTGGTGACGATCTGGCGATCAGCGATGCCGTATGCGTCGGTCGGGGTATAGCCGATCTTCATTGGATCGTCAGCAGTGACATAAACCCAGAAGCTACTGTCGGGGTCAATGTTGTGAGCCCAGTAGGGGCGTGGGCGGTTGTATATCACGTCCTTGTTGTCTTCGCGCCAGCGCCACAATGAGGTAGGAGCTTTGTGTTTTAGATTGTTAAGAACTTCGGCTTTTGATCCTGGGCCCCAGCCGTAATATTCTGCGGCCCAGGCGGCCAGCTGTTCAGGCGTGGTGAGCTTCATTAGGCGGTTCCGTTGTATTTGTGGTGGTCGGGACCCGGTACGATTACGAAGCGCCGGGGATTGAGTTCTTCGCGAGGGCCTTCTAGTAAATCACGCGCATTCTTAGCACTGGGTTTGCTGGGATAGGTGGGGTTCAACACTTTATTACTAGCAACTTCTCGGATTTGAAACAGCTTCATTTAGTCTTTCGTAGGAAGTTGGGCTTTCAGGCGGTCAAAAAATTTGGTATGTTTTTCGTCGGCCCAGGGCCGATCTGGCTCCATGCGCAGTTCCGGGTACGGTTGCTCCGTACGAAGTTCTTCGAGCAGTTGCGGAGTGAGGATCAGCATGCTTGGGTCCTCGGCGCGGCGTTGCTGCGCAGGAAGAAGCTGTGTGGTGGTGTGTAGGTGCTAGCCGGTGCGCACGAATAGTGCGAACCGAGCACTTTCAGCGCGCGACGGAGTTTATATTCACGACCTTTGCGGTCGGTTTCTTTTCCAGCTCGATTAGACGGTCTTGCAGCCATTGGGGATCTTTCTTCCAGTTAACTTTCACACCACGAACATTGCGTCCGTGGATCCGGATAACGTCGGTGTGCACCCGGTGATGTCGAAGCATTGAAGTGAACTTCGCCGGAGTGCGAGGTACATCGCCTACGTTGTAGGCGAACAGCACGCGTAACTCATCACGAGTCAGGCGGTAATCAGGGTCTGTTGAGGTCAAGGCCTCGTGCACGAGCTTGGTGTAAGACTCGTGCAGCATTTGTGCTTCTACGCCAAGCATCCCCATTTCGCCAGCGGGCAGGGCGTCCCAGAAAAACTCCAGATCGCCGGTGAGTACCGCTTGCGCAGTGGCTTCGAGGGAGTTCGTTGAGGTCGCGATCATGGCGTCGCGATCTGCGCTTTCGAAGACGGTCATGGCGATTTTTCGATCAGCCGTTCGAAGTTTAGAGTACTGGGCGAAGGCTTCTAGTTCGGCTTCGATCTTCTCCAAGAAGTTGTCTTCCATGACTAGTTTCAAGGGTTGGTAGGCACCGACGTTGAAACGTCGGTCGGCGACTTCGAGGGTGACGGGGTCTGGTTGGTTGGAGAGGATCATGAAGTTGCAATAATTTTCAACCAAGTATGAATCCGTGCGCATGCGGCGGATTGAGATTTGTGGCTCAGTGATCATGTTCTTCAGATTGGCCATGAGGATCCGGCTCTGCTTGGTTTCGCTGATCTGTGCTTCGTCGATGACGACGAGCTGGGAGCGCTCGAGGTGCTCGTTGAATTGCTCTTCGAACTCCTGCATGCGTTTAACAACGACGTTTTGCGCACCCAGTAGGGGGATGAGTACCTTGTTGATCAGGAGACCTTTACCAGTGCCTTGTGAGCCGTGTAGTACCCAGGCGCACATCGTGCGGCAGCGGTACTGATAGAGGCAGGCCCACCAGTTCAGCCAGTGCTCGAGTAACGCCGGATCGTTGCCGACGGCGTGCTTCATCAAGCGGTGGATGGTGGGGAATTCGGTCACTGCGGGCTCCGCTGCCCTTGGGGGCAGTTTCATGTACGAGGACTTCTCGTAAATGTTCAGTGTTCGGTTTTCACTGTCGACTCGAATATCAGACTGTGGGTCGTAGCGAAGGTTCCACACCGGAATGTAATCAATCTCGGGGAGCCCTTTCTCTTTCAGGTAGTGCTGGATTTGTAATTCGCTTGATGCGCGGGCCAGGCTAAGGCGGTCCGTATTGGGATCCCATGTGCCGTTGTAATAGAGCGCCGTGCGGTAATCGCGGAAGACCAAGACTGCAGGGCGATCATCGGTAGGGTTTTGAACAGCGCGCTTGGCGTCAAACTTGGCGTTCTTGCGTTGGCGTTCGAGCTCGCTCCAGTACTCAGGCAGCAGGTCGGCGGTGAGGTAGTCGGGCTCGCCTTTGAAGTTGCGGATGATGGCGGGCTCTTCGTCCTTGTGGTAATAGCCCCAGCTGTCGCCGCCGTTGAGGTTGAAATAGGTGAAGCCGCGCTCGCGCTTGACTCCGGAAAGGGTGGCGACATCTGGGTTGGAGACGATTTCATCGCCGTCTTTGAGGGTTTTGAAGGCGAGAATTTTTTTTGGGAGTCCATTCGCAGCGCGGAGATCATCAAGCCGTTTGCTAGTTCCGAGGCGATTTGCCTCCGCTGTCGGGATGTCAGCTTCCACAAGATTAAGGGTGGGCGAGGTAGCGTCGACCAGGGTGATTCGGGTTCCGGTGTAGTTCGATACCACGCCTTCTCCGAGCAGCGGGGGCGCGATATACAAGAGCTTGTCGGACTGGCAGGTAGAAATGTCCAGGGGCCAGGAGAGGGCATTGTTGGTCTTCGTGAGCGTGATGAGGGTAGCCAGTGCCGGGGTGGTTAGGTTGAGGTGAATCAGCCATTGTTTGAGTGCGGCGGGGTGCATTGGCTTGGCCAGTTGCATGAATACGTGGCCGGTTTCCCCGCGGCCTGTCTCCACGCCGTAACTTGCTGAGAACTGAATGATATGGGTGACGTTACCCAGGTCAAGTTGGCTAAGGAGTCCGCTAATGCTTTCGCCTGCTCCCAGGCGGTCAACATCCAGACAAATCCAGCGGGTGAGGTTGTTGGGGTCGGTGGATCCAGCCCGAGACTCAGCTGCGAGGGGGCGCTGGACTTCGCCTTTGAGGAGGCAGTGGCCTTGATCAGCGTGCTCGATGAGTTTGGCATAGAAGTCTTTGAGATCAAGGACTTGTTCGTTGTGGGACGTGAATTCCCAGACCTTGGGATAGGACTCTTTGGTCAGGGTTCCGTCGGCGGCCAGTGCGTACGACTTGGCGAGAGGTGCAGAGGCTGCAAGAAACGTCAAGTTCATGCGTATTCCTGGTTCGTTGATCGAACATTCGATTCTACATCACTTATTGCGGGCGGCGTCGGCAGCAGCACGGTTAAAAAGAGGCTCTAGAGCGATGCGGTAGGTGCTTTTGAAGCCGACTGTACGGAAGGTCAGGATGTCGCCAGGCTCGAGGCTGACGATGATGTTGCGGCCGCCGTCTTTGATCCGGGTGCATAGCCGGCGTACAGGTTTGGTGAGAGCGGTGGTCATGAGTGGGGGGTTCTTTCAGTCAGTGCGCGGATGGTGGCGGCGCATTCTTCAGGGCAGACAATATCTTTCGTCATGCTCTTGCATACCTTCGCCGCCGATTCCAGCCCCGCAGCGCGGCCAGCGGCGTAGGCGGTGCGGGCGATGGTCCGCTCGACCGGGAGGCCCCGCCATGTCGTCACGCCAAACACATCCCCCAACACCGCATCGCACTCCGCGTCGCTCAACTCGCGCGCGCTCATGTCTGCCCCTTGGCGATGGCGGCGTCGATCAAATCGTAGATGCTGCGCCCGTTCAGTTCTCCGTAAGTGGGCGAGCCAAGCTGCACCCAAATTCGCGCAACGATTGCATGCTCTGCCTTGTAACTGTCCCATGCGGACCGCTCCCGTGCCAGCGCGGCGTTGCGTTCGGCGGTCATGTCAGCGAGTTCGGCGGCGCTGCGGGATAACATGGCGTTACGTTGCGTGATTACCTCGGCGTTGTAGTCGCGTTGCTTGAGCGCGGCGTCGTGTTTTGCCATCATGGCGTCGAGGTCGGCCTCGACAGTAACGCGGCCAGCGACGTAGGCGCACCATGTGTCGTGCGTGCGCATTGACTCGTATGTGCCGGTCGGGCGTCGATCCAAGGCGAGGCAAAACATTTTTGACCACGCCTCGAACGCCTCGCGCACCGGCCCGCTCATGGCGCGCCCTTGGCGATGGCGGCGTCTACAATTTCATTGGGTGTGGCCCCGGTAATGATCTGACCATCAGGACGCGATACGACAAGCCACTCGCCCCGATGACCGGCAGGGAATCCGCAGCCCGTACCGTCAGCATGGCCCACGCACTCCCGCCACCGCAGCGCATCCGGCTCCGCAGCCTCGGCCCGTGCCAGCGCGGCGTTGCGTTCGGCGCGAACAGCGTCCAACTCCGTGAGTCGGAATTCCAAGGCTCGCGCAAATGCATCGTCCCGCTCGGCGGTCATGTCAGCGAGTTCGGCGCCTTGCGCGACCCATTTTTTTTCCCACGCCCTGTAGGTGGCTGGAAATTCCTTTTGGTCTGACGCTCGACAGACCTCCTCGCTCTCCCGCAATTGGGCGGCGAGGCGTTCGATCAGGGCGGCGGCCGCCTTGCACAGTCGCGCTGTCGCTGCCGTCGCCGCTGGTGGCATAGCCCATCCGCCATCAGCCCACCCGGCAAGGTCGCAAAGCGCGGTAAGCTTATCCACCATCGCTGCCAC
>Ga0163153_10008772_pt1 | contig 10394 bp, 11 predicted proteins | sample OliLakLV19MP6IB1_FD_148629 | JGI IMG/M metagenome (GOLD analysis project Ga0163153, IMG submission 148629) | Freshwater microbial mat bacterial communities from Lake Vanda, McMurdo Dry Valleys, Antarctica - Oligotrophic Lake LV.19.MP6.IB-1 | ecosystem: Environmental > Aquatic > Freshwater >...
GGAGATGGGCTTCGATTCGAGATGGTTCTCGAGGGCAGACAGAACTTCGAGAGCGCCCTGCAACTGAGAAAGAGACAGGCTCTGCGTCATCGATTGGGCCCAAACCAGCTGCAGCGCCATCTTCGCGGAGGTGACCACGATGGGCCGCACGGTCCCGGCGCGGATGTGTGAAGACGCGCTACCCAGCGCCTCGAAGATGTAGTCGATCTCGCCGGCGAGCAGCGCCGTGGTGGCGGGTCCGGTTCCCTTGTACGGCACGTGGGTCGCCTTGATTCCCGCCTGCAGGCTGAACATCTCGCACGAAAGGTGGCGCGAGGTTCCGTTGCCCGCCGAGCCGCAGTTGATCTTGCCGGGATTCGCCCGGGCTAGGCGAGCAGTTCGGGCAGGGTCCTCGCCGGCACGCGGTTCGCGGCGACCAGGACGTCGGGGAAAATCGCCGCCGTCGTCACCGGGACGAGGTCCTTCTCCAGGTCGTAGGCGAGGTTCTTGTAGGCGGATGCGGCAACGGCGCCATGCACCGAGTACAGCAGCACGGTGCAGCCGTCGGGGGCGGCCTTGGCGGCGACCGAGGCGCCGATGGTGCCACCGGCCCCGCCGCGATTCTCGATCTTAGGCAGGAATGGTGAAATGCCTATCGCGGAACAGCCGCAGGCAGGCATCCGCCGCGTCGGCATCGTAGGCCGTGCCGCGCCCGCGCTCGATTTCGGCCAGGGCTGCAGGAATACCGAGGCCGACGCGATAGGGGCGATGCGAGGACATCGCCTCCATCACGTCGGCCACTGCCATGATGCGCGCCTCGAGGAGGATCTCCTCCCCCTTGAGGCCGCGCGGATAGCCGCTGCCGTCGACGCGCTCGTGGTGCTGCAACGCGACCTGTGCCACCGGCCATGGAAACTCGACGTTCTTGAGCACTTCGAAACCCTGCTCGGCATGGCCCTTGATCAGGGAGAACTCGACCGGACTCAGCTTGCCGGGTTTGGAGAGCAATTCGGCCGGGATCGAGATCTTGCCGACGTCGTGCAGGTAACCGGCGACGCGCAGGCCTTCCTGCCGGGGCGCGTCGAAGCCCATCTCAGCGCCGATCGCCACGGCGATTTCCGCCACGCGCCGCTCGTGTCCGGCGGTATAGGGATCGCGCATTTCGGAGAGGTTCATCGCCACCTCCACCGTGCGCATGAATGCCAATCTGAGCTGCTCGTTGTAGCGCTGGGTCTGCTCTTCGGACTCCTTGCGCTCGGTGATATCCGACACCAGGCCGTCGAGGCGCAACGGGCCCCCATCGGCATCGCGCACGAGCGTCGCGCTGATTTGCGTCCAGCGAACCTCGCCATCCGGGCGCACGATGCGCAGTTCCGCCTCGGCACTTCCCTCGGCGCGCGCCTTCCGCTCCGCCTCCCGCGCGATTTCGAGATCCTCGGGATGGACCACCTTCATCCAGAGTTGCGGGTCGTCGAAGAACGCCTGCACCGGCCGGCCGTAGACGGCCTCCGTGGCACGATTCATGTAAAGCATCTTTCCGGCTTTCAGGTCGACCGACCAGATCACCTGGTCGATGCCGGAGAGGATTTCTTCCAGGCGCGCCTGCGCTGCATCACGCTCTTGGTTAGCGCGCTGCTCGTCCTCGAGCACGCTGAGCAGCAACTTGCGATCCAATGCGGCCGCATCCCGCGCCGGGACCTGGCCCTGTTCGGCTTGCTGCAGCCTGGCGCGCAGGCTTTCGATTTCTGCACCCGGCGTGGTCGAAGTATTTTCCGGGGTCATTGGCCGGCCTTCGTCGGAGGATTGCCGCGGGGCAGGCCCGCGGTGCCATCGTCTTCCGCGCTTGCGTAACGCGGCGGCAGGCCGGCCTGCTTCAGCAGATCGTTGACTTCGCCCTTCAGCTTTAGTGTGCGCTCCTCCCTGCCCCGCATCGCGCGGTACCAGCTGCGCAGTTCGTCATATTGGTCAAGCAGGGTGGCCTCCGCTTTCTTGCGGCGCGCTTCGCGGTCGAAATTGTCGAGCGCGAAGCTGATGACGGCGGCTATCTCCATGAGCAGCCCCTGCGTCGCCTCATCGAACATCGCGACGCGCTCGGAATAGATTGTCAGGGCGCCGACGACAGCCCCGTTGCGGCGCAACGGCAAGGCAGCCGTGCTTCCCCAACCATATTGGGCCCCGCGCTCGTGCCAGGCTGCGGTTCGCGGATCGTTCCTGAAGTCCTGGCACCAGTAGGGCAGGTTCTCGCGTATCGCGGTGCCGGTGGGACCTTGCCCGGTCGGCTCCCCCTCGTCCAGGGAAATGGCGATTCCATCGAGATAGGCATGGCCCTCGCCCGCGTGCGCCGACGGCATGATCTGGCCCTTGTCATCCACAACCCCGACCCAGGCGAGCTTCATGCCGCCCTGCTCCACGGCCGCGGCGCAAACCTGCGCGAACAAGGCCTGCTCATCCTCGCACCGCACGATGGCCTCGTTACACTTGCTCAGGGTCGCGTACATGCGCACCAGGGCTTCGATCCTTTCATGCGCGATCTCGCTGTCGGTCACATCCATCGCCATGCTGATCGCCAACCGGCCGGCCTCGGAGGTCGATCCCAATCCGACAGACATGAAACTCCAGACGCGCGACTCGCCGTCCCGAGTCCGGATCGTGTATTCGCCCTCCTTGACCGCCTTCGTCGCGCCGTACAGGCGATCGATATCCGCCTGCACCAGCTGCCTGCGTTCCCCGTAGGCGCGCTCCGTCCAGGCAGCGGTGGTGGGTATGTCCGCGAGGGTGTAGCCGGTGATCTCGGTCCAGGCCTGGCTGATCATCATGACCTCGCCGTGTTCCGCATGCAGCATGATCGGGATGGGTGCCGACTCGATTGCGCGGCGCAGCCGCGATTCGCTCTCACGCAGGGTCAACTCGGCAAGCGTCCGCTGGGTGATGTCCTGGATCGTCGCGACAACGAACTCCACCGCGCCGTCCGGCTTGCGCCGGCACTTGACGTCGATCGTCGCATGCACGATGTCTCCGTCCTTGCGTACGAACCGCTTTTCCATCGCATAGCCTTCCGACTCGCCGCGCACTACCTGGTCGAACTCGGCGACGTCCTTGTCGAGATCCTCCGGATGGGTCATTTCCGCCCAGCTCAGATGGCCGAGTTCCTCGCGGGAATAGCCGAGGATCCCGCACAGCTCGTCGTTGAATCGCACCCAGCGCTTGGTTTCCGGCGAGGTGATCGCCATGCCGACGAACGGCAGGTCGAAGAACAGCTTGAACCGCCGGTCCGATTCGATCTGGCTCGCAGCCTGGTCCGCCCGGCGCTGCGCGCGCCAGAATGCGGCCAAAGCGATCGCAAGCAGGATGACCGCCAACAACGCAAACAGGCCGACCCACAGCGCGGTGTCGCGCGCCCCGGACAGCGCTTCTGCGCGATCGAGCTTCGCCACCAGGCGCCAGTCCGTCCCGGCGATGGGCCACCATGCCGCCAGCACCGGGACGCCGCGATAGTCCCTACCCCGCATCGTCCCCGGTCGCGCCGAGCGTATCGCAGCGACCGCCGGTAGCGTGGCCTGCGAAAGCGGCTCGCGAAGGCTCAAGGCCGCTCCGGTGCGATGGCGCAGTTCGTTCAGGAACAGTGCCATATCGCCATCGCGTCTTGCCAGCAGGAACTCGCCGCTTTCGCTTGCCGAAGGCCAGGTCTGTATGGTGGGGAACAGGAAACGCTGCGGGCTGACGTGCAGTACCACCAACCCGACCGGTTCGTGCCCGCCCGCTGTCGGCTGGCGCAGCGGCACGACAAGATCCAGGTGCAGCTCGTTTTGCGCATCGCGCAGCAGCGGGCCTATCCGGACCTGGCCATCGGCAAGCGCACCGGCGAACAGGTCTCGCGTTTCCTTCGGCAGAATGTGGTCGTTGCCGTATCCGAGCAGTGGGCGGCCGGTCGCGTCGAGCAGGCTGACCGCGTCGTAGCCGAAGCGCTGGATCAGCGCTTCCAGGCGATTCCTGATGACCTCGCGCTCATGCGCATCCTGTGTCAGGCGAAACTTGACCACGCGCTCGACGAATCCGATGCTCGCCGCAAGCGCATTGGCGTCTTCCCGGCGCTCGGCCAGCCAGCTTTCGATCTGTTCCGACTTGAGCCTTGCCTTTGCCGTGAGGTCGGCGAAGGCGTTCTGCTCGCCCTCCAGCGCTTGCAGCGTGAAGACACCAATTCCGATCAGCGGCACGCTTGCCACCATCACCAGCATCAGGGTGAGCAGGCTGCCCCGCCCCTGGCTCGTCCGCTGCGGCGGGTCCTCCACGGGATCCGGCTCGCTGGTGCGCAGCAGGAGGTAGAGCATTGCGCTCGTCACGACGACGAACGCGAGCCCCTTGAAAAGTTCCACCCGTGACTGCGTGAGCGGGTCGCTTACCGCGAAGTCCAGCAGCGTCCCGGACGCGACGATCCATAGTGCAGCAGCGGCCGCATACAGAAGTGCGCTGGTGGAAGCAGTAAAGCGGGTACGCACCTGACCCTCCTTTCAGGATGACGGTCGCAATCGCGCACCTTGTACGACAAGAAACGTGTGCAAGGCACACCGCCGGCGTGCGGTGCCCGGCGACGGCAACTCGTCGCGTTCGGTCCTAGCCCCGTCCATTCGGGGAGTATCCCGGCTGAGCCGCCGGACATCAAGGAGCCGTCTGGCATGCCACTTCCCGCGGCTTCGATCCGAACAAACGATAACGGCCGGTCGCCGCAGCGTTCGCGAGGCGTGATCGCGGGCCCCTACTGTGCGGCATGCGGGGATACCGAAGGGTCTCAAGCTCGTGCCCAGGAGCGCGACAATCACGCTCTTCGAGGTATTCGCCGAGTAGCGGCGAAACCATGCAACCCTCTGCGCCCGTTCTTTCGCCCGCCGGCCTGCGACGATTCGCCGAGCTGCGACGCGAGGCCGTGGATGCGGTGACGGAGCGATTTCTTACCGAGCACCGGGAAGCCTACGCGGCGCTCGGGCCGCGGGGGCGGCAGGCGTGCGGCGAAGACCTCGCCTTCCACTTGGAATTCCTGCGGCCGGTGCTCGAGTTCGGACTTCCCGACCCGATGACGGACTATCTAGCCTGGCTCACCGGGGTCCTGCTCACGCGCGGCATCGCCGCGTCGCACGTCCCGTTGTCGCTCGATTGGCTGGCGCAGTTCTTCTTGTCGCGCATGGAGGCGGCCGAAGGCGCCATCGTCGCCGGTGCGCTGCGGGCGGCGAAGGCCGCGCTGGCCCAGAGGCTGGCCGCTCCGAAGGCGGACGCGATGCCGGTCGGGGAGTGGCCCGAATGCCTGGAGTTCAAGCAGGCGCTCCTGGCGGGAGACCAGCGGCAGGCCTCGGCGATCATCGAGGGCTGCATCGCCGACGGGCGCGGCCTGGTCGGGGCAGAGCTGCACGTCATCCAGCCTGCGCTGTACCGGATCGGGCTCAAATGGCCGCACAACGAGGTGAGCGTGGCGCAGGAGCATCTCGCGACCGCGATCGCCCAGACGGTGATGGCGCTCGGCGTCGGCCGGTCGCAGGTGCCGGCGCCGCTCGGCCGGAAGGTGCTGCTCGCCTGCGTCGCGGGCAACCATCACGCGGTCGGGCTCCAGATGGTTGCGGACGCCTTCGAGCTCGACGGCTGGTCGGTCCAGAACCTCGGCGCGGACGTCCCGACCCAAGCGTTGGTCGCCCAGGTCGCCGCCTGGCGTCCGCATCTCGTCGGCCTGTCGATCTCCTTCGCCCACCAGTTGCCCACGGCGCGGGGGGCAGTGTCTCAATTGCAGGCGACGCTCGGCGACGCTCGGCCCCCCGTGATCCTCGGAGGCTTGGCGATCAACGGCTTCAACGCCCTCGCCGCGCACGTCGGGGCCGAGGGCTGGAGTCCCGATTCGTCCGCCGCCGTCGTTGCGGGGACGGCGCTGGCGGGCAATAACGCTTGACCATCCAGGTGCTGTCGCACAAGGTTGCGGACCTGCTCGCGATCGCCACCGCACGGCTGGACTCCTCCGGCGTCCTGCTGGAGGCCAACGCCGGTTTCCTTCGCCTGCTGGGCGATGGCGGCGCGCACGCCGTGGGCACAAACGTCGCGCGATTCTTCATGCAGCCCGGCTTCACGTTCCTCGCCCGCGATGCGCCGAGCGAGCAGGAAGGCGAATATCGCGGCCTGCTGACGATCGGTGACTACGCGGTAAAGACGCGAAGCCTGCGCGGTCGGGTATGGCGGGCGGGCGACGATGTGTTGCTGCTTGCCGAATTCGACATCGAGGAGCTCGAGCGCATCACTGAACGGGTGCTCGAGTTGAACGGCGAGCTCAACGCCTCGCAGCGTGCGCTCGCGCAGGCGAACAACGCGCTCAAGCAGCGCGAGGCGCAGATCGTGGAAACATCGCTTACCGACGCGCTCACCGGCGTGGGCAACCGCCGCAAGCTCGAGCAGGCGCTGGCGGCAGAGATGAGCCGCGCGCGGCGCCAACACGGCCCGCTGAGCGCGCTGATGATGGATCTCGACCACTTCAAGCGCGTGAACGACCAGTACGGCCACGGCGGCGGGGACAAGGTGCTCGTGCGTTTCTCCGAGCTGCTGCGCGCCCAGACGCGGCCAACCGACATCGTGGCCCGGTACGGCGGTGAAGAGTTCGTGGTGCTCCTGCCGCATACCGACCTGGCCTGCGCCGCCGCGCTCGGCGAGCGCATCCGGCGCATCGTCGGGGCCGAAACCATCGCGCCCGTCACGGCGCCGGTCACTGTCAGCATCGGCGCCGCGCAACTGCGCGCGGACGACACCGGCGACGCGCTGCTGGACCGCGCCGATGCCGCCCTCTATCGGGCCAAGGAAGGCGGCCGCGACCGGGTCGCCGTGGAGTGGTGAAGGACGGCGTCGCGATGTGCGTGGGCGCCATGGTGCACGCGCGCATCGTCTACGGCGCGAGCGATCCCGGGACCGGGGCGTGCGGTAGCATCATGGATCTGCCGGCGGTCGCGAATTTCAACCATTAAGGGCGCTTCGACGGCGGGGTCCTGGCGCGGGAATGTTTTCCCAGCGCACCGTTTTGTCGAGTGTCGGCAGGTGGTAATCCGCGGCGCATCCTGGAGTAGAGCCCTTGGAAGTAGGCCCCCGCCCCGGCGCCTTGGCGACCAGGTCCAGGACGTATGAGCCAGTTCCGCCCAGTCCGACGATCGCGATGCGGCTTGACCTTGTCGGTGACTGCGGACGACCAGCGCGATTGGACGTCCGTATCGAGGTATTCGAACGCGCCCTGCAGAGGAGCACGAAGAGTTCATGCACTCGGCGCCGAAGTTCGAGGAAATGCTCGAGAAGACCAGCCCCATCGACGCCGTGGCGCTCAAGCACTGGAAAGCGTATTCCGCGGCACGGGATGCGATGCTGCTGCGAACGCATACCGCCATCGCGCCGTGGCACATCGTGCGCACGGACAACAAGCGCCTGGCGCGTTTGAACCTGATCCGCGACATCCTGTCCCGGCTCCCTTCCGCGGGCAAGAAAGCACCAACGTCTGCTCCGGACGCCACTGCAGCCGAGGGCGCTGCGGATGTAGCACCGCCGGGCAAAGCAGGGCCATCAACAACGCCAGCTGCGGCTACCGCTGCGCCTGCAGGCGAAGTCCAACAGGACAACGCCGCAGCCGAGCAGAGTTACAGTCAGGGGGGCGAGCGCTTGAAGATGCGCTCGCAGCCGGCGGGCGGGGAGTGACCGGTGTTGGCCGACAGGCCGAGCTTGGGCGCGAGCCGCTCGGCATCGATGGTGATCTCGCCGTCTGCGATGGCCATCGCTGATGCGGGAACAGGACTCATCGCGGTGCGGCTCCGGTGACAGGGCCCTTCATCGTCATGGGCTTGCCCGGGACGAAGTTGATGCAGACCCCGTCGAGCTCTTCCAGACACAGCGGCTCGCTCGTGAACCCGCACGCATAGGGTGTCTGTTCATCCCGGCTGCAGCCGTCGCTTTCCAGATGGTGACACGACGTGCAGGTACCGAAGGGAGGTTTGCCTCTCTCTTGCGCCACCTGACCGAGCATGCGCTGCAAGGCATTGGCGAAGTGGCCTTGGACACTGGGGGGTAGGGAGCCCGCAGCACGGACCAGGGATTCGAAGGGGTCGTTCGCAAGAATGCCCCTGGCTTTCTCGGTCAGAACGAGCCGGACACTGCGCCTGTCATCCTCTGACCGCATGCGTGTCAGATAGTCTTGGGCTTCGAGGCTTTTGATTGTCTGCGACGCCGTACCCCGGGTCGTGGCATGGAACGCGGCGAAGGCGGACGGCGTTCGCGAGAATCGGTTGGCCTGCGCGAAGTATCTGAGCACCGCCCACTGCGCTGCCGTCAGCCCCTCCACGAGCCCCTCGCCGGATGCTATGCGCCCCAAGTGAAAGACCAACTCCGCAATAGCGCGGCTGTTCATTTTCAACTCCTTTGTCATGTTCAGATAGTAGCGGTTAAAAACTATATTGACAAGAATATAGTTTCGGAACGATACTAAAAATGAACGCGTTTCTTGGGCGGCACGCTGAGCCCCCAGGCGATCTACCTTGGATTTTTCCGCTGATCCCGGTGCTCTCTTTGGTTACTTTGGAGCTTGATTTATGGCAATTACATTGACCGAAAATGCAGCGAAGCAGATTCAGAGCCAGCTTGCGAAGCGCGGCAAAGGGCTTGCCCTGCGCATAGGCGTCAAAAAAGTCGGCTGTTCCGGCTTGGCTCACACCTTCGACTACGCCGACGAAGTGCGCGCGGGAGATCACACGTTTGAGTCGCATAACGCCATGGTGGTGGTCGATGCCCACAGCCTGCTGGTCCTCGACGGCTCGCGTATCGATTTCGTCAGGGACGGGCTCAGGCAGATGTTCAAATTCGACAATCCGAATGTCGATAGCGAATGCGGCTGTGGCGAAAGCTTCAACATGAAGTCGAAACCCAGTTCAAATCCAGAGGTGGCGCGATGAATGCGATTGCCGAAAGTATCGAAACCGAGATGCCTGCCCCTTTTGTCTTTACCGACAGCGCCGCGGCCAAGGTCGCTGATTTGATTGCCGAAGAGGGCAACCCTGATCTGAAACTCCGTGTCTTTGTTCAAGGCGGCGGCTGCTCCGGTTTTCAGTATGGGTTCACCTTTGACGAAATCGCCAACGAAGACGACACGACGATGACCAAAAACGGTGTGTCGCTGTTGATTGATGCGATGAGCTACCAGTATCTTGTGGGGGCAGAGATTGATTACAAAGACGATCTGGAAGGTGCGCAGTTCGTCATCAAGAACAATCCCGGCGCTACTTCTACCTGCGGTTGCGGGTCGTCCTTCTCGGCCTGACAGGAGCAACACCATGAGTGCGGTACTGCAAAATCTCGTCAACCAACCCTACAAACACGGTTTTGTCACTGACATCGAGTCCGATGTTGCGCCTAAAGGGCTCAACGAAAACACCATCCGGATGATTTCGGCCAAGAAGAACGAGCCTGAGTGGCTGCTCGAGTTCCGGCTCAAGTCTTATGCGGCGTGGCTCAAGATGGAAGAGCCGGCGTGGCCTAACGTCCACTATCCGAAGATCGATTTCCAGGCGATCAGCTACTACGCGGCACCCAAACAGAAGCCGAAATTAAAAAGCATGGACGAGGTCGATCCTGAATTGCTGCGCACCTTCGAAAAACTTGGCGTACCGCTGCACGAGCGCATGGCGCTGGCCGGCGTTGCGGTCGATGTTATTTTCGACAGCGTGTCGGTGGCGACCACCTACAAGCACAAGCTGGCCGAGGTCGGCGTCATTTTCTGTTCGATGTCGGAAGCCGTGCTGGAGCATCCGGAGCTGGTGAAGAAGTATCTCGGTACGGTGGTGCCGACCGGCGACAACTATTACGCCGCGCTCAACTCGGCGGTATTTACCGACGGCTCCTTCTGCTTCATCCCCAAGGGTGTCAAGTGCCCGATGGATTTGTCGACTTACTTCCGCATAAACACCGAGGAGTCGGGTCAATTCGAGCGCACCCTGATCATTGCGGAGGAAGGGGCGTCGGTCTCTTACCTCGAAGGCTGCACGGCACCCGCGTTCAGCACCAACCAGTTGCATGCGGCGGTGGTTGAGCTGGTGGCTCTCGACAACGCCGATATCAAATACTCGACGGTGCAGAACTGGTATGCGGGTGACGAAAACGGCATTGGCGGCATTTACAACTTCGTCACCAAGCGCGGCCTGGCCAAAGGCATCAACTCGCGCATTTCGTGGACCCAGGTCGAGACCGGATCGGCGATTACCTGGAAGTATCCGTCCGTCGTACTGCGTGGCGACAACTCGGTCGGCGAGTTTTATTCGGTCGCGGTCACCAACAATTATCAGCAGGCCGACACCGGAACCAAGATGATCCACATCGGCAAGAACACCCGTAGCACCATCGTCAGCAAAGGCATCTCGGCCGGT
>Ga0163153_10008773_pt1 | contig 10394 bp, 7 predicted proteins | sample OliLakLV19MP6IB1_FD_148629 | JGI IMG/M metagenome (GOLD analysis project Ga0163153, IMG submission 148629) | Freshwater microbial mat bacterial communities from Lake Vanda, McMurdo Dry Valleys, Antarctica - Oligotrophic Lake LV.19.MP6.IB-1 | ecosystem: Environmental > Aquatic > Freshwater > Lake...
GTGCTGGTGCGCGAGGAAGAAGTGCGCTGCCCCGACGCCTCGCGCCGTCGCCGCTGGGGCCGCGACTACCGCGTCTGTGACCGCCGCCTGGTGGAAGTGGTGGACAGCGTGGTGCTCACCGGCCCGGCCGATTGCGCCCGCTTCTTGCCCGCCGCGCTGGCCCAACCCTTCACCACCCGCGACCTGGCGCGGGCCAGCCACCAGCCGTATGCCCTTTCGCAGAAGCTGGCCTACTGCCTCCGGCGCATGGGCCTGGTTGAAGCCGTTAGGCGGCGCGGGCGGGCCTACACCTATGTCCTCCGTTGACCCCTCAGTTGACGCCACCCCCGTCAGCCGCGCGCTCGACGGCTCGGGCATTCCCTATCGCCTCTTTCGCCACCCAGGCCCGGTCCACACGCTGGAGCAGGCGGCCGAGGAGCGCGGCCAGCGGCCGGAGCAGGTGGTGCGCAGCATCGTCTTTCGCGTCGGCGCGGGCGAGTTCGTCATGGTGCTGGTGGCGGGCGCGCACCAGGTGGATTGGAAGGCGCTGCGCCGCTACCTGGGCCAAAGCCGCCTGACCACGGCCACCGAGCCGGAACTGCTGGCCGCCACTGGCTACGTCGCGGGCGCGGTCGGCCCCTTCGGTTTGCCGCATCCTATGCGCGTGCTCATTGACGAGCGCGTGCTGGCCGAGGCCGAGCTGTCGCTTGGCTCCGGCCTGCGCGGCACGACGGTCATCCTCACCAGCGCCGATCTGCGCCGCGCGCTGCCCGAGGCTGAGGTGGGCGTCTTTGCCGCGAGCCGCAGTGGCTGACCCGCTCGACGCTTACGCCGGCCTGCTGGTCGGCAGCCCCGCTGGCGAGCGCCACCTGGCCTACTTCGTCTCGTCGCACGGCTTCGGGCACGCCACGCGCGCCGGCGCCGTCATGGCCGCGCTGCGGGCGCATGACCCGGCGCTCAACCTGCACGTCTTCACCGAAGCGCCCGCCTGGCTGTTCGCCGAGTCGGTTCCCGGCGGCGTCACCTATCACCGCGCCGTCACCGATGTGGGCGTGGTGCAGCACTCGGCCCTCAGCGAAGACCTGCCCGCCACCCTGCGCCGCCTGGACGACTTCCTGCCCTTCGACCCGCACCTGCTGCGCCACTGGGCCGACTGGCTGCGGCAGTTGCGCTGTTCCTTGGTCGTGTGCGACATCGCCCCCCTCGGCCTGGCCGTGGCGCAGGCCGCCGAGCTGCCGTCCGTGCTGATCGAAAACTTCACCTGGGATTGGATTTACGAGCCTTACATCGCCGCCGAGCCGGGTTTTGCGCGTCACCTGCCCTCGCTGCGGGTGGCCTTTGCGCTCGCCACCTATCACCTCCAGGCCGAGCCAATTTGCCAACCCGACCCGGCCGCCACCGGCACGCTGCCACCTATCGGCCGGCTGCCCCGGCAGACACGGGCCGCTACCCGCGCCGCGCTGGGCCTGGCCCCTCACGAGCGCCTGGTGCTGGTGACGCTGGGCGGCATGGCCGGCGACCTGCCGCTGCCGCCCGCCGGCAGCGGCCCGGCCGACACGGTCTATGTGGTCCCCGGCGGCAGCGACGAACCCCGGCGCGCGGGCCAGCGCTTGTTACTCCCGCACCACGCCGCGTTCTTCCATCCCGACCTGATCCACGCCGGCGACGCTGTTGTGGGCAAGCTCGGCTACAGCACCGTGGTGGAAGCCTGCCAGGCCGGCGTGCCCTTTGGCTACGTGCCGCGTGCCGGCTTCCGCGAGTCGCCCGTCATGGCGGCCTTCGTCCAAAGCCACCTGCCCAGCGTCGAGATTCCCGTGGACGTGTTCCCGTCAGGCGGGTGGGGCGCTCACGCGGCCCAGCTTCTCTCCCACCGCCCCAGCCCGCCCGCCGCCCCCAACGGTGCAGATGTCGCTGCTGACTACATCTTGGGATGGATGGCTTAAGGCGGCCTCCTGTTTGATTTACGGCATCTGATGAATAGCGAGCGGGGGCGTTCAGTCCTCCGCAATGCTGCGGTGGACTGAGGGTGGGATTTCTCACCCGCGCTCAGGCCGCCTGAGGGCCAACGACCTGGGGCGGGTTCGAAATGACAGGGTCAAAGGGCCGCGCCGGGTTGAACGCCAGTTCTCAGACAGCGGGAGGATTGGTCAATTCCCTCTTACCTGTCATTCCGAACCCCCGCTCGCGGCCTTCAAAACAAAGTAGCGGGGCTGGCGGGGTGAGGAATCTCACCCGCGGAACTTAAACGGCCTCCTGTTTGACTGGCGGCGTCTGCTGGGTAGCAAGTGCGGGCGTTCAATCCCCCGCACAAACGGCAGGGCCGCTACGTTGTTAGCCAGACAACCGTCCCGACGCTGCTCTACGCATGCCAGAATCAAAAACGGGCGCGGAGGGCCACTGCCCAGCGCGCCCGTTGGCGTTCCCAACAGCCTCACGCCCGCTGCCGGTATCCCAACAGCCGCAGCGCGTTCAGCGCCACCATAATCGTGCTGCCCTCGTGCAGCACAATGGCGACGCCAATCCCCGCCCAGCCCGTCACTGCCGCCACGATCAGCACCGCGATCACGCCCAGCGCGATCACCAAATTCTGTTGGATGATAGCCCGCGTGGCGCGCCCCAGCCCCACCGCCAGCGGCAGCTTCGCCAGCGCGTCACCCATCAGCGCCACATCGGCCGTTTCGAGCGCCACGTCGGTCGCCGCCCCGCCCATCGCAATCCCCACCGTGGCGTGTGCCAGCGCGGGCGCGTCGTTCACGCCGTCGCCGACCATCGCCGTCACGCCGTACTGCTGATTCAGCGCCTGGATGGTCGTCACCTTGTCCTCCGGCATCAGGTCGGCCCGGAACTCGCTGATACCCGCCTGCTGCGCAATGGCGGCGGCCACGCGGGCATTGTCGCCCGTCAGCATGATCGTGCGCCGCACGCCCAGCCGCCGCAGCGCCTGCATCGTCGGCGCGCTGTCGGGCCGCAGGGTGTCGGCCACCGCGATCACGCCCACCACCTGCGCCCCCAGCGCCAGGGCCATGATCGTCTTGCCCGCCGCTTGCAGCGCGTCCATCTGGCCCTGCAACTCAGCGGATAGTGAGATGCCGGCTTCGGCCAGCAGCCGCCCGTTGCCTAGCCGCACTACCTGGCCGTCCAGCATGGCAGTCAGTCCCAGCCCGGTCAGCGACTCGACGCGCGTGACCTCGGGCAGCGCCAGCCCCCTGGCTTCGGCCGCCCGCACGATGGCCTGGGCCAGTGGATGCCCGGACTGGCGCTCCACGGCCGCCGCCAGCGCCAAGACTTCGGCCTCGCTCAGGTGGCCGGCCGCAATCAAATCAGTCACTTCCGGCTTGCCGTTGGTCAGTGTGCCGGTCTTGTCGAAGGCGATGGCGCGCAGCCGGCCGAGGTTCTCCAGGTGGACGCCGCCCTTCACCAGCACGCCGTTGCGCGCCGCCTGCGCTACGCCCGCCAGGATGGCCGCCGGCGTGCCCAGCGCCAACGCGCACGGCGAGGCCGCCACTAGCAGCGTCATCGCGCGCAGGAACGACACGGCAAACGGCACGCCCAGCAGCGGCGGCACCACGATCAAGAGCGCGGTCGTAATCAGCACCCCCGGCACGAAGTAGCGCATGAAACGGTCCACTGTCTGCTGCGTGGGCGACTGCTGTGCCTGGGCTTCTTCCACCATCTTCATCACCCGCGCCAGGGTGCTGTCGTGCGCCAGGCGCGTGGCCTGCACCTCCAGCGCGCCCGCGCCGTTCACCGACCCGGCAAACACCAACGCGCCGGGGAACTTTTCGACCGGCAGCGACTCGCCCGTCACCGGCGCCTGGTTGACGGCCGACTGCCCCGCCCGCACCGCGCCGTCCACCGGCACGCGCGCGCCGGGGCGCACGACCACGATGTCGGTCAACTGCACGTCGTCCACCGCCACTTCGCTCACGTCCGCGCCGCGCCTGACGAGCGCGGTCTTGGGGGCCAGTTCGGCCAGGGCGCGCACGGCGGCCCGGGCGCGGTCGAGCGCGCGTTCTTCGAGTGCGTGTCCCAGGCTAAATAGGAACAACAGCAGCGCGCCTTCGGCCCAGTCGCCGAGCAGGGCCGCACCCAGCGCCGCCGCCACCATCAGCAAATCGGTGTCAAAGTGGCGCTCGCGCACCGCGTGGATGGCGTGTTGGGCCGTGTGCCAGCCGCCGAAGCCGTAGGCCGCCAGGTACAAACCCACCGCCGCCAGGTGCGGCAGCCCGGCCCATGTTTCGCCGGCCCAGCCTAGCCCCAGCAGCAGCCCCGCCAGCAGGCTTTGCAGCAGTTCGGCATTGGCCGCATACCAGCGCCGCAGCCCGGCCGCCGGGATGGCGTAGCCTAGCCCGCGCACGCGCTTCTCAATCGCGGCTCGCGTGGTCTTCTCCGCGTCGAACTCCACGCGCATCTTCTGGCTGGCGTAATTGACATTGACGGCCAGCACGCCCTCCAGCCGGCCCACGCCGTGCTCGATGACCTTGACGCAATCCGAGCAGTCCATGCCCTCGATGGGCAGCAGATCGTGGTGGTAGCGGTCAACGATCTGCGCGCCGGCCCGCTCGGCCAGCCGCTGCACCTCGGCCAGCGACACGGTCGTGGGGTCGTAGTGCAGGCACAGGGCGGGGGGATTTTTCTCGCGCTCCAGGTGGGCGCGGTTCAGGCCTTGGCGGTCTTGCAGCGCCGACTCCAGCCGCGCCAGGCAGGCATCGTCCGCCGCCTCCACGCCCGGCAGCAGGCGCGGGACTTCCAGTTCAATGGTGTGTTCGGGTGCGCGGTTAGCCATGCTGCACGTGATCCAATCCCTGCCGGAACAGCGCCGCCACATGGTCGTCATCCAGCTCGTAGAACACCTGCCGGCCGTCCTTGCGGGTGCGCACCAGCCGCATCTGCCGCAGCCCGCGCAGGTGGTGCGACACGGCCGACTCGCTGACGCCAACGATCTCGGCCAGCGCGCCGACGTTCAGCTCGCCCTCGGCCAGCGCGGCGATGAGGCGCACCCGGCGCGGGTCGCTAAAGGCGCGAAACAACTCGGCCACCTGTGCCGCCGTGTGCTCGTCCAAAGCCGCCCTCTCCGGGCCGATTGGCCGGATCGTGTGAACATCTGAGTAGTTATTCATATATCCGTATTTTACTGCGCCTAACCCTGCCCGTCAAGCACCAGCGCGAGGCCGGCGCAGCTACTTCGACCAGGTGCTCCAAACTGTCACCGGCGGCCAGGCCTCCACCGCTGCCATCACCGGCTCCACCGAGGCCGAGCAGTTCGAGGCCGCCCTGCCCGCGCTTTAGCCGACGCGCACGCTCCACGTTTATTCCCCCGCGCCGCCGGCTGGCACCCCAGCCGGGCGGTGCGTATTGTCTCGACCATGCGCGAGTGCAATTCAGCTTGCGGGCTGATCCGAACAACCCCCCTATGACCCTGTCATTCCGAACCCCCGCTCACGGGCTTGTAGCAACCCGGCGTGATTGGCGGGGTTGAGCAAGCCTGCCCCCAAATTGAATTGCTCCACTATGCGCCGGGCCATTGTCTTTTCCCCGCCGACCGGCTAAAGTTAAGGCCGAGGCATTCATGGACTCCTACGCTTTAGCCGACCAACCCGCCCAAACCGCGCCGTGACCATGCCACCCGCCCTCACCCGTTTCCGCGACTACGCCTTCATCGTCGTCGGGGCCGTGCTCCAGGCGCTCTCGATGGTCCTGTTCCTCGTGCCCGGCCACCTGGCGGCGGGCGGCGTCAGCGGCGCGGCGCAGATCATCAACCGCTTCACCGGCTGGCCCATCGGCGTGATGATCATCCTGGGCAACCTGCCGCTGTTCCTACTCGGCTGGCGCTTCCTGGGCGGGCGGCGCTTTATGATCCGCACCGTCGTCGCGGTCGTCATCTATGCTGGGCTGCTCGACCTGCTGGCGCGCCTGCTGCCGGCCGGCCTGTCGCACGACCCGGTGCTGAACGCGCTCTATGGCGGCGTGGTCGGCGGCGTGGGCCTGGGCCTGGTCTTTCGCGGCCAGGGCACCAGCGGCGGCACCGACATCCTGGCCCGGCTGTTGGTCATGTGGCGCGGCGTCTCGCTCAGCCAGAGCTACCTGCTCACCGACGCCGCTATCGTGTTGCTGGCCGGGCTGACCTTTAGCTGGGACCTGGCCCTCTACGCGCTGGTGGCGCTCTACGTCTCCGGCCTGGCCGCCGAGTTGGTCACCGAAGGCTCGGCCGTGGTGCGCACTGCCACCATCATCTCCAGCGAGGCCGACGCGGTCGCCGCCGCGATCATGCGCGAGTTGCAGCGCGGCGTCACCATGTGGCCCGGCACCGGCATGTACTCCGGCCAGCCGCGCCGCATCCTGTTCTGCGCCGTCAGCCGCGCCGAGATCACTCAGCTCAAGGCCATCATCCACGAGTGCGACCCGGCCGCCTTTGTCGTCATCGGCCAGGCCCACGAGGCCCTGGGCGAGGGCTTCAAGCCGCTCAAGTCATAGTCAAGGAATCTGCGTATGCCCCTCTCGCCGCCCACCGCCGCCCACGCTTATCTCGATACGCACTGGGACGCCAACCTCATGCAGACGCGCGCGCTGCTGCGCCAGATGAGCATCTCGGCTCTGGCCGCCAGCCTGCGCCCCACCGCCGACACGCTGCGCGGCTGGCTCGAAGCCGAGGGCGCGACGGTCAGCTACCACGGCGACGAGCAGCGCCCGATCGTGTTCGCCGAGTGGAACGCCGGCGCGCCCAAAACCCTGCTGGTCTACGGCATGTACGACGTGCAGCCGGTGCTCGGCCAAAAGTGGACCACGCCGCCGTTCGCCGGGCGCATCTGGAACCATCCCGAGGGCGGCCTCAGCCTGGTGGCGCGCGGCGCGTGCAATAGCAAAGGCCCGCTGATGGCCTTCCTGCACGCCGTCACCGCTCTGCGGGCCACCAGCGGCTTGCCGGTCAACATCAAGTGGACGATTGAGGGCGAGGAGGAGATTGGCAGCCTGCACCTGCCGGAGTTCTACCAGACGCATCGCGAGCAGTTGGCGGCCGACGCGGCCTTTGAGGCCTTTTGGAGCCAGCCCACCGCCGCCGCCGCGCCGCGCGTCACGCTCGGCACCAAGGGCGTGCTCGGCCTGGAGTTCACCTGCCGCGCCGGGGCGTGGGGCGGCCCAAAGGAGGTCATCCACTCCAGCTACGGCACGCTGATCGGCTCGCCTGCCTGGCGGCTGGTGCAGGCGCTCGGCAGCCTGGTGGATGAGCACCAAAACCTGCGCGTGGCCGGCATCCCGGCCCTCGGCACGCAGTTGCCCGGCGACGCCGCTCTGGTGCGCGGGCAGGCGGCGGTCTTCAACCCCACCCAGTACCTGAAGGAGCTCGGCGCGGCGCGCTTCAAGCAAGACTTGCCGGTCGAAGAATTGCTGCGCCAGCACGGCTTCGCGCCGGTGCTGAACATCAACGGCCTACAGTCAGGCTACCTGGGCGAGGGCAGCCACACTATCATCCCCAACAGCGCCCGCGCGCTGTGCGACCTGCGCATGGCCCCCGGCATGGACTCGGACGAGACGCTGGCCGCGCTGCGCCGCCACTTGGAGGCGCACGGCTACGGCGACATCGAAGTGGTGATGGACTCCGGCTACGGCGCGGCCCGCACGCCGGTGGACGCCCCCGTGGTGCAGGCGTTGATCCAGACTTACCAGGCGCACGGCTTTGAGCCGCTGGTGCGCCCGATGGAGGCCTCGGCCACGCCCTACTATCTGTACAAAGACGTGCTCGGCATAGACTTCGCCTGGGGCGGTCTCGGCAGCGCCGGCGGCAGCCACGGCCCCGACGAGTGGTGCTCGATTGACGGCCTCAAGGCGCTGGAGAAGTCGGTAGCGACGTTCCTGACGGCGTTTGCGGAGTCGTAGGCGCCATTGTGTGAACGATACTTACTTGGACTGTTGGCGAAGATACAAAGGCGGTTGACCATGACGCTAATTTTGGCACGCGCATCAGCCGAATTCGTACTGCAAGTTACGGATCGACTGGTTTCACTCAACCAAAAGCCTTTCGACAAACTAGCCAATAAGAACATCCTGTACATTGCATCAAACGCTGTAGTGACTTTGGCATACACCGGTGAGGCATATTTGGACAATATCCCGACAGATCATTGGATTGCTCAAAAGCTTTTGGGATTTGAGATTGATCCTGCCAATCCACCAGCAATGGCCGCCGGGCAGAATGGATCGAAACGGGACATTGGGCAGTCATTTCGCATACTCACTGATGAGCTAGACAGGCAGGATCCGAAGAAGAGGCTTAGCCTGCTAGTATCGGTGCAAGGTTGGCAATGGAATTCACGCGGCAGACTGAGACCGTTGGTTGGCCACATTACCCGGATGCCTTCCCGGAATTCTTTCGATGTTCATTTTGAACAACGAGATTGGTATCTAAAAGGCGCCCAAACCATTTCGGCACCATATGCAAATATAGGTATTGAGGAACTAACTGAACTGTCGAATCAACTTAGGGACAAGCAACCAAAAGAGGCAGAGGTATTGTTGGTAGACAAAATCCGACAAATTTCCAATACCAACACATGGGTTGGACCGCATTGTATTAGCGTACTGCTTCCGCAACTGTCTAACCCCAACATATTTGTTCGCTATCACACGGCTGATCCCTCGGTATTGTCTAACCAACAAGCACTAGAAGCTGGTGATGACCTCTGGGCCTACTCTCCATGGATCGTCGGTTCTAACGTGTGTCTGCCTCCAGCTCAAGTAATTGGAGGGTTTACGCTTCGAACCGGGCCATTTACCATCCACTTTGAGGCAGAGACCCCTCAGCAAAAACAATGGCTAAGCTTTCACTCGGGCCAGAACCGCAAACCCCCGCCTGTGTAGTCGGCCACTGGCCGACACTAGGCATGAGCTATGATCATCGCCCTTGATCACATTGTCATCTCGGCCCACGGTCACCGCCCCCTCAACGCCCTTCCCCTGTCATTTCGAGCGCAAGCCCCAACCAGCCCGAACGACTCCGCCCCCAGCGCGCGAGAAATCTCGCTGTGATACAGCCCAGCAAAACAACGTTCGCCTGCCGCTGTTTCTCCTGCTGCGCGAGCTTGAACACGAACGGCGCCGAAGCTAAGGCCGCATCCACACCAGCGGGAAGTACAGCACCGCCGCCGGCGCGCCGATGCTGGCCGTGGCGGTGATGTCCTGCGTGGCGTGGCCGGGGTCGTTGCTGGTCAGGTGCAGCAGTCCCACATATGGCGCGGGCCGCCAGGGCACATAGCCAAAGCCAACCAGCCGCGCCGTCAGCGTGGCCGTGTCGCCGGGCGCAATCAGCAGCACGGCCGGGTCGGCCGCCAGCCACTTGTCCGGCAGCGGCTGGTTGTACATGCGCCAGGCGGTACCTGCTAATTCTGTCGGCGCTTTGTAGCAGGTCAGCCCTTGACCGCGAAGCAGGTCGTAGCCCATGCCCACGCCCCACCGGTCGGGCAGCGGCCCCATCGTCCCAAACAAATACTCAATCTCGCCATCGGCGTGCAGCACGATCTGGAACGTATAGCTCGGCGCGGGCGGCGCGGCCGACTCCTGCCAGCGCGGCACGTCCTCAAAGCTGATCACGTAGGTTTCCGCGTCCACCGCCGCCGCGCGCACCGCGCCGCCCTTGCTCGGGTCCAGGTCGGTCCAAAACCCCGCCAGCGTGCCGGGGGCCAGCGTGCCGGTCGGCAGGCAGTCGGCCAGCGGGGCCGGGTTGGTGGCCTTGCTCGCGCTCACCCACCCGTTCGAGCTTAAGTACACCTGGTTGACCACCGCCCCATTGATCGGCACGTCAAACCCCAGTGCCAGCGGCGTCGGGTACATTTGGTCATCGGTCAGGCTCAGCGGCGTGGTCGCGCTCAAGTCATACAGCACTGCGCCCGGCTCACCCGCCGCCGTCACGATCCACTCATACGCCGGCACGCTCACCGTCACCGACAGCGGCTGCGTGCCGCTGTTGGTGATGGCGATGGGCGCGCTCTGCTGTTCGCCAAACGCCAGCGTCACGCTGATCGGCGGCGGCGTCACCTGCAAGCGCGGCAGTTGCGGGATGAGCGCCAGCTCCACGTTGGCCGCGCTGGTGAACGGCAGCCCCGAAGTCGCGCTATAGTGGCCCGTCGCGCTGGCGGTCAACGCATAGTCGCCAAACGGCAGCGTGGCCGTAAAGTGGCCGCCGGCGTCCGTGGTCAGTTGCGGGCCGGGGTCTACCTGCAGGTGGCCGTACACCGGCTGACCGTACCAGGCGTCCACCAGCGTGCCGGTCAGCAGCGCGGTGCCCGCCGCTGGCAGCACCTCAAACGTCACCGCGATCGGCGTCAGCGTGCCGTTCTGCGCCACCAGGATGCGCGCCTCGTAGGTGCCCGGTGCGCTCACCTGCCGCGCGTCCAGCACGATCTGGAACTTCTCAATCGCGT
>Ga0163153_10008775_pt1 | contig 10394 bp, 9 predicted proteins | sample OliLakLV19MP6IB1_FD_148629 | JGI IMG/M metagenome (GOLD analysis project Ga0163153, IMG submission 148629) | Freshwater microbial mat bacterial communities from Lake Vanda, McMurdo Dry Valleys, Antarctica - Oligotrophic Lake LV.19.MP6.IB-1 | ecosystem: Environmental > Aquatic > Freshwater > Lake...
TCGGGATGTAGTGCGCATGGATGTCGATGATCATCTGGCTTGCCTTGTGGTTGCCTGGATCGATTGTGCGCCGGCAATCCGGCCGAACACGAGCGCGCGCAGGACCGCCACCGAGTTCGGCGCGGCCCCATGGAAATGCCCGGTGATCTCGCCTGCCGCATGCCGCGCCAGTCGCCCGCGCCGAGCGCGCCGGCTTCGAGCGCCATGCGGATGCCCTCGCCTGCGTTGAAAGCGGAACCTGCCGAGATCGGTTGAAGGGACTCGGCACCCTCGCCGAGGTGCTCGCGCAACATCGAAGGGCTCCCTTGGAACCCGCCGCTTGCGAGCACCACTGCATTCGCCGCAATTGAAAGCGCAGTCCCGTCGGAGCGCTGTGCTTCGATGCCTTCGATGGCTCCGGTTCTCCCGCGAACCAGTTTCCCCGCGCGGCAGCCGTAGTGAAATTCGACCCCCGCCAGGCGTGCCGCCTTCGCCAATGCCGAGACGATCGCCGCACCACCGCCCACCGGCTGGATCCGCGGCGGCCCCTTGCTGAGGTAGTAGCCGGGCGAATGGAATTGCACGCCGTGGTGCTCGACCCATTGCACGGCGGCAGGCGCTTGTTCCGCGAGCCGGCTGAAATACGCGCGGTCGCCCAGCCCCGCGCTCGCCTCCATCATGTCCGCGACGAAGTCCGGCGCAACCTCGCCGGTGGATATCATGCGCATGTTCGACGGGCTCCAGCGCGTTCCGCCGCCGGCCTCGAGCTCGGCCGAGCGCTCGAGCACGACGATGCGCGCGCGCGGATTCGCCTCCGCGGCCGCGAGCGCCGCGGCCAGCCCCGCCGCTCCGTGACCGACGACGGCGAGGTCGCAGGCCAGCTGCATCGTCGCCCGTGCACCGATCAGTTGGCCTTGATGTTGGCGTCCTTCACCAGCTTCGCGTTCGAGACCACCTCTTCGCGCAGGAGCGCGTCGAACGCCTCGGGCGTGAACACGCGCACGTCCTGGTTCAGGCTCAGCCAGCGCGCCTTGATCTCGGGGGAGTTCAGCGCCTTGACCGTCTCGGCATGCAGCCGGCCGACAATGTCGCGCGGCGTCTTCGAGGGCACGCCCATGCCGACCCAGAACGGCTGCGCGGAATTCGGCACGCCGGCTTCCTCGGTGGTCAGCAGATCCGGCACGCTGGAGGTGCGGTGCTTCGAGCTCACCGCTATTGCGCGCAGGCGCCCGTCCTTGACCATGGGCATCACGTTGCCGATCGGGCAGAAGCAATAGTCCACGCGGCCGCTCAGCACGTCGGTCAGCGCCTCGGGCGTCCCCTTGTAAGGGACCGAAACCACGTCGATGCCCGCGATCAGGCGGAAGCGCTCGGTCGTGAGGTGCGTTGCGCTGCCCAGGCCGATCACCGCCGCGTTCATCTTGCCGGGATTGGCCTTGGCGGCCGCGATGAGCTCCCTGACCGTCTTGTAGTCGCGATCGGCGCGCACCGCGAGCGCGTTCGCGATGTCGGCGAGCATGGTGACGCCGGCGATGTCCTTGAGGGTGTCGTAAGGCAGGTTCGGCACGGTCGAGGGGGTCACGGTCCACGACGACGACATCACGAGCAGCGTGTAGCCGTCGGCGTCCGCCTTGGAGACGAGATTCATCGCGATGCTTCCGCTGCCGCCCGGGCGGTTCTCGACCACGAACGTCTGGCCGGTCTGCGCGCTCAGGCGCTCCGCGATCGCGCGGCCGGTGATGTCCGTCCCGCTGCCCGGCGGCAGGCCCACGACCATCCGCACCGGTTTGTTCGGCCATGCCTGCGCGGACGCGGTGCCGGTTGCCGCCAACAGCGCCACGCAAAGCGCGCCAAGCGCACCCAAAAGCCTAAGTTCCTGATTCATCTCGTACTGCCTCCTTGTAGTTTTTCCCAAAGTGCAAGCGGCGTCATTGGCAGCTCGTCGATCGAACGACCTAGCGGCGCGAGGGCATCGTTGATCGCGCTCGCGATCGCCGCGGGCGCGCCGAGATAACCGGCTTCACCCGACCCCTTCTGCCCGAACTCGGTCAGCGGTGAAGGCGTGCAGTGGTCGACGATGTCGACCGCCGGAACCTCCAGCGCGCTGGGCATAAGGTAATCCATGAACGTCTGGCTGGCGAGTTGGCCGTTGTCGCTGAAGGCGAACTTCTCGTAGAGCGCCGCACCAATGCCGTGCGCGATGCCACCGTAGGTCATGCCGTGGACGATCGACGGGTTGATCATCGTGCCGCAGTCGTGGCCGCACACGTAACGCAGGATTTTCGGCTGCGCGGTGAGCGGATCGATCTCGACGAGCACGAGATGCGCTTCGAACGAATAGCACGGGTACATCTGGATGCGCCCGTCGGCGGTCGGCAGGCCGCCGCCCGTGGGCACCTCCCAGACGAACTTCGCCTGCAAGCCCGGTTCCATGCCCTTGGGCAGCAGATGGAAATTGCGGTGCGCGATCTCGACGAGCCGGTCCCAGGTCAGGCCCTTGCCCGCCCCGGTCTTTGGCACCACGTTCCCATCGCGATATTCGAGCGCCGACTCGGGCACGCCGAGGTTATGCGCGGCGATCGCCATGAGCGTGGCCTTGATCTTTTTCGCGGCGCCCGCTGCGGCGCCGCCGAGCATGATCGCCATGCGGCTGCCGACCGGGCTGTTCGACGGGAGCGCGTTCAGCGAGTCCGCATGCACGACGCGGATCGAATCCGGGTCGCGCTCGAGCACTTCGCCGAGCACCGTGGACACCAGGGTCTCGTGACCCTGTCCCGAGGTCGACGTATTCATCACGCCGGTGATCGCACCCGAGATGTCTACGCGAACGAGGCACGAGTCCATCCACGTGGTGGTCTGGTTCTTCGGGTTGAAGAGCGGCTCGAAAGCGGAGTTGCCCCCCGAGGGCTCCAGACAGGTGGCGATGCCGATGCCCGCGAGACGGCCGGCTTTCCTCGCCGCGTCGCGCGTGGCGACCAGTTCGTTGAACTTCACCGCATCGAGCGCCTTGTCGAGCACCGTCACGTAGTCGCCGCTGTCGTAGGTCGAGCCGCTCGGGATCAGGTAGGGAAACTGGTCTTTCGCGATGAAATTCTTCTTCCTGAGCTCGACCCGGTCCATGCCCAGGTGGCGCGCGACGCGGTCGATCGCGGTCTCGATCGCATAGTTGGTCGGGGCCTGGCCGAACCCGCGCACGGCTTCCTGCGCGGTCTTGTTGGTGAGCACCGAGATCGGCTCGTACTCGACGCTGTTGATGCGGTAGGGCCCGACGATCGCGCCCACGGGCTTGCCGAGCTGCAGCGGCGAGCGGCCGGCGTAGGCGCCCACATCATCGAGCGCGCGGATCTTCAGCGACCGGATCGTGCCGTCGGCATCGAACGCGACCGTCATGTCGAAGATGCGGTCCGGCCCGTGCATGTCGCCGCCGCGCATGTTCTCGAGCCTGTCTTCGATGAAGCGCACCGGCATGCCCAGGCGCCTGGCGAGATAGCCGACGAGCACGGTGTGCTTGATGCCGCGTTTGACGCCGTAGCTGCCGCCGACGTCCACGTCGAAATGCACGCGCACCGCATTGCCGGGAAGCCTGAGCGCGCGCGCCGTCTGGTCCGGGAACTTGGGCATCTGGATCGAGGCCCACACGTCGAGCAGCTGCGTGCCCGGGTGCCATTGCGCCGCGACGCCGAAAGTCTCGATCGGAACCGTCGCGCTGCGGCCCCACCGCGCGCGGAAGGACAGCGTGTGCTCGGAGCGCGCAAAATCTTCCTCGACCGGGCCCCAGACGAACTTGCGCCGGAAGAGCACGTTGCTGCCGTGGTCGGGATGCACGAGCAGCGCGCCCGGCAGGATGGCTTTCTCCGGGTCGAGGATGTACGGCGTCGGCTCGTAGTCGATCTCGATCTTTTCCGCGGCGTCCTCGGCCAGCGCGCGCGAGTCGGCCACTACGGCGACCACCCATTCGCCGGCGTAGCGCACCACGTCTCGCGCCAGCGGATAGCGGTGCACCTTGGGCGCATCGACGCCCACGTAGAGCGGATCGACGTTGGCGCACAGCTCTTCGCCGGTGAGCACGTAGCGCACACCCTCCATCGTCAGTGCCGTTTCGGTGCGGATCGCCTTGATGCGCGCCGATGCGTGGGGACTCGTGACGAGCGCGACGTGCTTCATTCCCGGCAACGCGATGTCGGCCACAAAGCGGCCGCGGCCGGTGACGAAGCGCGGGTCTTCCTTGGTGCGGCGCTGCTTGCCGATATAGCGGAATGAAGCGGATGCGGCCACAGGCTTCATTTCGGCCCTTTCGCCAGCTTGGACGCCGCAAGCTGGACGGCCTCCACGATCTGCTGGTAGCCGGTGCAGCGGCACAAGTTGCCGCCGATCGCGTCGCGGATCTCTGCTTCGGTCGGATCCGGGTTCGCTTCGAGCAAAGCATGCGAGGCGATGATCATTGCCGGCGTGCAGTAGCCGCATTGCAGCGCATGCGTTTCGCAGAACGCATCCTGCAGCGGGCCCGGCGTGCCGTCGGGCAGCGCGAGGCCTTCGATCGTGGTGACCGAGCAGCCCTCCGCCTGCACTGCGTACATGAGGCAGGCGCGCACCGGCTCGCCATCGAGCAGGATAGAGCACGCGCCGCAGATGCCGTGCTCGCAGCCCACGTGCGTGCCGGTGAGGCGCAGCGAGTCGCGCAGGAAATCGACCAGCGTCTGGCGCGAGGACACCTGCGCCTCGACGCGTTCGCCGTTGACCTGGAGGGTGACGGGGTAGAGGCGCTCGCTCATATGGCGTCCTCCACGGCCGCCGCGAGGGTCCGCGCGGCCATCACTCGCGCCAGGTGCCTTCGGTAGTCCGCGGTTGCGTGAAGATCCCCGTCCGGGTCGATGAGTCCGGCCGCAAGATCGGCGGCCTCGACGATGGTTTTCTCATCGAGCCGCTTGCCGACCAGCATCTGGCCGACTTCAGGCAGCGCATGCGGGAAAGGAGAAGCACCACCGATGCCAAGCGCGGCGCGGATGCATAGTCCATCCGCGTCGAGCGCGACCTGGGCACAGGCCGAGACCAGCGCGAAATCACCGTGCCGGATGCTCACCTCCTCGAACGCCGAGCCCACGCGCGCCTCCTTCCAGACCGGGAAACGGATTTCGGTCAGGCACTGCTCTGGCGCGATCGCGGTCACCATGGGCGCGAAGAAGAATTCGCGTGCCTGCATTTCGCTCGTTTCCGACGAATCCTCGAGCACCAACGTCGCGTCCAGCACGCAAGCCACCAACGCAATCTCGGCGGAGGGGTCGGCGTGCACAATGGAACCGCCGACCGTTCCGCGGTTACGCGTCTGCACGTGGCCAACCCATTTGAGCGCCTTGCCGAGCAAGGGCAGATTCGCCCGCGCACCGGGATCGCGTTCGACGACGCATTGACGGACCGCCGCGCCAATAGCGAGAGCGTCGTCGGAAACCGAGATGGATTTCAGTGCCCCCAGCCGGTTGATATCCACCAGCCAGGCCGGCCGCGCAAGGCGCATCGCCATCATGGGAATGAGGCTCTGCCCGCCTGCGATGAGTTTCGCGTCGCCGCCGTGCTCCTCCAGCACTGCGCACGCTTCAGCGAGCGTTTCGGGCCGGATGTATTCGAAGGGGGCTGATTTCATGACCCGAATGATGCCCTGCATCAGCGCTCTATGGGCATGCCCGGTGTTTCATCAGGCGATTGCGCCGCCCCTGAACCGCCGGTGTTCGCCCGCACCGGTGGCGGGCATCGAGTTCAATCGATGCGGCTTCCTACCAGATCTTCTTGAAACCCTCCGGCGTGGCATCAAAGTCCGGCGCGATGTAGAGAACCTGGCCCTTGCCCGAACCGGGCTTCCTCGGGCGCTTGGGCTTGTCCAAGGGCACCAGCTTGAGTACCGGTTTGTTGTCTTTGGCGATGATGACCTCTTCACCGAGCATCGCTTTCTGTACCAGTTCGGAAAAGCGGGTCTTGGCTTCGGCGATGTTGAATTTGGACATGGCTGGATTCCTCCCACAATCGGCCTGGTCGTCTTATATGACCAACCTTGGCCGGACAAGTTTCACTTGCTCCCGACAGTTTCACTTACTCCCGGCATTCCTCTTTTTGACGGGCCGCCCGCCGCTTACACGGCGTGTGCGCGCAACCTCTTTCTTGGGTACCGCGCCGTTCCCGCGTGCAGCTGGTTCCGCGAGGAGCTGCTTCACATTCAGCTCGGGAAACTGCTTCGAGAGCGCAGCCGCGCCCGCCCTGGCGCGGCTGCGCCATCCCGGGCCGCGGCCGACCAGATCCCTCCACGCCTCGGTGATGTCGGAGGGCCGCAATTCCTTCAGGCGCAGCAGCAGCAGCCCAGCTTGCTTGAGATCCTTTGTCGACTTCGTCGCGAAAGCGCCCTTGCGCTCCCCGTAAACGATGAGCTTGTGAAGCGCGTAGCGCGCCGGACTGGGGACGTTGGCGAGGACGACGGTGTCACCGGAAAAGAGCACCGCCTGCTGGACATCTTCGAGGGAATACTCCATGAAAGGCAGCGGCTGCATGTTGACGCCGAGCCGCGGGTGGCTGTAGGTCTTCTCGCGATCGCGATGGCGGGTAGTGAGGAAGTCCAGCCTGAACTCGGGCTCGCGCGGATTGAGATAGGTCGCTCCGGCCTCGGAGGTGAGGCTGCTGACCGGCAGGAAGCCCATTTCGAGCGACTTGATCGCGGCGTCGGTATTCACCTGGATGTTGCCCGGCAAGGCGATCGAAAGGCTCTTGCCGGCGTGTGCAAAGTCGACATCCTGAGTGCGATCGGAGTCCTTCCAGCGCACACCCAGCATGTTGCCGAACGCCAGGAACGCATGGGTGCCAACCAGGACCCCGCCGGCCCGGAAGAAGCCGTATTCCGACAGCCTGGCCAGCACCCTTGCGTGCCGGGGCAGGATCTCGTTGCAGCCCAGGGCGGCGGCAGAGCGCGCCAGGCGCGCGAGCGCCTCCATCCTGGCAGGCGCGTCGCGAGCCGCTTTCTGTTCGCGCAGCACGCGCACGGCCTCGTTGTCCGGTCCCACATAGACCTGGCGCAGCTTGCCCGACGGTTCGACATACTGGTAATACCAATAGGTCTTGCCCTTGGAGACCTTCGAGGCGAACGAGCCCTTCAGGTCCGCCACCGACCGGTGGTGATCGGCGGCCAGGCCCGCCTCGAGGAGCTGGGCGTAGGCCGTCTGGGCCGACAGTGAAGATTCGGAATAGGGAAGCATTGGCTATACTAATATCTACACGACTCTAGTATAGCGCGATTGCCTGGCTATACTAATGCCTGACTGAACCTAGTATAGCGACCGGCTGCCGCCGGGATACCGCGGAGCAAAAATGGCCGCAAGCTTCTGGCCTCGCCCGCCGAAATGCCCGAAAATATCGACCTCTTTCGAACTGTTCCCGAACTCCACCCCATGGCCGCCAAGCTCCCCACCACGATCGACGAAACCCTCAAACTGCTGACCTCCGCCGACTACGTTGCCGACCGGAGCCTGGCGACCTCGGTGTTCCTTGCGCTGGCGATGAAGCGGCCGCTGTTCCTCGAGGGCGAGGCCGGTGTGGGCAAGACCGAGATCGCCAAGGTGATGGCTGCGTCGCTTGGCCGCGAGCTCATCCGCCTGCAGTGCTACGAGGGCCTCGACATCGCGCAGGCCGCTTACGAGTGGAATTACTCGCGCCAGATGATCGAGATCCGCCTCGCCGAGGCCGCGGGAGAAAAGTCCAAGGACAAGCTCGCCGCCGACATTTTCTCCGAGCGCTTCCTCATCAAGCGGCCGCTCGCGCGCGCGCTCGAAGGCGCGCCGGGCAAGGCGCCCGTGCTGCTCATCGACGAGCTGGACCGCACCGATGAGCCTTTCGAGGCGTACCTGCTCGAAGTCCTGTCCGACTTCCAGATCACGATCCCCGAGACCGGCACGCTCAAGGCCGCCGAGCCGCCGATCGTGGTGATCACCTCGAACCGCACGCGCGAGATCCACGACGCGGTCAAGCGCCGGTGTCTGTATCACTGGGTGGATTACCCCGATGCGGCGCGCGAGCTCGACATCCTGCGCCGCAAGGCGCCCAAGGCCGCCGAGAACCTCTCCAGGGAGATCGTCACTTTCGTGCAGCGCCTGCGCACCGTCGACCTCTTCAAGCTGCCCGGGGTGGCCGAGACCATCGACTGGGCCAACGCGCTGGTGGCCCTGGACAAGATCGCCCTCGACCCGCAGACGGTCAACGACACCCTCGGCGTGCTGCTCAAGTACCAGGACGACATCGAGCGCATCGCGGGCCAGGAAGCCGAGCGCCTGACCGCCGAAGCCAAGGCTGCCGCCGCGGCCTGACCGGATCCACAAGGGCAATGCTGCTCGTCCCCGAATCGACGCCCGGCCACGGCAAGCTCGCCGAGAACGTCATGCACTTCGCGCGCATCCTGCGCGGCGCGGGGCTGCGCGTGGGGCCGGACCGCGTGATCGACTGCATGAAGGCCATCGAGCTCGCCGGCACTGCCCGCCGCGACGACTTCTACTGGACCATGTCGGCGATCTTCCTCTCGCGGGAGGAGCAGCGCCCGATCTTCGACCAGGCGTTCCAGATCTTCTGGCGCGACCCCAAGCTGCTCGAGAAGATGATGCAGGCGCTGCTGCCGGCCACCTACGGCAAGACCGGCCGCGAGGAGCAGGAGCAGAGCCAGCGCCTGACCGATGCCCTCTTCAACAAGAAGCGCGACGAACCCGAGCAACAGCCCGAGCAGAAAATCGACCTCGATGCCAAGCTCACGTTCTCCTCGCGCGAAGTCCTGCAGCGCATGGACTTCGACACCATGACCGCCGCGGAGCTGGCCGAAGCCAAGAAGATGCTCGCCCAGTTGCGCCTGCCGCTGCCCGAGGTGCGCACGCGCCGCCAGGCGCCGGATGCGCGCGGCGCGCGAGTCGACCTGCGCGCGACCCTGCGCGCAAGCCTGCGCGGCGGCAGCGCGATGATCCCGCTGGTGCGCACCGCGCCCAAGACGCTGCATCCGCCGCTGGTCGTGCTGTGCGACATCTCGGGCTCGATGAATCCCTACGCGCGCATGTTCCTGCACTTCCTGCACGCGATCACCAACGACCGCGACCGCGTGAGCGTGTTCGTCTTCGGCACGCGCCTGACCAACGTCACCCGCCAGCTCAAGCACCGCGACGTCGACGTGGCGATGACGCGCGTGGCCGACGCGATCAAGGACTGGTCCGGCGGCACGCGCATCGGCACGTGCCTGCACGACTTCAACTTCAAGTGGGGCCGCCGTGTCCTTGGCCAGAACGCGTGCCTGCTGCTGGTCACCGACGGCCTGGACCGCGAGGCCGGCGAAGGCCTTGCGGAGGAGATGGAGCGCCTGCGCATGGCCTGCCGCTACATCATCTGGATGAACCCGCTGCTGCGATACGACAAGTTCGAGGCCAAGCCGGCCGGCGTGCGCGCGATGCTGCCTTACGTCGACCGGTTCCTGCCGGTGCATAATCTGAAGAGCCTGATCGACCTGGGACGCATGATGGGCGAACCCGCCCGGCGCACAACGCTATCCCGGGCGAAACGCACTCATTAAAAGGAATTCCGCATGGAAATGTCCGGCGAGCAGCTGATCCCGGCTACGCAGAAGCAAACCTGGGACGCGCTCAACGATCCCGAGATCCTCAAGGCCTGCGTCCCCGGCTGCGAGTCGATCGAGAAGACCGGCGAGAACGAGTACGAGGTGCGCATGACAGCGCGCATCGGCCCGGTTTCGGCCAAGTTCAAGGGCAAGCTCGGGTTGTCCGACCTCGATCCGCCGAACTCGTACTCGATCGCCTTCGAGGGCCAGGGCGGCGTGGCGGGCTTTGGCAAGGGCGGGGCAAAAGTGCAGCTCGCCCCCGAGGGCCACAACACCAAGCTGGTCTACCAGGTGAAGGCCAACGTGGGCGGCAAGCTCGCGCAGATCGGCTCGCGGCTTGTGGATGCGGCGGCCAAGAAACTGTCCGTGGAGTTCTTCAACGCGTTCAACGCCAAGGTCGCGACGCTCTACCCGGCGCATGGCACCGGCGGCGGCCATGGCGACGATCCTCATGGCGGCGCCCATGGCGAGGACCACCATCCCGAACCGGTGGCCGACGATCCGGACAAGCCCAGGGTCGATGACGCAACGCTGCGCTTCCTGGCGGCCGGCAGCCTCGTCGTCTTCGCAGTTTCACTGATGACGCTGGTCTAAGGTGTTGCTCAAACCAATGCGCCTCGGGATCCTTGCGGCGCTGCTGTTGTCAGGCTTGGTGGCCGGCTGCGTTTCGCTGACCGAGTCGCTCGACTCGAGCTTCCTGTTCCGGGCGCGCCCGGCGGACCCGGAACGCCTGGCTCGCGTTGCGCAACTCGATGGCGTGGAGGAGGTCCGCATCACCGTGCCCGACGGAGTCACG
>Ga0163153_10008777_pt1 | contig 10391 bp, 9 predicted proteins | sample OliLakLV19MP6IB1_FD_148629 | JGI IMG/M metagenome (GOLD analysis project Ga0163153, IMG submission 148629) | Freshwater microbial mat bacterial communities from Lake Vanda, McMurdo Dry Valleys, Antarctica - Oligotrophic Lake LV.19.MP6.IB-1 | ecosystem: Environmental > Aquatic > Freshwater > Lake...
TCGCGGACGTGGCCAAGGCGGGTGTCGCCGATGTCGATCGCGCCGTGGCCGCGGCGCGCCGGGCCTTCGACGCGGGCAAGTGGTCCGGCATGCAGCCTTTCGCGCGCGGCAAGATCCTGCGCGCGATCGCCGATGGCATCCGCGGCAACGCGGCGCGCATCGCCGAGGTCGAGACGCGCAACGGCGGCAAGACGATCTCCAACTCGCTAAACGAGGTCGACAGCGCGGCCAACGTGTTCGAGTACTACGCCGGCGCGATGGACAAGTTCTTCGGCGACACGATCCCGATGGGCTCCAACGTGCTCGACTTCACGCTGCGCGAGCCCCTGGGCGTGGTGGCCGCGATCACGCCCTGGAATTTCCCTTTCCTCGCCGCTGCGTGGAAGGTGGCGCCCGCACTTGCAGCGGGCTGCACCGTGATCCTCAAGCCGGCGAGCTACACGCCGCTGACGGCGCTGATGCTCGGCGAAATTGCACTCGAAGCCGGAGTTCCCGCGGGCGTGCTGAATATCCTGCCCGGCCCGGGCGCGGCATTGGGCGAGCGCATCGCCACGCATCGCGGCATCGACAAGATTTCGTTTACCGGCGAGACCACCACCGGCGCCAAGCTGCTCAAGCTCGGCGCCGACGATATCAAGCGCATCACGCTGGAACTCGGCGGCAAGAGCCCGAACATCATTTTCGCCGACGCAGACATCGCCAAGGCCGCGAACCAGGCGGTGAAGGCAGGCTTCGGCAACGCGGGCCAGAGCTGCTCGGCGCGCACGCGTGTATTCGTCGAGCGCGGCGCGGCCGGCGAATTCACGCAGGCGTTTGCGAAAGCCGCGCAGGCCGCGCGTGTCGGCGACCCCCTGGATGCGGCAACCGAGATCGGCCCGCTGGTGTCTAAATCGCAGTGGACGTCGGTCGATGACTACGTCGAACTCGGCAAGACCGAAGGCTGCACGGTGGTGACCGGCGGCGGACGGCCGCAGGGACTGCCGGAGGGCGCCTACTACTCGCCGACGATCCTTGCCGGCGCGAAGAACTCGATGCGCGTTGCGCAGGAGGAGATCTTCGGCCCGGTGGTCGTCGTGATTACGTTCGATACCGAAGCCGAGGCCGTGCAGCTCGCCAACGACAGCCCGTATGGCCTCAATGCCTCGATCTGGACGCGCAACCTCGGCTGCGGGATGCGCGTGGCCCGCGCGCTTCGCACCGGCATGGTCAGCGTAAACTCGCACGGCAGCGCGAGCCGCTACGGCTTCTTCGCCCCGTTCGGGGGCTACAAGAAGTCGGGGCTCGGGCGCGAGCTCGGCATGCACGCGCTTTCGCTGTATACCGAAGTGAAGAACGTCTTCGTGGATTTGGAGGAGTAGTGGCCCAAGGAGTAGTCAAAAGCGCGCGGCAGATCGCCGTTGTCGGCGGCACCCTCATCGACGGCACCGGGCGGGACCCGGTGAGGGACGCGACCGTATTGATCGACGGCGAGCGCATCGCCGCCGTGGGAACAGGCGTCGCCGTACCCAAGGGCGCGCAGGTCATCGATGCAGCCGGGCGCACGATCCTGCCGGGCATCATCGATTGCCATGTACATGGCACGTATCGCGCGCGCGACATGCGCCAGCATCTGCTGAATGCACCCACCTACAACGTGCTTCGCTCGACCGCGGTGCTCAAGGAAACCCTCGCTTGCGGCGTGACGACCGCGCGCGACATGGGCGGAGCCGATGCGGGTTTTCGCGAAGCGATTGCCGAGGGGTACATCGACGGTCCGCGCCTCCTGATTTCGATCGTGATGATTTCGCAGACCGGCGGGCATGGCGATGCATGGGTGCCCGCGGGCCTGCGCGTGCAGAAGCGCGCCTGGCTGCCGAGCCCCGTCGCCGACGGCGTGGACGAAGTGCGGCGCCTCGTGCGGCACGTGCTCATGGCCGGCGCCGACTTCATCAAGATCTGCGCGACCGGCGGCATCACGTCGGTGACCGATTCATGGGACGAGCCCCAGTTCACGCTCGAAGAGATCAAGGTCGCGGTGGCCGAGGCGGCGATGCGCCACAAAGGCGTCGCCGTGCACGCCGAGGGCGTGGAAGGCATCCGCACCGCGCTGGAGGCCAACATCCATTCGCTGGAGCACGGCTGGTTCATCGACGAGCAATGCGCCGACAAGATGCTGAAGACCGGCACATGGTGGGTGCCGACGCTTGCGCTGGTGCCGTTGTCCCTGGAGCACCGCAAGGCCAATACCGCGTGGGACAAGCAGCAGCTCGCGAACGAAGCCAGCAAGGAACTCGAGATCTACGAGCGCATGCAAAAGCAGATCCCCCTCTGGAAGGAGGCGGTGAAGAAGGGGGTGAAAGTCGCGTTCGGCACCGACCAGTCGCACCGCCTGCTCGTTGGCGAGAACCTCGTCGAGATGCGCTTCATGGTGGAATGGCTGGGCATGACGCCGATGCAGGCGCTCGTCTCGGCCACCGGCAGCGCCGCCGAGTGCATCGGACGCAGCGACGTCGGCGTGCTCGAAGCCGGCCGCTACGCGGATGTGCTCGTCGTGGACGGCGACCCGCTTTCCAACATCCGCATCCTCGAAGAGCGCGACCGCCTCAAGCTGGTCATGAAGGCCGGGCGCGCCTTTACCAATACTCTTTAGGACCTTTCGTGTTCCCCAAGAATCTGCTCGAAAAGGCCGCGCGCGCGCTCGACGCCGCGAAGGCCAGGGATGTCCGCATCGCCACTGCGGAGACTTGCACGGCCGGGCTCGTTTCCGGGTGCCTCACCTCGGTGTCCGGCGCATCGAAAGTTTTCGAGCGCGGCTTCGTGCTCTATCACGACTCGGCCAAGGCCACGGGATTGGGCGTCGCGGAAGCGGTTTCGAGCAAGCACGGCGCGGTCAGCGCTGAAGTCACGCAGGGCCTGGCCGAAGGCGCGTTGAAGAATTCAGAGGCGGGCGTCGCCGTGGCCGTCACTGGCTACGCCGGCCCCGGCGGCGGCAATGACAGGAATCCCGTCGGCACCTGCTACATCGCCGCCGCCCGCCGCGGCGCGCCGACGCTCGTCGAGCGCCACGTGTTCCCCGGCGACCGCGATGGCGTGCGCCTCGCCGCCGTCGGTGCCGCCCTCGACCTCATCGTCAAGCGACTCGAGTGAAAATAAAAAAAAGGCCAGGCTTGAAAAGTGGGGTCAGAGTCGACTTTTCATGAAAACCGGAACTCAACTCGGATCTCGAAGAAAAGTCGACTCTGACCCCACTTTTCCCCCTGTTTCCCCTGTCCTCGTCCTGACCGGCGCGCTGGGGGCAGGGAAGACGACGCTGCTCAATGCCGCGCTCAAAGCTGGCGCGATCCGCAATGCGGCGGTGGTGGTCAACGAGTTCGGCGATGTCGGCATCGACAACGCGCTGATCGAATCCTCGAGCGAAGACGTGGTGCTGCTGCCCGGCGGCTGCGTTTGCTGCCAGGTGCGCGCTGACCTGGCCGAAGCGCTTGTGCGGCTCGAGCGTGGGGTCGCCCACGGCTCGATTCCCGCGTTTGAGCGGGTCGTGATCGAGACCAGCGGCCTCGCCGAGCCCGGGCCGATCCTGCAACTCTTTGCCGAATCGCCGCTGCTGGCCGGGCGCTATCGCCTCGACGCGGTGGTGACGGTCGTTGATGCGCTGCTCGGTGCTGCCGCGCTCGATGCCGAAGGCACCGAGTTCCGCCAGGCGCTCCTTGCCGATCGGCTGATCCTCACGAAATCCGAAAGCGCGCAGGCGCAATCGATCGAGCAGTTCGAAGCGCGACTCGCGCAGATCAATCCGCACGCTGAACTCATTCGCGCGCCGCGCGGCGAAGCCAATCCCGGATGGTTTGCATCCTGGCTCCCCGCGAGCGAGCGCCTGCTCCCCGCCGACGCCTTGCGCGCCGCGCATGACGAATCGATCGAATCCTTCGTGCTCGAATGGCCGGAGCCCCAGCCGATGGCTGCGCTCGGCAGCTGGCTGCATGCGCTGGCCGACAATCACGGCGCGAGGCTGCTTCGGGTGAAAGGCATCGTCGCAGTCGAGGAGCACGGGCAGGCGGTCGCGGTCCACGCGATCCAGCACCTCGTATCGCCGCCTGAGATCCTTGCAATGCCCGCGGCGGGCAGCCGCGTGGTGTTTATTACGCGCGGCCTCGAGCCGGGCGATGTGCGGCCGCAATGGCCGACCGCAGCGCGGGCCGCGCGGGCGCGACCCCGTTCGCAAGCAGCGTCCACACTGCTTCAGCCGCATCCGACAGGCGTTTCTTCCGGCGCAGCAGCTCGACGGTAAGCGGGATGTCCCAGTCGACGCCGCCGACGCGCGCGAGGCTGCCGTCGCCGAGGTTGCGCTCGATGGTGGAGCGCGGCAGCCATGCGACCCCCATGCCCTGCAGCGCGAGCTCCTTGAGCAAGAAGATCAGCGGGTCGTCGAACATCTTCTGCGAGCGCACTTCGCTGACGCGCGCCGCGACTTCGTCATCGACCGCGCGGCCGATGAACGATGAGCGGCCGTAAGGCAGGTACATGAGGGGCGAACCCGGGATCACCGGCAGCAGGTAGCCGGGCAATCCGCGCCGCTGCGGCGCGCACACCGGGATCATCGGCTCGTCGCCGATCTCGATCACCTCCAGCGCGTCGAATCCCGCGGGGCGCGGCAGGGACGGATGCCGGTAGGAGAGCGCGAGATCCGCTTCGCCGGCGACATAGCGCTCGGCCACTTCGTCGATGCGCTTCACCGAGCCGCGGCCGACGATCGGGCCGATCTCGCGGTTGAGGCGGGCGAGCAGCGCGGGAAAGATGCCGGCCGAGCACGGCGTCGGCATGAGGAAGGACACCATGGGCGCCGATTCGGCCGCGTTCGATCGCATCGCGGCGCGGAAATCGAGCAGCGGCTCGACGCTGCCCACCGCGATCGGCAGGAGTTCCTGCCCGGCGCCGGTCAGCTCGACCGGATGGCCGCTGCGGTCGAAGAGCGGCGCGCCGACCCAGTCCTCCAGCGCCTGGATGCGGCGGCTGAAGGCGGACTGGGTGACATGGCGCTCCATCGCCGCCCTGGAGAAATTACCGGTGCGGACCAGTGCGAGGAAATCCTGCAGCCAGTAAAGCTCCATGCCGTATTACCTGGTGTCGGACTGCAGCTGGCCGTTGATGATGCGCACGCGCTCGCCGGTGCGCCAAGCCTGCGCAGTCGCCGACGCAATGGTGCGGAAGCTGCCGTCTTCCATGCGCACATTGATCTCGTACGACTTGCTCGAATGGACGTTCTTCTCGATCTGGTGGCCGGCGTACGCGCCGCCGGCCGCGCCGAGCAGCGCCCCGACGTTCTGGCCCCTGCCGTTGCCAAGCTGCTTGCCGAGGAGGAGGCCGCCCAGACCGCCGGCCACGGCGCCGATGCCCGTGCCGTCGCCTTTGCGCTCGACTTCGCGCATCGACTCGACCGTCCCGCAGTCGTAGCACAGCGGACGCTGCGAGGCGGCTTGCGGGTTGGGCTGCTGCTGGTAGGGCTGCTGTTGGTAAGGTTGCTGCGGGTAAGGCTGCTGCGGGTAGCCCTGCTGCTGGTACTGCTGCGGCTGCTGGGGATACGCCTGCTGCGGGTAGCCCTGCTGCTGGTACTGCTGCGGCTGCTGGGGATACGCCTGCTGCGGGTAGCCCTGCTGCTGATACTGCTGAGGCTGCTGCGCATACCCCGGTTGCTGGTATCCCTGCTGGGGCGCCTGCTGCGGATAGGCATACGGGGCCGGCGCCTGCGCTGCGGCCAGGCCGATCGACGCTGCGTAAATTGCGGTTGCTGCGACTGCGGTGGTGATGCGGTTCATTGGGTTCCCCTTGCGTTTTCCAGATGCGGCATAGCGTACTCCGTTGCCGGCGTGTTTACCTGTAACAACTTGTGTCAGGCCTCCGGCCGCATCTGCGGAAAGAGGATTACGTCACGGATCGACGGGCTGTCCGTGAGGATCATCACGAGCCGGTCCACGCCGATGCCCGCGCCGGCGGTCGGCGGCAGGCCGTATTCCAGCGCGCGGATGTAATCGGCGTCATAGAACATCGCTTCCTGGTCGCCGGCGTCCTTCTTCTGCGCCTGGTCGAGGAAGCGCTGCGCCTGGTCTTCCGGATCGTTCAGTTCCGAGAACCCGTTGGCCATTTCCTTGGCGTCGATGAAGAGCTCGAAGCGGTCGACGAGTTCCGGGTCGCGGTCGGCGCGGCGCGCGAGCGGCGAGACTTCGGCCGGGTACTCGGTGACGAACGTCGGCTGGACGAGGTGCTTCTCGGCCACGGCCTCGAACAGCATGAGCTGCAGCGAGCCCCAGCCGTGATGGCCGCCGGTGTCGGCGCCGAGCTTGTTCAGGCGCGCGCTTAGCCAGGCGTGATCGCGCAGGTCCGCGGTCGCGGCCTCGCGGTCGTATTGGCGGATCGCTTCCGGGATCGGCAGGCGCGCAAAAGGCTTGCCGAGGTCGATCGCGCTGCCCTGGTAGGTGACCTGCTCGGTGCCAAGCGCAGCGCGCGCCGCAGACCTCACCAGGCGCTCGGTGAGCTCCATCATGTACTCCACCGTCTCGTACGCGGCGTACATCTCCATCATCGTGAACTCGGGGTTGTGCCGCGTGGACATGCCCTCGTTCCTGAAATTGCGGTTGACCTCGAAAACCTTCTCGATGCCGCCGACCACGAGCCGCTTCAGGTAGAGCTCGGGCGCGATGCGCAGGAACAATTCCATATCAAGGGCATTGTGATGCGTCTTGAAAGGCCGCGCCGCGGCGCCGCCAGGGATGGAATGCATCATCGGCGTCTCGACCTCGAGGAAACCCTCGGCCACCATCGACTCGCGCATCGACTGCACGATCCTGGAGCGGTCGACAAACACCTTGCGCGAGCCCTCGTTGACGATGAGGTCGACATACCGCTGCCGGTACCGGACCTCCTGGTCGGCGAGGCCGTGGAATTTCTCGGGCAGGGGCCGCAGCGCCTTGGTGAGCAGGCGCAATTGGGAGGCCTGCACGGTGAGCTCGCCCTTGTTGGTCTTGAAGAGCGTGCCCGACACCCCGAGGATGTCGCCCAGGTCCCAGTGCTTGAAGGCGTCGTGCGTCTGCGCACCGGTAATGTCGTTAGAGACGTAGATCTGAATCTTTCCCGAGCCGTCCTGCAGCGTGGCGAAGCTCGCCTTGCCCATGACGCGCTTGAGCACCATGCGGCCGGCGACCGTCGCGGAGGCTTTCTTTTCCTCCAGCGCCGGCTTATCGAGCGCGCCGAACTCCGCGGCCAGCGCGTTCATCGCGTGCGCGCGGCGGAAATCGTTCGGGAAGACCGCGCCGGCCTCGCGCAGCCTGCCGAGCTTCTCGCGGCGCTCGGCGATGATCCTGTTCTCATCGGGCTTTTCTTCCGGCCTCTCGGCCTGCAGTCCCGGCTTGTGTTCGCTCATCTCACACTCCCTGCTTCAGGCTCGCGGTGATGAAGTCATCCAGATCCCCGTCCAGCACGCCCTGGGTGTTGCCGATTTCGACGCCGGTGCGCAGGTCCTTGATCCTCGACTGGTCGAGCACGTACGAGCGGATCTGGTGGCCCCAGCCGATGTCGGTCTTGGAATCCTCGAGCTTGTCCTGCTCGGCCTGGCGCTTGCGCAGCTCGAGCTCGTAAAGCCTCGATTTGAGCATCGCCATCGCTTCGGCCCGGTTGCGGTGCTGCGAGCGGTCGTTCTGGCACTGCACGACGATGTTGGTGGGCAGGTGCGTGATGCGCACGGCCGAGTCGGTCTTGTTGATGTGCTGGCCGCCGGCGCCCGAGGCGCGGTAGGTGTCGATGCGCAGGTCCGCCGGGTTGATCTCGACCTCGATCGAGTCGTCCACTTCGGGATAGACGAACACGCTTGCAAACGAGGTATGCCGACGCGCGTTCGAATCGAACGGCGATTTGCGCACGAGCCTGTGGATGCCCGATTCGGTGCGCAGCGTGCCGTACGCGTAGTCGCCGCTGACTTTGATCGTTGCGCCCTTGATGCCGGCGACCTCGCCCTCGGACTGCTCGAGGATCTCGACCTCGAACCCCCGCTTCTCGCAGAAGCGCAGGTACATGCGCTCGAGCATCGAGGCCCAGTCCTGCGCCTCCGTTCCGCCCGAGCCCGCCTGGATGTCGACGAAGCAGTTGGCCGGGTCCAGCGGATTGTTGAACATGCGCTGGAACTCGAGGCGCGCGACCTGCCTTTCGATTTCGCCGACGTCGCCAGCGACGCTCGTCAGCGTTGGGTCGTCGTTCTCCTCGCGGGAGAGCTCGAACAGTTCGCGCGAATCCGCCAGGCGGGAGGCGATCGTCCCGAGCCCGCCGACGATGGCGTCCAGAGATTTTTTCTCGCGCCCCAGGTCCTGGGCGCGCTTCTGGTCGTTCCAGGCCGCGGGGTCTTCGAGCAGGCGGGCTACTTCTTCGAGGCGCTGGCGCTTTGCTTCGAAGTCAAAGATACCTCCGCAGCTCCGCGGACCGCGCTTCGAGGTCTGAGAGCAATGAGGCGAGCTGGTTGATGCGTTCTGCTTCCATGGTGCGGCGTGTCCAGGCGGGGAAGGGCGGGATTATACGCGGTGGATAGTGCGCCCCTCGCGGGCGCGCATATACTCCGGGGAAAAGACCAGAGAGGGACGGCCATGAGATTTTTCTTCCGCAATTTTTCCGGCGTGCTGCTGCTGTACCTGTTCACCACGCAGGCGCACCCGCAGCTGCCGCCGAGCGAGATCCCGATGTACGGGACGGCCGGCAAGAAGCGGCTTTCGGAGCGCGACCTGGCCTTCATCGCTTCGATCGAGAAGGCCGGCAAAACCCGCCAGTCGGTCGCCCGCGAGCTCATGGTCAAGGCGTGGGCGGCGTACGGCAAGTCCGACTACAAGAGCGCCATCCGCCAGTTCAACCAGGCGTGGCTGCTCGACCCGGACAACGGCGATGCCTACCACGGATTCGCGCTCATCTCGACGGTGAGGGACAAGGCCGGCGACGACGCCGAGAAGTACTTCCGAATTGCGCTCACCAAGCCCGGCGTGAGTCCCAATGCCCACGTGAGCTACGGGCGTTTCCTGTGGCTGGTGGAAAAGTACGACGAAGCGCTCGCGCAGCTGCACAAGGCGCTCTCGCTTTCGGCCACCGCGCACAACGCGCGCGCCAACATCGCGATGATCCACTACAAGCGCTCGGAGTGGAGCAAGGCCTGCGAATGGGCGCGCGGCGCGAAGGCGAACAACGACGACCAGAAGCCCGAGTTCCTCGAGGAAATGTGCACGAAGGGCGGCCTGGCGGCGGGTCCGCCGCCGGTGACGCTGGCCAAGGCGCGTCCCGCAACCGCGGCGATCCGCACGAGCAGGAAGCGCGCCACGAAGTGAGCGCGGCGCGAAGCTTGCCTGGAGCCAGGAGCCCGGGGCGAGCTCCGTCACCGTTTCAGATCCTCCGCGAGGTGTAATCCCTCGGCGATGTTGTCTTCAAAGTAGGCGGCCGCGTTCGGCGAGGCCACGAGGCGGCGATGCGTTTCGTGCGAGACGCGCAGGTACTGGAGCACCTGCCCGTTGGTGAACTCGATCTCGAGGACCTGTGCGCGCTCGTCGTACCCGACCGAGCGGATCTTCGAGGAATTGATGCGCTTGCGCTCCACGATGCGCCCGCCTTCTTACTTCGCCAGCGCGGCCGTCCACGGCGAGCGCACGCCGCCGGCCTCGACCGTGCCTTCGATCGCCGAACCTTTGACGTTCCCGGTAAAGGTCAGCGTCCTGCCGCGCTCCACGGGCAGGCGGAAGGAGATCTTCTCGCCAAGGAGCCTGGCGTCCTCGATCGGGACCTCGCGTCCGCCGACCTTCGCCATGCCGCCGATCTTCTGCATCTGCTGGCGCAGCTCGAAGGTCACCGGCTGCCTGAAAACGGCGGGGTCGATCGTCGAGCGCCAGTTGCCCGCGACCTTTGCCGGCACGACGTAGAGGAAGATGATCGTCGTGGGCACGCCGCTGATCGCGATCTTGTCCTGGAGGTCGAACTGCTTCGTCTCCTCGGGGATCCAGCCGGAGAGGCCGTAGTCATGCGAAAGGATGCGCGTGCCCGGCTTGAGCTCGGTCTGCAGCTTGTCGGAGAGCATGTTCACCGTGTTCGGCAGCAGGTACATGGTGAGCACCGTGGCCTGCGAAATGTCGGTCTTGAAGAGGTCCTGCTTCATGAACCTCACGCGGTCGGCGAGCCCTTCGTTCTTCGCGGCTTCGTTCGAGAGCTTGACGAGGTTGTCCTGGATCTCCACCCCGAACCCGCGCGCGCCATACACCTTGGCCGCCGTGAGCACGATGCGCCCGTCGCCCGAGCCCAGGTCGATCACGAAGTCCCCTGGCCCGATGCCCGCCACCTTGAGCATGTCGGCCACCACGCTTTGCGGCGAGGGCACGTACGGCCCGGCATTGATCTGTTGC
>Ga0163153_10008779_pt1 | contig 10390 bp, 14 predicted proteins | sample OliLakLV19MP6IB1_FD_148629 | JGI IMG/M metagenome (GOLD analysis project Ga0163153, IMG submission 148629) | Freshwater microbial mat bacterial communities from Lake Vanda, McMurdo Dry Valleys, Antarctica - Oligotrophic Lake LV.19.MP6.IB-1 | ecosystem: Environmental > Aquatic > Freshwater >...
CTCACAGACGCCATGTGCCGCATACACCGCCATTTTCCGGTGGCGGTGTATGCGGCACATGGCGTCTGTGAGTGGTCAGAAACGTGTCGGCCCCGACACCGTGATGACCAACCCAGGTCGTTAGCTTGCCATGAGTCTCACCCTCTTTTCGTCGTCTCGTTTGGAGAATACTCATGAGCAAGCCGTCCGTCCGCAGACAGAAGAAGCAGAAACAGCGTGAACGTCAGGCAAAGGAGAAAAAGCTGCAACTCGCCGACAGAAGGCTGTACGCCGATAAGTTCCCGACGTTCGAGTTTCAAACAAACAACTTTCCTGATGGGTTCGTTGACCTGATTCGGCGCACATTGCGGGGCATCGACTTCCGGGACCGATCTCTCTTCCACGCCGATGAGACGAAGTTTTTGAAACATATCAAACGCAGTCCGGAAATCATCACCCCGTTGCTGATGCGGGGAGTTGCCCAGCGGAATTTGACGGCTCTCCATTTCGCCACAATGGTTGGCAACCGGGTTTTCAGCCGGATTCCTGCTGGCGAACTCCAGCAATGGATTCCCTTCCATGATGTTCAGTTCTTGTTGGCCGGTTCAAAGATCGTGGTTTATTTCCGCTCTTTAGAGCAAACGAAAAGCAATGGCGGGACCGTGTACTTTTCTCCCCATCGCCCCACGGTGGAGATCGACGGGCAGAAGCTCATCGTGGGCTGGACTCGGCACGCCATTGAACGGACCTGTGAGCGGTTCTCTCCCCGTTGGGACGGCTACCTGGGACTCGGTGACGTGTTCGCCTTCTTCTATGAATGCCGTCGATTCGATTCCTGTCTCCTCCACGGCGGAAAGCAACTCGGCTTCACCTTTTTCGACAAGTGCGCTGAAGGATTCTTCAGCGGCCATATCGCCGAGCAAATCCTCGGACGTGTGGGTAACGGCAAGTGCTATTTCCGGGTCGGCTATTGCCCGGTGGCGATTGAGGATGGATTTGCCAAGGCCACGACGCTGCTTTATCCGGGATACACTGGGACGCCGGAATACGGACTGATTCTGCGTTGCGGGATGAGTGGAGTCAGTCGTACACAACTGATTGACGACGCCAGCCGCATGACCAGAGACGTACTCGAAAAGACGCAAGACTTCCGCCTCATGAAAATGTTCCACGACAACGGCGTACCACAGGTAATCGAGACAAACGAGGAACTGTTTTGTCCCGTCTAACCCTCGGTCATGGAAGTGTCGCCGATGACACCGGGCCGTCCGAGGCCGCTTTATAGATTAACGCCGATACGGTCACACCAAAACGTGAAGTGCAGCGCAATTGACGAAGCGGTGAACCAAACAACTGATTGCCCCTCTTTGTTGCCAGTGAAGTCCATACGGTTGTCGAGACATGGTGACGACGACCGGCCACACCATTCAGAAGGAGGAAACGACAATGCCACAGTCAGGAACAACTCACGGGATGACGCCAACAGCAAAGAAGGACCGGCGACACTTGTTGGCCGAAAACTTGGATCAACTCATGGAGGCGATGCGGGAGAGTGGGGTCGTCAACCCGGTGGGAATTGTCGTTGATGCAACCGACAGGTTGGGAAGCGCAATGTATGGGGCCGCACTCGTCAAGTATGGAATGACGGAAGAACAAGCTCGTCAGCAACTCGCCGAAACAACGGCACGAATGGCTGAACAAAATCAATTTCCGACAGCACTTCTGGTTGTCTCGTGGGATGTGGCCGATCAGTTATTGCCGCTGACATCACCAACGGCAAAGAAGAATCTCCGTGAAATGAAATCGGAATACCAGATCGGATGGAGCGGTAGGTATCTGGTGATCGGTATCGGAAGCGGTGGGAACACATACGGAGTGACCGTAATTCCAGACATGCCTCGACCCGTGCCAACGGCGCATGATGGACAACACCGATTCAAGGGCATCCATCTACCCACACAGTCACCAAAGCGAAGCGAATCAAAAGCGTGATCGTGGAAAGTCAGGTGATGAGCGAAATCATGGAGCCGAACAAATGACAACAATTAGTCTCGATGTCGAGCAATTTCCCCAGCAGCAAGCAATCTTGGACATTCTCATTTTCCACCGTTTGAAAAAAGCCATGAAGGAAGCCGACGTGGTGAAAGTCTACCGTGGGAAGAAGCTGATTGCCCGGATCGGCAAATCGGGCATGAAAGCGTGGGTGGCAGGATATGAGAGTTACCATTCGCACACAGGGGCGGGGTATTGGAATCGCCCAAGGTGGCAAGAATTCAAACGCCTCGACGCTGTGGCCCGCCATGTTGCCGACTGGCGGTAGGCGAATGCCGTGAAAACTGAGGAAAGAAATGTGCTGTTCATGGATGTCCTTGCACGTCGCTAGCGTGAGTCGGAGACGAAACGACCAGCGAGAAAATCCAGCGGAGCGTCTTTCATGACGCAAAGATGCTGGTCTGTGGCCCCGGAGGCGCAATGGAGAGCGAATGCTCTCCCGCCAGATGGTGCGCCGCTTGGGAAGCCCCCGCCAGGAGTTTTTCCTGGCGGGGGTGTTTGAATCCTCACGAATCTGGAACCGAAAAGATGGTCGCCTCAGTCAAAGTCATCCACGGTGCCAACGACGACTTCTTCGACCTGCCTGATGGTACAACGGTACACAACGTCAGGCGCAATCTGGTTGACGCCTTCAACATTCCCGCCGAAGCGATTTCATTCGTAAACGGCGCACCCGTTGAACCGTCCTACCGACTGCTGCCGAACGACTCCCTGGAATTCGTGAAGCGGCGTGGCGAGAAGTCCATCCTCGATCCCGACGAAAAGGCGCAGCTTGATCGGATTGAAGCCATGCTCACCACACTCTTTGCCGAACCCGCAGATGATGGTTCACCGGGACGAAGTGTCGAGACCCTGGAGATCGCCGCATTCATCAATCAGCTACGAAAACAAGGCATGACGTGGAAAGAAGTCCTGAAGGCGTGCAAGGAACGATGGCCCGACGACAACCATGTAAGAAATGTCGAGCAGGTACGGGCGACCTTCAGAAGATTCTTCCGGTCAAAACCGGATTGAATCGGAATCCATTTTGTGTCCAGCCAGGGCGGTCTGGTTCAATCCCTCGCACGGTCGCAAATGGCGGCTGGGCGATACGAAAGAACCCACTTCAAAGGAAAGAGAATGACTGCCAAAGAATTGATCCAACGTCTTCAAACGGTGGATGGGGACGCACAAGTACAACTGATAATTTGGGACGAGTTCCGACAATGTTATCCGGGATTGGTATGCGACAAAGTGACCACGCAGGTGAGTGATGGCTGGATATTCATCCAAGGGCCGGGATACGAAGAAACAATGGCAGCCGATGAGGACGACGAGGACGAGGACGAAGACGAAGGCGGCAGCGGCGACGATGACGGGTCGGCCAATGCAAAGTAGACGGTCACTGATCTGGAGATTCATTGCGGCTGCGCCGAGCATGGCCGCATCAAAGTCTGTTCAATGAACGCAACAGCCTCTGACCCGGAAGGGAGCGGTGAAAGCCAACTCGTAAGGTGTGATCCGGCATCCAGAGATTTTCCCATAGGGTTTTGCTCTGGCGGGAAAGTGCAGGTGGGTTTCTGAGTCCCAGCATCAAGCCCGTCCCGTGTGGCCTTGGACCTGTAATCGGGGTGAATGCCTGGACTTACCGTTGGCGATCAGGGGTTCGACTCCCCTCAGAGGCTCGAAGTGTCTTGTATTGTTGGTCATGTCAGAAAGGACATTACAAAGTGGCATTTAAGTACCTTGAACAGACAACTTGGCTCCTTAACCCTCAGCCCGACAAGCGGAAAAATAGACGCTGGGCAAAGCAAAGCTGGATCAAAGGAACAAGGTGGGTATTTGACGAGGACGCAGGACGCCTGACTGGAGATGGCATGAGTGTCGATGGGCCACTTGCCGCCAAGATTGTTGCTCACTGCAAGGAGGTTGAACCTGGATTCGGGGGGATTGTCGATCAATTCAATTTCAGGCAGATCATCGCATGGCTGATTGACAACGGACGAATCACCGTTGCTGATATTCAGGATGCCTTAAAGCCGGAAGAACAAGAAGACGAAGACGAGTCGGGTGATGTCGAGTCTTGGGAACGTCATTCGCTCGATACCGAAATGTATAACTACCGCCACTGGCTTTCTCTGTATCCACCCTGCGACACACTAATGCAGATAGTTGCTGAACAAGAGTGGCGTGAATCCATATTGAACGATTACGAACAGCGACAGCACGGCGTAGCCGACGCTGCCGCCGAGACCGGCACCGACGATCAACATTGAATCGGCCCTCCGCCATCAGGTAGTGACTAAGCGACACGGAGAAACATGAAGAAGCATGAGGAGACACGGCTTTCGCAATCGCAGCGCAAAGTGCTTACAAACCACGTTTGCTGGGGTAAAGTCAGGAACAGCAAAAGACATCCACTTTCAAATAATGCTCAATAGGAGACCGATGAACCGTAAAGAAAAGCATGAGTTATTGAAAACCATTCCGGGCTGGGAAGCCCTTGTGAAACGAGAAGACCGCATCGACGTAATGATTCAAGCCCGTAGAGAGGAGCTTGAGGAAATCCAGGCTGATGAAGATGAAGATATTGGAATCGGCGGGCTGCTGTTTGAATATCGGCAAGAGCTTAAAAAGATGTCCGACGAGGAATTGTTTGAATAAACGAGAACATGGACCACTGGTCAATTCGCCCTAAGAGACGAAAGGCACCGCAAGGTGTAATAAGGATCAACAGGGCTGCTTGGCCCGCCATTCCCAAGGTTCTTTCCTTGGGGCCAATGCAAGGGACGGTGGATGACCCTCCACGGAAACGCTCGCAGTTGCGAGTTTCTTTTTCCCTCAGCCGGTTTCTCCATCTGACGATCACGCTGCGCCCAGCGTGCGCCAAGTGGAGGCTCGGCGAAGCCCTGAAAGTCAAACAGATGGCTGAAAACTCTGGAATCGGATGGACGGACCACACGCAGAACTTTTGGTGGGGATGTCACAAGGTCTCGGCGGAATGCACTCACTGCTACATCGACGGCATTATGCGGCGTGCGGGCCGGGTGCCGTTTGGCGGGCCAATGAAGACGGTGAATTGGTCCAACCCGCACCGCTGGGAGCGTCAGGCTCAGGAACAAGGGAGACGATTTCGGGTCTTCACATGCTCCATGTCTGACTTCTTCCACCCTGGCGCAGACGAATGGCGGGATGAGGCATGGGAAGTCATCCGGCAGTGTCCAAGTCTTGACTGGCTGATCCTCACGAAGAGGCCGGAACTGATTGTTGACCGACTGCCTGCCGATTGGCGTGGCGGCTATGCCAATGTCTGGCTCGGCGTCACCTGTGGCGTGGCCTCATCGCTTCACCGACTGGACAAGCTGAAGTCCATCCCTGCCGTGCTGCGGTGGGTTTCAGCGGAACCGTTGCTTGGCCCGATTGACTTTCAACCGTACTTGGATGGCAGCTTCCACTGGATCATCACCGGCTGCGAGCAGGCGGGCGTCGGTAAACGGAGAGAGTTGGGTCTCGATTGGGTGCGAGACATCGACCAGCAGTGCCGAGTTGCCGGAGTCGCCCATTTTTTCAAGCAGCGGTACGAAGGGAGTCGGATTCTCCATGACGGACTTCTGGATGGGGAAATTCGCCAAGCGTGGCCGCAATAAGCGACGGCATTTGTCGCCCATAACGGGTAGAGGGCCAAAGGCTTCAACAACAACAACATTCAAACGTGACATGCCAACAGACCCAAGGAGAACAAACGATGTATGACCCGGCCTTAATTATCGACGACCTCAAGGGTCTGACCGACTACCTCACCAACGTGGATACGGACGACATGCAATCTTGCCAACTTGAAGACTGGCGGGATCGCCTGGAAGCGATCCGAGACTACCTGGAAGGGCTGATCGACGAAGTGCAGGCCCAGGAAAGCGAAGAAGAAGACGCAGACGCAGAAGATGACGACGCAGAAGACAACGGCAATCAGAGAACCGCACCGAATTGGGATGACTTCCAAGGCCAGAGGATGACCATACCGCTTTTCGTCTATGGCCGAGAAGACATTGACGTAGGCCCGTTGATGGGCTTCTGCCGAGGCCACGGGGCAATCTCAGGAAACGAGAAGAGCTATCAGGACACCATCGGCATCTACACCCCCGAAGGCGTCTATTACAACATCCTCGTTGATACTCGTCTTGAGTGCGCTGTTCCTCAATTCTTCATCGAAGACAAGGGCTTTTCATATCCCATCGTCGCCTGCTTTACGGTCGGCGGGGGCCTTCCAGTAATTGATCCGGCCACGGGAAATATGAAGCAACCAAAGGCCACGACCAATGAAGGCATACCCAATGACTCGTGACGGTATACTGCCCGACCCCGACGACTTCCCTAGCTTCATGATCGTCGCCGGAACCAAGGCCGTCACGATCAAATCACCCACAGATGGCGACGATGGTTTGGTGATGTGCTGGACAAAAGCCGCTGCTGAAAAGGTTGCCCGGAGGACGCCAGCCGCCGTGGTGGTCGAGGCGACCACGGAGATGTTGGTCGAGGCGATGGAAGGGGAAGCAGGCGATTACGAAGTCGCCAATCTGGAAGATTGGATACGCCGTCTCCGCACAGAAATAGACAAAGCGGCGCAACGGAAGGCAGAAGAACCGACCACTGAGGAACTCCAGCTTGTGTCTTCGACCTTACCGGGGTTGGTTGCTGGCCGTAGGCGTTGGCCGAACACGTCGAAGACGATTAACAATACAAAAGATAAAAGGGGGAAAGCTGATGAACGAAGAAGCTGAGAATAGGGAAGTCGTCCTTGATGAAAACCGAATCGACGAACTGACCGAGATCGGAGTGATTGACGGCGGTGAGTTTTTTGATGTTCTGGCCGTCGCCTATGGCGATGAGTTGATATTGCGGATCAGAAATGAGCGAAATGGGTACTCATTTGCAATTCGGCCAAAGTCGTCCTTGGAAGAAGCACTGGCGAAATTCGTGGCCGAAGCGCTACCGCTGTTTTGGCCGGAGTTTCCTTACACGCCTCGCCCAACGATTTACCGTGGTCCTCAAGCAAAGGAATGGGTCACACGCCTCTTGGACAACGCTCGTGCGGCGGCTCCGTCAGTCGGCAACAGCAAGCGTGCGAGGTTGATCGTGGATGTATATGACAACGACGACGATGACCAGTAAGGAACCCTAGCAGCGTGTCCGCCGTGACACTTTGATGGTCTGCTGACCGCCTCACCGTCAGCAGTATGTGCCGCCCTCCTTGATAAAGGACGGGCGAAGCACATCCCTGTGTGAAGCCCCCGCCAGGAGTTTTTCCCTGGCGGGGGCGTCTTTACCAAAGGAACAAGATAATGAAGAAAGCCGCCATTTACACCAGAATCGGAAAGGCGTCCCAATTCAGCCACGACACGAAGCGTGACGAACTTCTCGCCAAGTTCGGCGACACGCATGAGATTTGCGCCGAGTACCGGGACGACTCCAGCGATAGCCAAAGAATTGAGAATCGGCCCGGCCTCAAGAAACTGCTCGAAGACGCTGCCAATGGCAACTTCGACGTTCTTCTCTGCACTGACCTAACCCAACTAACCTGTGTCGCCGACGATGATGACTTTGATCTCGACGACAATCTCATTACGGCAGTGCGACAATCCGGGTTGTATGTGGACACGATCAAAATGAAGCCAGTGAACGTGAAGTTTTACCGAGTCCACAAGGACCGAATGGTGGTTGTAGAACTAATCGTCACGCTCGACGCCGAAGACGAGGAAGACGCCGTAGAGAAGGCGATGGAAGAAATCAGGCATGTCCTCCCGCATGACGATCTGTTTTCTGAAGGATGGCGTTGGGAAAACGAGACCGTAGAGTGGCTGGATTGAGAGTGGGGGAACGAACAAATCAAAGCGGCGTTATCTGGCTGGGAAGAAGTCGCTCCGCTGGTGGTATCGCAGGATCGAGTTGAAAATGATCGCCCATCATCGGGTTGGCGATTCGATCCTTCTTCGCAGTGACGACATCGAGAGATTCATCGCCGAGTCTCGGAAGCGGGAGGAACCCGAATCGCCTCCTGAACCGGCACCGCCAATCCCTGTTGGCCCGCCTTCCGTGAAGCGAAGAGGTCGCAGTGAGCCAGGGAAGAACGACGGGCGATTTCGGTTCTTTCCTCGGTGAGATTTTCAGGGCAATTCAACCAGAGCGGCAAACCCATGACCTAGAAGGAAAAGGCTGCGAGCAATTCGGGGTGCGTCGTCGTCTCTCCTAGCAAATCGAAAAGATCGACAGCCAGGGGCTTCACGCCGGATCGCCGATGTACTTCTACTGCCGCCACTGCGGGATTCCCACGGAAGTCTTGCCGGAAGATTTCGTCTTTCAGCCGATGCTGGAATGCAGCCAGTGCCAGGGGTTGAAGAAGGAGGGTTGGCTGGAGGCGGCGGTTGAAATGGCGGGGTGAAGGGCAGTCCAGGTCGCCGGGGGAAACATAGGCCATTCATAACGCATTATTTGTCGGTTTTTGCAGCCTCGAAAACCGGCTTCAAGAACTCCCTGTACCGCTTTTGAACCTCGAACAGTCGAGGGAACGGTAGATTGGCGTAGCACGTCAGGAGATCGTCTTTGAACGGACTTCCGTGCGACAAGGCGATTGAACTTGCTTCGCTCTCGCCCCTGGAGACGGCCCAATCGGGCAACTGATCCCTCAGCGTCCCGAAAGGCAAACGGCTAATGAGCTTCTTTTCGCATCCAGCCGAAGGCGTTGGTTGAGGAATCCTATCGAGAAGGCTGTACCATTTGTTCGCAAAACCACTCTGGGCATTCTTGCTCTTTTCCCGGTACAAGCTGGTCCCGACCTCGCTGACAATGACGAGTTCCGTGCTGGACTTGGGCCTGATTTTCATCCAGGCTTCGAGAGCTTCCACAGTTTCTGGAAAAAGCCACCAACACCCAGCAACGCCCGTCTTCGGACGCAGGTAGGCGATCCAACTATCGCTTTCATCCGAAGTGAAATTGTGATTCTTCCACAAATGCGAAAGAGGATTCTCCTGGCGAAAAAACACGTCGTCAAACTCAAGGCGTCCACTCTCTGCTGCGCCAAATGCGCAATTCAAGCCGAGGTAAAGCAGTACCCGTTCCAGCGGCTCGCAATGCCTGTTGATTGACGCCAATTCATCGACACTGAATGTGGCCTTCGCAATCAATTCTCGGATGGAACGCTTCTTCTGGTCCTTGACGATCACCTTATTGATCGTGTCGTAGTCATCCGGCTTTCTCCACGCAAAATGGTCAGTGATGTGCAGCCAGTCGAAGAACATATTCAATTCGCTGACCCGGTGCTTACACGTTCCAAACCCATACCGCTCTCCGGTTTCCTCAGTCATGATCGGCCTGCCGGTCCAATGGTCAAACAGTTTCCGACAGGCAGCTAAGTCAAGGAACGCCAGTGGCATATCTCCATGTTGTGCCTTCAGGTACTTCACCTGACCATGACGGTTCTCCTTTGTTCCATGACCGACCCGCAATGACACATCGTTCTCGATGTAGGCGTCGTATTTGTCGAGAGCTTCGTGAAAAGTGCCAGCGACAGGGTTCGTAGGTGTGGTTGCATCGAGAATGCGAGACTGGCGGCGGGCCTGCATGTCGAACATCTTCTGTCCAATTGTCACGGCCAATTCTGATTCGATCCCTCCGGGCAAGAGCCACTTCACGCTGGGATAAAGTCGGCTGGCAACGGAATGGCTCCAGATAAGCGCACGGGGCGAGTGTTGGTCCCAGCAGGCGTCGTACCCGCCGACCTCCAAGGCAGGACCGTAGGCTTCAGTGACAACACTCGCCAACGGCAACACAATTTGGTCGAAGCCGTCTGCAATCATCTTGGCGGCGTGAAGTGCGGCCTCGGTCCAACTCGGCGGCAACTTGACACTTCGACGAGCGGCGACACTTTCTGCGTATAGTTTTTGAATTCGATCTCGCCGAATTTCAACCTGGGTGAGATCGCTTCCGAGGTTGAACCGCTGCTGCTTCCCGTCCTTCCGGTATCCGATGTATGGCCGGTAGTCTCCACGGGGGTCGGGCTTCAGGGTGGTTCGGCGAGTTTCCATTACCAATCACAGTCAGATAGCGGTCAGATAGAGCATCGTGCGAGCCACTGATTCTACACGCTTATCTGACCGAATCAAGCCACTAACTGACCCGAATCTGACCTCCAATCTGACAAAACACCGTATTGTCACCCACTAAAACACAGACAAAAACCCATAAGTCTATGAAAAAAGCCGACTTACAACTTTCGTCGTAAGTCGGCTTCATGGAGGCGGCGGGAATCGAACCCGCGTCCCGTGACATTTCAGTGCAAGCTTCTACGTGCGTAGCCGGCTTACTTGCGCTTTCGCCCGGCGAACCC
>Ga0163153_10008784_pt1 | contig 10387 bp, 6 predicted proteins | sample OliLakLV19MP6IB1_FD_148629 | JGI IMG/M metagenome (GOLD analysis project Ga0163153, IMG submission 148629) | Freshwater microbial mat bacterial communities from Lake Vanda, McMurdo Dry Valleys, Antarctica - Oligotrophic Lake LV.19.MP6.IB-1 | ecosystem: Environmental > Aquatic > Freshwater > Lake...
GCGGTTTGTAACCGCACGTGCTCCAGGGAACCGTGCGGTTACAAACCGCACCTACGATTCCATGTTGCTTGTCATCCCCCTGAGATCCGGTTGAACCAATGTTTCCTACCAGGAAACTGTAGTGAATGTATAGTGAATGGTATGATAGTTCATGATTCGTGTCTTTCTGGCGCATGAACACAGAGTGATGAACGATGCTATCACTGCTGTTCTTCAAGATGATCGGGAAATCCAAATTGTAGGGTGCGCCCTTGATATTGGGAGTGTACTTGCCCATCCTGGATTTTATGCTTGTGATGTAGTGCTAGTGAGTATCAAGTTACCTGATAATGCCGCGTTGCAGTTGCTACGTACAATTGTCAACCGAAGTCTTGACGTAAAGGTTTTAGTAACTGACCTGATTCAATCGACTGCGGCCATTTTACAATGTGTCGAAGAAGGAGCGGCAGGGTACGTCTATGAAAATGAGTCGATCACAGACCTGGTGCAAAAGATTCGTGCCCTGAGTCACGATGAATTTATTGTTTCGCCAAGTGTTGCTGCTGCCTTAATTGCAAGAATTGCTGAACTAAAACGCTCTACCCATGATGTAGAGCAAAATAAACTGAATGGACAGTGGGACGAATTAACGCCGCGCGAACGCGAAGTGCTAGATCTACTAGCTCAGGGTTGGAGCAATCAAGAGATTGCTGATACCTTAATTATTGAAGTTGGCACAGTGAAAAATCATGTGCATAACATCTTTCGCAAGCTTGATATCAGTGAACGCCAACATGCTGTACTATTTACACAATATCTGTCAGGTAAATAAACCATGCCGCTATTTCTGGCTGAGGAGTTCCTAGCCAGTTTCTATCCCTCTTCCTTCCTCACCCCCTTTCCCTACCCAGCAGTAGGGAAAGGGTCATCTCCTCTTGTGAGGGATACAAGAGAAGTTTGCGCAGTTCGTTCCAAAGGAAAGATGTATATGAATCCAACCGAACCACGTTTTGAATTCCGTGTTTTCGGCCAAAATTTCGGACGCCCCCTAGAGGCTATCATGCGCTCTTCTCCGCAAGAAGAGCAGGATGAGGGGACGCAAACTTATTTATTTTCACCTTTCTTTGCGCCTGCCCCCGCTGTGACAAACCCACTTTATAGCGTCAAAATTCGGAATGGCAAGCTAGATGTCAAAATGTTGGGGCGCAACTATCAAGCGTTGGAGCAGTGGTATCCCTATCTGCGGCTTGCCTTTCCGCTTACTTCGGCCTTTTTGCATGAATTCTTTTTTGCTTGGCTGGAAATCGCCCCCCCCACGGCTACAGCGTGATCGTTACACAGAACATCAATTTCTCCAAGAGCTTATTTTACCCAACCCTTGGTTGCGGGCTGTGCAGCTGCGTAAACAGCGCCGACATTATCAGGTAGGGGGGTGTCAGATAGAAATGGCATCGCTCTGGATTGATTACAGAAATCACAAACATACCATGCAGAGCGTTGCTGTCGAATCGACTGAGCCAGGAACACTCTTACGGATGATTCAATTCCTGGAATTGCAATGCTTTACCAACACAAACTACATTGTGGCACTTAGCCAATTGCTTAATCGGGAAACCATGCATCGGCAGCAGCGTACAGCGCCCAGCGAAATGTTCATGCCTGCCACCGTACCGGAAGTGGTTCTAGCCCGGTAGTTACACATATATTATTGGGGGAATTGTGATCGTCCAACTACAAATTGTTGGCTATGTTGCCCTCGCTATGATGCTTAGCGCCATCGTTGGCATTGAGCGTGAGATGGCGGATAAACCGGCGGGTTTTCGCACCCACATGTTGGTCGGCGGCGCCGCTGCTCTATTGGTAAGCCTGAGCAGTATTATTGTCAATGCTTTTCCGGTCAATAGTTCTTTCATTCAGGTTGACCCCATTCGTGTCCTTGAAGCGATCATTGCCGGTGTCAGTTTTTTGGGCGCCGGCACGATCTTTCGCCGCCCTGATCAAGAGACAGTCGAAGGACTGACGACGGCTGCTTCTTTGCTCTTTGTTGCGGGCATTGGAGTAAGTGTAGCTGCGGGGCAACTTGTTTTAGCTATCTCTGTGACTTTACTCGCGCTGCTGGTTTTGCGCGGGACAGGGTGGCTGGAGAAACGTTTACATTCTATGTTCAATAGGTGATATGACACAAAGTTCATCCAATATCAAGCAGTATAAACGTTGGCGTTCCTGGCAAGCTCACTGGCAAAACCAATTGACGCCATTACAGAAGGTCGATACTTGGCTATTTGCCAAGATAAACAATCTGCCACATCCTATCTATCTTGATCAGTTTATGCGATTGTTAGCTGAGGTCATGAATCGCGGCGATGGCTGGCTCTTTGGTCTGCTATTGGCCAGTTACCGCGATGAGGCGCAAGGACATAGCAAAAGCTCGCGCATTATGCGTCGTGTGGCGCCAGTGTTGTGGTTGGCCAGTGCAACGGTTGAGTTTCCTCTTAAGTCACTCTTTCGCCGCAAGCGTCCCTATACCCAATTGGCACAGGCGATTTTGGTCGGCGCCCAACCCCAGCGCCATTCTTTCCCTTCAGGCCATGCGGCTTCGGCTTTTGCCGGCGCCTGGCTGCTTAGCAAATATTATCCACGTTGGCGCATCCCTTTTTACTTGCTTGCGTTGTTGGTAGCCTTCTGCCGTATCTACTTAGGGGTTCATTATCCTGGCGACGTTGTGGTCGGTGGGCTTACTGGCGTGGGGTTAGCGGCATTTTATCAGCGGCTGCTAGAAAAAAGATCGCACCGTCTACAAGCACCGTGACGACCGTTGCCCTAAAACACGGTGCTTCAATAACGGATCTATTGGGGGATGGGATGATTTCGACAAGCTCAATCACCCCATCCCCCAATTGCGCCGAGATGGATAAATTATTGTATTCTTATTCCTAACCTGTCACGCTCGTACACTTCATTGCTGGCTTTTTGGGAGGATAGACCTATGTTTGGAAAAATTGTAGCGCCGCTAGATGGCTCCGCTTTTGCTGCGAGTGTTCTACCCCATGTTGTGGCCCTGGTTCAGGCAACGGGTGCCCATGTCATCCTATTACGCGTCATGGGCAGAGAAGCAAATGCCCCATCTGCTATCAATCCGGTGGATTGGCAATTGCAAAAAACCGAAGCGCAAATCTATGTAGATGAGCTAAGTAGCCGGTTGACCCCGTTGCTCAACGCGCAACCTGAAGTGTTGGTGTTGGAAGGTCATGTGGCTGACCGCATCATTGAATATGCTCACCAGAACAATTGCGATCTGGTCGTGCTCAGCAGCCATGGTCAAAGCGGATTACATAGCTGGAATATTAGCAGCATAACCCAAAAAGTGATCGCCCGTATTGGCAAGTCGGTTCTGCTTGTACGCGCCTACCAGATGATAACCAAGAGCCAGGCAGGCGAATGGGATGGATTACGCTACCAGCGCATTGTAGTTCCGCTCGATGGTTCGCCGCGCGCCGAACATGTCCTGCCAGTTGCCACGGCACTGGCTGGCTGGCACGCCGCCGAACTGGTGCTTGTCCATGTGGTGACCCACCCGACGATGATCCAGCGTATGCCGCTCACGGCCGAGGAGAGCGCACTGGCCGAACAACTTTTTGAACGCAACCAGAGCCAAGCGCATAAATACTTGGAACAGTTGCGCCTGCGCTTGAACCCGGAACCGCAAATTCATGTCGTTACGGGCGACAATGTACCGGCCACGTTGCATCGCTTTGTCAACCAACAGGGAGCCGACCTCGTGATCATGAGTGCCCACGGTCACTCGGCGCAACGTCAATGGCCTTATGGCAGCCTGGTCATGAGCTTTGTTGAGCATGGTGCGACACCGCTGCTGATTTTACAAGATATGCCGCCCAATGCCATCGAGCCAACTGCCGCCGAACTTGCCGCCGAAGCTAGCAAAAGACAACCAACGCGCCCGGTTGAGGGAAACGGTCAATCCAACCCTATACTGAGCAATGCCATAGATGATAAAGATATGGGGATACTTACACAGTAGTACAGGTTCATCTATGAGCGATTGCGGTATAACAATAAAATGCAGGTAGAGACTTATGTCCCAACAGTCATCTGAGCGGGTCATACCAATCGATATGACAGAAAAAGCGCCAGTCACCACCCGTACCCCAAGCCGATTGCAACAGACGGCCATTGCGCTGGCACTTACGCATACGATCATTGCCGAAAAAGGCGCTACTGCCACCCTTCTGCCTGACGATCAACATACGCTGCCGGCGCGCTTGCCTGTTTTGGCGCGCTTTTTGCGCAGTGCTCACCACTATTTGACGACGACGGCAGATGAAGCGTTGACGGCTTCCTATGCCGCGGAGTGGCTGCTGGACAACTTTTATGGTGTTGAGCAAGCGTTACGGCAAGTCAAAGAAGATCTACCGACTGGTTATTATCGGGAGTTGCCAAAACTGAGTGCGCCGGCTTCCTTCGCCGGCTATCCGCGCGTTTATGCGGTGGCGCGCGCTTTTCTGCTGCTCGACGACTATCAGGTTGACATGGAACGTCTTGTACGCTTTGTCCTGGCTTATCAGCAAGAATTATCCCTGACGATGGGTGAAGTGTGGGCGCTACCGATTATGTTGCGCTTTGTGTTGCTAGAGAGTCTTGCGGTAGCGGCGCAACGCATTGCTAGCTTAGACGAAGCCACAACCTATAATATTCCAGGGCAGGAGAGCACAGCGCAAGAGAGGACACAGACAAGCACGCTGGACGATTCTGATCTGGTGGCGAGTACGATTCCTACCCTGCGTCTGCTTGATTCGCAGGACTGGAAGAGCTTCTTTGAACGGGTCAGCCTGGTGCATCAGGTACTCTGCGACGATCCAATGGGTGTTTATTCTCATATGGATTTTGACACGCGGAATCACTACCGCACCGTTATCGAAAAGTTGGCGGTGGGTGCTGCTATGACAGAGATCGTTGTCGCACAGCAGGCTATCGAGTTGGCCCATACAATAGCGCGAGCTAGCGAGTATGGCAGCCGAGTCGAGAACTATGTCAATGCCAATGGTAATCGTGATAGCGATGAAGCCACCCTGACCAATCTGGAAGCGCTTCAGATAAATTTGACGCTGCCACGCACCGCGCATGTTGGCTATTATCTGCTGGACGCTGGGCGTAGCCAGTTGGAAGCGCGTATCCACTATCGCGCCCGTGGGTGGGCAAAGGTGCAACGGTGGATGTTGGCTCATCCGACGGCCTTTTATCTGGGGGGTATTGGCGTTGTTGCGCTGTTGATTCTGAGCCTAGTCGCCCTCTATGGGGTACGGGTTGGGGGTTCATGGTGGGGACTTAGCGGCGCGCTCGTCCTTACGCTAGTGCCGTCGCTGACGCTCGCTGTCAACTTTATTTCTTGGTTGGTCACCCATAGTTTGCCCCCGCGCACCCTACCCAAGCTTGACTTCAGTGAAGGAATCTCCGAGCAATGTCGCACAATGGTCGTTATTCCGGCCTTGATTGCCAGCCAAAGCGACGTGACCACGCTTCTGAATGAGTTGGAGCAACATTATCTGCGCAACCCCGACCCCTATCTCACCTTTGCCTTGCTGAGCGACTTTAGCGATGCTGATGAACAGACTATGCCAGAGGACGTGGGGTTGATCGAGCACGCCCGCGCGATTGTCACACAATTGAATGAACGCTATCCCGCCCAACCTTTTTACTTTCTTCACCGCCAACGCCAATGGAATCCACGCGAACAAAGCTGGATGGGATGGGAACGCAAACGGGGCAAGTTGCATGAGTTCAACGCCCTGCTGCGGGGAGCAACCGATAGTTCCTATACGGTGCAAGTGGGCAGGCTCGCAATCTTACAAAAAGTCCATTATGTGATTACGCTGGACGCCGACACCGTGCTGCCCAGCGAAGGGGCGCATCGGCTTATCGGGACGCTTGCCCACCCGCTAAATTGTGCAACCTTTGATGCACGCACCGGCAAGGTTAGCGACGGCTACACTGTTCTCCAGCCGCGCGCCATGATCAAGCCCACTAGTGCCAATCGCTCCCTCTTCACGCGTGTCTTTGCCGGCGATATGGGGCTTGATCTCTATACACTAGCGGTTTCCGATCTCTATCAGGATCTCTTTGGTGCAGGCATCTATGTGGGCAAAGGCATTTACGATGTAGACGCCTTTGAGCGCAGCCTACATCAGCGCTCACCGGAAAACAGCCTGTTGAGCCACGACCTCTTTGAAGGCATGCATGGACGCGTCGGTCTGGTTACAGACATTGTCCTCTATGAGGACTATCCCCCGCACTATCTGGTGAACATGGCGCGTTCGCATCGCTGGGTGCGTGGTGATTGGCAACTATTACTCTGGCTCTTGCCGGTCACGCCCCGTCAATCTGGCTGGGCGCACAACGATCTTGCGCTTATCGACCGTTGGAAGATTGCTGATAATTTGCGCCGTAGTCTGCTGGCACCAGCTTTACTCTTACTCTTTCTCGCTGGGTGGACTGTGCTGCCGGGTTCGCCCTTGTTTTGGACCTTGCTGGGACTGTTGACGCCGGCCTTTTCTTTGATCAGCGGCGCGGTGACTGGGATCATCCGCGCGGTTACGGCGACCAACGGTCACGCCTGGCAGCATTTTCTACAGTCCTTGCGCAATAATGGGTTGCGTTGGCTGCTCTTTCTGGCCTTTCTCCCGCATGAGGCTGTACTCACCTTCGACGCGATTGGGCGAACATTGGTGCGTCTTTATATCAGGCGGCGCAAGCTACTGGAATGGACAACGGCCGCGCGCGCCGTGCGTCTCTTTGGCAACGAGGTTACGTTGGCGACCACCCTGCTGCGTATGATGCCTTCGATTATCCTTGTCGCCCTCCTTGCCTTTTTGGTAAGTATCATCAACAGTAGCGCCATCTTGATCAGTGGCCCCTTCTTCCTGGTTTGGCTGTTAGCGGCTGAAATTGCCTATTCGATCAGTCGCCCGATTGTCGAAGAGATGGTGCCACCCACCAATGCGCAACGCCGCCAGTTGCGGCTACTCGCGCGGCGCACATGGCTTTTTTATGAACAATTTGTCGGCCCCGATGACAACTGGTTGCCGCCCGACCATTTCCAAGAATCACCACGCGGCGTAGTCGCCCATCGCACCTCACCTACCAATGTGGGGCTTTATCTATTGGCGATGCTCGCCGCCCATGATTTGGGGTATATCAGCGCCACCGATCTGACCGTGCGGCTGCGCTTTACCTTTACGACGTTGGCTCGTCTCAACCGCTATCGTGGCCACTTTCTAAACTGGATCGACACGAGTAGTCTTCAGCCGTTGCTGCCCAGCTATGTTTCTACCGTGGACAGCGGCAATCTGGCCGGTTGTCTCATTGCCCTGAAACAGGGCTGTCTGAGTTTGCCCCAACAACGGGTTTGGCGCTGGCAGTGGTGGGAAGGCTTGCTCGATACGCTTGCTCTTCTTAGGGTGGCTGTCGCAGCCGTGCAACGGGCCGGCCATAGTGACGAGATGCCACTACATACCTATTTACAAGAATTGCATCAGCATATCGCCGCTGTGCGTGAACAACCAGAGCAATGGCTATCTCTGTTACAGACCCTGGTCAAGCAAGAGTTGCAACAACTGGACCGCCATCTAGCCGCCGCCATTGAGAACAACGCGGCCTTATTCCCCATCGAAACGTTACAGGAATACCGCATTACCATCGAGCGTATCCATCATCATCTCTATACCATGGAGCGTGAACTCAGTAGCATGTTGCCGTGGTTGGCGCGACTTCAGAAGCCACCCCTATTTTTTAGCGCACAGGACGTATCCCCCCCCGTGCGTCAGCACTGGCAGAGCCTGATCGAATTACTCGCGATCCAGCCTCGGTGGAGTGAAGTAGCAGCAATCTGTGAAAATGGACAAACGTTGATCGAGCAGATCTTTTCTACCCTCGATCAGACGATGCCGAGCGAACGTTTGGCTGATGCCGATGTGATGGCGGCGCGCACTTGGTGTGAAGAGCTATCCAAACAACTGGCAACCGCGCAAACGCTGGTGCTCTCTGTGTTGGCAGACACCTATAACTTGGCACAAGAGGCCGATGCAATGATGCATGAAATGGACTTTAGCTTTCTTTATAACCAGCAGCGCAAGGTCTTTCACATTGGCTACAATATGGATGCGGGTCGGCTCGACAACAGCTATTATGACTTGCTGGCCTCGGAAGCGCGCATTGCCAGTCTGATTGCCATTGCCAAACATGACGTACCCCAACAGCACTGGTTATACCTGGCGCGCCCCCTGACCAAAACCACTACTGGTGAACAAGCGCTGCTCTCGTGGAGCGGCACCATGTTTGAATATCTGATGCCGCCGCTGCTGATGCGCAGCTACCCGGAGACGCTGCTTGATCAAAGCTGTCACGCCGCCGTGGATCAGCAGATCGCCTATGGCCGCACCAAAGGTATTCCCTGGGGGATCTCCGAATCGGGTTTTTACACCTTTGACGCGGCGATGAATTATCAATATCGCGCCTTTGGTGCACCAGGGCTTGGCTTTAAGCGTGGCCTTTCCGATGACTTGGTCATTGCGCCTTATGCTTCCCTGATGGCTCTACCGCTTGCACCACAGGCGGTATTGGAAAATATGCAACGCTTGGAAAAGCTCAAAGCACTAGGCCGCTATGGTTTCTACGAAGCCATCGATTTTACGGCCAGCCACCTAACGCTGGGCCAAAACTATGCCATTGTCCGTTCCTACATGGCGCACCACCAGGGAATGATCATGCTGGCATTGGCCGATTACTTGCATGGCAAACGCATGGTTGATCGCTTCCATTCTGAACCGATGATCCAGAGCGTTGAGCTATTACTCCAAGAGCAGATTCCTCAGGGCGTGCCGCTGCAATACCCCCACGAGGATGAGCAAAATGCACCCAAGCAAACGCGAGCCACCGTTGCGATTCATCCCTGGGTGGCGCCGGTCGATTCCCCGATGCCATTGGTGCATTTTCTTTCCAACGGTCGCTACGGGTTGCTGGTGACCAATGCTGGTGGCGGGTATAGCGGGGTCGGTGATTTGCGTTTTACCCGTTGGCGCAGCGACACAACCCTGGATGAGTGGGGTTCGTGGCTCTATCTTCAGGATCTAGAGGCGGCGGAGCAGGAGCCTATGGGGCATAGAGCACTGTGGTCAGCGGGCCGTCAGCCAAGTGGTGTACGGGGCGAATATGAGGACGTGATTTTCCATCCGCACATGGCAGAATTCCGCCGGCGCGAGCACAAGATTGCCCTGCAGATGGAGATCATTGTTGAACCGGACAATGATGTGGAGATCCGCCGCATTACCCTGACCAATGAGAGCGATCAACCGCGCCGTCTGGGGTTGGTTAGTTATAGCGAAGCCGTGTTGGCCGCCAGTGGTGCGGATGAGCGCCATCCGGCCTTTGCCAAACTCTTTGTCGAAAGCGAATATTTGGCGGATCTCGCGACGTTACTCTTCCGCCGCCGGCCACGTGCAGCTACCGAAGCACCCACCTTTTTGGCCCATATGCTTGTGCGCGGTCCTCAATTTCAATTGAACGCTCCAGCGCAAGGGTGGAAACCCATTCGCTATGAAAGCGATCGCGCACGCTTTATCGGGCGCGGTCACACGGTCCGCCAACCGGTTGCCTTACAAGGTACAGCTTGGTGGGAGGGCGCGCAAGGGATGACAGGAGCAACGCTCGACCCAGTCATGGTCTTGGGCCAAGCGCTTGATCTACCGCCGCATACCACCGTTCAACTGGCGCTGTTGACGCTGACAGCGACCACCCGCGAAGAGACCGTGGCATTGGCACGGCGTTTCCGGGTTTGGAGCGCATTGGACCGTGCCTTTTTGCGCACGCGTAGCCAAGCCGAGCGCGAGTTGCGCCAGTTGGGTTTTCAGGACGCCTTGTTACAACATACCCAGCAATTGCTTTCCCTGCTGCTCTATCCACACAGCGTTAAACGCGCCGACCCGGCTATTCTGAGCGCTAACCGCCGCGGCCAATCGGCGCTATGGGGCTTTGGCATCTCGGGTGACTACCCGGTGTTGCTGCTGCGCCTTAGTGACGAAACCGAAGGCGAACTCTTGCATGATCTACTGTTGGCCCATACCTACTGGCGCCGCCGTGGCTTGCGCATTGATTTGGTGATCCTCAATCAACAGGATACAAATTATGGTCAATCGTTACAAAATTATCTCCATCGCTTAATTCGCCGTCTAGATAGTGATAGCTGGGTCAACCAACGGGGTGGCATCTTTATCCTGCGCGCTGACCAGATGGGAGAAGCCGAGCGTATTCTCTTGCAAGCCACGGCGCGTGTTATTCTGGATGGTCGCCAAGGATCGCTGGCTGAGCAACTAGCGGATATCTATGAACAACCGATCCC